>Ga0209345_10000755_pt1 | contig 41263 bp, 39 predicted proteins | sample Cruoilmetagenom7_FD_187294 | JGI IMG/M metagenome (GOLD analysis project Ga0209345, IMG submission 187294) | Oil polluted marine microbial communities from Coal Oil Point, Santa Barbara, California, USA - Sample 7 (SPAdes) (version 2) | ecosystem: Environmental > Aquatic > Marine > Oil seeps ...
CTTCGGCGAGCCGATACTGAGCGCGGGCACTTACAACTGCTTTATCGAGATCAGGGCTGGCGAGCTCTTTTTGCTCAAGCTGTTTTCTGGCGCTCTCGTAGCTTTTGTGGCGCTGGTCGAGCTGTTCGCTCTGACTCCGCCAGTGAGCCTGGTTCTGCTGCAGCAAGGAGAGGTTTTGCTGCAGTTGCTTCAGGGAATCTTTCCCCTGTTTTTGCTGTTCCTGTAGCGCTTCAATTTCCTGAAACCTGGCTTCCGCAAGCTTCATGCTGGCCCGGGCCTCTTCCCAGGGGCGCTCACGATTTGCTTGCTCGTATTCAGTGGCCAGAGTGCCAAGGCGATCTACCTGAACCTGATACTGTGTAACCCGGGCCTGCAGGTCGGAGACTTGCTGCTTTAGCGTTTCCCGCTCGCTAGCCAGGGCCTGATAGTCTCCCCGTGGTTTCCCGGTAGCTGTCAGCAGCTCCTGACGCTGCTGCTCCACGGCTTGAATAACCTCATCACCGCCGCTGCTGGCAACTTCACCTACAAGGTTGTTCAGGGCAGATTTCAGGTGTCCGCCAGCGTGCAGAACAGACTTTTCGATGTCTTGACCTGTACCCTGCTCTACCCATAACAAGCCCGGAATTCCCCAGTGCTCTTCTTTACTCGCACCTTTTTTAGGGAATTGATAACCCAGCAGTTCGGCAAGCTTTTCCTCAGCCTCTTCACCACTGAACGACGTGCCGTCTATCAGCAGATCACAGCGGTGCCGTTTGAGGAAACGCTTGTCCAGTTGCCAGCGCTGCCCCTTGTGCTCGAATACGATTTCAACTGTCGGTGCAGCTGAGGAATCCCCCCAGGGCGCCAGATCTTCAGCAGATTTTGACCTGTAGCGCTCAAAAAAGGCGGCGCGGATTGCACGTACCAGAGTGCTTTTACCGGATTCGTTGGGGCCATGTATCAGGTTGATGCCGGGCTGAAGGTTATCCAGCTCAAGGCCTTGCCGGAACTGGCGAAACTGCTCAACCCGTATGCGCTGAAGTTTCACTGGGCCACCTCCGCGTCCATTGGCTTAAGCAGGCCGGCCAGAATGGCGAGAGCATCGCGAGCCGTCCCGGTTGCATCGGTGCTATCCCCCCCTTGCTGGCTCTCCCGTAATTCCCGAACCACGTCGCCGAGATAGCCGTCGGCATGCAGCGCGGCGATGTCGTCGTCCGTAGGTTCAAGCTGCAGCCCTGTGCGGTCACAGGTAACGCTACGATAGCGAGCCTCGGCAATGGAAAGTGCATCAGTCAGTTGCTGATCGCCGGCCAAAGTAAGGGTGCCATCAAGCTTGAGGTCCAGAACGGACGCTTCAGGCAGCTGCTTCAACCGATCCAGCAACTGATCCAGATCGGATGGTACAGATAAGGTTTCCCGCCACTGATGCCACTGATAGCGCGCGGTTTCGTACCGGGTAACTTTCGGGATGGAACCCGCCTCTTCGATATCGACAATCAGGACGTATCCAGCGTCGTTGTTCCGGAAGCGCTCAGGTTCTGGCGTACCGCTGTACCAGGTGCGTTCGTTGATTTCCCGCACGCCGTGCCAGTCACCCAAAGCCAGATAATCCAGTTTTGCTGACTCCGTTCGGTCAGGAGCAATGGGGTTGCTTGAATCAATATCCTCGGGCAGCACGCCTTGTACGCTGCCGTGGGCCAGCCCGACACGCAACATAGACGGAGGAGTTTCCATCCCGTCGAATGGCTGTGTCAGGTCACCATAGGTATGGCGCTGTGTCAGGGGTGCGGACAGCACTGCAATGCCCTGCTCCCGCAACTGGGTAACACCGGATTCAAGCGCAAGATGGACCTTATCCGGAACAGCACCAATCCTCTTTGCCCGGGTCCATACACTCTCGGCAAGCGCCGCATCGTGATTGCCGGGGAGCATCACCCAGGGCCCGGCGAAACCTCGCGTGGCATTGAAAACACGGCGAATGGTGCGATCGGAGACCGTCTGGGCATCAAATACATCACCTGCTACCAGCACCGCATCACACTTATGCATGGTCGCTAATGCGGCCAGCCGTTCAATCGCCTCATAACGCGCTTCCACCAGCGCGGCACCGTCTTCGGCGTCAAACCGGCTGTATGTGCGGCCCATTTGCCAGTCAGCTGTGTGTAAAAATCTTGGCACCAGTTTTCTCCTCGCTTTCAGTCAGATGGCAGCCCACCACGCTCGTCGCACAATACAGGCTTCCGCAGCGACCATAAAGAACTGCCAATGTCAGCATGGTACACTCAACGCAACTCAACGGGGTGCCGGGCAAATGCCGGGCTGAGACCATACCCGCGGAACCTGATCCGGATTATGCCGGCGAAGGGATTGAGCACTCACCGGCCTCGGTGGGGCCCGCAGCATGGTTAACCCTTGAAGAATTTTCTGGTCTGTTGCGGAGGTTATATCACTATGCTCATCCGGGCATTTACGCTGCTCCTGCTCGCCCTGGCCTCTGCTTCTGCCAGCGCTGAGAAACTATCAACCCTCACAATCTACACTCACCCTTCGTTTGCCGCCGAATGGGGTCCCGGGCCTGCCGTTAAAGAGGCATTTGAGAAGACCTGCAACTGCCGGATTAACTATGTGGTTCTGGACAGCGGCGGTGACATTCTTCAGCGTTTGCGCCTTGAAGGGGAAAGCACCCAGGCAGACCTGGTGCTGGGGCTGGACACAGGCACCATGGAAACAACCAGACAGACCGGTTTACTCGCCAGCCACAAAACCGATCTGTCAGGCCTGAACCTGCCCATCGACTGGCAGGACTCAGTGTTTGTGCCATACGACTGGGGCTACTTCGCTTTTGTTTACGATACCGAACAACTACCCAACCCTCCTGAGAGCCTGGAAGCTCTTATCGCAGCACCTGATGATCTGAAGATCATTATCCAGGATCCCAGAACCAGCACACCCGGGCTTGGGCTGCTGCTATGGATGCGCCACGTTTATGGCGATCAGGCTGCGGAAAAGTGGCAGCAACTCAAAGGTAAAATCCTCACCACCACCAAAAGCTGGAGTGACGGCTATTTCTCGCTGTTCATGAACGGTGAAGCGCCGATGATTCTCTCCTACAGTACGTCGCCTGCCTACCACATGGCGATCGACAAAACTGAGCGTTATCAGGCCGCTGAATTCAAGGAAGGTCACTATCTGCAGGTTGAAGTAGCTGCGCTGGTACAGTCATCCCAGCAAAAAGAACTGGGCCAGGAATTCCTCGACTTCATGCTCAGTGCCGGTTTCCAGCGTCATATTCCTCTCAAGAATGTGATGTACCCGGCTACGGATCTGGGTAGCGAATTGCCGGATGTGTTCGAAAAACTGATTCACCCTTCAGCACCACTCTATTTCGACCCGAAAACCGTAACAGACAACAGGCGTGAGTGGCTCAATGAGTGGCTGGATGCCATGACCCGTTAATAAATGGGCATGGAAAGTTCAATGAGCCACCAACACTGCTCTCGATGGGCGGCGGCGCCCCATCGGGCACCGTTCAGCCGTCCCGGCTGGCGGCTCTGGCCGGGGCTGATCATTGCCTGCGCACTGGTATTGCTGGCAACGGCAGGCCTGGGCTCGCTCATCCTGGAAGCCTCATTACCAGATCTGAGTGAATTCTGGCGCAACCGCTACCTGCGTACAGTCGTTACCTTTACCCTGTGGCAGGCGTTTCTATCCACGGCTCTCAGCCTGCTTGTGGCTGTTCCCCTGGCCAGAATCCTGGCCAGACAACCTGCTTTCCCCGGGCGCTCTGTTTTGCTCCGTCTGATGGAGCTGAGCCTTGTGCTTCCATCCATCGTAGCTGTCTCTGGTCTGGTCAGCGTTTATGGCCGCCAGGGGTGGTTTACCGGCCTGGCCAACGACTGGCCGGGCGTGTCCTGGAACCTTTACGGTATCAACGGAATTGTTCTGGCCCACGTATTTTTCAACGCGCCCCTTGCCACCCGCATTCTTTTACAGGCCATTGAGAGCTCACCGGCACCGCAACGGCGGATTGCAGTCCAACTCGGGCTTGGGCGCTGGCTGTACTGGCGGGCGGTGGAATGGCCTGCGGTCAAACCGGTTATGCCAGGCCTCGCTGCTCTGGTGTTCACTCTGTGCTTTACCAGTTTTGCCATTGTGATGACTTTGGGTGGAGGTCCTGCAGCCACAACTATTGAGGTCGCCATCTATCAGTCTTTGCGCTTCGAATTTGATGCCGGACAGGCCGCTCTTCTTGCCATGGTTCAGCTGGTCATTTGTGGAGTGCTCTGGTGGCTGGCAGCCCGCCACGGGCTCACTTCATCGCTGCTCCCGGACAGACGGGTTGCCTCACACCGGAGCAAAGCAGGCAGTACTGTTTGGGCGCGCCTGGGAGACGGAGCCATCCTCAGTGTATTTGTGCTGTTTCTGACAATGCCACTGATTGCCATTTTACTCAGGGGGTTGCCCGGGCTGGATTTAACCCCGGCGTTACTGGATGCCACACAGAGAAGCCTGGCCATTGCTTTGCCGGCAGGACTGATGTCCGTGAGTGCCGCTCTGCTGATTCTGGCTTGCGCAGGCACAGCCTCCAGGCCTGTGGTCATCCGGCTTACCAATGTCGCGGCCTGCCTGCCATTAATGATTCCACCACTGGTTTTAGGTACAGGGCTGTTTTTGCTGTTCCGGCCCAGCCTGGGGAGTTCAAACGAAGGGCTTGTAATGGTTACACTGATCAACGGGATGATGGCGCTACCCTTTGTCCTGCAGATGCTCAGTGGGCCAATGGGTAGCCTGGATTCAGCCAGCCGGATGCAGGCGGATCAGTTGGGCGTTCAGGGCTGGTATCGCTGGCGCTGGCTGCACTGGCCGCGAATGCGCAGGCCGCTTGCACTCGCCATGGCTTACGGCACAGGTTTGTCATTGGGTGATTTTGGTGTAATCGCCCTGTTCGGCAGCCCGGGCCAGCCTACCCTGCCGGTTCTGCTGTACCAGCAACTGGGCAGCTACCGGATTGATGCAGCTGCCGGGACCGGGTTATGGCTTGTACTCCTGCTGCTCTTGCTGTTCAGCCTGTTTAACCGTCTGGGTTCTCCCCTGTTCAGGGCCGGTCTGAAAAACAACACATCCCGTATTTTACCGGAGCCTGAACATGCTTGAGGTAACAAACCTGGTTTTCGCCTATCCGGACCAGGTGAATCCCTGGAACTTTAATTTCAGTGCCAGCCCCGGTACCTGCACAGCCATCCATGGGGCCAGCGGATCCGGAAAATCAACACTGATGAATCTTCTGGCAGGCTTCCTTGAGCCTCAGTCAGGCGACATTCTGTGGCAGAACAAAAGCCTTCGCCACCTGCCGCCCTGGGAACGGCCGATGACCAGCGTGTTCCAGGAACACAATCTGTTTGAACACCTTAGCGTTGAAGCCAACATTGGTCTGGGCATTCACCCGGGGCTGAAACTATCGCCGGAGAATCAGCAGGCCATAGAGCGGAGCCTGCAACGCGTCGGGCTTGAACACATCGGCAAACGCTTACCCGGAGACCTCTCTGGCGGCCAGAGGCAGCGTGTTGCCCTGCTGCGTGCAATCCTGCGCCCACAGCCCATAATGCTTCTGGACGAGCCGCTTACAGGTCTGGACAGCGAGGCCCGGGATCTTCTCAGGCAACTTCTGCTGGAACAAAAAGCCCGGGGAGCTGTCATCGTGCTGGCCAGCCATGATGAGGAAGACCGCCGGATACTGGCGGATAATGTCTGTAGTCTTTAAGCTGTTATGCTAACTAAATAAACCAACCCTTGGGATTCTGACACCCGTGCCTATACGTGCCAGTTCCGCTGATAATGAAGACACAGCCCGAACCCTTCGCCAGCCGGGAACGCTGAAGAGCGCCGGCAGCACACTGGCTATTCAGGGCGACTGGACGCTGGCCGATTACCAGTCCCTCAAGAAAAGCATTGAAGAGCATTCCGGTAAACGGTGGCTCCCCGAAAACATTGATCTCAAAGACCTGGGGCGGGTTGATACAGCTGGAGCCTCTCTTCTGATTGCACTGGTAGGCCCGGAAGTTCTTACCACACTGGTACAGCAGGATAGCGCTCTGCCCCGGGAGCAAAGCACTCTTCTGCACACAGTGGCAGATGCAATACAGAACAACCCTGCCCCCGAGCCTGAAAGCCCGTCTCCTGTCTCTCAGTTCCTGACCGAAACCGGCAAAACGGTGGAGGCCATATGGCATCTGCTCTATTTGCTGGCAGGGTTTATTGGCCAGATCCTCGCAACACTGTTTGTTATTCTGCCCAAACCCAGCCGCTGGCGGGTAACACCTTTTGTTGCTGCCATTCAGAATACCGGGCTCAATGCCCTGCCTATTGTTGCGCTCCTCACATTCCTTGTGGGTGCTGTGGTGGCATTCCTTGGCGCCACAGTGCTGAAAGAATTCGGCGCAACGATTTATACCGTTAACCTTGTAGCCTTTTCTTTTCTGCGGGAGTTCGGCGTTCTGCTCGCCGCCATTCTTCTCGCAGGCCGCACTGCCAGCGCCTTCACTGCCCAGATCGGTGCCATGAAAGTCAATGAGGAGCTGGACGCCATCCGCACAATGGGTCTGGATCCTGTTGAACTTCTGGTGATTCCGCGGGTACTCGCAACAATGGTCAGCCTTCCCATTCTTACGTTTGTGGGTATGCTGGCTGGCCTGGTTGGCGGCGGTATGGTTTGTGCACTTTCACTGGATATTTCCCCGGCCCAGTTCATGGCAATTGTGGAGCGGGATATAGCTCTCAAACACTTCCTCGTAGGCATTTCGAAAGCGCCTGTTTTTGCCTTCCTCACTGCCGCCATCGGGTGTCTGGAAGGGTTCAAGGTAGGCGGCAGTGCTCAATCTGTTGGTGTGCATACAACATCCAGCGTGGTGCAATCGATCTTTATCGTTATTCTTCTGGATGCCGTTGCTGCACTTTTCTTTATGGAGATGGGCTGGTAAACCATGACCGACTCAAGGGCTCAGCCAGTCAACAGACAACCAGGCCCCGTTATCGCGGTGCGAGGGCTTTTCAATCATTTTGGAAGCCACGTGGTGCACGAGAATCTAGACCTTGATCTTTTCGGAGGCGAGATCCTGGGGGTTGTTGGTGGCTCCGGAACAGGAAAGTCAGTGCTGCTGAGAAGCATTGTAGGGCTTAACAAACCTTCCGCCGGCCAGATACTTGTCTTTGGAAAGGATCTGGCTGAACTGAGTACCAGAGAGCGTTCAGAAACCGAACAGCGGTTCGGCGTTCTGTTCCAGCGGGGCGCCCTTTTTACCTCTCTGAATCTCTTGCAAAACATTGCCCTGCCATTGATTGAGCATTGCGGCCTGCTTCGCTCAGACGCGGAGGAACTTGCCCGCATGAAGCTCGCACTGACCGGCCTGCCAGCAGATTCAGCGCTCCTGTACCCGTCAGAACTTTCCGGTGGTATGGTCAAGCGTGCCGCTCTGGCGAGAGCGCTTGCGATGGACCCTGAGATCCTGTTTCTGGACGAGCCCACAGCCGGCCTTGATCCGATTGGAGCTGCGGCTTTTGACAGGCTGATACTTACCCTCAGGGATGGGCTGGGCCTGACCGTTTTTCTGGTCACTCATGACCTGGATACCCTGTACACAACCTGTGACCGGGTCGCCGTTCTGTCCAGTAAAAAAGTTCTGGTCGCCGACCGGATTGAAAAGGTTGCAACAACAGACGACCCGTGGATTCAGGAATACTTTCAGGGCCCCCGGGGCCGGGCTGCCAGTTACGCATTCCGGGCCCGGGAACCGGGCGGGATACGGGAGTAGGAGCTTATGGAACCAAAGGCACATCATCTGATCATCGGGCTCTTTACGCTTATTGCAGTGGCCTCAGCACTGTTATTTGCACTGTGGCTGGCCAAGTCATCTGCAGATCGTGAATGGGCCTACTATGAAATCGAGTTTGATCATGCTGTAAGCGGCCTCGTTAAGGGGAACCCGGTTCTATACAGTGGCGTTGAAGTAGGTAGTGTGCTTGAACTCAATCTGGATCATAGCAACCCTGGCCATGTACGTGTGTTAGTGCGTGTGGAAGAAGATGTGCCTGTAAGGAAAAACACCAGGGCCGGAATGGTACTGGCCAATATTACCGGCAGTATGAGCGTTCAGTTCAGCGGTGGCAGCAAAGACAGCCCGATACTTAAAGGAACCCGGGACAACCCTGCAAAGATAGCGGCGGAGCCTTCGGCATTTAACAGCCTTCTGACCAATGGTGAAGCACTGCTGACCAAAGCGGAAACCCTGCTCATCAGTGCCAACAAACTGTTGTCAGAGGAAAACACCGGGAACCTGACAGCTCTTCTTCGCAACGCCCGGGAAGCGAGCGATTCTCTGCTCGACAGTCGCGACCAGCTTACAGCTCTGCTTGAGCGTATAGACGATGCAGGTAAGCGTGCTGCCGAAGCGGCATCCAAAGTGTCTGCGGTCTCTGACAGCGCCAACGCCCTGCTCCAGACTGAAGGGAAATCCGTACTCACCAATATGAATGCGGCCATGGCAAGGGTTCAGGATACGGCGACCCGTATTGACCAGTTAACCCGGGAAAATGAAGGCGCCCTCGATTCCGGGCTTCAGGGTATGGGTGAGCTGGCGCCAGCCCTGAGGGAACTGCGCAATACTCTCAGAAACCTGAACCAGTTTACCCGTCGCCTGGAACAGGACCCGAGCGGCACCCTGTGGGGCGGTCCCACAATGAAGGAGGTATCTCAGTGAACAGGATAACTGCAAAGACGTTCAGATCCCTGGGTGCCGCACTGATTCTTTCGGGAATGATGACAGGCTGTACGGTTTTTCCTTCAAAGGAAGCTCCAAGGGTAATGGATTTTCCCGTACCAGAAGGCCTCAAAATAAGTGATGTTGCCCGGCCCCAGAGCCTGCGCATTGATACACCTTCGGCTTCGGAACCTTTCAATAGCAAACGGATTCTGGCCAAGCCTGAGCCCTGGGAGTTCCGTGTCTATGGCGGAGTGAGGTGGAGGGATACAACGCCAGTTATCCTCAGGGATATGCTGACAGGCGCATTCAGGGCCACCGCGGGCTTTGGTGATGTGATCATGGATACGGGGCCTGGCAATGCAGATCTTACTCTGGCTACAGAGATTACAGCATTCCACACTCTCAGCCACGGTGACAGAACCCGGGCCACCGTCGCCATCTATGCTCAACTGATCACTAATCGTTCAAGAGAAACTCTCTGCGCCAGGAGTTTCGCCGTTTCTGCCCTGGCGCAAGACAACAGCATAGATTCCATTGTCCAGGCATTCGGCAATGCAGGAGAAAAGCTGGCGGAGGGCGTTATTGGCTGGGCAAAAGCCTGTGAAGCCGGCCAGGCTCAGTCGTTTTCCGGAAACAGATCCGGCCAGGCTGCCTTGATGTAAAGCCCCATGGACCAGAGTGTCAGGAACGCAGCAATGTACAGCAGAACCACGGAAAGCTCTGACAGAAGCTGCCCCGGAGGAAAGGCCAGCAGGCCAACGATAGAGGCCATTTGTGCTGTGGTTTTAACCTTTCCGATGTAAGAGACAGCAACGCTTGCGCGACTTCCGATCTCAGCCATCCATTCCCGCAATGCAGAGATCACAATCTCCCGGCCGATAATCACCGTAGCGGGGATAGTAAGCAGAATTGCCGAATATTCCTGAATCAGCAGCGCCAGAGCTACTGCCACCATCAGCTTGTCGGCAACCGGGTCAAGAAACGCACCAAAAGGCGTGCTCTGGTCCAGCTTACGGGCCAGGTATCCGTCCAGCCAGTCCGTGGCAGCCGCTATGCCGAAAATCGTCGCACTCGCCATATAACTCCACTGCACGGGGAGATAAAACACCACCACAAAAACCGGAATCATGATAATGCGGGAGAGTGTGAGCAGATTGGGTAAAGTCATACGGTTATTACTCGTCGTGCAAGGCTGCATATAAGTTTTCAGCCAGTGATTTGCTGATGCCCTGTACCTTGGTCATCTCATCAATGCTGGCTTTGCGTAGTTCCTGTATGCCACCGAAATACCGGATCAGCTCCCGGCGGCGTTTGGGGCCGACCCCTTCAATGCCTTCCAGAGTGGACTGACGGCGTTTCTTGTCGCGTCCCTTACGGTGCCCGGTAATGGCAAAGCGGTGGGACTCATCCCTTATGTGCTGGATCAGGTGCAGCGCCGGCGAATCAGCCGGCACCCGGAACACGTCACCCGTCATGGCATCGATCAACTGCTCCATGCCTGCGCGCCGGGTTACACCCTTGGCAACGCCGATCAGGGGAATATCAGAAACCCCAAGTTCATCAAATACTTCCCGCGCAATGCTCAACTGACCCTTACCACCGTCAATGAAGACAAGGTCCGGGCGTTTGCCCTCACCCGCAACCATGCGACGGTAGCGACGCGTCAATACCTGGCGCATGGCGCCATAATCGTCTCCGGCAGTCACACCTTCGATGTTATACAGCCGGTAATCACTTTTCAGAGGACCATTCTCATCGAAAACGACGCAGGATGCGACGGTATTCTCACCATGACTGTGACTGATATCGAAACATTCCATCCGTGAAGGGGTTTCCGCAAGCTCCAGCATGTCACGCAGGGCCAGTAAACGGCGATAGACTGTCTCCTTGCTGGCAAGATGAGTCAGCAATGTCTGCCGGGCATTAGTCATCGCCAGCTCCAGCCAGCGGCGGCGCTCACCGCGGACATTTCCCCGTATGCGGGTCTCGCGATTCGCCGCATCGGAAAGCGCCTGAGCAAGGAGTTCCTGGCCATCAACATCAACCGGAACCAATACATCCCTCGGAATCTCGCGACGGGCACTACCGCCAAAATAGTACTGCCCCAGAAACGCGCTGAGCAACTCTCCCTCGGACTGTTCAAGAGAGTAGCGGGGAAAGTAATCCTTGGTACCCAGAACCCTGCCACCGCGCACGATGATAACTACAACACACACAACGCCGGCATCCTGTGCGATGGCAACAACATCGGCATCACCACCCTCGCCGTCTACCGACTGCTGCTCCTGCACATGCCGCAGATGGTTAATCTGATCACGGCAGGCGGCGGCTTTTTCAAATTCCAGCTTTTTGGCAGCCGACTCCATCTCATCCATCAGGTCTCGAATGATGACGGGGTTTTTGCCTTCCAGGAACATGGTGGCGTGGCGGATATCCTGAAGGTAGTCCTCAGGCGAAATATACCCCACGCAAGGCGCCGTGCAACGATTGATCTGATACTGCAGGCAGGGGCGATTTCTGTTCCTGAAATAGCTTTCACTACAAGACCTTATGCGGAATACCTTTTGCAAAACATTAAGACTTTCCTTGACAGCACCCGAGCTGGGAAAAGGCCCGTACCAGGTACCTCCCCCTTTTTTGGTACGACCACGCCGGAAGGTCAGCGAGGGATAATCGCCGTGGGAAGAAAGATAAATATAAGGATAGGACTTATCATCCCGGAGCAGGATATTGTATGGCGGCCGCAGAGATTTGATCAGGTTCTGCTCGAGCAGAAGCGCTTCCGTCTCACTACCTGTGATGGTCACTTCAATGGAGGCGATCTTCGCAACCAGAGCTTCGGTTTTCGGAGCCAGGCCGGTTTTCCGGAAATAGCTGCTGACGCGTTTCTTCAGATTGCCGGCTTTGCCGACATACAGCACGGCGCCACCTTCATCGTACATGCGGTAGACGCCGGGCCGTTCCGTCAGTTGCTTCAGGAAGTGCTTGCTGTCGAACTCTCCGCTGTTTTCAGTGGGAGCATCAGATCTTGTGGGCATCGAGCAACCCAAGTCGAACTGCCATCAGAGCCAACTCAACGTCACTGGAAATTTCCAGCTTTTCAAAAATCCGATAACGATAGCTGTTTACAGTTTTCGGGCTGAGGCAAAGTTTGTCAGAAATATCCTGCACTTTCTGGCAATCCACCACCATCATGGCTATCTGCATCTCCCGCTCGGAAAGACGATCAAACAAGGATAATTCACCCTCGTCATCCTTGTCTCCGCCCAACTGCTTGAGTGCCATTTTCTGGGCAATTTCCGGGCTGATGTATCGCTGTCCGGAATGCGCCATACGGATAGCACGAACCATCTCCCGGATATCCGCGCCCTTGGTAATGTAGGCGGTAGCGCCGCTCTGCATAACCCTGGCCGGATAAGGATCGTCGGCGCAGGCGGTTACCACAATCACACGGATTGTATCGTCGATTCTGAGGATACGGCGGGTAGCTTCGAGGCCACCAATGCCCGGCATCCGGATATCCATCAGCACGATATCCGGGCGGTCCTTGCGTACAAACTCTATAGCGTCTTCACCGGATGAAGACTGTCCAATAACATCAATATCGGGATTGTCCGCGAGCATCCGGGTTATCCCGGAACGAACCAGCTCATGGTCATCTACAACCAGTACCCTGATCAAAATTCACCTCGCACACTGCTTTCGAAAACCAGCGCAATTGTACCGTTTACAGACACCCCCGGGTAGGGCAAACCAAAATACACCAGGAGGTCAGCCATTCATTCCGGCGCGCCAAGCCCGGCTGAATTTTCCACCGGATCAAACCAGACAACCAGGTCGCCGTGACTGATTGCGCTCAGAACACGGCTCAGCTCGCCCATCGGGTTTTCGGTATCATTCAGCCCGTGGTAGCGGGTGCAGTACTCTTCTGCCAGACCATTAAGCTGATCTTCCGTCAGCAACTCCTTGTCCACAATAAACTTTTCCTGACGTGGATCGGGCTGCGCCTGATACGCGGCTTCATCATTCATACAATCTCCTGTTAACAGGCTCCATCTTAAGGATTATCCATGCCCAGGAGAAGCCTCACCCACTTTCAAAATCCGTAGCGATTCTCTATCATCCCCCGCTTTCAGACCGTTTGGATGCTAATGAACACGTCAGTTTTCCGCCTCACACTGCCCATCCTGTTCGGTTACCTCCCGCTCGGTATGGCTTTCGGGGTGCTGTTCACAACCCAGCTTGATTACGCATGGTGGGCCGCTCCGCTTATGGGGGTGGTTATTTATGCCGGTGCCGGCCAGATTCTGGCCGTCAGTCTTCTGGCAGTGAGCGCAGGCCTGCTGGAAGTATTCATTGCCATGTTCGTACTTAATGCCCGTCACCTGTTCTACGGCCTTTCGCTACTCGGGCAATTCCGCGGAGCTGGATGGCGCAAGCTATACCTGATTTTCGGGCTGACTGACGAGACCTACTCGCTGCTTACCAGCAGGCCCCGCTCCCGGGACGCTCTTCATGAACTGGATACTGATTTCCGCATCACAGCATTCAATCAGGTTTACTGGGTGATTGGCTGCACTCTGGGAGCACTCCTGGGACGCAATGTAGCCTTCGACAGCACTGGCATCGAGTTTGCGCTCGTAGCCCTGTTTATCGTACTGACCATAGAACAGCTCAAAGCACTCGGGGAAGCCTTTCCTGTATGGGCCGGGGCTGCGGCAGCAGGAGTCGCTATGATACTGCTGCCTCCGGCCCATCAGCTGATTGGCGCAATCGCGATAGTTACCTGCGTGCTACTGCTTCAATATCGCACCCTGAAGGCCAGATCTGTTACGGAGACCAGCAGGCATGTCTGAAACCAGCTACCTCGTTGCGTTCATCGCAGTTGCCGCTACAGCTACCTTTGCAACCAGAATCATACCTTTTCTGTTTTTTGAACGTCATACCGAGCACCCTCTGATCAAACATCTGGGGCGCTACTTACCAGCAGCAGTTATGGCTTTGCTGGCGACAGTCTTTTTGCAGCGTTCAGGGAACTGGTCAGCGACGGTGCCAGGGCTTGATGCGGTTCTTGCAGGCGCGCTTGTGGTCATTATCCACCTTTGGCGCCGCAATGCCCTGCTATCGATTGCAGCAGGCACGGCGGCGTACATGCTGATCCGCCAAACCGGCATGCTGGATTCGTTGTTTGTGAGCTGAGGCTCTGCCTCAGTGCTGCCCTTCCAGACTGGCAACCAGCCTTGAATCGCTCAGAGCTGCCCTGCGATGCTTGACCACGCCCTTGTATTCAGAGCTTTCAATCATCGCCACAAATGCATCGATAGACGGATACCTTACAAGCAGCACCTGATCCCAGGATTCGTCCGGAGGCGCAATAAGTGAACCGACACTGCGACCAGACCAGATAACTTCTGCGCCCACTGCACTGACGCACGCAGCTGCCTCGCGCATGTATAGCTGATAGGCTTCGCGGCCGCTTCGCTCCCCGGATTCATCGTCATAGTTTGCTATGTCACGGAACCGTAACAGGTTAAGCATAACCACGGGCTGGTCTTTCGGGGTGTCTGCGAGAACCTTTTTCAGCTGTTCCGGCGCGGGATTTACGGCGTTCATGCTGGCCCTTTTATTCTGGTGAGTTGCGCAATACTATATCCCACCCTATATGGCTTACCACAATTGATTTCATTACCTTTCGGTCAGATCTATCATATAGACCCCACTCATCTTCCAACTGGCCTCACCGAATGGACCTGATCAGCCTTTTCCAACAAACACTCGAAACCACACTTCCGGTTTTTGCCATGGTATTTATCGGGCTGGGACTACAACGGGTAGGCTGGATCGACGATGTGTTCGTGCACACGGCCTCAGCACTGGTTTTCAAAGCCACACTGCCAACGCTGGTTTTTCTGAGCATTGTAAAAGCTGACCTTGATACTTCGCTTAACTTCAACCTGCTGATCTTTTACTTTGTTGCGACTCTGGGCAGCTTCACTCTGGCCTGGCTGTGGGCGCACTGGCGCGTTGCCCGTGAAGACCGCGGTGTCTATGTGCAGGGGGCCTTCCGTGGCAATTGCGGCATTGTAGGACTGGCACTGGCCGCAAATATGTATGGAGATTTCGGGCTCTCCGCAGGCGGTATTCTGCTGGGCGTCGTCATCCTGTCTTACAACGCACTTTCAGTAATTGTGCTTGCAGCCTACCAGCCCGGGCAATCCCCTGAATGGCAGAGAATTGGTCGAGATATACTTCGCAACCCTCTGATACTTTCCGTTTTTGCAGCCATTCCGGTGGCATGGCTCAACCTGGAACTGCCAGACTGGATAATGACCAGCGGCGATTACTTTGCCTCCCTTACCCTGCCGCTGGCATTGCTTTGCATAGGTGCAACCGTTTCGTTCAGTGCCCTGCGCAGTGACAGCTCTACGGCACTCAGCTCGGCGTTCATGAAGATGGTATTTTTGCCTGCTTTGTGTACCGGTGCCGCATGGGCAACAGGCTTCTCCGGCCCCGAACTCGGCCTGCTGTTTCTATTCTTCGCAAGCCCTACCGCCGCGGCCAGTTTTGTCATGGCCAAAGCACTTGGCGGAAACGACCGGCTGGCAGCCAACATTATTGCGATAACAACACTGATGGCCAGCGCTACCGTAACCTTGGGTGTATTTGTCCTGAGGGGTGCCGGGCTGATATAAACACACATTCACATACGAACGTCCAGCGGACGGTCAGGGGCATGTAAATTGGACAGCAAACCTTTTTCTCAGGCCTGCGAGAACAACAAACAGGTCATACTCGAAAAGCTCGTTTCAGTATTCAGCGGCTCCGGAACCATTCTGGAGATAGGAACAGGAACCGGGCAGCACGCTGTCCATTTTGCAGGCAACCTCCCCCACCTGACGTGGCAGCCAAGTGACCACCCGGACAACTATCAATTGTGCGAGCCCTGGCTGGCCGAGGCCTGCCTGCCAAACATCAACACGCCACTGGCTCTGGATGTTTCTGCTGAAGACTGGCAACTGCCGCCCGTCAACGGTGTATTCTCTGCCAACACTGCACACATCATGTCGTGGCCAGAAGTTGAATCCATGATCCGCAAGGTGGCTGCCAAACTGAAAAAAGGTGAGGTTTTCTGCCTGTATGGGCCATTCCGTTACAACGGCAGATTTACCAGCTCAAGCAATGAGAAGTTTGATACATATCTGAAGCAATGCAATCCCTCTATGGGAATTCGCGATATGACAGAACTTGAAAGGGTCAGCGGTGAAAGCGGAATGTTTCTGGAGTCGGATATTGATATGCCGGCCAATAATCGCCTGCTGATCTGGGCCCGTCATCAGTAAGTTTCGAACGCCCTTCCCTGATTAAGGCCGGAGACCGGCGCTGTGCAAGCGCCGGTCTCCGGAGATCCAGGGAGTCTGTCTGTTTTCAGCTGCTAACCGAAACCAGCCGGTATCGGCGCTGACTGACTTTCACCAGCGCCAGAGCAGGAAGTATCAAAGCGGCACTTGCCAACGATAACTGCAGGTTCGTCAGCGGCACAGGACCACCGCCCGGAATAGCCAACAAAAGCCCACCAAGAATTAACGAAAGCCTCACAGGCCATTGAAGAACACCACCACGGGCCAGGTTACCGACACCCAGCAACCAACCCTGTATGGACCCCGCAATCAATACGACCCCTGCCAGAGCCTGCATTATGACGATGAGAACTTCATCCCAGCTACCCTGGAAAATAAGCGCCGGATTCAGCACGAACAGGAAAGGGATAAAATAGATAACACTACCCAGTTTCATCGCCTGAAAACCTGTTTCCATCGGCCGGGCACCGGCAACGGTCGCAGCGGCAAATGCACCCAAGGCAACCGGAGGGGTAATAAAGCTGAGCATACCCCAGTACAGGATGAACAGATGAACCGCCAGAGGGTCCATGCCACCGCCGTTTATCAGGGCCGGCGCAAGCGCCACGGCCAGGAAGATATATGCGGCGGTCACTGTCATCCCGATTCCGAGAATGAAACTGGTCAGGGCCCCCATCAAAAGCAGAACCAATGTATCGCCGCCAGCCAGGTAAATCAGATCATTGGCGATAGTGCCCGACAAACCGGTAACCGACAGAGCCCCCACAAGCAGCCCGACACCCGCCAGAATAGCGATAAGCTCAGCAAACAGCTTACCGGCATCAGAGAAGAAGTCTTTTACTTCCTGAAAACCCCAACGCTGTGTTGGCAGCACCTGGTTGATGATCAGCAAAAGAGCTGTGGCATAGAAAGGTGCCGTCGCTTCCTGCCGCAGAAAAAACAGCATCCAGATCAGCAAAGCAAATACAAAGATAAAGTACCAGCCTTCCTTGAGCGTATCCCGTATAGACGGCAAATCCTCTACGGGCAGCCCTTTCAGATCATGTCTGGCAGCATAGGCATCAATCTGGATAAACAACCCGAGGAAATAAAGCACTGAGGGAACAACTGCCGCGAGGGCAATAGTTCCGTAGGGAATATTCAGGAATGCGGCCATTATGAAAGCCGTCGCACCCATAACCGGCGGCATAAGCACCCCTCCGGTCGATGCACACGCCTCTACCCCTGCAGCATATGACTTGCTGAAGCCAACCCGACGCATTGCCGGAATAGACATAACTCCGGTCGTCATCACGTTTGTAATGACGCTTCCGCTCATTGACCCCATCAAACCGCTCGAAAAAACCGCAACTTTGGCTGGCCCGCCCCGAACATGCCCTAACAAAGCAAATGCAAGGTTAATGAAAAATCTGCCGCCACCGGTTTTCTGCAGCGCAACACCGAATAGTAAAAATCCGATAACGAGATTCGCAAACGCCTGAAGAGGTATACCCATTATCCCTTCACGGCTCATAGAGAGGTAGATCGCCGTCTGTTGCGGCGTCGACGGAAATCCCTGGATAGGTCCCGGCACAATATCGGCAAAGATTGGATACACACTGGCTACAGCGACAATAATGGCTATAGGGAGCCCGCCAGCGCGCCGGGTAGCTTCCACAACCGTGATCCACAGCAGAAAGCTCATGACGACTGCATACTGAGGGGCGTCATACTCCCACCCCCGATCCAGAATCTGTTCCGCGTTAAATACAAAAAATCCACAAATTGCTGCCGAAGCAAAAAAGAACAGAACGTCATACCACGGCACTTTGCTTCTGGTGGAATAACGGTTCATTGGCCACAGAATAAAAACCAGAGGCAGCATAAGTGCCACAACCGTATAGAAAAACTGGCTTTCGACCTGAGTCACCAGATTTATCAACTGCAGGTTAAAAAGGTAGTCGATTGTAAGCAAGGTCAGGACCAGGGTGAAAAGGCGGGGAACCCACAACCACCCCCCCACCAAATGCCGGATACCGGACACAACTTCACTGTCCCGATCGATTTCAGGCGTTTGCGTCATAATGCAGAAACTCCAGTCAGCGATTCAGGCGAGAGGTGAACACACCTCCCGCCTGGGATGATTAGGAAATCAGATAAAAATGGGGTTCATTCCCACTGCTTCCAAAGCTGCAGCTCTCGCCTTCATCCATGCCGCGCGGAATTCATCTTCCGACTCAGGAGTGTCGCCGGACACAAACTCATCCCATGCACCCAGCAGAGTCTCCTGCCGAAGTACCAGCATGTCCTGGTGCTGCTGCATGGCATCAGTCCAATGACCAATTTCCTTGTAGTACTCAACGACAGCATCGTGGAACGGAACTACCCACTGCATGTTCTGTTTGTCGAGCGCATAACCTGCGTTTCCAGGCGCCGCATCTTTGTACTTGTCATAATCTTCGGTAAAGACTTTTACCAGGCTCTTTACCAGCGTCTTGTCTGTGTCGGCATTTGCAACAACGATAGGGTACGGGTAGCTGGCGCCAACCCAGGGATCATTCTTGTCGATTCCGGCGCCCAGCGTGACCTCGTGCGGCTGGAAATAAGGTGCAACCTTCTTAAGCCGGGCCCAGCCCTCGGTGTCTTCCGGGTCCAGAGTCAGCCAGCTGATACCGCGGGGACTGGCTGCAAGCTGCTGAGGCCCTCCGGCAACACTCACAGTGAAAGCGGTATCGCTCTGGTTGGCGATAACCCCTTCAAATGAACGGCCGTAACCCGGGAAGTCAACGCGTTCAACGTCATCCCAGGTCAGGTCACCGAACGCGAGCATGGCTTCAGTCCCCAGATTATTCGCATCATCACCACGCAGATATGATACGCGCTTGCCTTTCAGGTCATAGGGCGTTTTAGCGCCAATATCCCCGGCGACAGCAATACTGAGACCAAAGTTGGCAATTGACGTAGTGACCACCCGGATGGGCTGGGGGCCCCAACTCTTATCCGCAAACAAAAGTACACCCTCGGCACCGTAAAAAGCTGCAATGCCACAGGCACACACAGGAACACGGTCCATTTTCAGGGGCGTCATACGGGATACGTCATTCTCTCCGGGCAAAATCCTGAGAGATACGCCGTATTCGTTCTGGAGCAGATTACCAATAGATACCATCTGGCTGTATCCGGCCGAGCTGGTTCCATAAGCAGTTATGCCCAGGGTTTTGGGCAGTTCAACACCATCTGCGCCAAAGGCCATCACTGGAGTCATAGCCATAGCCAGGGCGAGCAGTTTTCTTTTGGGGCTAAGCATTTTCGTCATCCTTTTGTTAGTTTTTATATGCGACACGATTTCCGCTATGCGGAACGCTGTTTTAATTGTGCAATCGACTCTAAATGAATATTCAACAACATGTCAATTTCAAAACACCAAATAATTTTTCTATCAAAATCATGGCAAACTGCGGAACTACCCCCTTACAGATTGAAAGTAAGGCCGGCAGGAAAAAGGTAAGGTTCATTTTGCATGAGAGATCAACGTACACTACCCGGCCAGCCCTCAATCATTGAGGCTTTCCCAGAGGAACCCCTGGCTAAAACGGCATAATTCAGATGAACCACTCTTTCAGAAAAGTACAACCCGACGATATGGAGTGGCTTTACGAGCTGAACAAGGCGTCCTTCCTTGAGGTTGTGGTTCGCCAATTCGGAAACTGGGACGAAGCATTCCAGCGAGAAATGTTTTTCTCCAAGTGGACACAACCACGGCATGCCCGGATTATTGAAACAGAAACAGGCCGGACCGGCGTTCTGATTTCAGAGCAGTTGGAAGATTGCGACTGGCTGCACGAGATCCAGATTGATCCCGGCTATCAAGGGCGAGGCTTAGGGACGACACTTCTGCAAAACCTGCTCGCAAATGCCCTGACAAGAGGCGTGCCGCTTCGCCTTCAGGTTTTACATGCGAACCAGAAGGCAAAGCGGTTGTATGAGCGAATGGGGTTTCGTGAGATCGAAAAACTGGAGAACCATTATCTGATGGAATCCAGGGTGACCGACTAACCGGAACTAGGCTGCCTGCGCATCATCCCTTTTCGCAATTTTGTGCTGATCTTCAGTACTGTTGATTTTCCAGTAACTTGATATATACAGATGGCTTTTCAGCACCTGGCGCTGCTTCTTAAAATATGTCCGTAGTGCGCGCATGCTGTGAAATTCGCAAGCCGTCCAGACCGCCGGCTGGCCCGGTAACCAGCAAAGCTGCTCAACACGTTGCAACAGAGTGCTGGAGTCACTATCCGGGGTGGCATTTATAACCCAGTGAATTTCAATATTCTCCGGATGCTGCAGCGTCTGGATGTCTGCGTCTGTCACCACCTCAAGAACCGCGTAACCCCGTGCATCTTCCGGCAACTGAGCAAGATTGACTGCGATTGCAGGCAAGGCAGTCATATCCCCCACCAGAAGGTACCAGTCCGCGTCCTTGTTGATCAGTTTTTTCGGCCCCGGCCCGCCCACGAGAATCTGGTCACCGGGTTTCGCCTTGCGGGCCCATGCCGATGCCGGTCCGTCTGCAGCGTGAAGCACGAAATCGACGTCTATCTCATCGCTGCGCTGTGCGCTGACGGTATAGGTTCGCATCAGGGGTCGTGATTCCCCGTGCTGCGGAAAAATCAGCTTTATATACGCGCTTTCCTGATCCTCCGGAAATGCGACTAATTCTGAACCACCGAGGGTTACACGCAACATGTGCGGAGTGACATAAGCGGAGCGAATAACCTCCAGTGTTCTTGGTACAGGTTTCGACATCAGGAATCCCCCTTTTCTGTATCAGTAATCTGTTCCGCGCTGTCTGCCATGGTCTGACTGATGCGGAGGAAAAAGGCGAGCTCATCTCTCTCCAGCCCGGCAGTCAATTGTTGTACAGCCCACTCCTCCACGGCATCCAGTTTAGCCATCACTTTCAGGCCTTCAGGCGTGGGGGTCAGCAACTGGCTGCGACGGTCCATCGGGTTATCCGCCTTAACAATCAAGCTGGCTCCGATAAGGTCATTTAATGCGCGAGTGATCTGGGCCTTATCCCGCTGCATACGCCTGGCAATGGACTGGGGAGTAGCCTGGTGATGCCGGCAGATGCATTTCAGCACCCGGATATGAGTGACAGGTAATTCAATATGGTGCCTTTGAATACCCTCACGAAGAAGATGGGTATATGCATGCATCAGCCGGTGCACGGCTTCGCTAAGTGATTTGTCTGGCATAAGCAACTCCGATGTAGTTGACAGCATCAACCATACAGAATAATGATTGACACTGTCAACAAAAACAAAGTTACCCTGAGACTCCCCAATACCGCCCTTTACGCACCATGGGGTTCGGGCTTCCGGGCGATACTGGCATGACTGCTGCTGCCTGTTCCAAGGTTCCGGCCAAGGCCTCAGCCAATATGAGTCATCTCATACAAGGTGAAGTCCGAAACGGCTCCCTCTACCGCTTTGAGATAGTCCTGCAGGGGCGGGGCAACCATATGGGTCTGCCATGCCTCACGGGACTCCCAGCTTTCGCAGAACATAAAATGCGCAGCATTCTTGTTGTCCTGATGGAGGTCGTACTGCAGGCAACCAGGTTCATTGCGCGTAGGCACGAGTAACTTTTCCAGCTCACTCTTTAACAATTCGACTTTTCCCTCATGGGCCGTGATATGAGCAATGATAGTAAGCTTGGTCATCTATTTTTCCTCTCTTCTCAAAAGTGTTTAATCCGGATTGTTAAGGTTCAAAAACCTTCCAGCACAATCTTGCCTACAGCCCGACCGGTCTCCAGCTCCGCATGCGCAGCTCTGAGATTTTTTGCATTGATCGCCCCCAGGTGCTTGCCTGCTGTTGTCCGGATATATCCCTGGTCCACAAGGTTCGAAACTTGTTCCAACAGTTTATGCTGTGCATCCATGTCTGCAGCCTGATGCATGGAACGGGCGAACATGAATTCCACATGCAAAGACAGGCTTTTTGGCTTGATTTTCATCACATCCAGTGACTCAGGGTCGTCGATCAGTGCAATCCGGCCAAAGGGAACGAGCAGCTCCACATAGCTTTCGAAGTATTGCTGTGTTGCATTCAGACTGGCTACATGCGTTACCGCTCCAACCTGCCCCTCTGCAATCAGTGCATCAATCTGGGGTTTAAGGGGTTCCCGGTGGTCCACTACAAAATCGGCACCTAGCGCCTGCACCCAGTTTCTGGAAGCTTCGCGGGATGCTGTAGCTATAACCGTTGCCCCGGTCAGGGTTTTGGCCAGCTGAATCAGAATAGAACCAACTCCGCCAGCCGCGCCCACAACCAGCACAACTTCATTCGACTTACTCCGGTCACCCGGTGATTGCTGCCTGAGCTGCAGATGCTCAAATAACAATTCCCAGGCAGTAATAGTAGTCAATGGGAGTGCTGCGGCTTCAGAGTCGGAAAGGCTCTGTGGTTTATGGCCGACAATCCGCTCGTCCACCAACTGGAACTCGGCATTCGTCCCGGAGCGGGTAAGATCGCCGGCATAGAAAACCTGATCGCCAGGTTTGAACCCTGCAACAGCTTCTCCTACTGCAACCACCTCTCCTACTGCATCCCAGCCAATCACCTTGTACTCTCCGTCTTCCGCAGGCACATTCTGGCGAATCTTGTAGTCCACCGGATTAACGGCAACGGCTTTTACCTGCACTAACAAATCACGGCCACTGGCGATCGGTTGTGGTAACTCGATATCGATAAGTGCATTTTCATCGGTAATGGGAAGCGACTCGCTATAACCTATGGCTTTCATATGCTGATCTCCTGCGTTTTCTTAGTGCCGTGATGGCGTTTAACTGGTGCTCAGTGTGAACCTTTACTAAACTTCCAAAAACAGCCTAATCACTGAAACACTATCAATTTATTTTTGACAATATGACTCTTGAAGATCTGCAGGTAATACTCAAGGTAGCCGAGTTCCGCGGCATTACCGCCGCTGCTGCCAGCCTCAACATGCGAACGGCAACTGCCAGTGCTGCAGTGAAACGAGTGGAAAGTGCCCTCGGCGTGGAACTCTTTGTGAGAACCACCCGGCAACTGCGGCTGTCCAGCGCTGGCGAAAAGTACCTCCCTCAATGTGAGCAGGCTCTGCAAATGCTGGAGCTTGCGCGCAATAACATTCAGGAAGATCAGGATTCCGTGGAAGGCGAACTGCGTCTCGCCGTGTCATCTGACTTCGGGCGCAACCAGATGCTGCCATGGCTGGATGAGCTTATGGAGACGCACCCGGACCTGAGCCTGCGGGTTAACATCAGCGACAGCAATGTCGATTTCTACAGAGACTCCGTCGACATGGCGTTGCGCTACGGCTCACCAAACGATGCCGGTCTTTACGGTTTTAAAATCTGTGATGTTCCGGGCGTTCTATGTGCTACTCGGGAATACCTTGAACAATACGGAACACCCAGGCACCCCCACGACCTGGCGCCTCACAACGGGCTGTTCTACCAGTTGCAGGAAATCCCCTACGATATCTGGACGTTCACCCGCGACGACCAGCAATTCAAAATAAGAATGCGGGGGGACCGTGCCTCCAACGATGGAGATCTGGTGCGGCGCTGGTGCGTTGCTGGTAAAGGTGTCGCGGTCAAATCCTGTCTCGACATGTCTGAGGACTTGCTGGCAGGCAGAGTAGTCAGCGTAATGCCGGAATTCAGGCCAAGAGTGTCGGAGTTGTGGCTTATCTGTCCCAGCCGGCAATCAATAACGCCAGCTATGCGCCTGCTCAGGGATCATTTGCAAAAGAAATGCTCCGGGGTGCTGAACGCTCTTGTCAAGAAAGGCATTTTGCCCGGGAAGTACAATACAGCTGCCGCTGCCATTACATTTGAGTAACCACTCAAATTGATATTGAACGATCACTCAAGTTCGGTTACAGTCAATTCCACTGAAACCTGCCTGAGGAAATATTTCATGACAAACTTTACTCTTCACGACAAAGAAAGCGCGCCCCAGGAAAGCCGGGCACTGCTCGAGAATTCCGAAAAGGCTATGGGCCGGATACCTGGTTTGCACGCGGTTATGGCGGAAGCACCCGGGCTGCTTGAAGGCTATCAACAGCTGCACAAGCTATTCATGAACAGCAGTTTTGATGACGAGGAAGTTACCGTTGTCTGGCAAACTATCAATGTTGAAAACGCCTGCCACTATTGCGTCCCTGGCCACACAGGTATCGCCAAAGCAATGGGTGTTGATGACGCCATTACAGAAGCCCTGCGTAACGAAACCCCTCTCCCGACCGAGCGCCTGGAAGCTCTTCGTGACTTCACGCTCGCTATCGTACGAGGCCGGGGGAACGTTGACGACGCCGCTATAGAAGCCTTCCTGAACGCAGGCTTCACCAAGCGTCAGATTCTGGAAGTTATCCTTGGCACGGCTCAGAAGATCATGAGCAATTACACCAACCATCTCGCAAACACGCCGATAGACAAGGCGATGCAGAAGTATGAGTGGCATAAAGCTGACTAATCAGTAAAAGTTCGCAAGCCGGTTTGCCAGGACGTCAGTCTGATGCAGCTTTCCGGCTTTGAATCAGAAAACATCCAGGAGATCAGGGTTATGTCGGACACCAAGCAGTATCAGCCACCCAAAATCTGGACTTGGGATGCAGAAAATGGCGGTGAATGGGCCAGCATTAACCGCCCCGTTGCGGGGCCTACCCATGAAGCCCGGTTGCCGCGCGGAAAACATCCCTTGCAGATCTATTCAATGGGCACGCCCAATGGCCAGAAAGTCACTATCATGGCCGAAGAATTACTTGCTGCAGGTGAAACCGGTGCCGAATACGATGCGCACCTGATCAGGATTGGTGAAGGCGATCAGTTTTCATCTGGTTTCGTCGACATTAATCCGAACTCGAAAATTCCGGCCCTGCTTGATACCGAAACCGGACGCAGGGTTTTCGAGAGTGGTGCAATCCTTCTCTATCTGGCTGAAAAGTTCGATCGCTTTTTGCCGAAAGATGCCGATGCACGCACTGAAGCACTGAACTGGCTGTTCTGGCTGCAAGGATCCGCTCCCTACCTGGGAGGTGGCTTTGGGCACTTTTATGCTTACGCACCTGAAAAGTTTGAGTACCCGATCGATCGCTTCACCATGGAAGTCAAACGCCAGCTGGACGTACTGGACAGGGAGTTGGCTGAACACCGTTTTCTGGGCGGAGATGAATACTCTATTGCAGATATCGCCACCTGGCCCTGGTATGGAAATCTGGTTCTGGGAGAGGCCTACGACGCAGCGGAGTTCCTGCAGGTAGAGAGCTACAAAAACGTGCGCAGGTGGGCCACAGACATTCTTGAGCGCCCGGCCGTTCAGCGTGGACGCATAGTAAACCGCACCAGAGGCAAGCTTTCAGAGCAATTGCATGAACGTCACGACGCCTCGGATTTTGACCTGAAAACGCAGGATAAACTGGCACCAGAATCTACGGACTGATCCCTGGTCTTGAACAGCCTGCTCTCTGCGCGAAAGCCATGAGAGCAGGCAGATACTCACAGCATGTCAGTGCATATGTGAATCAGTACTACTATTGATGCGCAATGCTTCCAGTGACTGTGCCATATCTTCTGCCAGAGCATGCACGGCAGCACTGCCTACATCACGCTGAGCAAAAGCCCGCAACCCCATTACTTCAGCCTGTAACCTGCGGCCAAGCCGGACCGGATCAAGCCCGCTATCCAGCTCGCCCATCTTTTGTGCATCGGCGAAACGTTCTACAAAACGCGCTTCCATACCAGCAAGCAAATCTTCTGCCTTGCTCCGGGCTGCATGTTCACGCTCACCCAACTCAAGCAGGCTTTTTACCAGCATGCACGCGCGACTTGGTAAATCCTGGTCGCAAAGCCCGCCAAGCCCGCGTAAATAAGCCGCAAGTCCCGCCAGCGGTGATTCGTGGGCGTGCAGAATACGCTCAAGGTTCTCCAGCCCCAGGCTGGCATAACGTTCAAGAGACTCCTGGAAAAGTCCGTCTTTGCTACCGAAGGTTGCGTAGATGCTGCCCGGTCGCATGTCGAGAGCTTTCTCCAGGTCCTTCAGCGAGGTGGCATGAAAGCCTTTCTGCCAGAACAGGTGCAATGCCCGCTCCAGAGAATCCTGCCGATTGTGAATCATTGCTCGAGCCATGACTATTTCCAGTTTTCTGTACCGCGATACACCGCAGCAATAGAGTTTGAATGATTACTCAATTTTATATTGAGCAACCACTCAAGTCCAGCTAGAGTCGTTGAATTGAACTATCATTCCGGCATTGACCAGCGTTCCGGAAACCGCCAGAGGATATCCTATGCCAGATAAAGCCTTCCCCTCGATAATCGTATTTGACGTTAACGAAACACTATTGGATATCACTACGCTGGAGCCTTTGTTCGATCGCATCTTCGGTGATCCGGGCGTGCTTAGAGAATGGTTCGCCCAGCTTGTGCTTTACTCCCAGACAATGACCCTTGCCGGCCTTTATACGCCCTTTGGCGAACTCGGCGTCGGTGCGCTTAAAATGACGGCGAACATTCATGGGGTAAATATTGCGGACGAGGACCTTGCGGAGCTGAAAGAGCGGATGATCTCAATGCCTGCACATCCCGACGTTGTGCCGGCCCTTACCCGTTTGCAGAACGCCGGGTTTCGCATGGTGACCTTGACTAATTCAGCCAGCACCGCTGTGCCGACTCCACTTGAAAAAGCAGGCTTAAGTCATTTTTTTGAAAAGAATTTCAGTGTCGGCGCTGTCGCCAAGTTCAAGCCAGCCCCGGAAACCTATCGCCTGGTTGCTACAGAATTATCTGTCGAGACCTCAGATCTGTGCCTTGTAGCCTGCCACCTGTGGGACACCATCGGCGCCCAGGCCAGCGGATGCCGGGGCGCATTCCTCCGCCGCCCCTACAACGCCACTCTGCCCGCGCCCAATGTACCCAACCCTGACCTGTGCGCATCAGACCTGACAACCCTGGCGGACGACATCATTATGCGCAGACAGGGCTCCTGACGGACAGAAAAGCAAGCAGGGCGACAGGCCTTTGCAGAACAGAATGAATACGGTGATTGCAGAATCAAAGAAGTGGCTCTGAAGTCCAGGCTTTTGTCAGACGTCTGCTCCCTGCCCCTCCAGCCACCCCATGTTTTGACAATTTCCTGATAAAACCTCAACAAAGCCCTGACACACCCTGGGCTAAGGTACCCCCCTCACCGGCAGTTCAGCCGGGTCAGGCTCTGAAAGGAGGGGGATCATTGTGAATAAGTTCTTACCACTCGTTCTGTCACCTTTTTTATCACGGCAGGTGCAAGGATTTCTGGCAGCAGGTGGTCTTGCCACACTGTTTCATTGGCTTGTCATGGCTGCCCTGATCGTTGCCGGGCTTGAGCCAACGCTGGCGACCGCAAGTGGAAGCATATCCGGGGCTGCGCTGAACTATGGCCTGCAGCGGCGCCTGGCTTTCCAGAATGCGGGCCCGCACAGGTCGACTCTATGGCGTTATATGGGCTCCTGCTTTTTCGCCTGGCTGTGCAATCTCATTTTCTTCTTCCTGCTCAATAACCTTCTGGCACTTTCTGTTCCGCTTTCTCAGGTGGTTACCACAGGTCTTGTCGCTGCATTGAATTACCTTGTTTATCAGAGGCTGGTTTTCCATGAACAAACGCGTTGAATTTCCCGTTATACCGTTTGATAAGCCGTTACTGTCACTGGTGGTACCGCTCTTCAACGAGCGCCCGGTGCTGCCTGTTTTCTTCGAGCGGGTTCTGCCTGTGCTTGCAGAACTGGATCTGCACTGGGAAGTGGTGTTGGTTGATGACGGAAGTGACGATGGCAGCGCCCAATACATCCGGAATGTTATCGACCGGACTCCGGGCGTCCGCCTCGTAAAACTGAGCAGGAACTTCGGCAAGGAAGCGGCAATGACGGCGGGAATGGAACACGCCAGAGGGGATGCTGTGATTGTGCTGGACGCGGATCTTCAGGATCCGCCCGAGCAGATTCCGGCTATGGTCGAGTGCTGGCAGTCTGGGGCTGAAGTTGTCCTGATGCAGCGCCGTTCGCGGGCTGGCGAAACCGTCTTCAAACGCTGGAGCGCACACTTTTTCTACCGGCTGCTGAACAGAACCAGCCGGACGAATATCCCTGTGGACACCGGTGATTTCCGGTTGATGAGCCGGAAAGCAGTTAACGCTCTGCTGGAACTGAAGGAACGCAATCGCTATATGAAAGGGTTGTTTGCCTGGGTCGGCATGCCAACCAGAATCATCCAGTATGACCGCGAACCGCGGGTGGCGGGAGAGACAAAATGGGATTACCCGGGGCTGGTTGGCCTCGCTCTTGAGGGGCTTACGTCCTTCTCCGTCTCGCCACTACGCTGGGCCATACTGATCGGACTGATTGCCGCCAGTATGGGCGCAGTATTCGGGCTATGGATTGTAGTCAAGGCCATCATGCTGGGCGATGCGACCAGCGGTTATCCATCACTTGTGGCTATCATCAGTTTTCTCGGTGGTATTCAGTTAATGAGCGTGGGCATAGTGGGCGAATACGTCGGCAAGACCTACATCGAATCAAAACAGCGACCGATTTACCTGACAGAAGAAGTTTTTGAAGGCAGAGAGAGCGTACGACAACAGATTAATCGCAAAATGACAGGGGCGCCTCATGTTAAAGCGGTTTAACCCCTGGCTGATCATACTGGCAGCAATAATGTTGAGCCGTTTCATTGGAATGGCTCTGTTTCCCTTTGCAGACACCACTGAGCCTCGCTACGCGGAGATTGCCCGCCTGATGGCGGAAACCGGAGACTGGATTACTCCATGGTTTGAGCCTGGCGTTCCTTTCTGGGGTAAACCTCCCTTATCTTTCTGGGCTCAGGCAGTGGCCATCAAGCTCTTTGGTGTCTCTGAGTTTTCGCTGCGATTTCCCGCATGGCTGGCATCGCTTGCCATGGTGTGGCTGGTATGGAGACTGGCGCGGCAACTCTGGAGTGTTCAGGCAGCTCAGTGGAGCAGTCTGGTTTTTGCAACCATGGCGCTGACGTACATCAGTGCCGGCGCCGTAATGACCGATGCCTTTCTGGCCTTAGGTACCACCCTCACTCTCGTCAGTTTTTGCCTGGTAATGTCGGGAGAAGGCGGTAAATGGCGATGGTTTTTCTTCCTGGGCATCGTAATCGGACTCCTGTCCAAGGGTCCCCTGGCTATTGTGCTGACCGGTATTCCCATCGCGCTGTGGCTACTTACTTCATGGCGGAACATGACCAGCAACCTGCAGCGGCTTCCCTGGTTCAGGGGGACCCTGATGACGGCTCTGCTCGTCTGCCCTTGGTACCTGCTGGCTGAATTAAAGACCCCCGGCTTTCTGGACTACTTTATCGTAGGGGAACACATCCGCCGGTTTCTTGATCCGGGTTGGGTGGGAGACCTGTATGGCAGCGCCCATGATCAACCCAAAGGCATGATATGGGTGTTCTGGTTGTGGGCATCTTTCCCGTGGAGCATCGTTGCGCTGCTGAGCCTGGCACTACCCTCGTTCAGGGGCAAAAAAAACGGCACCTGGCGCAAAACCCTATCCAGTCCTGGCATCAGTTTTTTACTACTCTGCGCGCTGGCACCCATGCTCTTTTTCACGCTCGCGGGCAACACACTCTGGACTTATATACTCCCTTCTCTGCCATTTACAGCCATACTGATCGGCCGCTGTGTATCGGAATGGGATTCTCGTTGGCTATTCGCGGTAAGGGGCGGCATAGCGGCGCTTGTTCCTGTTTTACTGACAGCCTTCGTTGGTCTGGCTGCAACAGGCTGGACACCGCTCAAAACAGAGAAAGAACTGGTAAGCTATTATGAGCTTGTCAGGAAGACTGATGACAGTCCTCTGATCTATCTGGATAACCTGCCCTTCTCCGCCAGATTTTACTCAGACGGCAGTGCTATCGAAGTAACGCAGGTTGAGTTGAGTCACTTGCAATCGGCCAGAGCCTATCAACGTTTATATGTGGCCGTCCCCAATACCTGGTCAGATGAAAAAGTGGCCGGTTTATCCTCATCGACTCACAAGATTATGGAAAATTATCGCTATCAATTGCTGGTCATTGATGGATTGATTCACAATCAACAGGCGATGTCTGGCGCCAACGGAGTTCGCTCGAATGACATCTGATAACACGTCTGTGCAACCTCCTCTCAGGCTTTTGATTGTCGAGGACCAGGTAGACCTTGCTGAAAACCTTTTCGAGTTTCTGGGTGAAGATCGTTATGCGCTGGATTTCGCCGCTGACGGGCTGACTGCATTGCATTTGCTTGCCACTCAAAGCTACGACGTTATTGTGCTCGACCTGATGCTCCCCGGCGTCAATGGCTATGACATTTGTCGCCGGATCCGCCAGGATCTGAAATGCCAGACACCTGTCATTCTGATGACCGCATTGAGCGCCCTGACCGACAAGGAGAAAGGGTTTGATTGCGGCGCAGATGATTACCTCGTGAAACCCTTCGAGCTGCGTGAACTACAGTTACGAATAGAAGCTCTGCATCGGCGCCATTCACCGCAAAGACAGGTCTTGTCAGCCGGGGATATCCAGTTCGATCCGGGCACGCTGGAAGTGGAGCTGCGCGGGCGAAAAGCTGTTCTGTCCGGCACGCCTGCCCGCTTGTTTGAATTGCTGGTCAGAGCCTATCCGAGTTTTCTCAGCCATGAGGCACTCAGTGATGCCCTATGGGGGGCGCGTCATGGAGAAACTGAAGGAAACAGCCTTCGGACCCATATTTATACGCTCCGGAAAGCCCTGCAGGCCGGAGTGGGTAGCGGCCTCGTAAAAACTATCCATGGGCGTGGGTACAGTCTGGAGGTCCCTGCAGACGCACTTCTGAAAGGGAACACCGATACGCGATGAAATCATCTCTGACTACGCGCCTGACCCGGACTCTGTTCTTTCTGATCGCCGCCACGACCGCAATCTCGATGTTTACCGTTGAGGTGTTTGTTAATGACGTCGAGGACACCATTCTGAGCCTCGAACTGAAAGCGGACGCCGAGTATTTTGCAAAGCAACTCCGGGACGGGAGTTTTCAACCTGTAAAAACGGCCCAGCTGGAGGCCGTTTTTCTTCCTGAAGGCGCTATGGATGCAGCGCTTCCGGAATATTTCCGGAACCTTCCCTTGCCGTTTTCCCGGGAAATCGAGATAGGTGAAACAACACTTCTGATCTATGGCGAACAAGTCGCAGCACCAGATGGCAAGCTCTTCCTGGCTCAGGATATAACCATCATGGAAAATCGTGAATCTCTGGTTCAGCTTGCTCTGGCGGGTGTGGCAGGCTTCATGCTTCTTGTTGGTTTTTTTGTGGCCCGAACCGGAGCCCGCTACCTTGTACGTCCCTTCAGGAAACTGACCAATGAGGTTCTTGATACAACACCCGGTGCCACAATGCCGCAAATTACGACGGAATATCACGATCAGGAGTTTTGCGATATTGCTGCGGCGTTCAACCGGTTTTTGTCTGCGCTCGAACACCACATCGAGCGGGAAAAGTCGTTCGTCAAACTGGCAAGCCATGAACTTCGCACCCCTCTGGCGGTGATGAGTGGCGCCCTTAATGTACTCGAACAGCGACAAAGTCTGTCAGAAGCCGACCAGAAAACCCTCGCCCGAATCCGCCGCGCCATGCAAACCATGCGTGACGATACAGATGTCCTGCTTGAACTTGCCAGAAGTGAAACGCCCAGAGGCGAAGCCCGGACTGTAGTGCTGCAGGAAATCATACAGAACACCGTTGATGACCTGGAACAGGGGCTTCCCAATGATGTGGGACGAATTACTGTCTATGCCGACAGCCCCGGGCTGAGAGTAAAAACCCACCCGGCTCTGGTGCGGATGCTACTCCGCAACCTGCTGCAAAATGCGCTCAGACACACCCTTTCAAAAGTGGAGGTTCGAATGACCGGCAACGGAATATCGGTGCGAGACTTCGGATCCGGGCTTCCCGATAGAATCACGGAGAACCTGAGCACTGCTGAAGCTCCCCGTGCCATTACACCCCCGGCCGGAGAGTTCAGTAACACCACCTTCGGACTACTGATTGTCCGGCTCGTTTGCGAGCGACTGGGCTGGGAGCTGGAGGTAGCTCAATCAGACAGCGAAGGAACTGAGTTTTTGATTCACGTTCACAATCTTGCCTGACAGACCTGGCTCCCGCCCCGGGCCTCAGAAAACCTTCTCTGCGGCAAGCTGCGCCAGGTTCAGGCCAAAGCCGGGGATTTTCCCGTGGGTCAGGAAGAACAGGTTCCGGTAACTCATCTTGAGCTGATAGGGTACCCGGCCCATTTTCAGGACCTCGTCTGTGCCACCAAACCAGGTGCTGGCACGCACATAGAATGCCTTGCCCTGGCCCATATCGCCGATACAGAAGACCACCGGCTGAAGTGGCTCATTAGCCTCGTCAGCATCCATCAGCCCCATATCCAGGGCTACCTGGCGGCCCACGATCTCCGCCTGCTGGTGACCTATGCCACCGATCTTGGGCATGGTGACCGCCGCGCAATCGCCAAGCGCAAAGATTTCAGAGTGCCCCGGCACCCGCATCAGCAGGTCGGTTTTGATAAAGCCCATACTGTCGGCGATGGGCAGATCCTTCAGGCACGGATGGGCTACCCAGTCCGGCAACACGATTTTCAGTTCGGCCTCAATGCTCTGGCCATCGTCAAACTCGACCCCGTCGGCGGTCAGGCGTTTGATATCCGCCATATTGTTGCGGTAGTGAATGCCCATATCGCCGGTCATTTTCAAAAAGGCCTTCACGTTATTCAGCCCGGCATCGGCCGCAATATATTCCTCCGGGGTGAATATGGTGATCTTGTCGGGGGAAGAGTTGGCCAATGCGGTCAGGTAGCTGGCAAGGGCGGTGCTCATTTCCAGCACTGGCCCCTCACAGGCGGCTTTGGCATACGGGATGGAGCCGCCGGGATAGGGCTCCAGCTCTTCGGCACCATCGCCCTGATGAAAATGGGCTGAACCTATGGCGATGGGTCCGCCCTTGTAGCCCCCTTCGAACAGGTATTCCCGCAGTTTTTTCCCGTGGAACAGATCAGATACCGTATGGCCATGCTCGGCAAAGCCTTCAATCCGGTCGTAGGCCAGGTGTGCGCCCAGGGCCAGAACCAGAATGTCGTAGTGCAGGGTCTGGCATTCCTCCCCTGCCCGTTCAACTGGCCGGAATTCGACGGTTCTGGACTCTATGTCGATACGCTCCACCCTGGCCAGAACAAAGAAAATGTCGTCGCTGGCCAGAACCGGGCGCAACTGCATCCGCTCCCGCAGTTCCGGGTTACGGTTTTCCATCACGTCAGACGGGATATTGGGTACAAACAGCAGGTAATCCCGAAGATCCATCACCGTAATGTCCACGCTGTCACCGGCATATTGGCGGATCTTCTGGGCGGCGCCGAGGCCGGCAAAGTTGCCACCCAGCACCAGTACTTGGGGTTTTGTCTTGGTATCAGTCATGAGATGTGTCCTTCCGTTTGGGTGCGGCCCTGCGCTCCAAGGTCGTCATTAAAACGACTGGTCAGATAGAAAACTCACAGAAAGGGCTTGATACCCCTGATTTCTATTGACCTGCTACCAAGAAGGTAAGCCCGGAATCAGGTTCTCAAAATCAGCAATAGTACGATCACAGGCCTGCAACGCACCCGTTTGCTAACAGTGGGCATCGGCATTTAAATGCGCACCTGAGCGCTTCCGAAGTACCTCGGGCCATTACACCTCCCCGGCCGGATAATTCAGCAACACCACCTTCGGGTTACTGATTGTCCGGCTAATTTGTAAGTGACTGGGCTGGGATCTGGAAGTAGCACAATCAGACAGCGAAGGAACGGTGTTTTTGATTCACGTTCACAGCCTTGCCTGATAGGCCTGTTCCCTATACAGAGTCAGAGGAAGGAGCGCATGAGCCAGCGCTTTTCCTGAGGCAGTGTCTTTCGGCGGACTTTCCAGATATTGGGTGCTTCCCGCTGCCTTGGAATAGATTCCTGCCAAAGCTTCCTGACCAGGGCGCAATACCGTCACATTGAATTGATCGTCCATCCAGGCGTAGCAATCGTTGAACTGCATGATCGCCCTACCGGGCTCATCCGGAAAACGCACCAGATCACGGCCAATCATCGGGTGGTCACTAGCAATACCCATAAGCGAAAGCAGCGTAGGGGCAAGATCGATCTGGCTTGTCACTGTTTTGATGTGCCGGCTATCGACATCGGCTCCAAGGATCAGCCCCGGAATCTGAAAATTCTTTACAGGAACCAGTTCATCACCCCAGACCCTGGCGTCATGATCCGCAACAATCAGGAACACCGTATCTTTCCAGTAGGCACTGTTCCGCGCAGTATCGATGAAATCACCTAAAGCGTAATCTGCGTATTTGACGGCATTATTGACGGTATTTTTCTCTTCGTCATATTGCTCAATTCTTTGGTCCGGGTATTCAAACGGAGTGTGATTGGACGACGAAAAAACCAGGCGGAAGAAGGGTTTGCCCTCAGCATGCAGTTTCTCAAGATCTTCAAGGGTTTTGGCAAACAGATCTTCATCGCTGACCCCCCAGCTACCGGTGAAAGCCGGGTTGCTGTAATCCTGTTGATCTACGATCGAATCAAAACCATTTCCGGTAAAAAAGCTGCGCATATTGTCAAAATGGGCTTCCCCACCGTAGATGAACCCCGTGTCATAGCCTTTGTTTTTCAACAGATCCGCCAGAGTAAAGAACCCGGTCTGGGACAGAGACAGTTTCACCACACTACGTGCTGGAGATGGCAGGAATCCGGATACCACAGCTTCGATACCACGAACCGATCTTGTGCCCGTTGCATACAGATTCTCAAACCACCACCCTGAGCCCTTGAGGGCCTCCAGGCGAGGAGTGACCGGGGTCCCACCCAATGATTCAACAAAGGTCGCACCCAGGCTTTCTTCGAGAACAATGACCAGATTAAGAGGGTGTTTTCTCTCTTGAACAGGGGTTTGACGGTGTAACGTCGGATACTGCTTTGAGCTGAACTCATACTCACTAAGCCAAGGGGCGCTTCTGACCTCATCCAGTATTTCAGAAACCTCCATTTGACCGTAATTTTTACCGGCATCCTCTTCGTGTTTGAGATTGTAGATGGCAAACGCCACGGACCATGTGGAGTTGATTATCAGTGAATTCACAAGCGCATCGGAAGTCAGTGCAAACATAGCCGGGTTAGCCGGACGATGGCCGGTTGTCGAGCGAATGCACATAAACACGGCGAGAATTACAATTGGCCAGACCAGTAGAGATTTAGGGTAACTGCCCAGCCTGGTCTCGCGGTACCAGGGTCCCAGCAACCAGGCGAACAACAGGGTCAATGAAACGCAAATAAAAACCCCAAGCGCGATTGTCGGCAGATAACCTTCCCAGAGCATGCTTACTACTTCTTTGGGATAGTTCAGATACTCGATAAACAAACGGTTTGGCCGGGTATCGTATTCTGCGATAAAGGTTGGCGTTGCCAGTTCCATGAACAGAAACCCGAAAACAACAACAAGCGCCCAGAGCCCCGCAAGACGCTTCCAGGCGGTCCAACTGAAACGATGGCCCAGAATCGGCAGGAGGATAAGCAGTGGTACTACCGCCATACCCGCCATGATCAGATCTACCCGGAGCCCATGGAGGAAGATGTCAGGCCATACAGAGGTTTCCACAACCCTGTCGAACTGCCATGCGACCAACAGTACACGGGACAGCCCCCCAATGATGAGTATGGCAAAAAACAGCATCAATATCGGAGCGTATGCACCGGCCCAGCTGAATCGCCGGTAAATACCTTCCGGCAATGAGCGGTTTTTCGAAGAAAAGGAGGTCATAACTGCACTCTGAGTCAGAAAATTCGCCTGAAGCGATTTATTAACGGCAGTGCAGAATAGAGGTACCCGCATCAATGACGGGTCAAAGAAGTATCAAGGAAATGTCAAAGTCAGCCGCGTTCAACCAGTGCCATTATGCTCCCTGTTAAGCCACAACCTTTCCCTTCAAGCAGCCAATCGAGTTGGCATACTTCGCATGCTCAATCCGGTTTCGGGTCATCATGCGAAGTAACGACCGGGTTGACCCCAGACCAATGTACCGGCCATTCCTGGTCACAATGAACTGCTGCTTGAGATAATAAAGGTCATCTTCAAGGAGAGCCTGACTGACGGCCTCGAGAGACTCGTTATACTCCACAACGAGCGCGTCTTGGGCCATCAGACTCGACACCGGCTTGGTCTCATTCAGTATGTGGCCTTGGGCCGAGCTGAAAGCTTCTCTTACTCGCCACTTATGAAGTAAACCAACAGGCCGGTCATTTTCCACCACAGGCAGTGCAAATATTGAAGGCGAAGTTTGCAGGATCTTCCAGACTGCGCCGAGCGTTGTATCCGGCGCAAGCGGTTCGACATAGCGACCAAGGTTATGAGCATCCGAAGCTGCTCCACCTCCGAAAACAGAAACCGGCTGTTTCAGGGCTGAGAAATCCGCGGCGGGAAACGGGCTGGGGCGTCCCAGCAGGAAACCCTGAATCAGCTGAATCCCCATTGAACGCAGCAGCGTCAGTTCTGCAACCTTTTCAACGCCTTCTGCAATCAACCTGCATCCAAGCCGCTCACACAGGTTGATGACCGAACGAACGAATTCTTTCTTCACCAGATCCCGGTCAATGTCGCGGACAAAGTGCCTGTCAATTTTAACAAAATCCGGCTGAATCTCGGACCAGAGTTTCAACCCGGAATACCCGGTACCCAAATCGTCTATCGCAACCCGGAAGCCACGTGTTTTCAGTGCAACCAGCCGAGCCTTCAGGGCCTCTGCATTATCCATCGGGTAGCGCTCAGACAGCTCGATCACGACGTTTTCCGGCTTGATACCAGACCGCGTTAACAGCGTCTGCAAGCGATCGTCTGAAAACCGTTTCGATAACAACAATCCCGGTGAGACATTCACAAAGATCAGGTGGCCGATCCCGTGACGAACACAGCTTTGTCCCGCTTCCCGTATACAGGCCCGTTCGAGGGGAATCACCTGGTCGCATTGCTCTCCCGCTTGAAATAGTGCGGGCGCCGCATGGAGAGGACTGTCCGAAGGTCCCCGGCTAAGTACCTCATAGCCAAGAACTGCTCCTTTCTGACAGTCGATAATTGGTTGGAACAGCGTCGAAACCAACTGCTGATCAATAATTCTCTGCAACTCTCGCGCCTGGTCATTGCCGGTCATACTGTCTTATTCCCCTTGAATCTGAAAACGGGCAATAAGGGCTCGCAGCGATTCGGACTGCTCCTGCAACTGTTCGCTCACCGTCTTGGTTTGGCCGATATGCTGCTCCAACCCCTGTGAACTTTCTCCCAGCTCATCCACACGCCGGCCCACCTGGCCGATTTCATCGCGTTGAACGAGAATGGCCTCATCTACCTCATTGGAAAAATGGCTGAAATCATCAAAAGTTTGTTTGAGGGCGACAAGGTGAGTCTTGAGTGTTTCGAGCGTCTCGCGACTCGTGTCACCGGCTGCCCGGGTTTCGTCCAGCAGACCATGGGCACTATCAACCTGAGCAGCCAACTCGTTAACCCACTGACGGATCTGATTGGTGGATTCACCGGTTCGTCGAGACAGATTTCGCACTTCATCAGCAACAACGGCGAAGCCTCTGCCCTGTTCTCCCGCTCGGGCCGCCTCAATGGCTGCGTTCAGCGCCAGAAGGTTTGTCTGCTCAGCGATGTCTGCGATTACGCCAATAACCTGTTCGATCTTTTCACTGGAACCCCGAAGTACCTCAATCGCTTCGGCGACGCGATTGATTACCTCAACTGCATGTTCAGCTGCGTACTCACTCTCTTTCAGCTGATTCTGTACATCTTCGTTGCCCTTCACAGCACCCGTAACCTGCACCCGGGAATTGTGTGCTGACTGCTCAATCTGGCTTGCGCTTGCGGTTATCGCACTCATTGATGAAACCACTTCATGGATCTGCCGGTTGGTATGCTGCGATGAGGCCTGCACGGCATCAGCCTGCTCGTCCAGATTGGCGGAACGCTGCTGCAGCGCCATCGCTGCCTCCGTAACGTCACCCACGAACAGTTTGAACTTTTCAATCAACCCATTGATTGCCAGCGCCACTGCGGTTACTTCATCGCGTCCGGAAATAGGTAGTGGTTGGGAAAGGTCTGAAGCAGCTTCCATGGCGCAGAGGCGCTCCGCGATAAACTGAAGTCTGGTGGTTACTGTGCGGCGCAGCCAATAAGTTAAAAGCAGAACGCCGATCAGAACCACAAGCGAACCCACGACTAACAAGCTTTGTTGCTGCTCCAGGAATTCTATCAGTGAGGCTGAACCTTGATCCGTTTTCTGCCGACCGACTGCACGCTGGGCTTCGATCTCGGCAAGCATGGGGTCCAGCGCCTGGTACAGCTGGAAGTCCACCACCTTGCCAACCAAATAATAGCTTTTCTCATCAATTGGTTTTTTCAGAGCCTCAAGCAGTCCCAGAACTGCACGATGAGCCTCTGTGTTCGCTTCGGCCCAACCTTGCAAACGCGGGTTTTCTGACGCTGCCTGCCATTTTGCCTTTATAGTCGCAGCGTTTGCTTCAAACTGAGCGTCAATCTCATCCCAAAGCAACAGCTGGGCTTTAATTTTGAACGCCAGTCCCTGGATCTGACGATGGCTGCGATCAAGATCGGTCAGCAACCAGACATCCGACATCTGCTCCCGCACAAGCCGCCCCGTCGCTTCTTCAGCCTCTCGCACCACTGACATCGAAAGTAACGCCAGACCTGCCAGAGCAATCAGGCAAAACCCGGAAAACACTACCAGGCGCTGACGAACCGTAAGGCACATATACATGAATAACCTCTCAATTTTGTGTGGTTCAGCATATGTCAGGAATATGACAGCTTGGTTGCAATAGAGCGCTTCAGAGGCGACAGCCGGAGAACTACGCAATTGACAAAAAAGCCCCGCCTTTCGAGGCTAAAACGCCTGGGTGGCAGCCCGGTGCCTGACATGATATTTTGATCAGCCTTGTCTATCAGCCTGGGTTCTTTATGGATATCCGCCAGCTGCAGTTTCTCTGCGCCCTTGACCAGCACCGGCATTTTGGCCATGCCGCCGAAGCCTGCCATGTCACCCAGCCCACCCTGTCCATGCGGCTGAAGAATCTGGAAGAGGAACTGGGAGTCACACTGATTCGGCGGCGCCAGCGCTTTGAGGGTTTTACCGAAGAGGGCAAGCGCCTGCTCAGCTGGGCTCACCAGTCGGTCGCCGCCTTTGAAGGAATGAAAACCGAGGCGCACCGTTTGCAGGGGGAGCTTGTGGGTACGCTACGCATCGGCATGGTGCCCCTGAGCCATGTGGAACTTATGCCCTCCCTGCAGCAGCTGCACAAGGAATCCCCCCATGTCCGGCTGCAACTGCATGCCCTGAGTTCACAACAGATCATTGCCGGTCTGGAAGCCAACCAGCTGGACATAGGCCTCACCTATCTGGCCCAGGTCGACATGGCCGGTTACCGGGTCTGGCCCCTGGGAACACCCCAGGTGGGGCTGCTGTATCACCCCGATTATTTTGCTCCGGAATCCACTCACACCCCGGACGGCTACCGGCTAAGCTGGAAGGCACTGACCACCCTGCCTCTGGGGCTTTTGAGTGACTCCATGCGCTTCCGTCAGGGCCTGGAACACAGCGCCAGGCTCAAAGGCACGGAACTGTCACCGGTACTGGAATCGGATTCCGTGGAGCACCTTCTGGAAGGCACCAGCAATGGCCTGTGCTGCACTCTGGTGCCGCTGCCGGCATCGCGCTCGGCATCAGCTACCGGACTGCGGACAGTGGCCATGGAAGATACCCTGCCGCAATCGACACTGGCACTGGTCTGCCAGAACAGCCAGTACAGCAACAACCCCCTGGTGCAGGCGCTGATACAACGCATGACCTGCAATAATTGATAAATGTCATCTATCACTACATCAGTACTGGCAATTGGACGCCCCACCAGCCCCGCCGTATCCTGAACACAGAATCTGTTCACTCCGGCCAACCCTCCCGGCCAGTGTCTACAGTGCCGTCTCCCCCAGAGTTACACCCACACTCCGATTACAACAGACAACACACGACTTATGAGCAAAACAAAATCTGTTTATTCCGCTTATGAAGGTCCCGCCGGTGGCTGGGGCGCACTGAAAAGCACCGCCCGCTTCTGGATGAAAAGTGAAAACCGCATCCACAACATCAAGAGCCTGCTGAAAACCAATCAACAGGATGGTTTTGACTGCCCGGGCTGCGCCTGGGGCGACAAGCAGGATCCGGACAAATTCAAGTTCTGCGAGAACGGCGCCAAAGCGGTGAACTGGGAGGCCACCAGCAAAAAGGTGACAGCAGACTTTTTTGCCCGCTATCCGGTCAACTGGCTGAAACAGCAGAGCGACTACTATCTGGAGTATCAGGGCCGGCTGACCCAGCCCATGCGCTACAACCGGGAAACCGACCACTACGAACCCACCAGCTGGGACGACGCCTTCGCCATGATCGGGGATACCCTGAAAAGCCTGTCGTCCCCGGATGAACTGGAGCTGTATACCTCTGGCCGCACCAGTAACGAAGCAGCCTTTCTTTACCAGCTGTTTGGCCGGGCGTTCGGTACCAACAATTTTCCCGACTGCTCCAACATGTGCCATGAAGCCAGCGGCTACGGGCTGACCAGCAGCATCGGCATCGGCAAGGGTACGGTGGTGATGGAGGACTTCAACCACGCCGATGCCATCTTTGTGTTTGGCCAGAATCCTGGCACCAACCACCCGCGCATGCTCGCTACCCTGCGCGAAGCCCGGGAAAACGGAGCCCGGGTGCTCAGCTTCAACACCCTGAAGGAGCGGGGACTGGAACGCTTTCAGGATCCCCAGGAACCACTGGAGATGCTCACCAACGGCTCCAGAAAAATCAGCGACAGCTATTTCCGTCCGAATATCGGCGGCGACATGGCGCTGGTGCGCGGGGTGGTCAAGGTGCTGATTGAGATGGAAAAGCAGGCCCGCAAAGAGGGTCACGCGGTGTTCGATCATGCCTTCATTGAACAGCACACCACCGGCATGGAGGCCTACCTGGCCCAGGCAGAAAACACC
>Ga0209345_10000757_pt1 | contig 41241 bp, 41 predicted proteins | sample Cruoilmetagenom7_FD_187294 | JGI IMG/M metagenome (GOLD analysis project Ga0209345, IMG submission 187294) | Oil polluted marine microbial communities from Coal Oil Point, Santa Barbara, California, USA - Sample 7 (SPAdes) (version 2) | ecosystem: Environmental > Aquatic > Marine > Oil seeps ...
GATCTATTAGCGACCGCTGCAAAGGGCGCCGTCACAAGGAAAAGTGCGGCGATGGCCGCCGCACGAAGGATGCTCATAGAAAGGCCCCTGGGGTTCGCGTCAGTTGTGCGCGATCTTCAGGTCTTGGGGCAGGTTTTTCAACACCAGAAATTCACCCACGGCGTCACAGCCCGCCGCACCAAAGCTGAGATCGCTTTCGACAGGTGCACCGGTCGGTGTGGCGCGCAGGTACGTGCCGCGCACAGGCAGGTTGCAAGTGACTTGCAAAACCTCGGCTTCGACTGACACTTCGGGGTCAGGTCCAGCGCCGATCATGACCTTGGGATAGGTATAGATATCGACAGCCCAGCCGCCCGGGACACTGCCCAAAACCGTGATAAAGCCGCCCTCGGTCGATGTGGCGCGTTCGGGGTTTCCGGGTGCGTTGGCCGAGATGTGTCCATCTTCACCATAACTCGCGCCGTTTTCCAACGCATGAAGGCCCAGGCCGGTGTCACCCTGCCAGACCAGGGCCGCGCGTTCAAAGCGCGACAGGGTTGGCATCAAGATATCAGTGCCAACCGTATTGCCATCGGCAAAGCTGGCAGCAAATGTCGCGTCTTCCTCAAGCGCAGGAACGCGTACCAGGACCAGGCCCGCATCATCCAGTTCTTCGTTGAACCGCATACCGGCGTGAAAGAATTCGACCACCTGGCCCGCGTAACAAGGGGCCTCGAGCGTCAAGGCAACCAAAGCACCCGGGGACGCGGTGGCGGTAAAGCCGACATCGCACGCCATTTCCCCTGTGTCGTCAGAAACCTCAACAGTTTCGGGAAGGATGTCCGGCATGATGTCAGGCTCAAGCGCGGCCAACCGAAGGGGTTCCGCACTTTGTGGTGCTGCAAACGGCAGGATCGGATCATTGTCGGCGCGTGTGACTTCGGCCGTTTCGGGCACCACGGGGGTGATCAGACCCGGCGTGGCGGATGCGATCACCGGCTGCGGTATCGGTGCAGCCCGGTTGCCACCCGGAAGCGGCGTGCCCGTTTGCATGAAGTATCCCGCGGCGGCAGCGATACACAGTGTTGCGCCAGCGGTCATTGCTCTTTTCTTGTCGATCCCACGCATGGCGGTCTCCTCTCACTCAAACCCAACGTCATAATCGCCGACGAATGCGCCGAACTGATGGAGCTCGCATGGCTTTTCGCACGCAGGATGCGCCCGAATTCCTTAGGAAAGGTTGAGATTGCCGCACCACGGCCATGATCCAGACAGATTTCGGCCCCGCGGCTGGGAAACAGCAATCACGGGGCCGATGGGATTGTTTCGATTGTCGGGCTGTTTACGCCAAACGCCCGTGACAATGTTTGAATTTTTTGCCTGAGCCACAAGGACAGGCGTCGTTCCGGCCCGGGTTGCCCCAGGTGGTCGGATCGTTTTCATCAAACCCGGCCAAGGCTTCGTCAGTCGTATCGTCAGCAGGTGCTGCGGTGGGTGCAGCCCCCCCGGCAGCGGCTTGTTGCTGTGCGATAATCTGTTGCATCATCGCCGCCTGTTCTTCTTCGGTCATCGGGCGAACCTGCGACAGTTGCTGGGTCACGTCTTCGCGCAGCCCGTCCAGCAGACCTTCGAACAATTGGAAACTTTCGGTTTTGTATTCGTTCAGCGGATCACGTTGGGCATAACCCCGGAAGCCAACGACAGACCGCAGGTGTTCCAATGTCAAAAGGTGTTCGCGCCACTTCTTGTCGATCGTCTGCAACAACACCTGTTTTTCGATGTTGCGCATGGTTTCGGGGCCGAAATCGACGGTCTTCTTTGCCATCATGGCATCGGAAGCGTCGTACAGGCGTTCGCGAATGCTGTCGTCGTCCACGCCTTCTTCGGCAGCCCAATCAATGACCGGCGCATCAACGCCGACCTTTTCGATCACGGCAGCATAAAGCCCCTGGGTGTCCCACTGATCGGCATAGGATTTCGCAGGCATGTGGATGTCGACCAGGTCATCAATCACCTGATGGCGCATGTCTTGCACGATGTCCGACAGGTCAGCGGTTTCCATGATTTCGCGACGCTGAGCGAAAATCACTTTGCGCTGGTCGTTCATCACGTCATCGAATTTCAACAGCTGTTTGCGGATGTCAAAGTTGCGACCTTCGACCTTGGCCTGCGCGCGTTCCAGCGACTTGTTCACCCAGGGGTGCACGATGGCTTCGCCGTCTTTCATGCCCAAGGTCGACAGGACTTTGTCCAGACGGTCCGAGCCAAAGATACGCATCAGGTCATCTTCCAGCGACAGGAAGAACGAGGACCGGCCTGGGTCACCCTGACGACCGGAACGACCGCGCAACTGATTGTCGATGCGGCGGCTTTCGTGACGTTCGGTGGCCAGAACATACAGCCCGCCAGCCTCAAGCACCTTGGCTTTCTCTTCGGCGTGTTCGGCTTCGATCCGGCTGCGCAGGGCATCGGGGTCGGCTTCGGGATCGGCGGCCAGGGCGTCCATCACCTTCATCTCGACGTTGCCGCCCAGCTGAATGTCGGTGCCACGACCGGCCATGTTGGTGGCGATGGTCACCGCACCGAACTTGCCGGCATCGGCGACGATCTGGGCTTCGCGTTCGTGTTGACGGGCGTTCAGCACATCGTGGGGAATGCCCGCGGCTTTCAGCATGTTCGACAGCATCTCGGATTTTTCAATCGAGGTGGTGCCAACCAGCGTCGGCTGGCCTTTTTCATGCGCCTTGCGGATTTCTTCGACCACGGCAGCGTATTTTTCGTCACCGGTGCGATAGACCGCGTCATGGTCATCCACCCGCGCGATCGGTTTGTTGGTCGGCACTTCGACCACGCCCAGCTTGTAAATCTCGGCGAATTCTTCTTCTTCGGTCAGCGCGGTGCCTGTCATGCCCGCCAGCTTGTCATACAGCCGGAAGTAGTTCTGGAACGTCACCTGGGCCAGCGTCACGTTTTCAGGCTGGATCTTGCAGCCTTCCTTGGCCTCGATTGCCTGGTGCAGACCATCGGACAGACGCCGACCAGACATCATACGGCCGGTGAATTCGTCGATCAGCACGACTTCGCCGTCACGAACGATGTAATCCTTGTCCTTGGTGAACAGCACATGCGCCCGCAGACCCTGGTTCACGTGGTGGACCAGCGTGGTGCTTTCGGGATCGTACAGCGTCTGACCTTCGGGCAGCATGCCCAGACCGGACAGGCGTTGTTCCAGGAATTCGTTGCCTTCTTCGGTAAAAGTCACGTTGCGGGATTTTTCATCCAGCGTGTAGTGTTCTTCGGTCAACTCGGGGATCAGTTTGTCGATGGTGATATACAGCTCGGACCGATCCTCGGCGGGGCCTGAGATGATCAGCGGTGTGCGGGCTTCGTCCACCAGGATGGAGTCAACCTCATCGACGATCGCGAAGTTGTGGAACCGCTGGTACATGTCCTTCAGTTCAGATTTCATGTTGTCGCGCAGATAGTCGAAGCCAAGTTCATTATTCGTGGCATAGGTCACGTCACATTCATACGCGGCCTTCTTTTCGGCGTCGGGCTGCTGGGGGTACACCACACCGGTGGTCAGACCCAAAGCGCCGTAAACCTTGCTCATCCAGTCCGCATCGCGCCGGGCCAGGTAATCGTTCACCGTGACGATATGCACCCCCTTGCCGGTCAGCGCGTTCAGATAAGCCGGGAAGGTGGCGACCAAGGTCTTGCCTTCACCGGTCTTCATCTCGGAGATGTTACCTTGGTGCAGGAAAAGACCGCCCATCAGCTGCGTATCAAAGGCCCGCAGACCCAATGCGCGCTTGGCGGCTTCGCGACAGTTGGCAAAGGCCTCAGGCAGCAGATCATCCAGGGCCTCGCCCCCTTTGGCGCGCTCCTGAAGCTCGTGCGTTTTGGCAATGATGCCCTCATCACTCAGCGCGATGTATTCGTCTTCCAGCGCGTTGATCTTCGCCACAATGGGGCGGGTTGCCTTGATCTTGCGGTCATTTGGCGTGCCAAAGACCTTGCGTGCAAGCGTTCCGATACCAAGCATATTTTCCGCCCCGACAGGTTCAATCTCAATTTGATGAGAGGATGCTTGCCCGTCCTTGCGTGGCCCCGTATCTAGGACCTCAAGAACCGACGCTCTCAAGCCTTTGTGGGATGTAAGCGCCGGGTGCAAAACTGTCAATGTTGCCGGGGGTTCTGGCACCTTTTGAGGATCAATTCATGTCGAAACGTCACAACTTTCTGATGGGGGCCGCGATGGCGCTGGTCCTGGCCCTGCCCGCAAGCGCCGAAGACATCACCGGCGACACCGTTCTGGCCACCGTGAATGGCGATGCTATCACCATGGCGCACCTTGTTGCCTCGCGCCTGGCGCTTCCGCCGCAATACCAACAACTGCCCGACGATGTGCTGTTCGAAGGCCTGATGGAGCAGTTGATCCAACAGACCGTTCTGACCCAGGCGATGGGCGAAATCTCTCGTCGCACTGAAGTTCAGCTGGAAAACGAACGTCGCGCGCTGATTGCCTCCGAAGTGCTTCAGGGTGCTGTCGACGAGGCCCTGACCGACGACGCGCTGCAAGGCGCCTATGACGCGAAATACGCCAACGCGGAACCGTCCCAGGAATGGAACGCCTCGCATATTCTGGTCGAAACCGAAGACGAAGCCAAAGCGTTGGTCGAGGCGCTGAATGGCGACGCGGATTTCGCGGAACTGGCGAAAGAGAAATCCACTGGCCCCTCTGGCCCCAGTGGCGGTCAGTTGGGGTGGTTCGGCACCGGCATGATGGTTCCCGCCTTTGAAACCGCCGTAAAGGACCTTGAGGCCGGCCAGGTGTCGCCCCCCGTGCAGACACAATTCGGCTGGCACGTCGTCAAACTGAACGAAGTCCGCATGCAGGGCGCGCCTGCATTCGAGGACGTTCGCGAAGAACTGGTTGCCGAAATGGAAACCGCCGCCGCCGATGGTGCCATCGCAGTCCTGATGGAAACCGCTGTCATTGAACGCACCGATACCACCGGTATCGACCCCGCGATCCTGAAAGACACATCCCTGATCGACTAAACAGAAAGACCGCGACCCATGGGTAACAAGGCCAAGATCAAGAAGCTGAAGAAGCGTCTGAAGAAGCTGGAAAAACAGCTGAAGAAGGCGTCCACGCATACCCATGCGGTCGCGCCACTGGCCCCCGCCGAATTCCCCGCACTGCCAATTATTGCAGGCGCGCGGTTCTCGGCGGTCAAGGCGGGCGTGAAATATGCCGACCGGCTGGACGTCATGTTGGCCGAACTGCAACCGGGCACCACGATTGCCGGGGTGTTCACCAAATCCACCACACGGTCCGCCCCTGTGCTGGATTGCCAGGCAAAATTGGGCAGTGACCCGACGAACGGCGCGGCAATCATCGTGAACGCGGGCAATTCAAACGCCTTTACCGGGGACAACGGCTTTGCCTCGGTCGAGGCGATTACCGGCGCAGTCGCCCAGACCTTGGATGTGCCTGCAAACAGGGTCTATTCCGCCTCAACCGGCGTGATCGGCGAACCGCTGCCTTGGGAAAAAATCACCGTCTGCCTGGACGAATTGAACGGCACCCTGATGCCCGACACGCTAGAGCAAGCCGCTCAGGCGATCCGCACCACCGACACCTTTGCCAAGGGCGCCAAGGCCGAGGTCAAGATCGACGACCGCATTGTGCATATTGCAGGCATTGCCAAGGGGTCTGGCATGATTGCGCCGGATATGGCGACCATGTTGGTGTTCATCTTTACCGATGCCAAGGTCGACCAACCCGTGCTGCAATCGATCCTGTCAAACCTGACGGACAAGACCTTCAACAACATCACTGTGGACAGCGACACATCAACCTCGGACACCTTGTTGCTGGCTGCGACGGGCGCATCCGGGGTCGAAGTTGACGCCGACACCCAAGCGTTCTGTACGGCCTTGCATGACGTGATGCTGGACCTCGCCCATCAGGTTGTGCGCGACGGCGAAGGCGCCACGAAATTCGTCGAGGTCCGCGTGAGCGGCGCAAAATCCGACGCCGACGCCCGGGTGCATGCCCTGGCCATTGCAAATTCCCCGCTGGTGAAAACCGCCGTCGCGGGCGAAGATCCGAACTGGGGCCGCGTTGTCATGGCAATCGGCAAATCCGGTGCCTATGCGGAACGTGACAAACTGACCATTCGGTTCGGGGAAGTTCTGGTCGCCGAAAACGGCTGGGTTGCACCGACCTATCGCGAAGAAGACGGCGCCGCACACATGGCACTTGATGAACTGTTGATTGATGTCGATCTGGGCTTGGGCAACGGGAAGGCCTCTGTTTGGACCTGCGACCTTACCCATGGCTATATTGAAATCAACGCGGATTACCGGTCGTGAAAATCGTTCTGGTCTCGGCTGTTACGTTGATCGACCCGGACGGGCGCGTTCTGCTGGCACAGCGGCCCGAGGGGAAATCCATGGCCGGTCTATGGGAATTTCCCGGTGGAAAAGTTGAATCCGGCGAAACCCCTGAGGCCGCTTTGATTCGCGAGTTGCACGAGGAGCTGGGCATCAACACCTGGGCGTCCTGCTTGGCACCTCTGACCTTTGCCAGCCACAGCTATGATGATTTCCACCTGTTGATGCCGGTATTTGCCTGCCGAAAATGGCAGGGCACGCCACTGCCGCAAGAGGGACAGCGCCTTAGCTGGGCCCGTGTCGATCAACTGCGCGACTACCCAATGCCCGCCGCGGATATCCCGCTGATTTCGGTCCTCAGAGACTGGCTCTAGACACGTCAGCGTCGAAATCATGACCGTTTAACGAAAATTGGTGATGATTTGTTAACCAATTGGGCATACATTGGGCACAGCTATTTCCAACCTGGGGAAGGAAACGCGCATGATGCGAACCATTGTTTTGGGCAGCTGTGTATCGGTTCAAGGTCTTTATGTACGGGATCTTCAAAACGGCAGGATTGTCGTTCGTGTCGGTGATCGCCTGTACCAAGGATATCCCGTCGACATGGCGAACGCCGCCTGATCAGCTTGATCCATGAATGCAAAAAGGGACGGCGCTGGGCCGTCCCTTTTTCTTTGTCCATCCTTGCGCGGATCAGTCGAGCGACCGCTCGACCTCCTCGCGTTCGAAGATCTCGATCACGTCATTGGCGCGGATATCGTCATAGTTCTCGAATGCCATCCCGCATTCCTGACCCGACTGAACCTCGGCCACTTCGTCCTTGAAGCGCTTCAGCGTTTTCAGCGTGCCTTCGTGGATCACGACGTTGTCGCGCAGCAGACGCACACCGGCGGACCGGCGGGCGACGCCTTCGGTGACCAGACAGCCGGCGACCTTGCCGACGTTGGACACTTTGAACACGTCCTTGATCTGGGCATAGCCGATGAAGTTCTCGCGAACCTCTGCCGACAGCAGACCCGAGGCAGCAGCTTTCACATCGTCCACCAGATCATAGATGACCGAGTAATAGCGGATCTCGACACCCTTCTGGTTCGCGGTGTTACGCGCCGATGTATTAGCACGAACATTGAACCCGATCACAGGGGCACCAGACGCTTCGGCCAGACCAACATCGGTTTCCGTGATCGCGCCCACACCATAGTGCAGAACGCGCACGCGCACCTCGTCGTTGCCGATTTTTTCCATCGCCTGAACGATTGCCTCGGCAGACCCCTGCACGTCGGCTTTGACCAGGATCGGAAGCTCGGCAACAGTTTCGTCAGCCTTGGCTTTCGCCATCAGCTGTTCCAATGTTGTCGCAGCCCCGGCGGCGGCCCGCCTCTCCTTGGCTGCATCTTCGCGATATTCTGCGATTTCGCGGGCTTGGGCTTCGGTGTCGACCACGTTCAGAACGTCACCCGCTTCGGGTGTGCCGTTCAGACCCAGAACCTCAACCGGTTGCGAGGGGCCAGCTTCTTCGACGCGGTCGCCCTTGTCGTTGACCAGCGCACGAACCTTGCCCCACTGTTCGCCGACAACGAAGATGTCGCCGCGCTTCAGTGTCCCGTTCTGAACCAGAACGGTGGCAACCGGGCCACGGCCCACGTCCAGCTGTGCTTCGATCACGGCACCGGATGCGGCGCGTGTCGGGTTGGCCTTCAGTTCCAGAACTTCGGCTTGCAGCGCGATGGCTTCCAGCAATTCATCCAGGCCCTGACCAGTGACGGCCGAAACCTCGACGTCCTGCACGTCACCAGACATCTTTTCAACGACGACTTCGTGTTGCAGCAGATCGGTGCGCACCTTGTCCGGGTTTGCCGCCGGACGGTCACATTTGTTGATCGCCACGATCATCGGCACATTGGCAGCCTTGGCGTGGTTGATGGCCTCGACCGTCTGCGGCATCACGGCGTCATCCGCCGCAACAACCAGAACGACGATGTCCGTCACCTGAGCACCACGCGCCCGCATTGATGTGAATGCAGCGTGGCCCGGCGTGTCCAGGAAGGTCAGCAGCGCGCCATCATCGGTGGTCACCTGATAGGCGCCGATGTGCTGCGTGATACCACCAGCTTCGCCAGCGGTCACTTTTGCATTGCGGACCGCATCCAAAAGCGAAGTCTTACCATGGTCAACGTGACCCATGATGGTGATGACCGGCGCACGCGGCTTCAGATCTTCATCCGCATCGTCGACCGAGTCGATCACATCCTCGACGTCCGCGTCGGAAACGCGCACGATTTTGTGGCCAAATTCCTCGACGATCAGTTCTGCCGTATCCACGTCGATCGCTTGGTTCTGTGTCACCATCATGCCCATGTTCATGAGCGCCTTGACAACTTCGGCAACACGTTCCGCCATGCGGTTGGCCAGTTCGGACACCACGATGGTTTCCGGAACCTGCACGTCGCGCACAACCTTTTCGCGCGGCTCGCCATTGCCCATGGCTTTGGCGCGCATACGATCCTGCTTCCGCTTCATGGCGGCCATCGAACGATGACGCCCACCTTCACCGCCACGCAGGGCTTGGTTCAGGGTCAGCTTGCCGGACCGGCGACCGTCGTTATGGCCACCTTTGCCACGCGGTTGCTGTTTCTGCGCCTGATCGCGATCAGTCTTGCGCGGCGCCGAGGACGGTTTGCCCGTCCCGCGGGCTTCGGCAGCTTGGGCGGCAGCCGGATCAGCGGGCGCCGCAGCGGCAGCAGGGGCTGCCTTGGCCTTGGTCTTGGCCTCTTCGGCTTCACGCTTCTTGCGTTCGTCTTCCTCGGCTTTCGCCTTGGCACGGGCTTCGCGTTCTTTTTCTTCGCGGTCTTTGGCTTCAGCCTCGGCGCGGCGGCGGGCACGATCTTCTTCGCGGGCCTTTTCTTCGGCAATACGCTTAGCAGCGTCATCCGCCTCGCGGGCCTTCGCGGCCTTCAGCGCCTTCAGGCGACGATCCATTTCCGCATCGGTGATCCCGGCCGGACGACGCGATGGGTCACCCCGTGCGACACCCGTCCCAACACTTGGCGTAGCCGCACCCGGCTTGGGCACGACAACGCGCTTGCGTTTCGTTTCCACAACGACGTTTTTCGTGCGCCCGTGGGAAAAGCTCTGCTTCACCTGACCGGGACGACCACCGCCGCCACGCACACCCAGGGTCTTTTTGCCATCATTATCGCTCATCTGGTCTTCGTACCTTTCCGAGGGCCCTTGCCCCCGTCTTTCCCGCGCAAGCCTTCAAGCTTTGCGGCTTCCTCTACAACACGCGTCGAGAGTCCGCCAGCCGCGAGCGCGCCATGTATCACATTTTCCCGTCCGAAAGCCAAACCCAATTCTTGAGCGGTCAAAACCCCCACGAACAGACCTGTATCCTCGGGCGGACGCAGCTTGGATTTGCCGCGTTCTGAACCATCACTGGATTGAAGCAACACATCTGCGTCACCCTTTACCAACCAGTCTTTCACCTTCTCGTATCCGGCCACCGCTTGGCCCGCCTTGCGAGCCAGACTGATCAGGTGAACCACCCGACCAACCAGTGCGGCCTCGATCGTATCGGCCATGCCATCGGGCACCTTCACCGCGCGTTTCGCTCCGCGTGAAAAAAGGCCCTTTTTGGCGGCCTTCTCCAACGCATCACGATCTGCTGTAACCCAGATACCGCGACCGGGCAGCTTGCCCAACAGGTCGGGCACAATCGTGTCATCGGGGCCAACCACGAACCGGATCAGCCCAGCACGAGGCTGGGTTTCGCCGGTTGCGATGCAACGCCGTTCGGGCTCTTCAGGCCGCTTTTTCTGACCGCCGCGCGTCATGCACAAACTCTGAGGCCTGGGATCAGGCCCCAGCCTCCTGAGATGTCTCTGTGGTCAGAGCGTCAGCTTCGCCGTCTTCGCCGTCTGTTTCGTCCTCTTCAGCCACCAAATCGGCGGGGTCGACCCAGCCCAGCATCACGCGGGCGGTCATGATCATGTCTTGCGCTTCTTCCAGCGACATGCCGAATTTCTCCAACACACCGTCATCTTTGGAACGCTCGCCATTCACGGTGGTCCAACCACCGGCCAGTTCCCAGTCAGCACAGGTTGCGAAATCTTCCAGCGATTTCACGTCATCTTCCGCCAGGGCTTCGACCATTTGCGGTGTCAGGCCTTCGAAGGCGATCAGGCTGTCTTCCACACCCAGCTCGCGGGCGCGTTCCAGAGCCTTCTTGTTCTGCGCTTCCAGGTAATCGCGGGCGCGGGCCTGCAATTCCTCGGCGGTGCCATCGTCGACACCGTCGATCACCAACAGCTCGTCCAGCTCGACATAGGCAACCTCTTCCAAGTTGGAAAAGCCTTCGGAAACCAGCAGCTGAGCGAAGAATTCGTCCAGATCCAGCGTATCCATGAACAGCTTGGTGCGTTCGGCAAATTCTGCCTGACGACGTTCGCTTTCTTCGGACTCGGTCATGATGTCGATGTCCAGACCGGTCAGCTGGCTGGCCAGACGCACGTTCTGGCCGCGACGGCCGATGGCCAGGCTCAGCTGTTCGTCCGGCACAACGACTTCGATCCGCTCGGCGTCTTCGTCCAGAACAACCTTGGTCACCTCGGCGGGCTGAAGCGCGTTCACCAAGAAGGTGGGCACATCTTCGTTCCACGGGATGATGTCGATTTTTTCGCCCTGAAGTTCGTTCACGACAGCCTGCACGCGCGATCCGCGCATACCAACACAGGCCCCGACGGGATCGATCGAGTTGTCATACGAGATGACAGCGATCTTGGCGCGCGACCCGGGGTCACGGGCCACAGCCTTGATGTCGATGATGTTGTCGTAAATTTCGGGGACTTCCATCTTGAACAGCTCGGCCATGAATTCCGGCGCGGTGCGGGACAGGAAAATCTGCGGGCCGCGGGCTTCGCGACGCACGTCCTTGATGTAGCACCGGATACGGTCGTTCGGGCGATAGCTTTCGCGGCCGATCTTTTCGTTGCGGCGCAGGATCGCTTCGCCAGCGCCCACATCGACAATGACGTTGCCATATTCTTCGCGCTTGACCTGACCGTTGATGATCGTGCCGGCGCGGTCTTTGAATTCTTCGTACTGGCGATCACGTTCGGCTTCGCGCACCTTCTGCAGGATCACTTGCTTGGCGCTCTGCGCGGCAATACGGCCCATTTCAACCGGCGGAACCTCTTCGACGAACGTGTCACCGACTTCGGGGTTCTCCATATACTCCTTGGCCTGATCCACGGTGAATTCGGCCTGATAGTTTTCCAGCTCTTCTTCCGCGACGACAGTGCGCACACGGGTAAAGGTCGCGCGACCGGTCTTGCGGTCGATGGATACACGAATGTCCATTTCCGCGCCGTACCGGCTTTTCGCCGCGCGGGCCAGGCTTTCTTCCATCGCTTCGATGACCAGCACAGGGTCGATCATCTTTTCGCGGGCCACGGCCTCAGCGGTTTGCAGCAGCTCTAGTTGGTTAGCAGACGTAATTGCCATCGTCAGTCCTCCTCAGAACCGGCTTCTTCTTCGATCTCGTCGAATTTCGTTTCGTCAATTGCGCCGCTCGCTTTGCGTTGGCGCAGCATTTCTGTGATCAGCTCATCGGTCAGGACCAGCTTGGCTTCGGACAACAGATCAAAGGTCAAACCGATGGTCACGGGCTTGCCCTTATCCTCGATTTCGATCAGCACTTCGTCGCCCTCGGTTCCGGCCAACACGCCTTTGAACCGCTTGCGTCCTTCGATCAGTTCAGATGTTTCCAACTTGGCGACATAGCCGTCCCAGGCGTCGAAATCCTTCAGACGCGTCAGAGGGCGGTCGATGCCTGGACTGGACACTTCCAAGGTATAGTTGTCTTCGATCGGGTCTTCGACATCCATGATGGCGCCAATGGCCGTGGTGATTTCCGCCAGATCATCAACCTCAATCCCGCCCTCGGGTTTTTCGGCCATGACCTGAAGGGTCGGAGTATTCCCGCCCATCAAACGGACGCGCACCAACTCATACCCCATACCCTCAATCGCGGGTTGGAGGATCTCGACCAAGCGACGGTCAATCGCTGCTTTTGCAACCAGATCGTTCATCTTTGTTCCAAGCACAAAAAAACGGGCCAGCGGGCCCGTCGGAGTTTCCGGTGGGCGCCGGGTGTGGACCCCAGCGCGCCGCTGTTGAGAGGGATATAGACGGGAACGGGTGAGTCTGCAAGGGGGTCAGCGCCTTGTTCGTGGCAGACCCTTAGTCTGGCGGGCCAATTCGGCCAGTTCCCTGTCGGTTTTCTTGTGCATAGAAAGCTTTCGGGCCTGCTTGAACTTCGCGAATTCGTGATGTGCGCTGTTATCGGCGACAGTCTTGCTGGTAAACCCTCCATCGCGCAGAACAACCCTCCTTAGGCCAACAAGTTGGTTGTCCAATACCGCACGAACATCGGACATTGTGGCGAGGTGGCCAAGATCTAGTTGATCCTCGAAGATATCCAACAGGATAGTCGTCAGACGATTCAATTCCTTGATTTCTGCCTCTGCAAGGTAGTTTTTGGAAACCGTGACGTCCGTCTTGCGGATGTTGTCATTGGGCCAGATTGTCAAACCCATATTCGGAGCATTGGCATCTGCCCGGCTTTTGACAACTTCTGCTGGCGTCATGGAAACCACTGCATAGATCAATTTGGCTTGTGTGTTCTTGTAAAACTCAGCCCACTGCCGAGAGCCCTTCTCGTAATCTGCACACATGGCACAGATATCGCGGAGCTCGCGATACACGTTGGCTTCATCTGAGCGAATGTCGCGAATGATTTCGCGAAGTTCTTTGATGCGATCTCGGTTGTCGGGGTTTTTCAACCGAACCGCGTCGACAACAAAGCCCTTCTTGGCATATTGAACGAGGATCCCTGTCGCCCAGCGGCGGAAGGCTGTAGCTTGAGCAGAGGAAACTCGGTAGCCAACGGAAATCACCAAATCTAAGCTGTATATTGTCACTGGCTTTGTTGACGATGCAATATGCATTTTTTGCATATTACTCTGCTCATCTAGCTCAGCCTCTTCAAAAATATTCCGAATGTGCCGAGAAATCACGGACTGATCCCGCCCAAAAAGCTGGGCAATCTGTGCCTGCGTCATCCAAAGGGATTCCCCTTCAAACCGAATATCCAGCTGCATACCTTTTTCGGACCCATAGACCAAAAACCGGTCACCCGTATCTTCGCCTTCCTCAAGGTGGATGGGTTCGTTGCTATCGCTATTCATCTAAAATCTCTGCCTGTTGACCTAAAAGAACAATATAGCAACACTCATAGAGCGTAAATGCTCATGGTTTGCGCGCCACCACGAACAGCGTCTTGATCTTGCCTTCGGGGGCCAAGTCTTCAACCAACTCGAAACCTGCGTTGGTCAGCAGGGTACGGACCCGATCCACCGTCATGAATTTCAAGGCAGGGGCTTTGCCCAGCGCCCGGCCGATGGCGATCAGAGGCCACAGATACCACATGCCGCCCAGGCAGACGGTTGAGCTGACAAAGATGCCGCCCGGTTTCAGGCTGGCATAGACCTTGTCGGTGGTGGCCTTGGCGTCTGGCATCAAGTGGATAATCGACAGGCCAAGAATTGCATCCAGGGAGGCTGGCAAAATAGGCGCTGTGTCGAAATCAGCGACCTCAAAGGCCACTTGATCGGCACCTTCCTTGGTACTGGCGATCTTGATCATATTGGGTGCAATATCCATGGCCCGATATTGCGCTGCGTATGGCGCATGCGAAATCGCAGTACCACCCGTGCCACAGCCAAATTCAAGCGCCTGCATATCCGGGCGCAGGTGTTTGCGCGTCAACTCCAGCTTGCGCTCATAGATCTCGGGATTGCGGATCGGCGTGCTGGCGTATTTTTCGGCGATCTGATCCCAGAATTTGCTGGCGGACGACATGTCAGGCTCCTGTGCAACGACATCGGACACATGGGGCATCAAGCGTCGCTTTTCCAGCCCGTATCACGGTGGCTTTACAGCCCCAAGGTCGACCGTTGACGGGCCAGTTTGTTCATCGTGCGCACCAGCTCGGACGCGATGCCGGGTTCAGACAGGGCATGACCGGCCTTCGGGATCATGCGAAATTCCGAGGTTGGCCAGGATTTATGCAGCTTCCATGCCATATGCGGCGGGCAAATCATGTCGTGACGTCCCTGCACAATGGTGCCGGGCACATGGGCGATCTTCACCATGTTTTGCAGGATCTGCTGACTGTCATCCAAAAAGGCACCATTGATGAAATAGTGGTTTTCCAGTCGCGAAAACGCGCGCGCGTATTCCGCCGGGCTGTCCATCGTCGCGCCGTTGTTTTCAATCGAGGCCAGCGCATTTTCCCAGCTGGCCCAGGCTTTTGCATACGCGACCTCTTCGGTCCGATCACCGGAAAACAGGCGCTTGTTATAGGCGGCGATCAGATCGTGGTGTTCGTCTTTGGGCACAATATCTGTGAACCGTTGCCACAGATCGGGCCAAAACTGCCCAGCGCCGCCGCCATAGAACCAATCCAGTTCACCCTGTGTCGCCAGGAAGATACCGCGCAGGACCAACCAGGCGGTGCGGCTTGGATGGGCTTGGGCATAGATCAACGCCAAGGTTGCCCCCCAACTTCCGCCAAAGACGATCCAGCGGTCCACGCCGACAGTTTCACGCAGCTTCTCGATGTCCGCAACAAGGTGCCAGGTCGTATTGTCTTCAACGCTTGCATTCGGGCGTGACCGGCCACAGCCGCGCTGGTCGAACAGGATGACATGATATTTCTCGGGGTCAAAGAACTGGCGCATCACGGGGCTGCATCCGCCGCCAGGGCCACCATGCAGCACGACGACAGGCATGCCATCGGGGTTGCCACATTGCTCGTAATAGATCTGGTGACCGTCGCCGACATCCAGCATGCGCCGCGCAAATGGCTCGACCCGCGGATACAAATCTCCGCCTGCGCTATTTTTTCCTGCGGCCTTGTCCATGTTTCCCCTAAAGTGTTTTGAAACGCCCGCAACATCAATAGGTTTCGCGCGTTTCGCGAAAATATAACAATTCAGGTTTTTCGCGAAACGCTTTATATAACGCGCCCGAATGCCCTGCCATCAGAAAGAAGCACAGATGCAAACCACTGTCGATCCCGCCGAAGTCGCCAAGTTCGAAGCCATGGCTGCAGAATGGTGGGACCCGGCTGGCAAGTTCAAACCGCTGCACATGATGAACCCCGTGCGGCTGGACTATGTGACGCAACAGATCGCTGCCGAATTCGGGCGTGATCTGAGCGGGCCAGAGCCGTTCAAAGGCCTGCATTTGCTGGACATTGGCTGTGGCGGCGGATTGTTATCCGAACCCATGGCGCGGCTGGGGGCAACGGTTGTCGGGGCAGATGCCGCCGAGGGCAACATCAAGACCGCCAGCGTTCACGCGGACCAAATGGGGCTGAACATTGATTACCGCTGTACCATGGCCGAGGCTCTGGTCGATGCGGGCGAACAGTTTGACGTGGTTCTGGCGATGGAAATCGTCGAACACGTGGCCGACCCGCAAATTTTCCTGACCGCCTGTCAGCAGCTGGCGAAACCGGGTGGGCTGTTCCTGTGTTCAACCATCAACCGCAATCCGAAAAGTTTTGCGGTGGCAATTGTTGGTGCGGAACACATCATGCGCTGGCTGCCTAAGGGCACACATGAGTGGTCGAAATTCATCACACCGGATGAGCTGCAAGCGATGATCGCGCAGGCCGCGCTGGAAAATGTGGACCGCAAGGGGTTCGTGTTCAATCCGATCACTTGGAGCTGGTCGATCTCGGACAAAGACCTGTCGGTGAACTATGTCACAGCGGCCATAAAACCCGAGGCGTAGCGCTCCCGCCAATCGTCAACTGCTTCGCAGTCTCCTCTTGTTGGGCATAGCCGCTGCGCGGCAGATTTCTGGCCTCCGGCGGGGATATTTCCGGCAAGAGGAAAAGAACAAGCCTGTGCGCCGGGCAACGGGGCGGGTGGGTGGGCGTTGACCGGGGCGCAGGCGCCATCAGTGGTCTTCGTCAAATCGTTCCCGCACTTCGCGCAGCACCGGCAAAGCGGCCTTCACTTTGTCCACGCCGATTGATTCGACGACGCCCGCGATAATCGGTGTAATCGCTTGCAGTGCCGAATCACGTGCACGGCGGCCAGCAGGTGAGATCGTCACGAATTTACGCCGCGCGTCGTCCCAATCGGGGCGGATATGCACATGGCCAGCCCATTCCAGTTTGTTCAGCGTATTGGTCATCGCCCCACGCGTCACGTGAAACGCCTTGGCCAACTGTGCCGGGCTTTTTTCGTCACCCACACGCGCAAGGTGGTTCAGCACGGAAAAATGGCTCAGCTCCATGCCCTTGGGCAACGCCCTAGACAGGCGATTGCGCGCCAGTTGGTCGGCCATGAACATTTCACTGAACAAGGCGACGGAGAGGCTGTCGGTCAAGCTATCGGACATTCATGGGCCTTCGAATTCACGGTCATGGGTCAGTGACGGGACCCTTGCGCGGGACCTTTCCACGTCCTTGAGGTCAAAATCAACCAAAGTCACACCGGGTACGCCACCGCCATCTGCCAAGACCTCGCCCCAGGGTGACACGGCCAGGCTGTGCCCATGCGTTGAGCGTTTGTCGCCATGGCTGCCGCATTGGGCCGGCGCAAAGACGAAACATCCGGTTTCAATCGCCCGGGCGCGCAGCAGGCTTTCCCAATGCGCTTTGCCGGTCACCGGTGAAAAGGCGGCCGGGACTGTCAGGATCTGCGCCCCTGCATGGGCCAATCTGCGATAAAGGTTCGCAAATCGCATGTCATAACAAATCGTCATGCCGATCTTGGCAAAGTCGGCCTCTGCCAACACGGCCCGCGTTCCTGGGCGATACCCGGCGCTTTCGCGATAGCTTTCGGTAGAGTCGATTTCCACATCGAACATGTGGATTTTGTCGTATCGCGCGACAATTTCACCGCTGGGCGCGATCATGAAGGACCGATTTGCAAACCGCCCATCCGCGCCATCCGTCTTCAGCGCCAAAGACCCAATCAGCAACCAGATGCCCAACGCTTTGGCCTCGGCGCACAAGGCCGCCAAGCTGGGGTCATCCGCCTCGTGATGCAACACCCGTTGTTGATGTTTGCGGCTGGTCGAGATGATGTTTGTCACCTCTGGTGTCAGGACAAACTCAGCGCCCATCGCGGCGGCTTCGCGCACGAAAGCCACCGTCACCGGCAGGTTTGCCGCCGGATCATCCGTTGCGGTGATCTGGACCAGCCCTGCGCGCATCAGCCAGCCAACATGGAGTCAAGTTTTCCGACGCGTTCCAGATCATACAGGTCATCACATCCGCCAACATGGGCTTCAGCGATGAAAATCTGCGGCACGGTATATCCGCCATTGGCCCGCGCCATCATTTCCTGGCGCTTGTCTGGATTCATGGCGACGTCGATTTCAGTGAACTCAACCCCCTTCGAAGTCAAAAGCCGTTTCGCAGCGTGGCAAAAGCCGCACATTTGGGTGGTGTAGATTGTCACAGGTTGCATGGCGTTGCCTTTATCGAGCGTTTCGGTTTCGCCCTATTTAGGCATCCTTGACCACGCGCGCCAGTGCGGCGGTTCTTACCTCTTGCGCGCCAGCGGCCAATGCGGCCTCGGCGCAGGCGGCAAAAGTTGCCCCAGAGGTCATGACATCATCGACCAGCAAAACCTTGCGCCCCGCCAATCGTTCGCCCCGTTTCGGGTGCGGCCGGATCGCGCCCTGCATGTTGGCAAAGCGTGCATCCAGGCTCATGCCTTCGTGCGGTGTGGTGCGACGCGGGCGGATCAATACATCCGGTGCGAACTCAAACCGAAGCTCGGTCGCCATGGTCTTGGCCAGCACTGCTGCTTGGTTGTAGCGCCTTTGAAACAGGCGCGTCCAATGGGCGGGGACAGGAACAACGATCATGTCCGGCTCGAGGATCGGCGTCATTGCGCGGGCCATCCAGACACCTGCGGGTCGCGCCAGATCCAAACGGTCACCGTGTTTCAGCGCCAGCACCAGTCGTCGCGCATTGTCCTTGTAAATCAGCGTTGACCGCCCGCGCATCCAGGGTCGCGCCAGCGCCATGCAGTCATCGCAGTGCACGATATGGCCGTCATCCTCGCCCGGCAAAGGCGTGCCGCAGGTGTCACAAACCAGCCCGGCAATGAAGGGCGTTTGGACCCAGCATTTACCGCACAGACCGAACTCGGTTTCCACCGGGTCACCACAGCTGACGCATTGTGGCGGGAACAACATGGCCAGGGCCGATTGCAATTTTCAACGCTCCTTCTATGGTCCGCGCCCATGACGCAGAGCCCACCAAAACTGACCGACCCCGCACAGCTGGCCCGCAATCGGGCCCGCGCGACGCCTGATGGCATGTTCTTGCAACAGGACGCGGCCGACGAGGTACAGGATCGCTTAACAGAGGTTAACAGACCGTTTACCAAACCCGCAGTGGTGACCGGTTTTCCACAAATCTGGGCAGATTTCTTTCCCAATGCGGTGATTGTGCCCGATGACGAGGTGCTTGCTCTGGCGCCCGGCGCGCATGATCTGGTGATCCATGGGCTGTCGCTGCACTGGGCCAACGACCCTGTCGGCCAGCTGATCCAAAGCCGCCGCGCGCTGAAACCCGATGGGTTGTTCATGGGCGTGATGTTCGGCGGTCAAACCCTAAGCGAGCTGCGCAGCACCCTGTCCGAGGCCGAAGTGGCCCATACTGGCGGGCTGTCGCCGCGCGTCGCGCCGATGGGGGAAATCCGTGATCTTGGCGCTCTGATGCAGCGGGCCGGGTTCGCGTTGCCTGTCGCCGATAGTTCGCTGCGCAACGTGACCTATTCGGATGCATTTTCCCTCATGCGTGATCTCAGAGCGATGGGCGAAGGAAATGCCCTGGACCAAAGGCTGAAACGCCCGGTTTCCCGCAGCCTGTTTGCCGATGTCGCCCAGCGCTATGAACAGCATTTCGGCACCGATGGGCGTATTCCGGCAACATTCGAAATGATCTTTCTGACCGGATGGGCCCCCGATGACAGTCAACAAAAACCACTGCGCCCCGGGTCCGCCATGGCGCGTCTGTCAGATGCTCTGAACACGGATGAAACGAAACTGCCCGATTGACCGGTGTCCAAAACAGTTTATCTGAAACGAAACGCGCCAAGCCAGGATCACCCCATGCAAAAGCCAGCCGACCACCCGACCATTCCACCCCGCAAGGTGGGCATTCTGATTGCCAACTTGGGCACGCCGGATGGCTATGACTATTGGCCCATGCGCCGGTATCTGAACGAGTTTCTGTCGGACAGGCGTGTGATCGATTACCCGGCCTGGAAATGGCAACCGATCCTGCAAGGGATCATCCTGACCAAACGCCCACGCAGTTCGGGTGCGGCGTATAAATCAATCTGGAATCATGAACAGGGCGAAAGCCCGTTGATGACGATCACCAAGGCACAGACCGCCAAGCTGAAATCGACAATGCAGGACCTGTACGGCGATCAGGTCATGGTTGATTTCTGCATGCGATACGGCAACCCGTCGACCAAGTCGAAAGTGGCTGAAATGGTCAAATCCGGCTGTGATAGGGTCTTGTTCTTTCCGCTATACCCGCAATATGCGGGCGCGACGATGGGCACGGCGAATGACGAATTCTTCCGGGCGCTTATGGTGGAAAAATCCCAACCCGCCGCACGCACCGTCGCGGCCTATTTCGAAGATAACGCTTACCTGGATGCGTTGGCCGGGTCGGTCACGCGGGCCTATGCGGCGATGGAAACGCGGCCTGACACGCTGATCGTCTCCTATCACGGTATGCCCATCCGGTATCTGACAGAAGGCGATCCGTACCATTGCCAATGCCAGAAACAGTCGCGCCTGTTGCAGGAGCGGCTGGGCTGGGCGGATGGCGATATCACCACCACGTTCCAATCCGTTTTCGGCCCCGAAGAATGGCTGAAACCCTATACGGTTGAAGAGGTCGCGCGTCTGGCCAAAGCCGGAAAAAAGAACATCGCCGTGATTGCGCCCGCGTTTTCGGCCGATTGCATCGAAACGCTCGAGGAAATCCAAGAAGAAATCCAGGAAGCCTTTATCGAGGCGGGTGGCGAAAGCTTTACCTATATCCCTTGCCTGAACGACGATGACGCCCATATCGCGGCCCTGTCGGGGATCATTCAACGCAACCTGGGCGGTTGGCTGGATTAAACCTGCCAGCCGCGGCGTTTGACGGTCTCCAGAATGGCCTGTTCTGCTGGGTCTTCGTCCGCTTTGATCGCGTTCATCTGGATGAACCAATACAGGTATTGATCAAAGGCAGGTGTTGTCTGTTTGACGTCTGACAAGGCTTTCACCTGGCCTAAGTCGTGCACATTCGTCATCTGATGGTGGAAATCAATCTGTCCGAACAGCACGGCCGGTTTGTGGAAAAAGAACCCGGACAGGGCAGCCGTTGAATTCTGTGTGACGACATAGTCGCAAGCCTTCAGCGCCGCGATCATTCCACCTGTTTGCAGGCTAACACGTGGGTCAGCGTCGGCGATGGCCTGCACCGCCGCCAGTTCCTCGACATCATAAACCTCACCGGGATGCAGACCCAACAGGATCAGCTTGTCCGTGCTGCTTTGTACCGCACGGATCATATCAATCGGGCTTGCGGCCTGAAATGAACGCTGTTCCAGCAGGCGCCCTTGCAACGGGACATAGACAGGGCCATCGCGGGTGACACCCTTCATGCTCTCTTTGAAATTCCATTTGCGCCAGCTGGATACCCAGTTTTGCGCCTGAATAGGGTCTACTTTGGCAGGATTGAAGGGCGCTTGGGCAACTTCAAAGTCCCACCGTTTTGCGCTGTTTTCGATCCGCCAGAACGGGAAATAATACGCCTTGCGCAGGGTCAGGGAATTTGCGTGAAACGGGTCATCCATATAGAATAAGGAATAGCCGTTGCGCATCGCTGACTTCAGCCGCTCGCGTTCGCTGTTCTTGCGAAATTCCACCCGAAACCCGCGCCCCTCGAACGCCGCCAGCACGCGGTTCATAATCCCGAATGTGCCATCGCGCGCCTGTTGCAACGGGATGGGGTCCAGATAGATGCGCAGGATCTTCGGTTCAGCCATGCGTGCAGGGTATCGCCACCGCCAAACGGACGCAAACGCTTGTGCCGCGCGGCACCCGTGTCCATATAGTTTCCCAACCAGAATAGGAGACACCATGGCGGATAACGATTTTCCCGGTTGGCACGGCACGACGATTATCGGCGTGCGCAAGGGCGGCGAAGTAGTTGTGGCAGGCGACGGGCAGGTCAGCCTGGGTCAGACCGTGATCAAAGGTACAGCGCGCAAGGTGCGGCGGCTGTCGCCGGGTGGCTATGACGTTGTGGCCGGGTTCGCCGGATCGACCGCCGACGCCTTTACCCTGCTTGAACGGCTTGAGGCCAAGCTGGAGGCAACGCCCGGGCAGCTGCAACGGGCCTCGGTTGAGCTGGCCAAAGACTGGCGCACCGACAAATACCTGCAAAAGCTGGAGGCGATGCTGATCGTCACCGATGGGAGCGAGCTGTATATCATCACCGGCGCTGGCGATGTGTTGGAGCCTGAACACGACGTGGCGGCGATCGGGTCGGGCGGAAACTATGCCCTGGCCGCCGCGCGGGGCATGATGGGCGGGCATGGGGACGCGGAAAGCGTCGCGCGCCGTGCCATGGCCATCGCCGCCGACATCTGTGTGTATACGAACGGCAACCTGACCGTGGAGAAGATAGCAAAATGACCGACCTGACCCCGCGCGAAATCGTATCCGAGCTGGACCGTTTTATCATCGGCCAGAATGACGCCAAACGCGCCGTTGCCGTGGCGCTGCGCAACCGGTGGCGACGCAAACAACTGGGCGCCGATTTACGGGACGAGGTGTACCCCAAGAACATCCTGATGATTGGTCCCACCGGCGTTGGCAAAACCGAAATCAGCCGCCGTCTGGCAAAACTGGCCCGCGCGCCGTTCATCAAGGTCGAAGCGACCAAGTTCACCGAGGTCGGCTATGTTGGCCGTGACGTGGAACAGATCGTGCGCGACCTGGTCGACGCCGCCATCCTGCAAACCCGCGAACACATGCGCGAGGACGTGAAAGCCCGTGCCGAAGCCAGCGCCGAAGACCGCGTGATCGAAGCCATTGCCGGCACAGACGCGCGCGAAGCGACCCGCGAGATGTTTCGCAAGAAACTGCGAACCGGAGAGCTGGACGATCACGAAATCGAGCTGGAAGTCGCCGACAACTCCAACCCGATGGGCGGCATGGAAATTCCCGGTCAGCCCGGTCAGATGGGTATGATGAACTTGGGCGACATTTTCGGCAAAGCCTTTGGCGGGCGCACGGTGCGCAAGACAATGACCGTGCGTGAAAGCTATGGCGTGTTGATCGCGGACGAAGCCGACAAACTGTTGGACGAAGAGGTCGTGAACAAGGTCGCGCTGGAGTCAGTCGAGCAGAACGGCATCGTCTTTCTGGATGAGATCGACAAGGTCTGCGCCCGGTCAGACGCCCGTGGTGGCGACGTGTCACGCGAAGGCGTGCAGCGAGACCTGCTGCCGTTGATCGAAGGCACCACCGTGTCCACCAAACACGGCCCGGTGAAAACCGACCATATCCTGTTCATCGCCTCGGGTGCGTTTCATATCGCCAAGCCGTCTGATCTGTTGCCCGAACTTCAGGGGCGCCTGCCGATCCGGGTCGAATTGCGCGCGCTGACCGAAGAGGATTTCGTGCGCATCCTGACGGAAACCGACAACGCCCTGACCCTGCAATACACCGCCCTGATGGGGACCGAAGAGGTCACCGTCACCTTCACCGATGACGGCATTGCCGCGCTGGCGAAAATCGCCGCCGAGGTGAACCAGAGCATTGAAAATATCGGCGCGCGGCGGCTGTACACCGTCATGGAGCGGGTGTTTGAGGAACTGTCGTTCACCGCCCCGGATCGTGCGGGTGACAAGATCACAGTGGACGCCGGGTTTGTTGATACAAACCTGGGCGAGCTGATGAAATCGACGGACATGAGCCGCTACGTTCTTTAACGAACGCCCGGACCACGTTATGCGAAGGGATGAGCTTTGTTTCGTTCCTTCGCCAAAACGCCCCTTGGCTGGCCGCTGGGGCGTTGCTGTCGTTCCTGTCATCGTTCGGGCAAACCTTTTTCATCGCGATTTTCGCGGGTGAAATCCGCACCACATATGGGCTGAGCCATGGCGGTTGGGGCAGCATTTACACCCTGGGCACCGGGGCATCCGCGGTGGCGGTGTTGTGGGCCGGGGGGCTGACCGACCGCTTTCGGGTGCGCGCCTTGGGCTCGGTTGTCATCGCGGGGTTGGCCGTGGCCTGTGTGGCGATGGCGTTGAACGGATCGGTTCTGGTCTTGCCCGTTCTGGTGTTCCTGCTGCGGTTCTTTGGCCAGGGCATGGCAAGCCACGTGGCGATTGTCACCATGGCGCGATGGTTCACTGTCAACCGGGGCCGGGCCCTGGTCGTAGCGACATTCGGCTTCATTCTGGGTGAGGCCAGCCTACCCATCACCTTTGTCTGGTTGAAACGCTTTTTTGACTGGCAACAGCTGTGGCTGGTGGCTGCCGCGATCAGTGTCGCCATGATCCCGGTTCTTTTCCTGCTGCTTAGGCAAGAACGCCAACCACAACATGCCAACGGGAATGATGCGGTTGCGGGGATGCTGGGGCAGCACTGGACCCGAGGCCAAGCCTTGCGACATCCGCTGTTCTGGGCGCTGATTCCCGCGATCATGGCCTTTCCGGCTTTTGGCACGGCTTTCTGGTTTCATCAGGTGCATTTCGCCGCTGTAAAGGGCTGGGATCACCTGTCGTTCGTCACCGTAATCCCGTTGGGAACAGCGGTGTTTGCGCTGTCCACATTCACCTATGGTTGGGCCATTGACCGGTTCGGAGCCGCCCGGTTGATGCCGTTTTACCTGCTGCCGCTGGTCCTTGCTTTTGGGCTGCACTGGTATGCGCCCAGCCTTGTCTGGTCCGCTGTCGCCATCATGTTGATGGGGGTCGCGGGGGGCGGGCAGGCCACGTTGCCCGCCGCCTGTTGGGCCGAATTTTACGGTACGCGACATCTGGGGGCGATCAAATCCACCGTCGCAGCCTTCATGGTGCTGGGCTCGGCTTTGGGGCCGGGCTTGTCGGGGTGGTTGATCGACCTCGGGCTGGACCTGCCTGCACAATATCTGGGCTATGGCCTGGTATTCCTGGTGATTTCTGTCGGCATGGTTGGCCCCGTGTCGCGTGCGCGGTCCGATTTGTCATCAAGCCACTAGGCATATGGCCCCTATCACGGTATCGGTGAAACCATCATGCGTATTCTTCTTGTTACCCTTCTGTTTTTGTCGGCCTGTACGCCGCGCGGCACCATCACGCTGGACCCGAACGCCGGGCAGGTGGGTCAAGTACGGTCCTTTCTGGTCGGAACCACACGCGGTTTTACCGATGACGGGCGCCCCAATGTGGAACGCCACGAGGGGTTGGAATTGAGCCGAATGGACATTTCCATTCCACCCACGCATCAGGCTGGCCAGATCGCATGGCCCGGCCGTTATCCAGACCCCGAAAAGCACATGCTGACCCAAACGATAGAGCGCTATGACCCCGCCGAATTCCGGGCGGAACTGAAACGTGAATTGCGCGCGCGGCCCAGGTCAGAGCGTTCTGTCATGCTGTTCGTACACGGGTACAACACCACCTTCGCAGAGGGAATGTATCGCTTTGCCCAGGTGGTGCATGACACGAATATGCCCGAGATCGCCGTGCATTATTCCTGGCCCAGCGCGGGCAACCCGCTGGGCTATGGATATGACCGGGATTCGATGCTGTTTGCCCGCGATGGGTTGGAACAATTGATCACCGAGATCGCCAGCACCGGGGCCGAGGTGGTTCTGATCGGGCACTCCATGGGATCGCTTTTGATCATGGAAACCCTGCGCCAGACGTCCATTCGCGACCGTCACTTTGTGGATCGCAGCATCAGTGGCGTGGTCCTGATTTCGCCGGATATCGATATTGATCTGTTCCGCCAACAGGCGCTTCGGATTGGTCCGTTGCCGGAACCTTTCGTGATCTTCAGTTCCTCGAAGGACAAGCTCCTGCGTCTATCCGCGGCTATCACGGGACGACGTGACAGGTTGGGCAACATTGACGATATTCGGGAACTGTCTGACCTGGACGTCATCGTTGTTGATGTGTCCGCCTTTACCGATGCCGAAACATCTCACAATACGGCCCTGAGTTCGCCGACCTTCCTGCGATTGATCAACAGTATGGGGGAAATCGATGCGGCATTTGGTGATGATCCGAACAGCTCGATCGGTGTTTTGCCGGGCACCGTGTTGATGGTTCAGGGTGTGACGGAAATCATCCTGGCGCCGTTTTAACGCGACCGGCGCAGATAGACATAATAGGCGCCTTGGCCACCGTGTTTCAGATGCGCTTCGGTGATTTGGAGGATGTGCGGCTTCAGCGGCATGGAGTGCAGCCAGTGCGGCACCTGATGGCGTAAAACACCGTGGCGCATGGGCATGGGGCCGTCGTCATCCTTTGTTTTACCTTTGCCTGTGATGACCAGAACCAGCCGCCGATCGGAGGATGCCGCATCCAGAATAAACCGGGTTAGCGCCGGGTGGGCCTGGGCGATTGTCATGCCATGCAGATCAATCCGCGCTTCGGGCGACAGGCGGCCTTTTTTCATCCGGCCAAAGGTCTTGCGGTCCATTGCGATAGGGTGGCGGGCAATCTGCTCGGCAATCGCTGGCGCAAGATCGTGGGGTTTCGGATGTGATTTGGCAGTCTCGCCCACACGAAACCGAGGTGCGGCAACCTTGGGCGGTTTCGGCATTGGTCTTGGGGTGCTTACGGTGATTTCCAGCTGGAATTCCGGATGCATACGCTCGGTCTTGTCGGTGACCTTCTGCCACAGCTCGCGTTCATCAGGTCTGAGGCCACGGGGCTTTTTCGCCATCAGTCAGCCCTCGGGTTTCAAGGCATAAGCGCGTTGGATCGGCAACAGAACGACCATGCGCCCGGGGTCGCGGACCTTGCCGGCGGCCTGTCCGGCCTGATCACCTGTACCCAGGAAAATGTCGGCCCGCTGCGCGCCCTTGATGCGCGACCCGGTGTCCTGCGCGATCATCAGGCGGCTAAAGGCCCCCGCGCCACCCTTTTCCAGCCAGACCGGCGCACCGAGCGGTGTAAATGCCGGGTCCACCGCCAGGCTACGCTGTGCGGTGATCGACCGGTTCATCGCCCCGACCGGCCCCTTGCTGGCCGCAACCCGTCCAAGTTCGCGAAAAAAGACATAGGAGGCGTTGTGCATCATCAGGTCCTGACCCTCGACCGGATTGCGGTGCACCCAGGCCTGGATCACCCGCGCGGACACCTGATGACGGTTGTAAACGCCCATCGCAACCAACTTGTCGCCAAGCGAACTGAACCGATGTCCGTTCGATCCCGCATAGCCCAGGCGGATCGACCCACCATCCGGCAGACGAATGCGGCCTGACCCTTGAATTTGCAGAAATTGAAGCTCGACCGGGTCCTCGACCCAAGCGATTTCCAGGCCGCGCCCCCGCAGCACGCCGTCGACTTCGATCTGGCGGCGGCTGTAGCCAGTAGAGCCGGGTGGTTTGCGATACACCGGGTGGCGATACCGTCCGCCGGGGCTGCGTGAGCCGCGAATTTCGGGCTCGTAATAGGCCGTGAACAGCGCGTCTTTGCCATCTTCGATCAGCACCGGGCGAAAGAACAGTTCAAAAAACGTGCGCCCGCTGTCCTGGGTTTCGGCCAGTGCACAGATCGACGCCCATTCGGGATCATCCAACAGGCGACAGGTGTCCAGAAACACGCCCAGCGCGGCCTGGTGGTCGTCACTTTCCCAGCCCTCCAGCTGATCGAAAGTCAGGATCGTAACGTCGGCCTCATCCAGCCCGGCAAGGATCGGCGTGGCCAGAAAGGCCAACACGGCTGCCAGGCGAAACACGGGTCATTCCCCCGTGGCGACAAGCTGCCAGTTCGGGTTGTCCGTGCCCATGATGCGGGCGAAGGTCCAGACGTCTTTCTGACGCTTTACTTCGTTCGGGTTGCCCTCGATGACCTCACCGGACTTGTCGCGCACGACCGAGGTCTGTTCGCCAACAAAGCGCACAGTGACTTCGCCTTCCTTGCTGGTAGGATCAAATTCGGCGCCAACCAGCTTCATCTCGCGGACCCCCACGAAATTCGCATCAATCGTCAGGCCCTGTTTTTCACGGGCTTCAACCACGCCGGCAAAGCTTGCGTACACGTCATCGGACAGGAACGGTTTGATCTTGGCCAGATCACCAGCCTCAAACCCCATCAGGATCATTTCATAAGCACCGCGGGCGCCGCCCAGAAAGTCGCCAACGCCAAAGCTGCCATCGGCCTGCTTCATCGCGCCCAGCGCTTTTGCGGCGGCACTGTCGGCATCGACATGGTCGATGATATCTGCATCCGGCCCGCCTTCGATCACCTCGAAATTGGCGCGGCCTTGTCGGGCCTCGGGTTGCTGGGTGACCTGAGGTTTCTCAAACCCCTCGCGCGTGCCAAGCACATCGCGCAGACGCAGGATCAGGAAAATTGCAATTCCGGCAAGGACCAGAAGCTGGATCACGGGTGAGCTCATTGTTACCTCTTTGAAGGCGCGGTTTGAAACAGGCGCTAATGGCACATATGTAGGATAGGTGTGGGGTCAAGTCCACCACACCGCAAGTCAAGAAATGAGGATCATATGTGGCTTTTTGCACTGTTCGTAGCGGTTCCGCTGATTGAAATCGCTTTGTTTATCCAGGTTGGCGGCGCAATCGGGCTGTGGCCAACGCTGGCGGTTGTCGTCGTGACGGCCATTCTGGGCACCAGTTTGGTGCGCGCCCAGGGGGCTTTGGCGATGAGCCAACTGCGTGACAGCTTTGGCCAGCTGAACGATCCGACCGAGCCTTTGGCCCATGGCGCGATGATCCTGTTTTCTGGCGCCTTGCTGCTGACACCGGGGTTTTTCACGGACGCCATCGGGTTTGCCCTGCTGATCCCGCCAGTGCGCTCTGCGGTTTTCAAATACCTGAAATCAAGGGTAAAAGTTCAAAGCTTTACCATGGGGGCGGAACAAGAGACCTATCGCCAACCGCAAGGTGACGACGTGATTGACGGCGATTTCACCGATGTGACGCCGGATAAGAAACCAACGCATCCGGGCGTTCAGGGTCCGTCAGGCTGGACCAAACACTAAGCCTTTGTGCTGTGCCAGGTAGATCTTCAGCCAAGGGGTAAAATCCTCAGGCGTGGCCGTAACCTCGGTCTCCAGCGCGGCCAGTGACAGCCAGCGAGTCGCCTGAACCTCATCGGGGTTCAGGGCCAGGGCAGGGCGCGTTTCGGGCGTTGCCACAAACAGATCAACAACTTCGTGTTCGATCATGCCACCGCCGACATCGGCGCGATATTCGATCCGGTCCCTCCAGATCGGATCAACGCCGACCAGGCCAAGTTCCTGTTCAAGCCGCCGAACGGCGCAAGTCCGTGGGTCTTCGTCCCAATGCGGATGGGTGCAACAGGTGTTCGCCCACAGGCCCGGCGTATGGTATTTGCCCGCCGCGCGTTGCTGAATCAGGGTTTGACCGTCATGCACAACAAAAACCGACACAGCCTTGTGGCGCAAACCGTCCAGGTGGGCGGCCAGTTTTTCGACGGGTTTCAGGGTGCCATTCACCCAAGCGGGGATCATTTCGCTCATGGCACGCGACATATCCGGTCACGCAGGCAACGAAAACCCCCTATGCCGGGACCACGTTGTTGAGGCCCCGCCCGTGACCTGCTAAGGACGATCCCGACCAAAGTTTCACGCAGGAGATTTGCGATATGGCCGACGAAGCCCAACAGCCCCAAGCCCCCGTTCAACCCAAGATGCAAGTCCTGGGTCAATTCATCCGCGACATGTCGTTTGAAAACATCCTGGCGCAAAAGGGCGTGCAGGGCGAAGTTCAGCCCGACATCAACGTCGAAGTCGCGCTGGACGCCAAAAAGCGCCCGACAGATAACCAGTACGAGGTGATGACCAAATTCACCGTGTCGTCCAAAAACAAGAACGGCGGCGAACAGCTGTTTTTGCTGGAACTGGAATATGCCGGCATCTTCCACATCGAAAACGTGCCCGAAGATCAGATCCACCCGTTCCTGATGATCGAATGCCCGCGCATGTTGTTCCCCTTCGTGCGTCGCATCGTGTCGGACGTGACCCGTGACGGTGGTTTCCCGCCGCTGAACCTGGACACCGTGGATTTCCTGGCGCTGTATCGTCGTGAGATCGAACGCCGTGCCGAAGCCGAAAAAGAAGGCCAGCCGGTCAGCTAACTTTCTGACTTAGCTTAACTTTTTCCACAACGCGCCGTCGCCCATCCCTTCTACAAAGGTTGCATGGGCGGCGGATTCTTCGTCTGTAAGACGCGGGGGCAGGGGGTTAGGGCGCGGGCGCGGGCGCCAGTCATCTTGCGCCTCGGCGTGACCACCTCCGATGGATTGACCCAGAACCAGACCCGGCTGACGTCCGCCGATCAGCTCCAGATACACTTCGGCCAGGATTTCGGAATCCAGCAACGCGCCGTGCAGGGTTCGCGAAGCGTTGTCGATGCTGAATCGGCGGCACAAGCCATCCAGCGTGTTTTGGGCACCCGGAAAACGGGATCGCGCCATTTCCAGCGTATCAATCGCCTGTGACATCGGCAGTTTCGGCAGCCCCATCCGATCCCATTCCCAGTTCAGGAATTTCATGTCGAAGGGCGCATTGTGGATGACCAGTTTCGCGTCACCCACGAAATCCATGAAGTCCTTGCCGACGGCAGCAAACAACGGCTTATCGCGCAGCAGAACCGCGCCGGGTTCGGGCTGTTTTGGCGGCTCTAACAGGTCAGGACCGATGCCGTGCACCTTGAACGCGCCTTCGGGCATGGTGCGTTGCGGGTTGATATACTGGTGATAGGTCCGCCCGGTTGGCATGTGATTGATCAGCTCAATCCCACCGATTTCCACGATGCGATCCCCCGAAAACGGATCAAACCCGGTGGTTTCCGTATCCATCACGATTTCACGCATCAGACAGCTTTCCTTTGATATGGGCCACGACTTCATCAACGGCAGTGCGCGCGCCCTGCATCGTTTCGGTCGAAATGATCACGTCCGCGCGGGCGCGTTTGTGGGCATCTGGCACCTGTTTGGCCAGGATGGCCTGGAACTGGCCTTCGCTCATCGTGCCACGCGCCATGACGCGGGCGTGCTGCACATCGGCGGGGGCCGAGACGACGACAACAAGGTCGACCTGTTCATGCGCACCGATTTCAAACAACAGCGGCATGTCGAGCAGAACAATCGGGGCATCCGTGTTCGCAATGAACCGCGCGCGGTCCTCACCAACCAAGGGATGAACGATTTTTTCAAGCTGTTTCAAGGCCGTATCGTCACGCCCCATCCAATCCTTCAGCCGGCCCCGGTCCACGCCGCCATCAATGATCGCGTCGGGACAGACCGCCCGGATGGATTCAACCGCCGGGCCGCCGGGGGCATAAATGCGATGCACGGCGGCGTCTGCATCCCAGGTGGGAATGCCTGCCTCGGCGAACATTTTCGCCGTGGTGCTTTTGCCCATGCCGATGGATCCAGTCAGGCCGATCAAGAACGCGCCGCTCATCCCAGCACCGCCTTGCGCAGGGCGTCATCGACCACAGGGCGTTCCCCGAACCAGCGTTCGAACCCCGGCACGGCTTGATGCAACAACATGCCCAAACCATCCACGGTGATACAGCCCATTTGCGCGGCAGTTTCCAGCAGGGGCGTGACCAGCGGCGTGTAAACGATGTCTGTCACAACCGCGCCAGGCATGAGCCCGTCCAGCGGCACACGCAGTTCCGGATTGCCGACCATGCCCAAGGACGAGGTGTTCACCACCGTGCCCGCGCCATCCAGCATATTGCCCGCCTGTACCCAGTCGACGACCGTGATCTTTGAGCCAAATTCATTGCGTAACGCATCGGCACGTGCACGGGTGCGGTTGGCCAGGCGAATATCAGTCACGCCGACCTCGATCAAAGACGCCAGAATGGCGCGAGCTGCCCCACCAGCCCCGAACACGGCAGCATGGCCAGCCCGTGGGTTCCACCCCGGAGCACCCTGTCGCAGGTTTTCCACAAAGCCGTAACCATCTGTATTATCGGCATGAATCTTGCCATCCTTGCGAAAGATCAGCGTATTGGCCGCCCCGATCAACGCGGCGCGATCCGTGACCAGATCGGCGATCTCCAGCACGGCCTCTTTGTGTGGAATGGTCACATTGCAGCCAACAAACCCCGCTTTGGGCAAGGCGCGGATGACGTCCGCAAGGTTGTCGCGTTCGACCCGCATCGGAATATAGTGCCCCGGCAGACCCATGGTTTTCAGCCAATGACCATGCAGACGCGGCGACAGAGAATGCGCCACGGGATTGCCGATTACACCGGCCAGGGGGATTTTACGCTCGCTCAAATGTCCAGCTCCTTGCGGGTTATGAGATACGATAACAGCTCGGTCAGAGGCAAACCCAGAACATTGAAATAGTCGCCTTCGATGCGCGAAAACAGGCGCACGCCTTCTTCTTCCAGCTTATAGGCCCCAACAGACCAGCGGATACTGTCCCAGTTACGTGCAACATAGTCATCTATGTAATAGTTTGATAAATCACGCATTTTCAGGCGTACCGTGCCAACATGACGCCAGATCGGTTTGCCATCTTCACACAAGACCGCAGCGGACAGCAGGCGATGCGTCTGGCCGGACAGGTGGGTTAGTTGTGCAATCGCCTCTTGTGGGCTGTCGGGTTTTGACAGAATTTCACCGCCGACCTCGGCAACCTGATCACATCCCAGAACCAAAGCGCCTGGGGCGCGGTCGCTAACCTTACGTGCCTTGAATTCCGCCAGGGCATCGGCCACATCACGGGGGCTGGCCCCTTCGGCTTCAAGGCTCTGACGGATCATATCTTCGTCAATCCGCGCTGGGATGACATCGAATTCAACCCCGGCGTTTTGCAACAATTGGGCCCGAATTTCGGACCCTGATGCCAATGTGATCTTGCGCCCCATGTTCACAACCCTGTGGATATTTTCGGTTTGTTCCGGGGGTCGGTTTCCCTGGAATTCACGTCTTTCCAAGTTACCCCCAATTTCATCGATTTCACTAACGCAGTTTCACAGTTCAATCCACCGTGGAGGGTTTAAAGTTTTGCATGGCGGAAAACCGCAGAGTTTAAGGTTTTTAAACCCAGTTATCCACAAAGTTTAAGGTTATTAATCATTTGAAAACAGAAGAAAATCCGTCTTTACACCGAGTTCTCCCCATAAGATTTCCCGGCGGGATAAAACTGGGGATAGATATTTAATCCCCATTATCCACAGGACCTAAATCATCATCATCTCTTCTATCTTCTTTATATTATTATTAGTAAGCCCGAGGGGTTCACGCCAAGACTGGTCCAAAGAAAGGCTTAGAAAATGCAAGATCTTCTTATCGGGTTTTACCCCTGGGCCAAGGCGCTGCACATCGTGTCAGTGATTGCCTGGATGGCTGGGCTGTTTTATCTGCCCCGTCTGTTTGTCTATCATGTCGAAGAGGTCGGATCAGGCAGCGACACTGACCAGCTGTTTCAGACCATGGAAAAACGCCTGCTAAAGGCGATCATGAACCCGGCTATGATATCGACCTGGATCTTTGGTCTGTGCCTTGTTCTGACGCCTGGTATCGTCGCCTGGAGCATGATCTGGCCCTGGACCAAGGGCGCGTCCGTTCTGGCCATGACGTGGTTTCACATGTGGCTGTCTGGTCGTCGCAAGGGTTTCATGTCCGGGACCAATGCGCTGACGGGCCGTCAGTATCGCATGATGAACGAACTGCCGACGCTGCTGATGTTGGTGATTGTCTTCTCAGTCATCCTGAAGTTCTGAGCGTTGACTCACCGTGTCTGCACGCTTAGATAGCGATCAAGCAGGCCGTCCGGCCATACGCTGTTTCCCATTCCTGACATGACCGCGCATCCTTTGCGCCGTCCGCGAGTATTCCCATGTCCGAAGACCGTTTGAACCTTGCCGAGCTGAAAGCCACCAGCCCGAAAGACCTTGTGACCCTGGCTGAAGAGCTGGAGATCGAAAACGCATCAACGATGCGCAAGGGCGAACTCATGTTCTCGATCCTGAAGGAACGGGCCGAAGACGAATGGGTTATCGGCGGCAATGGTGTGCTGGAAGTGCTGCAAGACGGATTCGGATTTCTGCGCTCGCCCGAGGCGAACTATTTGCCGGGCCCCGATGATATCTATGTTTCGCCAGACATGATCCGCCAGTATTCGTTGCGCACCGGTGACACGATCGAAGGCATCATGCAGGCTCCGGGTGACAATGAGAATTATTTCGCCATCACCATGGTCGAAAAGATCAACTTTGCCGACCCGGCAGAAGCAAAACACAAGGTTGCGTTTGATAACCTGACGCCGCTGTACCCGGATGAACGCCTGAAGATGGAGATCGAAGATCCGACCATCAAGGATCGATCCGCCCGGATCATCGACCTGGTATCGCCGATCGGTAAAGGCCAGCGTTCGCTGATCGTTGCGCCACCGCGCACGGGTAAAACGGTTCTGTTGCAGAACATTGCCCACTCTATCGAAAAGAACCATCCGGAATGCTATCTGATCGTCCTGCTGATCGATGAACGTCCCGAAGAAGTCACGGACATGCAGCGATCGGTGAGGGGCGAGGTCGTATCGTCAACTTTTGACGAACCCGCCACCCGCCACGTTGCTGTGGCCGAGATGGTGATCGAAAAGGCCAAGCGCCTGGTGGAACACAAGCGGGACGTTGTGATCTTGCTTGATTCGATCACCCGTCTGGGTCGTGCGTTCAACACCGTTGTGCCATCGTCGGGCAAGGTTCTGACCGGTGGTGTCGATGCCAACGCTCTGCAACGCCCGAAACGGTTCTTTGGCGCTGCGCGCAACATCGAAGAGGGCGGGTCGCTGACCATCATCGCAACCGCGCTGATTGATACCGGGTCGCGCATGGACGAAGTGATCTTCGAAGAATTCAAAGGCACCGGCAACTCGGAAATCGTTCTGGATCGTAAGGTCGCCGATAAACGCGTGTTCCCGGCGATGGATATTCTGAAATCCGGCACCCGGAAAGAAGAACTGTTGGTTGATTCGAAAGACTTGCAGAAAACCTATGTTCTGCGGCGTATTCTGAACCCAATGGGCACAACAGATGCGATTGAATTCCTGATTTCCAAGCTGAAACAGACCAAGACGAACAGCGAGTTCTTCGATTCGATGAACACGTAAAACTGTTTCCTACCAATGGGTTAGGTATGGATACGATATACGCACTTGCAACAGCACACGGCAAAGCTGGCGTGGCGGTGGTCCGGATTTCCGGGCCATCGGCGTTTTCGGCTGTCGCCGGGTTTTGCACCTTGCCAGCACCGCGAAAAGCCGGATTGCGTCGGCTGATTGGCGCAGACGGCGTTATTTTGGACGAAGCCCTGGTGTTGTGTTTTCAAGCTGGCGCCAGCTTTACCGGCGAAGATGTTGTCGAACTTCAGCTGCATGGATCTACGGCCGTTGTGAACGCGGTTCTGCGCCATTTGGGGGCCTTGAATGGGTTGCGCCTGGCGGACCCAGGTGAATTCACGCGCCGCGCGTTGGAAAATGAATGTTTGGATTTGGCGCAGGTCGAGGGCCTGGCGGATTTGATTGATGCAGAAACCGAAGCCCAACGTCGCCAGGCCCTGCGCGTTCTGTCCGGCGCCTTGGGTGACAAGGCCGAGTTGTGGCGCACGGATTTGATCCGCGCTGCTGCTTTGCTGGAGGCAACGATCGATTTCGCTGACGAGGATGTTCCGGTCGACGTCTCGCCCGAGGTACTGGAGTTGATTGACCGCACTTCTGTCAGCCTTCGGGCCGAAGGTGATGGTGCCAAGATCGCTGAACGTATCCGCGAAGGGTTCGAGATCGCGATCATCGGCCCGCCCAATATCGGAAAATCTACGCTTTTGAATGCCTTGGCGGGGCGAGAGGCGGCGATTACCTCGGAATATGCGGGCACAACACGCGACGTGATCGAAGTTCGGATGGAGTTGGACGGCTTGCCTGTCACGATCTTGGACACAGCCGGGTTACGCGAAACCGACGATCATGTCGAAGGGATTGGCATTGAACGCGCCAAGGCCCGGGCGGCTGCCGCAGATTTGCGCGTGTTCCTGTTGGATGAAAGCGGCGACGTTCAGGGTGTGGATCCGCAAGAGGGCGACGTGATTGCACATGGCAAGGCCGACCTTCGTGGGGCAGCGGGATTTGCGTTGTCCGGCAGAACGGGGCAGGGCGTGGATGAACTGATTGCCCGCGCGTCCAATGAGTTGCGCAAGCGCGCATCGCAGGCAGGAACGGCAACACGAGAGCGACACCGCTTGGCGATCCTGCGTGCATTGGACGTTTTGGAGTTTGCGCGAATCGAGGTATTGAACGGGCCCGACCGTGCGGAACTGGCAGCGGAAGAGCTGAGAACTGCCATTCGTGCTCTTGATTCCCTTGTGGGCCGCGTCGATGTAGAACAGATATTGGACGAAATCTTCTCAAGTTTTTGTCTTGGAAAGTGATGTTTCACGTGAAACATCCGAAAATATGAACAAGGAGTGTTTCACGTGAAACATTCGGACTTTGATGTTGTTGTTGTCGGGGGCGGGCACGCGGGTGCCGACGCCGCCCATGCGGCTGCGCGCATGGGATCCAAGACCGCCTTGGTGACCCTGAGCGTCGAGACGATCGGTGTCATGTCCTGCAATCCGGCCATTGGCGGTTTGGGGAAGGGGCACCTTGTTCGCGAAATCGATGCCCTGGATGGGCTTATGGGCCGCGTCGCGGACTATGCGGGCATTCAATATAGGCTGCTTAATCGTCGCAAGGGCCCTGCGGTGCAAGGCCCCCGTGCGCAGGCAGATCGGAAGATCTATCGCGAACGGATGCAGGCAGAGATCGCTGCGACCCAAAATTTGACGGTGATTGAAGGTGAGGTAACGGATCTTTTGATGGCTGGCCCTGCTGTTGCCGGGCTGGTTCTTGCGGATGGGTCTGAAATCAAAGCCGGCGCCGTGATCTTGACGACGGGTACCTTCCTTCGCGGTGTGATCCACATTGGGAATGTCAGAAAAGAGGGCGGCCGCATGGGGGACCGTCCCTCGATCAAATTGGCCGAGCGGATCGACAGTTTTGACTTGCCTTTGGGTCGGTTGAAGACAGGAACACCACCGCGTTTGGATGGAACAACCATCAATTGGGATGTTTTGGACAGCCAACCTGGGGATGACCGTCCCGAGGTGTTTTCGTTTCTTCACGACAAACCCTTCGTACGCCAGGTTTCTTGTGGAATTACGCACACGAATGCCCAAACACATGACATCATTCGCGAAAATCTGGACCGCAGTGCTATGTATGGCGGACATATCGACGGCATAGGGCCGCGGTATTGCCCCTCAATCGAAGACAAGATTGTTCGGTTTGCGGACAAGGAAAGCCACCAGGTATTCCTTGAGCCGGAAGGGTTGAACGATGAGACAGTCTATCCGAACGGCATTAGCACGTCCCTACCGGTGGATGTCCAAGAAGCTTATGTGAGGTCTATTTTTGGGCTAGAAGAAACACGTATTCTTCAGCCTGGGTATGCGATTGAGTATGACTATGTCGATCCACGTGCCCTGACCGAGACGCTCGAATTGCGCGATGTACCGGGGCTGTATTTGGCGGGTCAAATCAATGGGACGACTGGATACGAAGAAGCTGCAGCACAAGGTCTTGTGGCTGGGCTGAATGCTGCCCTCAAAATGCAAGGCCGTGACCCGCTCATTCTTTCAAGATCGTCTTCGTATATAGGCGTGATGATTGACGATCTAATCACGCGCGGCGTGACTGAGCCCTATCGCATGTTCACCTCGCGCGCTGAATTTCGGCTGTCATTGCGGGCGGACAACGCCGATCAGCGTCTGACAGGGATCGGTATCGATATCGGATGTGTTGGACACCTTAGGCGCGCTGCGTTTGAGACGAAATCTGATAAGTTGGCATCGGCCAAGAACGTCCTGACATCTCGTCTTTTTACGCCACAGGATGTGGAAAAAACTGGTGTAGTCATGCGTAAGGATGGCACAAAGCGGAATGGTTTTGAGCTTTTGGCGTTCCCGGATGTCGGTTTTGGGGATATTCTGAAACTGGACGAGTCTTTGGCTGAGATCGAGCCGGCAATTCAGGCGCAGATCGAAAAGGACGCCCTGTATGCCAATTATATTGAGCGTCAGGCGAAGGATGTCGAAGCCTTGAAGCGTGACGAAGCCCATGAAATCCCAGGGGATTTTGACTATCTGGGGCTGGAGGGTCTGTCGAATGAACTGTCTTCGAAATTGACCGCAACGCGACCAAGAACTTTGGCGCAAGCCGGGCGGGTTGAGGGCGTCACACCGGCCGCCTTGACTTTGATTTTGGCAAAACTGCGTCAAGCAGGCCGAAAGCGCCGCGCATGAAAAGTGACCGTGCGAGCTTTTTGGCGCAGATCAATGTTTCACGTGAAACATTGGACCGGCTGGACGCCTATGCAGGGCTCTTGGAAAAATGGAACCCGGCGATTAACTTGGTTGCACCGTCAACCCTGCGCCATATCTGGTCACGCCATTTTTTGGATTCCGCGCAGATTCTGGAAATTGCCCCAAACGGGCAGACTTGGGTGGATATTGGGGCGGGTGGCGGGTTTCCGGGGTTGATTGTCGCAATCCTGGCGGCAGAGGTTCGCCCTGACCTTCAAATGACCTGCATAGAGAGCGATCTGCGAAAGGCGACATTCCTGAAAACGGTGGCGCGTGAGGTGGGGGTCGATGTGCAAGTCCTGTCACAGCGAATCGAAGAAGCAGAGCCCCAAGCCGCCGATATTCTTTCCGCACGCGCTTTGGCACCCCTGCGCCAACTCTTGGGTTTTGCGCAGCGGCACCTGTCACCCAATGGACGCGCTCTTCTTCTGAAAGGGGCCAACCATGCAGTGGAAACCAAGGAAGCGCTTGAAAGCTGGCAGTTTCAGGCCGATACATATGTCAGCAAAACAAACCCAGACGCCGTTATTCTGAGCCTTGGAGACATCCACCGTGCCTGACCCAATAAGCCCGCGCGTGCCCAAGATTATTGCTGTCACCAATCAAAAAGGTGGGGTTGGCAAGACGACCACCACGATCAACTTGGGGGCAGCGCTGGCGGCGGAAGGAAAATCCGTCTTGTTGGTGGACCTGGATCCTCAGGGCAATGCATCGACCGGTTTGGGTATTGACGTGTCCGATCGCAAGCGCACCACCTATGATTTGCTGGTTGACGAAACACCGCTCCAGGATGTTGTCATGCGGACCGGTGTTGAGGGCCTGCTTATCGCGCCTGCGACGACGGACCTGTCTTCTGCGGATATCGAACTGGTTTCAAACGAAAAACGCAGCTTTTTGTTGCATGATGCATTGCGCCATCATGGTATTGAAAGCATGGAGCTGGACTATGTCCTGATTGACTGTCCGCCGTCGCTGAACCTGCTGACGGTGAACGCGATGGTCGCCGCGGACAGCGTGCTTGTACCGCTTCAGAGCGAATTTTTCGCGCTCGAGGGGCTTTCGCAGTTGATGTTGACCATTCGCGAGGTTCGCGCGACTGCAAACAAGGGGTTGCGCATCGAAGGCGTGGTCCTGACCATGTATGATGCGCGCAACAACCTGTCGCGCCAAGTCGAGGCCGACGCGCGCAACAACCTGGGCGATTTGGTATTTACGACCGTTATTCCGCGCAATGTTCGGGTCAGCGAAGCACCATCTTTCGCGCTGCCGGTTTTGGCATATGATCCCTTGTCAAAGGGCAGCCTGGCTTATGTTGCGCTGGCACAAGAACTAATCGCTCGATAGGAGGCTGAAATGGCGAAGAAACCAAGCGGTGGGCTGGGGCGTGGACTGTCGGCCTTAATGGCAGATGTTGTGCCTGAGTCCGAGGCGACGACTGAGCGTTCGCGTCGCGCGGATCAGCTGATCCCGGTCGAAAAGATCTTTCCGAACCCGGATCAGCCGCGCCGTCATTTCACGCGCGAACGGTTGGAGGATCTTGCCGCTTCGATCAAAGAAAAGGGGGTCATTCAACCTCTGATCTTGCGCGTAAACCCACGCGATGACGATACGTTCGAGATCGTTGCCGGGGAACGCCGCTGGCGGGCGTCGCAGATTGCGCAACTGCATGAAGTGCCTGCGATTGTTCGCGAATACAACGACACCGAGGCGTTGGAAGTTGCGATCATTGAAAACATTCAGCGCGCTGACCTGAATGCGATCGAAGAAGCGGCTGGATATCGGGATCTGATGAGCCGTTTTGGTCATACGCAGGAAAAGGTGTCTGAAGCCCTAGGCAAAAGCCGATCGCATATCGCAAACTTGTTGCGCTTGCTGAACTTGCCGGATGAAGTTCAGGACATGGTGATTGACGGAACCCTGACAGCCGGGCACGCGCGGACCTTGGTTACGGCAGAAGATCCGGTTGGTCTGGCAAAACAGATTGTCGCCAAGGGCCTGTCCGTTCGCGAGGCGGAGCGGTTGGCCAAAGCGCTAGCCCCTGTGGAAAAAGGCTCTAGCCCTGTCCGAAAGGCGCAAAAGGACGCGGATACCAAGGCGTTGGAGGCGGATCTTTCGGCAGCCTTGGGGATGAAGGTCGTGATCGACCACAAGACAGGGGGCGAGGCTGGTCAGATGACGATCAAATACAAGTCCCTGGACGATCTGGATGATCTTTGTGGCAAGCTGAGCGTCTAGTCCGGCATCAATTCGCGTAGAATGGCGTTCAGAACAGGGCGCCCTTCGCGCGAGGTCCGCAAGGTGTGCCCGTCAAGTTCGATCAGGGACATTTCAAGCAAGTCCTTGATTTTATTAGTATTAAGCTCCAGCCCAAAGCGTGTTTTCAGCCGCTCTAAATCGATCCCCTCGTGCAGGCGAAGGCCCATGAGCAGGTATTCTATGGCCTGCTCGTTCAGAGGGATCGCCTCACGAAGGGATTCACCCGGATTATCCAGCCATTTCTGCGGGTTGAGGGCTGTTTCTGTGCCAACACGTGAACTGTCCAGAGTCAGGCGCCCATGTGCGCCGGGACCGATGCCGATCCAATCGCCCGCACGCCAATAGACCATGTTATGGCGCGATTCTTGACCCTTTTTGGCATGATTAGAGACCTCATAGGCCGGAAGTCCGGCAGCTTCGCAAAGCTCTTGAGTCAGGAAGTATTGATCAACCGCCAGATCGTCGCCGGGCAGGCCGTGAAGCCCACCGGCGGTAAATCGATCGCCAAACGCGGTCCCTGGTTCGATTGTTAGTTGATAGAGCGACAAGTGGTCCGGCTCCAACGCCAGAGCTTGGGTTAATTCAGTCCGCCAGTCGTCAAGAGATTGATCCTGGCGGGAATAGATCAGGTCAAAATTGACACGCGAAAACGTCGATTTGGCCAGTGTTAGAGCCTGTTTTGCCTCCGCCACTGTATGCATTCGACCAAGTTTTCGCAGGTCGGTGTCGTTTAGAGCCTGCACACCGATCGAAACACGCTCGACCCCGGCGGCACGGTATCCGCCAAAATTCGCGGCCTCGATCGACGTCGGGTTTGCCTCAAGCGTGATTTCGACGTCATTGGCCAGCGTCCAGTGATGGG
>Ga0209345_10000758_pt1 | contig 41239 bp, 70 predicted proteins | sample Cruoilmetagenom7_FD_187294 | JGI IMG/M metagenome (GOLD analysis project Ga0209345, IMG submission 187294) | Oil polluted marine microbial communities from Coal Oil Point, Santa Barbara, California, USA - Sample 7 (SPAdes) (version 2) | ecosystem: Environmental > Aquatic > Marine > Oil seeps ...
TTGGCCGATATAGTTGAAAGTGTTTTAGATATTTACGAAAAGAGTAACGATAATCCAGCGCCAAGAAATGCAATTTTGGCTATTCGAAATTATAAGGCTGGCGGGATAACAAAAGAGAGGTTGAATGTTGCTGCTGATGCTGCTTATGCTGCTTATGTTGCTGCTTATGATGCTGCTTATGTTGCTGCTTATGATGCTGCTGCTTATGTTGCTGCTTATGATGCTGCTTATGATGCTGCTGCTTATGTTGCTGCTGTTGCTGCTTATGCTGCTTATGCTGCTGATGCTGCTGATGCTGCTCATGCTGCTTATGTTGCTTATGCTGCTGATGCTGCTTATGCTGCTAGAAAGCAAAAAAGAGAAGAAATAAAAAACTTATTTATTAAGCATTTTGGTAAAAGAAATGAAAACAAGTGAGAGTATATGGTGGGGCTTTGCCCTTGCCACAGTGTCTATTTTGGCGGTAGCAGCATGGAAAATCTCGGGTTTTTTACAGTTTATCGGAAAACATGCAATTATCTTATTTAATCGAAACAGGGTTTTATCGACAATAGCGATTATCTGTTTTTGGTGTCTTGTTTTATTTTACTCAACAATCGGGAATTAACATGAATTTATTAATAATCAAGATGGGATAAGACTGCAAAAATGGCTAAAGATGCAGCTGACGCACTACTAAAAGAGCTAGAGAAATGAGCAAACCAGCATCCGAGAAGCTAACCGACTTATTAAACGACACAGGCGTCCGTATCGTCCACTACGAAGAGTTAAGAATGATGTTAGAGCGATTGCGTGACGAACTTAGAAAAGACGAGGTAGAGGCTCACAGGAGCTTACAGGCTGATGATGAGTTGCAAGGTGTAATAGGCTGCTTAATCAAGAAATCAAATCCGTTAACTGGAAGGAAAGAAAATGAATCTCACTGACCAAGCGCTAGCTATAAAAATTGCAGCATTGTTAGGCTTAGACGCTTATTTTTATGTAGATGAAAACAACAACAAAAGATTGGCCACTATGAAGCATGACGACTTTGACCCATGCAACAACTGGTCAGATTTAATGCCTTTGGTGGAGGAATATTGCCTAAAATGTCAGACCTTTAATAGACATTCCAGCAATAAAGGTGTTCATCAGTTAGTAAGAATGGTATCAAAAGATAATAGTGAGTCGTTTGTAACAAATGCAAAAACCCTGCAACGCGCACTAGCAGAATGCCTATACAAAGTACTACAAGCTAAAGCGGAGAAAGAATAATGTCTACCAAATACAAGTCCGGTGACGAGGTTCCGTTAGATGCTTTAATAAACAGGTTAGAGGAATTATCAGACCAGATAACAAAAGGAAACTTAAGTCAATTTTGCATGAGAGTTCCCGCAGAAGTTGACTATTGCCCTGACTTAGTGATGAGTACGGCTGCAACCAGACTGAAAGAGCTAGAAAAAAGACCATCAAGCTATTATCAAGCCTTGCGAGCAGTCACGCATTTTCAGGGAGAATACATGGAGCAAGATGTGGCCAAGCTATGGGAAAGGGCTGTCGGTAAAGCTAAAGGCGAGTTATCAATCAAAGAGGATAAACAACAATGAGTAAGGAGAAAAACAACATCCATCAAATAGGTAATGTTGGTTTATCGCCTAAAAGATCAACTGTTTATGGTTGCGCTCACGGTACGATAATAGTTCATGAGCACACTAGAAGTCTAGAATGTGACGGATGCGGAAAGATAATGGACGCCTTCGATTATATGTATAAATGGGCTAATAAACAACAAAACATAGTCTGGAGAAATCAAACGTTAGATAGCCAAATAAGAGACAAGGAAAAAAGGTTGTCGGATTTACATAGGCAAGAGACGAATATTAAGGCGCGAATTAGAGCAGCTAAAAACAAGCTAACCGAAATCTACAACCACAGTTTAAAGCATAAGGGGTAATGTAATGAGTAACACCTATGACATAGTTAAAACCGAAGACCTTACCAAAAAACAGATGCGTCAAGCTGCTGAATATTGCAACGGCAAACCTAAAAAGGTTATACATAGTACAGCATGTAAAAATGTGTCTTTTGTACTGAACAAAGAGAAGTGGATACCAATGCCAAGCGAGCTAACCGCGGAGAATGGGGCTAAAGCGCTGTTGATTGGTGAGTTCCATGAAAGCATACCCGTCCAGTGTCCTGATTGCGATGGAGCGTTTGAAGATATTCGCGACGATGAAATATGCGAAACATGTGGAGGTGCTGGAGATATTCCGCAAGATGTGCCGGTAAGCTGGACCACAATCAAAGAAATATACGCAATGGCAGTTAAGCATTTGCAAAAGGAAGAGGAGGGGGTAAAATAGTAAGGGCTTTTATGCCTTTCAGAAAACATAAGCCTGTTTAATAGAGTGATTTAGTGGTAGTTGAGTTGCACCCGGATACACAGAGTAATTATTCATTGTGTAAGGATTTGCAAGTAATGCCAAGGCTATGCGTAAACTCAACCTAACTTGTCTAAATCGCTCTCCTAAGCAGGTTTACAGTGTTTAATAGAATACATGTAGTATCAAGCGTTGTTGTGTGGGACCTACGCAACAGAAACCTTCCAGGGTAACGCCGTAAAAGCCGGAATAAGGTTCTTAAACACTTATTATCAGTCATTACGACATTTTATATTCTGTCCACACAAATAAAATTGAATACTGCACGCTTTAAGTTGTTGATTATTTATACTATGCAGTATATATTTAGCGCAGACCAACTATAAGGATTAAATATGGAAACTGTAACAGATTTGCTAAACAGCATACATTTTCATCAAAACCAGTCTGAGCTTTCTAGATCGCTAAAAATTAGTCGAAACACGCTTAGAAAATACATGGCGGATCTTGAGGGCGAATACCATCAAATAAGAATGGTTAATGGTGTTTGGCAGCTATTGGTATCAACCAGAAATAATAATCAGACTTGCTAATGTTAATTACTAATTGGAGTGCTTGGCAGACCTTTAGAAAAGACCGCGGCACTCCTCCGTGGATCAAAGTTTACCGCAATTTATTATCCAACGAGCAATGGGTCGAGCTAACTGATTCTGAAAAAGGTCAGCTAGTTTCAATGTGGTTACTTGCTGCTGACAAAAACGGCGAAATTCCAGACAGTCCAAAGATGATCCAGCGAATGGCCATGCTAGATAAGCAACCAAATATCAATAAATTCATAGAGTTAGGGTTCTTGACAACCACATGCCAACCACATGACAACCAAGAAATAAATCCATGTCCGCAACTTGACGCACCAGAGGAGAGTAGAGTAGAGACAGAGGAGAGTAAAAAGATAATAGCTCACGATTTGGATTTTACTTATTTAACTATGTCTGAATCAGAAGTGCTCGAGGTTTCTAGGATAAGGAAAAAAAATAAAGGCGGCGTTATCACGCAAAGAGTCATTAATGGCCTAGCTAAAGAATTTTGTGCAGCAAGAAAGCTAGGCCTAACTAATGACCAAATACTAACTGAGTGGGAATTAAGAGGCTGGAAATCATTTAAGGCGGAATGGATAAAATCAAACTTTAATAAAAACGAGCCAAGCTTTGATGACTCGAGCACTGGTTGGGCCGCTAAATTGGCAGATAGGACTTTCTAATGACTAAATCACTAATAAACGAATTCGACAAAGAAATATCAGAATCTAGCATGGTTTTAGAGAGCGCGGATATTATTAACCAAATCTTTAAGGCTTTAAAGTTAACCTTTCCAGCATGGCGGCAAAACTTCAAGACCGAGAAAGAATATCTCGAGACTAAGGAGTTATGGCTCGAGACTTTAATTGACGAAAAAATCACAACACAAGAGAAAATCAATTTAGGGTTAAAGGGCGCTAGAAGCCACAGCAGCCCGTTTTTTCCATCAATTGGCCAGTTTATTAAATGGTCGCAAAAAGAGAAACCTCGAGTCAATGAGCAGGCGTATCGACCATACAAACCAAAGATTGCAGCTCACACTCAAGAAGAATACAAAGAATTTGCAAAAGACGGATTAGCGAAATTACGTAAGAATCATGATTTTTAACAGCTCAAAAGATGGGCTAAAAATTTAATTTAACAACAACTAATAGGTGATATATGAGAATTTCATACATGCAAGCAATAATAGATGGTCAGACTTTGGCGTTGCAAAAAGAAAGAAGCGCAACGCAGATGACCTTGGGCGACCTAATTAAATTTCTAGAATCCGCCGATTCCCCAAAAGAAATAAAAGGGCTTGGTGATCTTGATAGTTATCGTGGTTATTATAGCGATTTAGCTTTTGAGCCAGCTGTTGAAACAAAAACAGCAACAGAGCTTCTAGAGCAGTGCAAGTCAGCTATGGGAAAAATCTTTCAAGGATATAAGGGTGGCGATTATGTTATGGGCGAGACAACGCCTTTATGGTTAGCTAATTACGGGAGTTGTGGCCCAAGGATTGTGTCTATTGGTGATGATGGTGTTATTCGCACCGCCCAAGAGGATGATTGACCAATCTAGAAAAAGGGGATCAACACAAGGTCTAGTGACCGTTATATTTAAATCTTGGAGAATAGAGTGAAAGAAAGCTCGCTATCAAACAATTTTCCATTGTCGCACGAGGCTTGTGATGCTTTCTGGCAATACTGGGAAGAGAATGGGGAAACCCATAAACACGGTTATTATGAGTCAACATGGGGCGCTATTAAAGCTTATCTTGAAAGGGCCGAAACAACCAAAGATCAAAGGGTGCTAACAAAATGAGTGCGGTAGGTTTATTAAATATGGTTAACGCTATGATATTACTTCCAGATAAACCACTTAAGGGTGATTTTATCGCGTTAGATTGGGGAGGCGACCACCCTAGCGACTTTACAGGTAAAGATGATCAAGTAATTAGCTGGTTTTACTCTCAAGTTATCGGCGTCGACGGTAATAACTATCAAGTTAGTTATGATGATGGTTCTAGATGGTACGAGTTTAAAGAATTTGGAACGCCGAAACCATCTAAAGACGGCCTAACGTCAGTATATCCAGCATTACCGCCTATTTAACCAACCAATAAACCAAGAGAGGAAACAAAAATGAGTATAGAATTTAAAGCTTGGGAAAAGATACCGAGAGGCCAGCACGAAGAAATAACAATCACTGAAAAATAGATGGCGATTGGATAGATTTAGAAGACTTAATTTAACAATTCAAGTTGAGGTTATTTCTTGGTACGACTCAAACAGATAGGAGTGAAGGAGGATGAAAGCTACAGATAAAAATAAAATAGTGATATTGTTAAAGGATGCTAGTGACTTAATAGCCAAACAAAATGAATTTATAAAAAACTCAATCCCCATTAGTAAGCTAGAAGAGTTGATAGCTTTAGATAAGTTATTAACACCGCACGACCTCCAAAAACTAATCGATGAGACGAAGGAGTTCTGCAATCATGGATAACCTAATAAAAACAATCCTCTTCCTGTTCTTTCTAGGTTTCTTCTTAACTTTGCTTTCTGCGTTAAAGCCTTGGTGGAACGAAACAACCGGACAAGCTGCAATAGACGAGCAATTAAAGGCTGATGTTGAAGCGTGCGCACCATACAAGCCGCATAGAATGCCAGTTACAAAGGTTTTAATGTGCGAGAAAGCAACTTTAGTTAAGCCAGGCAAATAGAAATGATTGAATTATTAAATATAAATTGCATGACTTACATGAAAACGCTAGAAGATAACGCTTTTGATTTAGCTATTGTCGATCCGCCTTATGGCCTCGGTATGGCTAAAGAGCGACCAAGAAAAGACGGCAGATTTGCGATGAATAGACCGAGGGATTGGGATAATGCAATACCCAACCAAGAATACTTTAATGAGCTTGAAAGGGTTAGCGTTAATCGCATTATATGGGGTGGTAATTATTTCCCACTACCACCGACGCAATGCTTTATTTTCTGGCATAAGCAAAATCCAGTCCCTAATTTTTCAGACGGGGAATTAGCATGGACATCATTCAAGCAACCGGCTAAGTGTTTTAGTTTTAAGTATTATGGAAATTTGCAAGGCTGCACTAGTGCAGAGAAGAAAATACATATACCTCAAAAGCCTATAGAGTTGTACGACTGGCTATTGGCTAACTTTGCGACTGCTGGCGACAGAGTGCTGGATACCCATCTTGGCAGCGGTTCAAGCGCTATAGCAGCCTATTACGGGGGTTTTGACTTTGTGGGGTGTGAATTAGATAAGGATTATTTTGAAGCTGGCAAAGCTAGATTTAACGACCAGACACGCCAAAAGGCCATGTTTTGATCGACCACTTCAAAGAAAACAAACAAGCTTGGCATAACTATCTATTTAAAGATATCAGATACCAACATGCAAGAAGCTGGTGTGACAGCTTACCAACAAACAGAAGGCGCGGATTTGTTAAAGCGGTTAACCAGGTTAATGATAGAGAGGTGTTATGAGGGTTATTTTGGCCTGCGAAGAGTCTCAAGCTGTTTGTAAGGAGTTTAGGCGAAGAGGCCATGAAGCTTATAGCTGTGATATCCAGGATTGCAGCGGCGGGAAGCCTTGGTGGCACATTAAAGGCGATGTATTAGAAATAATAAACGATAACTGGGATATGATGATAGCCTTTCCCCCTTGCACAGATTTAGCGGTTAGTGGCGCAGCATGGTTTGAAAAAAAGATAAAAGACGGTAGGCAGCAAGCCTCAATCGACTTCTTTATGAAATTAGTTAATGCGCCTATTCCAAAAATAGCCATGGAAAACCCAATAGGGATAATGAGTAACCTATATAGAAAGCCCGACCAAATCATTCACCCTTACTACTTTGGTGATCCAGAACCTAAAGCAACCTGTTTATGGTTAAAGAATCTACCCAAACTAGAACACTTCCCCCAATCAGATATGTTTAACGAAAAAACATGGGTAGAGCCAGAATATATTATTTCAAGTGATGGCAAGAAGTATAGCCGGATACACTGGTTAGGTGGTGGCAGTGGAAAAGAGCGATCAAAATTCTATCCTGGAATTAGTAAAGCCATGGCCGATCAATGGGGGTAAGCTGTTATAACTCCCTTTTATAAGCCTTAGCTACTAATTCAGCGATAATGTCTTTTTTACGCCAAATTAAATTATTATCAGCATACCGTTTTCTTGATATCTCGTTTAGTTGTTTATTGGTCGGCACTTCTAATTTTATATTTCCTGGGTTGCTCATATTCACTCCGATTAAATAAGTTTAAAATATACTTGTAATAAGTTTAAAATATACTTGTAATATGTTTCAAAGATAGTATATTAGATTCAAGCTAGAAAGTTAAGTAATTAATAAGAGGAAAGGAAAATGAGAAAGCTCGATAAATTCCAACAGTTTGTTAAAGATGGTGAGTATCAGCCAAATCTATCAATTACTAAGGCACAAGAGTTTTTAAAATTACTTACCGGCGATTTGGATGAAGGCTACGAACATATAAAAAGTGATTTATGTGGAATGGTAGATACTGGTGATTTTATTGATGCGTATGCAGTAGATGAATGCATGGAGGATGTTATTAATAAACACGTTAAAATCAAGATAAACGCTTGTATAGAAGAGGCTCTCGAAGAAATAGAAGATATCGAAGCGGTCAACGCAATGGAAGTGGAGCCAGAAGATTGTATGGATATTCACCACAGACAGTCGGAGCTAAATCAATGAATAAGTACAAGTTTAACGGAAAAGAAAAAATTGTTGCAGGTATTACCTTAAGGCAGATAGTTTGCGTTACAGCGTTTTTATCTGTTTCAGTGGGTGATGTTGGTGGGTGGTTAGAATCTGAGAGTAATTTAAGTCAGTCTGGCAATGCTTGGGTGTCTGGCAATGCTCGGGTGTCTGGCAATGCTTGGGTGTATGGCAATGCTCTGGTGTCTGGCAATGCTCTGGTGTCTGGCAATGTTCTGGTGTATGGCAATGCTTGGGTGTATGGCAATGCTCGGGTGTCTGGCAATGCTCGGGTGTCTGGCAATGTTCTGGTGTCTGGCAATGCTTGGGTGTATGGCAATGCTTGGGTGTATGGCAATGCTTGGGTGTCTGGCAATGCTTGGGTGTCTGGCAATGCTCGGGTGTCTGGCAATGCTAAAGCTACCTCAAAAGTATTAACGATAAGTTCAAACCACTACCATGTAACAATCACGGATAACCATATTAAAATAGGCTGTAAACAGCTAACAATAAAACAGTGGTCTAAAATAAGTAGAAAGAAGCTAATAGAAATGGATGGAGAGGTGTCTGCTGATTTATGGGAAAAGTCAAAAGATTTTATATTGATGCTGGCTGAGGATAGGTAAATGAATAGACAAAAGAAGGCAGAATACAACCGAGCGGCTTGGAGGCTAGTAAAAATCTCATTTATCATTTGCTTGGCGTTTACGTTTATGTCTGTTGATTCAATATTGGATGGGTTTGGGTTATGAGTGTTATTGATGAAGTGGTAGAGAGAAATAAAAATAACCATAAAAATATGGAATTATGGGATTCAGTCAAGGAGACAAACCCCAAATGGACAAAGCCAGGATTAAATAATCTAACCTCTATCAATGGTATGTATTGCGCCATGAGAGCTACAGAGGTTTTTGGTCCGTGTGGGTTGGGGTGGGGTTGGGATATATTAGAAGAACGATATGATGAAGGCGCGCTTCTTAAATATTCTACAAGCATCAATAAAAAAATAGTTGACTTTGAGCATAACATAATTACACACACCATAAAAATTAAGCTCTGGTATAGGTTGGGCGACCAAAAGGGAGAAATACCTCATTTTGGCCATACCCCATTTGTTATGAAGTCAAGATGGGGGCCGTACCAAGACGATGAGGCTCCTAAAAAATCACTAACAGACGCGATTAAAAAGTGTTTATCAATGCTTGGTATTGGTGCTGATATTCATTTGGGGCAGTTCGACGACATCACCTATAAACAGGAACTTGAATTAAAGTCTCAACAAGAAGAAGAAAAGGAGCAGGAAGATAAAGAAAAAACGATAAAAGACAATCTATCCCGTTACATGGTTGATGCCAGAAAAACGTATGAAGCGGCAACAACCGTACCAGCGGTTAACGGGCTTTATAAATCAGACGTTTCGCATATTAGGCGCGAGTGCAAAAAACTTAATATCGAATCTCAACCTATGGTAGACGCTTTAACTGAATCAGCAACCAACCGAAAAGGAAAATTAGCATGAGTCAAATAACAGAATATTCATTCGTCGTAGAGGCTCTAAACGAGCTATCCACTCAATATAAAGACGTGCCTGACGCAAATACCAAAGAAGGATACAAAGCATGCAAGGTTGGAGCTAAGGCGGTTGGCAAATACAGAATAGCCCTAGAGGCCAAGCGAAAAGAAATAAAAGGCCCAGCCCTTGAGAAATGCCGAGCGATCGACGATGAGGCAAAACGCATTCAAATAGCGATAGCAAAAATAGAAGATCCGTTAAAACTGGCCTATAAGTCAATCGATGCAGAAAATAAACGGATTGAAGAGGGAAGGGTTGCTAAGATTTTGGCAATGATCGACGGAATGACTGTTTTTATTGATATGGCTAGAACTGGAACATCTGAAACAATCTCTGAATGGATTGAACAGGTTGAAGAAATTGATTGTTCGGACAAGGCGACTTTTGCAGAGTTTTCAAGAGACGCCGCTTTAGAAAGAAATCGTGTTCTAGATGCTTTACAGGTTGAGCTTAGAAGAGTTATTCAGCAGGAAGCTGACGACAAGCAGCGCAAAGAGCAAGAGGAAGAGCTTGATGAGTTGAGAAAAATTAAAGCTGAACAGGAAGAAAAGCAGCGAAAAACAGATGAACAGCAAAGAGAAATCGATCACCAAAAAGAACTCCAAGAGCAAGAGAAACAAGCTAAAATCGACGAAAAAGAAGCAGAGTTAAATAGATTAGCAAAGTTAAAGAGTAATAAAAAACACGTTTCTATGATTTGTGGACAAGCCAAGAAAGCGTTAATCAACATCGAAGGCATAAACAATGAGCTTGCTAAATTAATCGTTCAAACGATTGCAAAGAATGAGATAACAAACGTCACAATTAATTATTAACTGGAGAGCAATAAATGAAAGCTCTAACCATTAAAAAGAATATCAAACAAAAAGTAGATGATTGGATCGATTCAATTTCTGATGAGCATTTGCAGAACCTCTGCCGTAAAAATACAATCGTCACCGGCGGCTGTATCGCTTCAATGTTTCTCCAAGAGCCTGTAAACGACTATGATATTTACTTTGCTAATTTCGAGACTGCAAGAGCGGTAGCGGATTATTATGCAAGCGAATTAAACAGCACTGGTTCAGCGGCCTACGTTGAGGTGAAGACCGAAGGCGACAGGGTAGAGTTTTACGTAACGTCTGATGGTGTTGCAGAGGATAATGGTGACGAGGGTGAGAAAAAGCCCTACAGAGCAGTGTTTATATCGCCTAATGCTGTAACTTTAAGCGATAAAATTCAGTTAATTATTCGCTTTCACGGCGACCCCGAAGAAATACATAAGAACTATGACTTTGTTCATGCAACAAACTATTGGACGCGTGATGCAGGACTTGTAACGAACGCGAAAGCATTAGAAAGCATCTTAGCTAAAGAATTGCAGTACCAAGGAAGCTTGTACCCTTTAGCGTCGATATTTAGAACTAGAAAATTCCTACAAAGAAACTGGACTTGTCACCTTGGCAACTATATTAAGATGGCGCTACAGTTGAATGAGATGGATTTGTTTGATCCGAATATTTTAAGGGAGCAACTGGTTGGCGTTGACATGGCTTACATGGGCACCGTGATGAACGCAATATCAGACAAGCAACACCTCGACCCAAGCTTTAAATTTGACGCTTCATACTTGTGTGAAGTTGTTGATCGAATGATGAATTTCGAAGAGCGAGAAACTATTTAACTATTAAGGTAAAGCAAAATGAACGATGAAAGTAAGCGGTATATACTCAATCAAGCTAAGAGACTTTGCTCGCGTCAATCTCTAACCTTTGAAGAGATGTTGCTATCCCTTGAGCTTGCTCACGGATTAGGGGTGAGGCAACAAATTGAAGTAGAGATTGATCGCACAAATCATCTTATGGAAATAACAAAAAGATAAAAATCAGCAAGGTTAAATGATTCTCTCGTATTTGCTTAAATAACACATCAACAAGAGGATAAGATAATGATAGCGCAGGGGTAACGCCCTAGAGATTGACAGCCTCCCACGCGCCCCTTAATTGGGGTTTCTTGGTGCAAGCATCTTTGTGATTTGCTTGTGAGGGAGTGGTGTCCCAATGCCGTGAAAGTCGGTTTGTTAGCGGGTGACGCGCTTAATCGGTCTGTTTTTTATGTGCGGTGAAGTTGGTAGCTTAATGAATCACCACCGGTCTTCACGCGGTGGAAAGCGACAGATTAATAACCTGGATTATGCTGGTGAAATTCCGGCCCAGCTTCGCCGACATATATATTTAGTAAACAATCTTACAAAAAGGTAAAACATTATGGGCGACAAAAAGAAAACCACATACAAAGGGTTTAATAAGGACCTAACGTGTCGAGAGTTTAAATATCAAGAAGGAGAAAAAAGCCACGCCAGCAATACCGGCGATTATTCAGCAGCCAGCAATACCGGCAATCATTCGATTGCTATGGCTTCTGGTAAAGATTCAAAAGCAAAAGCCGTTGTTGGTAGCGCAATAGTATTAGTTTATCGCGATAAATATTTTAAATTAATACATATCAAGTCAGCAATAATCGACGGAAAAAAACTTAAAGCAGATACGTATTATAGCCTAAATAAGGTTGGTGAATTTGTTGAGTGCAACACAAAGCCAACAAACAAAGGTGGTTGAAATGGCTGTTTTAATAACAAGATCAAGAGCTGCAAGACTGCTTGAAGTCGGAATAACCAAGTTCGACAAGCTTGTAGAAAGTGGTGAAATTCCAAAGCACGCGAAAACCGAAAAAATCAGAGGCCGAGAAAGAAGGCTGTTTGACAAGTTAGCAGTTATTGGAGTAAAAGAAAAAATTAAACGCTGCAAAGTTAAAACGCCATCAGATAGGATATTTAAGATCAAAGCAAGCGGAAAGTCTAAGCTAAAAAATATGGCAACAATTGACGAAGTGTTTCATAATTATTTAGAGTCTCACGTTAAAGCAATCATTGGAATTAGGATGAAGCATGAAAACTAAAATACAGCTATTACAAGCTCACTTAAATCGATACGGAAGTATCACCAAAGCTCAAGCGGCTAGAAAGCTCAATATTTATGGCCTTGCGGAGCAGGTTAGAAGGCTTAGAGGTCCAAACATGCGAATTGATTCAGTGTTAACGCCTAATGGTAAAAACTCACCCTATGCGACTTATACGGTTATCAAGTGAAAGATATTATCGACAGTGAAAGGTCTTTATACAGGCATTTCGAAGAATTAAAAAAAATGTTTGATAAAGATAAGTATCTTAGAGTAGATGTTAAGACCGGCAAGCAGAGAACAAATACTCAGAACGCATCATTAAATCTATGGTGTGGATGGGTGGCAGAAGCATTGCGGGAAAAGGGTTTGACGTTTAAGCAGTTTTTTAAAGAAGGCTTTGAGGTTTCATGGACTAAAGATATTGTTAAGGATGAAATATGGCGACCCGTGCAGATGGCTGTATGTAATCAGCAATCAACCACTAAGCCACTAACAACCGAATACCCGATAATATACGATTCAATCAATTTAAAGCTGTCAGAGCATGGAATGCACGTTCCATGGCCTGATAAAAACCAAAAAATTGACTTGCAAGCTTCAATCAAAGCAGCCAATAAGGAGTAAATAACAATGAAACGATTAGAGTATCCATTCAATCACGAGTGGCATGTGTCGAGAGAGGGATATTTGATGACTGTTGGTGATCGAATATTTTGGGATAATGTTCATAGTAGTTTAGCTCAAGGTAATAGCCAATAATGAACAGCAAGGAGATAAAGCCCAAAGCATGCGCTATATGCAGTGGTGAATTCATACCGTTTAGTACGACTGCTAGGGTTTGCTCTCCTACTTGCGCTATAGAATGGAATCGACAGAAGGACATTAAAAAGGCTAAAAAGAAACACGTAGCAAGAAAAAAAGTATTTTATGCTAGCGATATAAAACTTAGAAAAAGGGTCGCACAAGAGTATTTCAACCGGTTTATTAGGGTGCGAGACATTAACAAGGGCTGTATTAGTTGCGATAAGACTGAGTTGTGGAAGGGTCAATGGCATGCGGGACACTTTAAAACGGTGGGCGCAAGATCTGATTTAAGGTTTAATGAGGATAATTGCCATAAACAATGCAGCCCATGCAATAACCACCTATCAGGAAATATAGCCGAATACACACCACGATTGATCGAACGAATAGGTATAAAAAGGTTTGATGCGTTAACTCTAGTAATCAACAAAAAATATACTTGCGACGATTATTTACAAATCGAGGAAGAATACAAAAGCAAAATTAAGGCATTAAATGCAAAACGAACTACCTAGCAATCCTAAGTAGTTGGTAAAAGTTAACAGATGAACCAAGAAACTAACCACGAACACCTAACCAACCATAAGGAATAGATAATGGCCACTCAGCGAGAATTAATAAGAGCGAAATCTAATGGGGTTTGCTGGTATTGTGGATTGCACCTTCCAGAAAAAGGTTGGCATATAGATCACTTTGAACCAGTTTTAAGGACTACAACTTACAAATCAAAAAGCAATGATTTTGGCAAAATCCCATCCTCGATAAAAAAGCTTATTGGCTCCGGTATGCAAAAACCACAAAATCACACGCTGGATAATATGGTTCCATCATGTGCGCCATGCAACTTATTCAAAAGCGTTTTATCAATTGAAGAGTTTCGGCGAGAGATTTCTCTACAAGTGAATCGAGCAAGAAAAACTAGCGTAAATTTTAGAACCGCGGAAAGGTTTGGATTAATCAAAGAAATAACTCAACCAGTCGTATTTTGGTTTGAGCAAAATTAAAGGACGGAAAGAACATAACTAATTTTAACCAACAACCATAAGGAATAGAGGAATGAAGATCGAATTCGTGGAAGATTTTAATGGTGATCCAGTTTTAACAAGCTGCATGAATTGCTCTCATAGAGAAGATGTTTCTGACGGTTACGAATATGGCGGGCCTTATTATGCTTGTACTAAAGAGGGTAAAGAGCATATGTCCCATCTGAAATATTGGCCATTCAAGACACCTCAAAAATGTTTCGATTTGCATATGATGTATGCGCTTGATTGGAATGCTATAGCCGAAGAACAAAAGGCCAACCATAAGGAATATACATAATGACCGAGGATAAAATAGAAAACACTTGCGACGATCTAAAAAACGCTCTGTTAGGTCTTTATGAGAATGGGGATAACGATGAAGATCGAAAAACTGTGCACGCTACACAGAAATAAATTAATCATATTTTCGGCGAGTTGACGATATATAGCAATCTACCAACCCAAAAAGGATAAACAACAATGTACAAATCAACGTTATTCACAATACTGTTTTATCTTGGCTGCGCTAACGATTTCGCTGTATATGGTCAGCCGCCTCCGCACGCGTCAAAGCATTTCAAGCCAAACAAACACTGGATGGGAAAGAGTGGGAGAGTTTCTAATTTGAGATAGCCATCCAAACCCGCTATAATACCAGCTCGACAAACCAAAGGTCTTAAAATGAAAGCAAGACAATGCATTATGTCATTTGCCAAAGTTCAAGCTGGCGAATATACACAGAGAATGGAGAGATACCTATCTTTGTTGGTATTGGCGGTATTCAGACTGCGCTAGCAATAGCGCGGCTTAATGATATTATTGTCTCAGAATTTTATAACCTTCAAACACTAAAAGCAGCATAATGTAGAATGGACAAGGAAAGGCGGTCTTCGAGCACTATCGTAATTCACGATGAGCACAAAGGCTACCTTGTGGGCTTAATAGTATTCTCGTTCTTTATATCAACATTGCTGGCTTGGCTTGTGGTTAGTTTGTCAGCACTGCAAGAAACGTTTAAAGAAACAAAAACTGAGGTTAGAATACTGCAAATGCACGTACAAGACCAGAATGCAATTTTAATAAGGCAGGGCATCATCGAACCAGGTGATTTGACGACAGGCCCAACAAACCCAAATAAATTAAAGGTGAAAGATGAGCGCGGCAAGATGTAAAATATTATTGTGCAAAATTGATGCTACAGCTACGTCAGATATGCCGGAGGCTGTAATTGACGAGCTAGAGCAAAATACAGAGTTGGCCGAAGAGGTAATTCAAATCCAAGAGGGTTACATCAAAAGAATGAAAATAGCCATGAGTAAATTAACCAGTGAATAAAAACTGGTGGATACCAATAGCGATATTCTTCATAACCAACCTAGTTGCGGCGGCTGTTGGTGTTGGCATATTCACAAACAAGTTGGACACTTACGCCGAGGCCATGAGTAGGCAGATTGACGCAATTGAAAGAAATCAGATGAACATCATCAAAAACAATGACAAGCTTATAGAGTTGTCAGCCATTCAAAAATACACTTTAGAGCGCATTAAAAAGCTAGAGGAGTCCGAGGATAGATGATCAAAATAACCCGATGGCATAACAAAGATTGCACTATTGGCAGATTAGAGCTTAATGGCTTTCAATGTTTCACGCTAGAACTTCCAGATATTGGCAACGTTCAAGATATTTCATGCATCCCTATTGGAAATTACGAGTATTATTTTAGAGAAAGTCCATCCAATGGGCCTGTGTTAGAGCTTCGAGACGTGCCAAAGCGCCGATACATCCAATTACATGCAGGAAACTTTACCTCTCAAATTCAAGGTTGTATATTGATTGGCGACGGGGTTAGGTGGATAAACAGAGATTCAATACCAGATGTAAGCAATTCAAAAGCAACATTAAAAAAGTTAATTAAACTAGCCGGAACATCCGGCACAATTGAAATAAGGTAATTCACATGAAAAAACTATTGCTAGTATTGGCGACATTTCTATTAAACGGGCTTTTATCGAGCTGCTCTACCTTGATTGGCCTAGCAGATAAAGCGGGCGAAATTAACGATGAAGCTCTCAATACGGCTGAGTTTACTATCTGTCATGGGGCTAGCGTGGGTTCGATACGGAGACATTATGGCTCGCCTGAAAAATCTAAGATTTGGACAGATCTTTGTAATTCAGTGGACGACTTTAACCCAGACGCAAACTGATGAGCTACAAACCAAAAATAAATATCGAGGGCGCTGGCGTGATCCATGTTAAATCCTCGGAAATTCTAAAGTCAGATGAGGCTCAACGACAACTAAAAGCTTTAGGTGAGCTTCAACTAAAAAGAAATAAAGGCCAAATAGAGGTGGTGGGGATTGTTGGAAATATAACCGAAAAGTCGCGTAATGCGGCATTAAGAGCGCTTTACAGTTCAAACACATCAAAGGCAGCTAAAACTGCCCGTGGCTTAGCGCTTTCTCAGCCAGCCGATAGGAGGCGAAATGATTGAGAGATTTATAACGATAGAAGAAGGTCAAATGTGTAGGCTTGGCTATAACGAGTGGTTTGTAGCTAGGTTAATAACTTTAGCAAAAGACCTTAAATCTTTCGACCTGCCTCTCAAGCATTTAAATGTCTATAATAAATATGAGCATTTAACACTTAGAGAGATGGTGTCTCACATGCGTTGCGTTAATGATGCAGATATGAGCTACCCTATTATTCTGGATGAAGACGGGGAGATTATGGATGGAAGGCATCGAATAATGCACGCTCTGTTAAACAATATGAAATCGATAAAAGCGGTTAGATTTGACAAAAATCCAGAGCCATGCAGAGTTAGGAGTGATAAATGAAATACCTAATATTAACGATCGCTATTTTTGTTAGCTTTAATGTCTTTTCTGAGGTAGGCATAACTAGGCCCTTAATGATCTTGGTTGATGAAAATGGCGTTGAAATACCTAATGTATCTCGCTCAACGTCAGAGGTTGAGGCTATGGAGAAGGCTAGCAGGCTTCCTGATGGGGTGTATTACCTAGTTAGGCCTGACGCTACAATTGTTGTTAATAATATCGCTGTGACGCTACCAGAGCCAGATCCAGAAATACCACCAATCCCAGTTGATCCTCCAGCATCAGGTAGTCGATGCACGGTTAATGCAAATCCGTCCAACTATTTATCAATATCAGGCGATTTATGCTTGGAATCTGGGTTGTATGTAGGCGCTCTAGATGTGGTATCCGGCATATCAATTGTATCTGAATTTATTGGGGGTGCTGAATTTGTCGGAGGTGATAAGCCTTGGAGTGCTGTTTTATCAATGAATGGTGAAGGCTCTACAGTTGATGGTATTAAAGTGCACAGCCCAAATAGCAGCACGTCAGACGCTTGCGAGATCAACGGAACGAATAACACGCTAATCAACACATCTTGCTCTCATGGAGGAAGCCATAAACACAAAATACCGTTAAAAGTTACTGGGAGTGGTCATTTTGTTGGTAATTCATGGTTTTACGGAGAAGGTCGATATATTGTGCAATGCTTTGGCGGCAACAATATTACTTTTAAAGATAATGTAGCTAGGTGGGATTCAACCGCTCCAAATGAACCAACAGAGCCAAACGCCACGTTTTCAAATTACAGCTGTATTGATATGGTTTGGCAGGGCAATCTATCAATCGATTACGGCAAGCCTGAGACGTATATGGAGCATCTTGGGGACTTCGCTATGAGTTCAACGACAGAGCAAGAAAATCTAAGAGTGCAATATTTAGGTAATATTGTAGTTAACCATAATCCCGACACTGGAAATAATGTTGCGTTCAGAGCAGATCAAAAAGCAAGAACAGCTTCAAACGATATTTTACTAAAAAACTGGTATATTAAAGATGTTGGTAAGGGGTTTATGATTAAGCCTCAATACGAGAATGTAAGAACTGAAAACTGTACAGCTATCAACACTCCGCTTAATTCTGACGAATGCGACGGTTCGGCGGTAGTTAATTTCGATTACATTAATCAAGATTTAATAAAGCGGGATATGTGCGCTGACGGCGAACGTCAATCTGATTGGTGTTTAACTGATTTAACGTTAAGTGAGTATTTAACAAACTAAAATGGCCAATTGTTTTATCACAGATTTGGGGTGCGGAAACACTGTTCAAGCTTATGAAGGTGAGGATGGACAGTTTTACGCTGAATGCTCTAACTGCTTAATGAATGCTGGAACTCGATCAAACCAAGGTCAAGCAATCGCAGCATACAACCAAATAAACCAGCAAGCTAGGACTGTGGAAAATTACAGAGCAGCACTAGCCAATGGCGATTTAGTCATAACAGGTGCTTAAATGGTTGCCATTGTATCGGTCAGCGCAAAGCTACAAAACGGTGACAGCACAACGTTAGCGCCAAGCGGTTCAGATCAAGTTTTAATATCTGTTGGAATGGGTAGAGCTTCAAACTCCGGAAGGACGATATTAACTCACACTATCGCCGGAAATTCTTACACCTCTGGCTATTTTCAAGAAAACAGTCCCGGCTCAACTAACACTTATACTTACGGGGATTACATTTTATCAGTCCCTAGCGGCTCTAGCGCTGAATCACTAACGTGGTCTGGTGCTATGGTGTCGAGCGGTGATGGCGACTCAGTTTTGTATACTTGCAGTGGCGCTCATCAATCAACAGCCCCAACAGGAACATCCTTAGCCTTTACCAATACAACAACGCCAACAGCTTTAACGATATCGCCATCAACAGGCGATTTGATTTTGTATTGGATTGCATTTAATGCGGGTGGAATAAATACGGCTCCATCTGGATATACGCTAGATATTACTGGTGAGATGGGCAACTTGGCGCAAGGGCGTTGGTATAGCAAGGTGTCTGATGGCACAGAGACAAGCGTAACGTCAACAGTGACGGGCAATAGAACCGGCACTCATAACGCGCTAGTTTTTCCAACATCTGGAGCGGCCCCATCGGTATCAATACCTGTTATAATGAATCATTTAAGAAATCAAAGGATCAGCTAAATGCAATTTTTGCGACAATCTACAGCATCTCAAGAAATTAGCTTAGGCCAGCTCCTAGACTCGACTGACGGTGATACGGAAGAGAATAGTCTAACTATCAACAACACCGATATCAAGATTAGGAAGCATGGCGGCACTACTCTAATCAACAAAAATTCAGGCGGCGCGACTGTTATTTCTAATGGCGTTTATCAGTGTGCGTTAGATGCTACGGACACTAATACGGCTGGAATGTTAGAGGTGTATGTACATGTGGCGGGCGCTTTAGCTGTTAAATCCACCTATACGGTGCTGACAGCAACCGCTTTCGATTCGCTATTTACTGGCACATTTAACAACCTTGGCGGCACAGCTCAAACAAGTGACCACACAGCAAATATCTCCACAATTCTCGGGAATACGCTTACAAATGGATATCACGGACCAGAAGGTTTCGGCATTTATATTGATGATGGTGCAGCTAATACGAATACGGTCGATGGTGTTGACGGTATATTCAGTAATCCGGTTTCAACATTTACAGCGGCCAGAACGCTAGCTGACTCTCTTGGTATAGAAGTTTATTACCTAATCAATAACACCAACCTAACACTTGCAGCAACCCATGTTGATTGGGAGTTTGTTGGTTTTGGATCAATGACAGATAACACCATCAATCTCGGCTCTCAAGATGTTAGCCGATCAAGATTTTTAAATTTGGTTATCGAGGGAACTCAAGGCGGCTCATCAAGGATAGAGGCTGAAAGATGCGCACTGCAAGATCCAGGTGCCGGAACCACGACATTGCATCTGTTTGCGATAGATTGCGGGATAGTTGACGATATTACGATAGATACCTCGAATGACAATGCTTTTATCGATAGCTTTAGTTTGGTTGCTGGAACTTCGGCACCTATTGTTAGAGGGTCTGGGGCTTCCGGGACCTTGCAAATGAGGGGTCATAGAGGCGGTGTCGATTTAAGGGACTTAAGCGCGTCTCACAGCGTCTCGCTAGAGCAGGTTGGCCAAGTGATATTCGATTCCAGTAACAGTGTTAATGCAACTATTGCACTGAGAGGGATAGGCACTATAACTGATAACACGGCTGGCATGAGCAATCTAAATCAAGATGCCTATTTGAATATGCTGAAAATTAACGCAGAGTGTGATACAGCTATAGCTGACGCAGCACCGACAAATTGGGGATCAATGGTTATTAGCGGCGCTGGTGCAGTAGACTCTCTAACTCAAGGCTTTTTAAATAACCTGATAACAGAAACTACTCCTTCGAACTTCGCCACAAATATAAGCACCTTCTACGACAACTCCGACGCGTTAACCGCTAAAGTTGTTGACAATGTTGGCGCTGGTGGAGGTGGCGGTTTAACAGCTCAGCAAACAGCCGATGCAGTACATAATCTAACACCGGTTGGCACGGTTCAAGCTGATAGCATTGGCGCAAATCAAGCTTCAATCGAAACCAAGATTGACACTGTTGACGGTGTAGTTGACGCTATACTTATTGACACTAATGACCTCCAAATTAATCAAGGTGACTGGCTGACAGCTACAGGGTTTAATGTGGGAAAAACAGGCTATACGTTAACCACACAAGATTGGAATACTGTCGCTCCAGATAATGCAGGAATAACTGCTAATGGGGTAGCTATCGCAGCATTAAACAATATAACTGCGGCAGATGTATGGACTTCTGGCACTAGAACCGTAACAGCATTCAGCTTTAGCGTAGACATTCAATCCATTAACGGAGTAACAATCATAGGAGACGGAAGCGGAACCCCGTTTGATGTCCAATGAGCTTATCTGTCGATGGTGTTTGGAAGGCTGGCGTTTGGGCTGAAACAGTATGGGGTGAAGGTGTATGGAGAGAAGGTCCGCCATCAACACCAACCGACCAAACTGCTAAACCACAAAATATAAGCTACGTACAGTCCAAGCAAGATTCAACAACCAACATTCAACCAAAGCAGCCTAACAAAACAATCGTTGATCCAAAACAGCCGAACGTAACATATATTTTCCAAGATTGACTTTACATGGCATTAAAAGTATGTCATTATTAGCTCATGAAATATAAATGGAAACAAAGGTTATGAATGGATCAACTAGGAGTTTATTGGTTAAAGGTTACACTCTAACCGAAGGATTGAAAGCGTTAGGTATTAGCCGGAGAACTTATTATCGATATATAAAATATAACCCGGGATTGCTTAGATCAAAAATTGAAGCTTTAGAACGGTTTTCTCAAGAGAGCCACAAAAGAGGTGTACAAATGAAAAAGGTACTGTTAAAAGACATTGTAATTCCGGCAGGAACTGTTTTTGGTAGAGCACCATCAAAGATAGAGATGGATGATAGTCATTTTGAATGCATTGTTGGGCTTAGCAATAACACTGCTGGATCATTTTGTTATTGTCTCGATCCAGAATATAAGTCAGAAATCGATCAGCATTTTACAGACTTGAAAGAATGATTAGAGTTTCGCCTTCTGGGAAGTTTTACACTAGGTTATGTTATAAGCGTTCATACGAAAGCAAGAGAAGCGCAAAAAAAGCCGTTAAAGATACCAGCGGCCACACTCATAAATTAAGGTCTGTATATCAATGCTGTAAGTGCGGAAAATGGCACACCTCAACTATGACTAAAAAGCAGTTTATTAACAAGGTTGTTGAATTTAAACTAATTGAATTTCTTAAAGATGATTTGAGGATGAGCAAAGATGAGCGGTAAAGGCGACAAACCAAGACCAGTAGACAAAAAGCGGTATAACGACAACTTCGACAAGATATTTAATACGTCAAAAAAAGGAAATAAAAATGATTAATTTTATCTGTAAACTGCTCAACTACAACGAAATAGAACGATTGAATGAGAAGTTGGATGCTCACATAGTAAGGGAGGGATGTTTAGTATCTGAAAACTTTAAGCTGAAAAATAAGCTAGCGAAATTGCGTGACGAAATATTGCTTGAGGCGGGCGGCGACTGCCTTTTTCCAGAACAGGATCAAGCTGCCTATGTCAATGAACGGATTGCTGTCAATGCTCGGGCCTATACTAATGCTCAGGTGCATGGCTTTGGAAATGCTCGGGTCATATGAGTATGCAAAATCAGCAACTTTATAGAGGGATGGATGTAAGTGCCTGTTTATGTAGATAAGCCGATTTATAGGGTTGGACGGATGATTATGTGTCACATGGTGGCTGACACCCTTGATGAGCTGCATTCAATGGCTGATAAAATTGGTGTCGACAGGAGATGGTTTCAATCAGAGGCTAGCTTTCCTCATTACGACATATGCAAATCAAAAAGATCTAAAGCAGTTATTTTCGAAGCTGTAGAAGTTGGGCGTAGAGAGTTGGTTGAAATTATAAGAAGGCTTAGAGGCGACAGAAAAGAGCCTGAGCTTACGCGAAAGAATCAACGTAATACTGTGTTGACAAACCAAAAGGAAAAAACATGAAAACTATTATCACTATTATTGCATTCGCACTGCTTACCTTTAGCTGTATGGCTAGCGCCCATCTCAAAGGATGTTACCCATACTTATGCGATTCACCAGAGATAAATGCAGATGGAGGAAAGTGTAGCCCATTTCCGGAGTGCACACTTTACCCGGATGGGTTCCCTAACGAGGATACTGATCAGAACGGTAGAAAATGCTACACCAGGCCGTGGGTGTGTAAGCCGCCAATGTAAATCATATTAGGAATTTAAATTGCAAGGACGCTTTATCTAATTGAAAAAGAACAAATTAAGGAAAACACGATATGAATAACATTTTACTAGAGGTAAATACTGAGCGTAAACGTCAGGATCAAAAATGGGGAGGTGCACATCATGACGATCAACATAGTACCCGTGATTTTGTTCAGTTGATCGAAGATTACGCAGGTTGGGCGCGGGTAATGGCTGGCATGAATAGCAGTGATAAAGCGAGGAAGCGCCTTATTCAGGTTGCGGCACTAGCAGTAGCTTCCATCGAATCAATCGATAGACAAGCTGACGCGACCTTAAAAGACTTACTTTCTTTGGTTTGCCTTTTCGTTGACGTAGAGGAAATATCAGGCTGGACGAACAATCAAAAAGAACTTGCGCGTGACTACGCATCTTGTGTTCATTTGAACGCTTCTGATTCCGACGTTGCTGTACCTGTAAAGCCGGGCTTTCTTCCTGAATGCTCGATAACAGAAGGGTTGTGGGAATAAATAGAAAACATTTTTATAGGTTTGCACCACCTTTGACGGTGCGGAGAAATAACAATGGCAGCGCCTAAGAATGGTAGGCCAACCATATATACTAGCGAGTTAGCCGATAAAATATGCTCACAGTTGGCTGATGGAAAGTCTATGCGCTCTATTTGTGAGGCTGACGACATTCCTTGTAAGACGACAATATTTATGTGGCTGAGGACTAATCAAGAGTTTCTGAACCATTACGAAATTGCTAAGCGAGAATCGGCAGAGTCTTTTGCTGATGAAATGATTGATATTGCTGATGATGGTCGAAACGACTGGATGAAGGTAAACGATAAGGATAACGAGGGCTACAAGGCTAATGGAGAGTACGTACAAAGGACAAGATTAAGACTCGATACCAGGAAATGGCTTGCTTCAAAGTTGCAGCCAAAGAAGTACGGTGACAAAATGTTCCAAGAAACAAAGCATTCTGGGATTGTTGGCGTAAAAGATGTAACCGACATGTCAGAGGATGATGTAGATAAAGAAATTGAGGGTTTATTAGATGATGATTAACTTATATTTTGGTATTGGCGTAGTAATTGGGGTTCTCTGCCACCTTAAAGCGTCAGAATCATGGCATCAAGCGCTAAACCCGTTCTATCTTGCCATAAATGCCGCTATGTTTGCATTCATTTGGCCTATCATATTCGTCAAATAGTTGGACGATTTAGTCGTTTTTCTCCGAGGTTATATTGCAGAACGTCCAGATTTCACAAGAAAGACAGAAAAAGAACAGGCTTTTAGTGCTGCTTAGGGAAAAGAAGAGAAGAAAGTCAGAATTACCTACGGTGATCGGATTTGTATCGCCAAAAACCAAAGAATTAACCTCCAGATATCACGTAAAATCATCTAAATGGGTAGAAACCAACGAATACCCGAATGTCTTTTTCCCAGAAATACTAAAACCGATCTTTCTAAGGCCAAAGCGTTTTATTATCCTTATTGGTGGTCGTGGTTCATCGAAGTCCATATCTGAGGGAAGTAAAACAATTATTGGAATGCGTGAGTTTGGCAGGAATACTATGTGTATTCGTGAATTCCAAAGCTCTGTGGCTGACTCTGTTCACGCCCTACTTAAGGACGAAATAGGTAGACTGGAGTTTGGTGGTTTTGACATTAAAGACAATACGATTAAGCATGTCGATAAAGATGCTATGTGCAGGTTTCAAGGTTTAAGCAGGAATCCAGAGTCAGTTAAGTCGGCTTTTGGTTTCTTGGATTGGTGGATAGAGGAAGCTCAGTTCCTTAGCGAGGCATCATTAAGAGTTCTAACCCCGACAGGACGAAAGAAGCCAAAGAAAGGTTTACCAGGCAAGCAAAAAGAGGTAGGTAGCTCTGAGATTGATATGGAGCAAGTGCAAATGACTTTTTGCGCTAATCCAGCATCAAGCGAAGATCCTTTTAGCAAGCGATTTATCGTCCCATTCAAATCAGAACTTGACACAAAAGGAATATACGAGGATGAAATGCATCTCGTTATTAAGATTAACTCGTCTGATAACCCTTGGTTTGGTGATTCTGGGCTAGAGGATGAAAGACTGTTTGATAAAAAGCATCTACCTCGATCGACTTATGAGTGGGTTTGGGAAGGCGGCTTTAATGACGATATTGAAAACGGTTTAATCAAGCCTGAATGGTTTGATGCCTGTATTGATGCTGAGGAAAAGCTAAAGCTGAAAAGGCTTGGCATTAAGAAAGTATCTCACGATCCATCGGACCTTGGTTCGGATCCAAAAGCGACGGTTATCAGGCATGGCAATATAGTAACAAACATCGTCCAAAGAACTGACCTAGATGTCAATGAGGGTTCTGATTGGGCGCTCGGGTTGGCAAGTAGTGAGAATGCCGATCAATATGAATGGGATGTTGGCGGCATGGGTGTCGCACTTAAGAGAGATGTTAATAGCGCATTATCTGACAAGCGTATCGAGGCGTTCCAGTTTAACGGCGCATCTAAGGTTGATAACCATGACTCGATTTACGAGCCATCAGGCGCATCCAATGTTAGGTTTGAAAAAAAGTGGGAAGAGGTTTGTCTTAATTTACGCGCTCAATGCTACTTAAAATTAAGAGACAGGGTTTATAGAACCTATTTAGCAGTTGAAAAGGGTGTAATGACAGACCCAGACAACGTAATTTCTTTTTCGTCTGATTGTGAAAATCTATCAACTCTAAGGTCTGAGTTGTGCCGAATGCCAATCAAGCCTCGCTCTGATGGAAGGTTCGAGCTATACACTAAAAAAGAAATGCGAGAGAAGTTCAAGGTGCGCTCTCCAAACTGCGCAGACGCTTTAATGATGACAGAAAGGATTCATGCTACAATTAGAGAAGAAATTGACCTTAATGAATTATACGAGCCAACGGTAAACTACTGGTAATCAACATATGAAAGAATTTATTGATATTAGAAACGATATAAGCGACAGCTTTGAAGGAAGTTACGATAGAAATAAACTATGCCTAGATGATATAGAATTTGCATTTGTTGAGGGCGCTATGTGGAAGGGTAGTCTTGCTGGACAATCTAGCGGTCAAAATCTAGCGAAGCAATTTAAAAACAAGCCAAGACCAGAGGTTAATAAAATATTTGCCAGCATCAATAGAGTTTTAGGCCAAAAGCAACGCCTAGAGATGAATGCGAAAATAACATCTAACTCAGACGAGGCAACCGATGAAGATGCCAAGCTATTGCAGTCTAGATGGCGAAACGACTTTCAATCTAGTGACGGTGTTGAAGCGGTTGACAATAGTGATTTTGAGGCGTTTTACGGCGGCTTTGGCGCAATCAAAGTTGTATCAAAGTATGAGGATGAGGAAAACCCAGACCAAGAGCATCAATATCTATGTTTAGAGCCAATATTGTCGGCCCCATCATCCGTAGCATTTGGCCCCTCAGTAAGAAAGGATAAGTCAGATGCTAAATGGTGTGTTCAGTTAGTTAGAACCAGCAGGAAATCGGTTGAAGATGAGTATGGTGTAGATATCCCGTCATTCAACCAACAAGTTAACTGGTTTGACTGGAATACAGACACCGAAAAAGATACGTATCTAGCTCATTACTACGAGGTAGTAACCAAAAATCTAACAGTGTATGACTTCGAAGGATTTAGAATTACCGCCGGCGATGGGATAAAGGACGATCAAGGAAATAAGGTTTCACGTGAAGACCTTAACGACTTAAGGAACGAAAACAAGCATAGTGTCACTAAGAAAAAGGTTAAACGTGTCGAGTATGCACTATTGTCTGGTGATGGCTTTTTGATAAAACCAAGACTTACGGCGTTTAAGCGCATCCCAATAATTCCTCAGTATGGTTATTATTCCGTCATCAACGGTATTGAGTATTATTGCGGAGAAGTTAGAAAGCGTCGGGATCCACAAATGTTCCTCAATACGTTCTATTCATCAATGATGGAGATTATGGCAGCGCCGCAAGTTGAAAAGCCAGAGTACGCGCCTGAGCAGATCGCAAGACATAAAGACCAAAGGAAAAGAGCTGATATAGATGGTGCAGCCTTTGTTCTTAGCGACCCCATTAAGGACCTCAGCGGAAGCCCTATTCATTTTGGCCCGATCGGTTCTCAGAAACCCCCTGAAATGGGTAGCGGTCTAGCTACCGCTGGTCAGATGCTTGATAACTCTCTGGTCGAAATGGCTGGTACCGGTCAATCAACAGTTCCATCAAATGCTTCGGCAGATGCCATAAAGCAGGTTAATGAGCGGCAGGACGACACGTATCAGATTCTAATGCAAAACTCTATGGCCACAATAAAATCAGCGTGTAAGTGTTGGATAGATGCGGCTCAAGCTTATTACTTCACTAAGCCGAGAAAATTAAGGGTTGTTGCGGCAGACGGAAGTCAATCTCAAGTTGAAACCATGCAGTATGAAATGTCGGAAGGCGGGGACTATGGGCAATACAAAAATTCAGCAAGAGGACGATACAGTGTTCAAGTAAAAGCTGGAGAGTCTTACAAAAGCAAGAAAGAAGCCGAACTAGAAACAACGTTAAAAATGCTCCAGTTTACTGATACCCAGGCTCCGCAAGGACAGTTATTGATGAATCAGGCTATCACACTGACAACTGGTGAAGGTGGCGGTAGGTCGAGAAAGGTTGCAAATTACATGATAATAGACTCGATGCTTGCTCTTGGCTTAGATCCAGAGGCTGAAACTGAGGAAGAGAAAGCGTATGTCCAGCAAAAAATGGAGCAAATGCAAGCAGCCCAACAAGAACAGCAGCCAGACGCTGCTATGGTTATGGCTCAGGCTGAAATGCTTAAAGGTCAAGCTGATATGCTCGAACAGCAGAATAGACAGGCTGAGATACAGCTTAAAAGCGAAAAAGTCCAACAAGAGGGCTATAAGGTTATCTTGGCAGAGGAAAAGCAGCGTTCAGATATTGCCAACACCAATGCTGATACTGTAAAGAAAATATCCGAGACTGAAAAAATAACAGGCGAAACATTCAGCAATCAGTTAAATGATTTCGTTTCTATTCAGCCAATCAAAACTGCTTAATTAACCAAATTATAGTAAGTCAAACCAATAAATAGCCGATATAATCTCATATTGGCTAATCTCACCAAAATTTAGTATAATCAATCACGCCCTATAGCGGTGGGCAAATATCGCTATTTTCGTTCACCATAAACGAGGTTTTAATATATGGATACTGGTAATACGTCAGAGATACAAGATAACGATGGTCAACTTGATGAGGTTGTGGAAACCAAGTCAAAGGAAATAGAGTCCAATCCACAGGATGAACAAAACGGATCATTAGAGTTTTATATCGATGGAGAAGGCGACCAAAAAGAGCCTAAAAAGTCGAAAATGACACAAGAGCAATCTTATGCAGCATTTCGCAAAGAGCAGGAAAAACGTAAACGTAAAAATCTTGAATTAGAAAACGAGAAAAGCGCTAACGCCGATTTAAGGCGTGAGCTTGATGAATTGAAAGGGACGGTTGGCAGTATTGTTAAAGGAAAGCCTCCGACACTGGAAGACTTTAACCATGATGAGGATGAGTACCAGAAAGCTGTAAAAAGCTATTATGAAGTGCCTCAAGAAAAAAAGCCAAACAAAAAAAAAGAGCCTCAGCAAAATCAATCCAACGATGAAGCTGAGTATTTTTTATTTCATCGAGAGCAGGAGTTAAAAAAGGCTCTGCCACAATACGAATCAGACAAAAGCGACCTGGTGGAAACATTAAAGGGCCGCGGTGTAACTGATCCAGATGGGGTAATCCTTTATTTATCAGACTTAGCTCGGCAAAAGGATGTCGATATAGCTAAAGCCCTTGTTGTTATGGGTAAAGATAGCAGTGTTATTGAGGATATTGAGCGTAACAGCCAAAACCCTTTTAAGATTGTTGATATCTTGGACTCGGCATCAAAGCGCGTAAAAACTCGATCTAAATCTAAGATAGATACGAAACCAGAACCAGAAATTAATAACTCAGGCAGTATCGATCATAAGTCTGCAAAAGTTAACAAACTTCGTGAGGCGTGGATTAAAAACCCGTCACAAGCAAACTACAATCGATATAAGGCCGCTAAATAGGTGAAACATAATGGCTAACGAATTAGGGCACGATAAAATGTGCACTTTGTGGGAAGAATCCGCAGAGGTCACGGGAATGAAGATGAGTCTTTCTAAAGACTTGAATCTTTATAATATGAGTAACGACGCGAATAATGACAGGGCCGCAGATGCATCGGATAACTCCAATACTGGCGGCTCAGATCGAGAATACATTCCTCAAGAGTATAGATTCAATGTGCAAGACGGGATCGTATCAACCTCTGGTGATTTTCAGGATTTGATTGATCGGTATATTCCAGTCAATCGCGGAAAAGCTAAGCGCGTACTGGCTCAAATTGATGCTAAGGGCTTACGCTCTCCATCTAGGCGCTCTGAGGTTGCTAAAGGCTTTGGGCGTGATATTGCTAACGCAATTGACTTAGACTGCTATCAAACCATGATTGATAATGCGAGCATGGTGAAAACCAGCGCAACAGCATTTGACTTTCAGTCTGGAATTGATGCCGAAGTCGAGATGCTCAATAACGGTTTAGGCGCTTTTGATAGAAAGCTCTTCTTAAGCAACTCTGACTATGCTCAGGTGGCTAAAGACTTAGGTCAAAAAGAGTTTCTTGGTAGAGATGGCGCACCTCAAACAGCATTTGAAAAGGCTCGTGTTCCAGGTATTGCTACATTCGACACAATGCGTAGTGATTACTTGATTAATCTTGCTGCGCCAACTGCGGCAGCGCTAACAATCAATGGCAATCAGTCTCACACAGTAGCTACTTATGATGCGGCTAACGATTTTTATCTCGATAATCGCTCTATGACTTTGGCTGTTACTTTGGCAACGAATACAACGATGCCAACAGGAACAAAGTTCACAATAGCTGGTGTTAACTTGCTTCATCCAGAAACAAGACAAGATACCGGAGAGTTGTTAACCTTCACCGTCAAGCTTCAAAATGGTGCTACGCCGGTTATTCAGCCAGCTATTGTTATCACTGGACCATACAGGAATGCCTCAGCTCAAGCGGCGGCAGGAGCCGCAGTAACAGTGCTTAATACCACCTCCGCGCCTCCATCGTTGTTTTATACGCCGGAATCGACTGTATTGGTACCAGGTAAGCTGCCTATCCCATCAGATGGGGCTGGAGTTACAGCTATCGAAGCAACTACCGAGCAGGGTTTGCCAATGAGAATGACTTTCTGGTACGACCCTCATAATGAAGTTTTCAATATGAAAGCTCTCGTGTTTTATGATGTTCAGGTTGTTTATCCTCATCAGCTTGGTTGCATATTAAGTAATCAGTAGTATTTATGGGCGCTTTCGAGCGTCCTTTTTTTACAATTTAAAGGAATTACTATGAAACATGTTTTTAAAGCTGGTGGCGAATACAAGACCGAAGATGGCTTTAGTTATTCGGTGAAATGTGTAAACTCGGGCGAAGTATCTGGGTGTGTTAAAGATGGATGGTGCAAGTCTCTAGAAGAGCTTGAGACGGCTCCGTGCAAGTCAAGTCAAAAGAAATCCAATGCCAAATAAAGGCGACATAGTTAATGAGGCTTACAGTTTATTAAAGGTTAGCGGTTTGGTTGTAAATCCAGACCCTAACCTTATAACTGTGGGTATCAAAACAATGAATGCCATGATCGCTTCATGGGTCAACAAAGGCATTTGCGTTAACTACAATCCTTCACCAAGTTACTTTGATATCGATTCTGGCGAAGATTCTGGGCTTCACGACAATACTATATTTGCCGTCGTTAATAACCTTGCAAAAAGACTTTGCTCTAACATAGGTAAAGACTGTCCAATACAGGTTTTAGCTGACGCTAAAGACTCTCTTGATGGGCTTTACAATATCGAGTTAACGCAAAGAGATTCAACGCCATACTTACCATACGGGCAAGGAAACACAAACGATTACTGGAGGCCAAGATATTTCTCTGTTGATCGAGAGTTTGATCAAAATTGTGCAACCGAAAATCTTGATTTAAATGCCATATCCAAATACATTACAAGCTGGGCTAGCTGGCTAGAGTTCGGCTCTACAATCATTAGCTACACAATAACACCAAGTGACGGTCTTGAAATTTCAGAAGATCAAATCCAGAACGACAGTACAGAGGTTTTCTATAAAGCCAAAGCTGTTCAAGCTGGCGATCAGTCGGTGATAATAGATATAGTCACCTCGATAAGCACTCCAGAAATAGCAGACACCCAAAAGATAGAATTCAATGTAATAAGTACGACATAGGATAAAGATGGAAATCCCATTATTAGGCGCAAATCGTTCCGGAAGCAATACCGATTACCGCGATAACCTACCTGTTAACTACACAATTGTTGTTAGAGAGGTTAAAGGCGATCAAGGCTACCTTATATCGCATGATGGATTGACGGAGCTAGCTAATGATGTTGGTATTGATCGTGGCGGCATATGGAACTCAAGACAACAAAATCACTTAAGGGTTTCAGGCAATAACCTTATATCTGTCGATGAGAGCGGGGTTACTGCTGATTTAGGCATTATCACCGGAAGCGGACAGTGCAGCCTCCCTTATTCGTTTCAAACTCAAGGCATCCTTTCTGGTAATAAATTCTGGCTCTATAATGGCGACACGCTAGAGCCTCAGCCATATTCAGCATTTCCTAATTTTGCACCTATCGACGCTGTTTGGATAAACGGCATTTATGTATTCACCGATAGAGAAAACATTTACCATACCGAAGCAAACGACGAGAAAGCCATTCAAGGTTCATCATTTGGTACGAACGAATTCGCTCCAGACGGAACGCTTGGATTGTTAGCTGACAGTCAAAATCAATTGGTTGTTTTTGATAGATATTCCACCTCATGGTTTAGAGATAATGGCGGCGACAACTTTAGATTTTCAAGAGTTCAAGGCAGATTTTCAAGGGTTGGCATTGTCGGTACTCACTGCAAGGTTGAGTTAGATGGTCAAATTTTCTTGCTTGGGAATCGAAAGGATGAATCACCAAGCATTCACATTTTGACGGGTAGCAGTGAAACCAATGTGGCAACTAGAGAGATAGATATTATTCTGGAAGGCTATACAGAAGATGAGCTATCGCAAGCAGTTTTGGAAACTAGAACCAGAAAAAGACAGAAAATCCTTATTGTCAGGCTTTTAAGAGATACTTTGGAGTATCATTTCGATGTGGCAAAGAAATTCGGAAATCATTTGGCTTGGACCATTATCAAGTCGGACGTTCAAGGTAACGCTATCTGGCGAGGTCGTAACGGCGTTTTCGACCCTCGAACATCAAAGTGGGTGTATGGAGACGCTATAGAGGGAAAGCTCGGCTATCTTGACGATACCAGCAACCTGCAATACGGCGAAAAGGCTGAGGAAATATGCTATACACCTCTTGTTAATTTAGAATCTAAAAGCATCAATAACTTTGAACTCGACACACTACCAGGATTCCAGACTAATGACATTAGCGTTTTGCTATCAATGAGCTTTGATGGTGTGGTTTTTGGTCAAGAGACTCCGGTAGAATACTCAAGTCACGGCGACTATAATCAGCAGTTTGCAGGATTTGCACTTGGCTATGTTCGGCATAATTTCAGTATTAAGTTGCGCTCTGTTAATGACGGGAAGACCGTATTTAGCGGATTAAGGATTGAGCATGATTGACTCTCAGCAAATTATAGAGGGTGATGAAGAGTGTCGAATGCATCACGAGAAATGGTCTGAAACCGCGCTTAGAGACTATCAAGGCAAGAAAAGCGATATCGACTCCCTGATAGGCTCTGTTAACGCTTTAAATAATCTGTTCGACACTGGTGCACTATCTCCGCAATTTGGAACTGGAAGTCCGGAAGGGGTTGTCTCTGCCAACTTCTCACTAAAGTACATAGACACTTCCGTACCAACTGAATATTACAACCAAACATTGGGCTCGATTACTGGATGGGTTGCACTGTGATAATTGTGTTAAACTATGAAGGACGAATTAATATAGGTGTATATTATGGCTTTATTTAGCAGTATATCAAAAGCTCTTTTTGGCGACCCCGGAAAAGATATCCGACGGGCTAGTGATGAGCAGCTAGGTTTTCAACAAAGAGGTCTCGACTATCAGATTGAAGCGAACCAGCCTTTGCTTGATATGCGTAATCGAATATTGCCCAGGCTAGAGGGTTTTTATAGCGGTGATGCTAATGCCCAGAATCAGCTTATTGATACTGTTCAATCAAGCCCGTTATATTCTAGGCTTTTAAAAGCTGGTCAAGAGGGTGTTGGTGACAGGAATCAGGCGCTCGGAATGAGTCGCTCTGGTAGTGGCGCTATCGATATGGGTAATGTTGGTGTAAACCTGCTTGATAAAATGGTTAATCAACGCTTGCAAGGTCAATCTAGGTTGGCGGGAATGCCTGTTGATACTAATGCTGTCACAAATCAATTAAACCAAATGGGCCAAAATGTCGGCTCGGCCGGTATGGGCATTGCTAACGCAAATCAAGCTGGATTTGGAAATCTTATGGGTATGGTTAGTGGTGGTTTGGGGTTGGCTAGCGGCTTAGGCTGGCAACCGTTTAGTGGAGGCGGTTGATAATGCGAGTTAATTACAACATAAATCCGCTTGGTGGATTCAGGCCGGGCGCAGCACTTCAAAACCTTGGCGATCAATTTAGAGAGCAGGGCAAACAGGCTGATTTAAAATCTCAGCGAGAGCAAATGCAAGGCTTAATACTGAAAGCCAGACAGGGTGATAGTGATGCTATGGATCAAGTTTTCGCATTAAATCCAGGGATAGGAATGGAGATAGATAACCATTTCAATAAAATGACACAAGAGAAAGGCGTTGCTCAAGCGAAAATAATAAAAAAGAAAACTCTGGACTGGGCTACTCAGTGGAAAAGTGCTGATATGGACCAAAGGGAGATGCTGAAAGAGCAGGCGTTTTTAGACGAAAATATCGACTTTGGCGAGGATGAGCAGAACTTAACTAATGAGCAATTTGATGATGCCACTAATTTTATGCTGCATAAAGAATTCAAAGGTGGCAAGACCGCTGGACAAAGAGAATTTTCAAATCTTCTTGATATTGCTCAAAACCCAAATTCGACAGAGGTTGAGAAAAGCTCTGCTTTAGTTAAGCTTGGCCAAGTAGCTAAAAAAACATCCACAGGAAAAGAGCGGATTCTAGAGGATGACAGGCTATCTGATTTGGACGTAAGTCACGAGGCTGATATTGCCGGTGCAAGAGAGGGTGAGAAATTAAAGTCTCAAATAAAACTTAAGCCTAAAATAATGAAAGCTGTTAAATTGGCTGAAAAAGCCGCGATAGAGCGGGGTGAGGTTTTAACGGATTTAGGCAGAATGAATGCGGCACTGCCGGGTCTTACAGATGCAATAGGTCAATTAAGACAACTAGCACCGTTAGTGACAAGCACAATGAGTGGAAAGTTATTTGATGCCGCAGTTAAAGAGTTTGGTTTTGGCGCAACGAAAGGATCAACAGCGAGGGCTAAGTTTAGAGCTATAATAGATAATCAAGTCTTGCCGTTATTGAAGCCAACCTTTGGAGCTGCTTTTACAGTCCCGGAAGGTGACGCATTACGAGCTACGATGGGCGATCCAGACGCGACAGCCGATGAAAAGCTAGCTCAGTTAGATGCTTTTATGGATCAGAAGCGAAGGGATATAGAAACAAAACAGAATCAGCTTGAAGGTGGACAGCCACAAGTCAAACCAATAGATCAAATAACTCCTGAACAGCTAAAAAATATGACACCCGAGCAATTACAAAGCCTACTTAACCAAGGTCAATAATGGCAACTATCGAAGAAATACAAGCTGAATTAGCAAGTAGGCAGCCGTCAAAAGGCGTCACTATCGAGCAGATCCAAGCTGAATTGGCTAGTAGGCAGCCAGAAAACAAAGAAATTGATTTTAGTCAAATCGATCCAATGGAAGACATTAGCTTATTTGGTATAACGCCTTCTGATGTCGCAGGCACTGCAAACTTAGCTCAAAACATAGCAACCAGTATTCCTGCACAAGTTGTTGGTGGTGTGACAGCTATCCCAAGTATTGTTAGTGGAGATCCGCAGAAAGGTTTAGAGGCGGTTCAGAAGGCGCAGAAAGATATTCAAACACCTTTATCTGAAAGCGGCCTAGAGGTTGCTGGGAAGTTAGGTGAAACGATTTCCTCATTAGGCGATAGCGTCGTGTTTAAGCCGATTGTTGACCAGTTAAAGCGCGCTCAATCAGGGTTTACCGACATCATGAAACAAACCGGTGCGTTCATTGCTGATCCAGTCAGCGCGACAGTGAGTCAGGTATCTGACCAGTCGTTAAGCGAGCGAGCGAAGGTGGGCGAAGGTATTGGCGAGGCTTTTAGTATAGCTGGACCACAAACGGCCTTAGAGGTTGCTGGATTTAAAGGCGCTGGCTCAGCACCAAAGATAGCATCTAAAGTAATCCCGAAAGCCACAAAAGCAACTAGAAAAGTGGTAAAAAAAATAGGAAGCCAGTCACCAACCAAGCAAAAGATTGCAGAGTTAATTCAGGCTGGTTCTGATGATGTTGCTACCGCAAAATTTAAACTTGAGGACTCAATTATCTCAGGAGCGCCCAAGATAGTTAAAGATAAGATTGCATCTGAGTCAATTAAGCAGGGGTTTAATGAGGGCGTAATTGCCGCGGTGAAAGGTTCTTCATCAGCCGACAAAGCCAAAATGCTTAAGATGGTTGATGTTATGGAGAGAGGTAAGAGAAATGCGCTTTATGCAGTAAAAAATAGACCGTCCTCCATTGCTGGCGACTCGCTTATGGAAAGATTTAAGGCGGTCAGGGACGTTAACAGATCATCAGGTATAGAGCTTGATAAGGTCGCTAAGACCCTGAAAGGTAAGAAGGTTGATAACACCGCGGCAATTAACGACTTTTCAAATGCCTTGGATGAAATGGGGGTTACTTTTGATAAGGTGGGGAGCCCTATATTTAAAGGTTCTGATATAGAAGGTCTGGGGGGATCAATGAAAGCTGTTAGGCAAATAATTGGTAGGTTAAAGTCTGTTAAATCATCGGACGCTCACGAAATGCATCGATTAAAAAGATTTATTGATGAAAATGTGACCTATGGTTCGTCTGGAGAAGGGCTAAAGGGCAGTGCCGAAAGAGTTTTAAAGCGGCTTAGAAGTAAAGTTGACGAGTCGCTAGACGAAAGTTTCCCTAAATATGACGCTGTAAACCAAAAATATGCGGATACAATTGACGCTTTAAACTCGTTTCAGGATGTCGCTGGTAAAAAAATGAATTTATCTGCGGGAAGCGCGGACGATGCAACGGGAACTTTATTAAGACGGTTAATGAGTAATGCGCAATCAAGAGTTAGGCTGCTAGATGCGGTTAACAATATTGAATCTACCGCTAAAAAATACGGATCAAGCTTTGACGACGACTTACTGACTCAGGTTTTATTTGTAGATGAGTTAGACTCTGTATTTGGTCCAGTAGCAAAAACAAGTTTTCAAGGGCAGATTAGGCAAGCTATACCAGCCACTAAGGCTGATGCGGCAATCAAGGTGGCCGAGGCTGGAATCAAGAAAGTCAGAGGTGTCAACGAAGAGGGTGCCTTTAAAGCTATAAAAGACTTACTTAATGATTGAATATCCAATTCATTACAACTACTGGCCAAATGAGTCCTACTAGTGCATGTTTAACTATGATTCTTGGGTTTATATAATCAATAAAATCCCTAGAATCCCTAAGGTGAACAAATAAACCTAACGTTAGCGTTATTAATAAATAAACTTCCATAAATTTAGCCAGTTATTAGTAAGAGTTACATTATAGCAAAAAACCATTTCTAAAGTGTTACAATAGACAAAAGCCATAAACCAAACTATAAGGCGAAACAATGACTCAGATATCAAATCCATTGATGTACTTGGCAGATCCAACTACGTCAAGAGCGTTATTTAATGCAAATCTTTATTTTGGTGTTGTTGATACCGATCCAACCGACCCATCCAACCAGAAGCTTGTTAAAGCTGTTTTAGAGAATGGTTCGCTAGTTAGCTTAAGCCAGCCAGTCGCAACAAATCAGGGAGGCAATCCGACTTACAATGGAAAGCCTGTTGTCCTCGATATATCCGGCGACTATTCTTTCACTGTTCACAATAATCTAAACGCTCCTAAGCTCTATGTTCCGTCTGTAGAAAACCCAGAGGGTGGTAGTGCAGGTTTTAGTGGTGTTGTGGCTATAGAGCCTTTACCGCTACTGGCAGGTCAAACAACAGTTATTCTTGTCAATCTTGGCGCTAACGAGTCTGTTTTTTACCTTCAATCAACAATTGGCGATCAAGGGTTTTTGGCGAAAGATATAGATTACACTGTTACCAATTCAACCACTATTGAGCTAACTCAATCCTACAATGCTGGCGACACTATCATAGCAAGGCAGAACGACCCATCTGGTCAGTTATTGCCTATAAATAATGCCGAGCAACTACTTGTCTACCCAATACTTTCAGATGCGGCAGCGTCAGCCGTTAGTGGCGATTTGGTGGCTGGTGATACCGTTACATTAAACGGGATGTTGGCAGAGGGTGACGGACTTGGAGGTGATAAGTATTTGGTTCAGGTGACAGGGCCATCAAATGATGGTGTCAACTACATTGACCTAAACACGACCTTGCAACTTGCAGCGCAAACGAATCACTACCGATTCCTGAACTACAGTGAAACGCTTGGTACAGCCAGCGTAACATCAGGAACCTTAACGGTTGATATTAATAATGGCACCGTCCAACAGGTGACTTTGAGTGAAAATATATCTTCATTTGTTATTGTTAACTTCAACCCTAACGCCGCCTACGTGACAACTGTGAGCGTTAAAATATCACAGGACGGCACAGGTAGTAGAAGTCTTGCTTGGCCGGGTAATATTATTTGGCCAAGCGGATCAGCGCCGACATTAACCGCTACAGCATTAGCTTCTGATTTTTTTGGGTTCACCACTTTAGACGGTGGAGTCACATGGATTGGGTCCACTTACGGTCAGGATTACTCGTGAGTATAGGTGCATCTAAAGCGTTTGGAGCTTCGGTAGCCATTCAGGTGTACGGCTTATTTTTAACGCCAGACAGCGCCTTCAAAAGCGACTTACCGGCTGGAGCTGCAACATCCGTACTTATCAGTGGCAATGTAACTGGTGGTGTTGGTCCTTTCACGTATGCTTGGACCAATGTGTTTGGTGGTGTTTTTACAATCAACTCACCAACTAACAGTTCGACCACATTCACAACAAGCGGCATTGCTGGACAGTTGAAAAGCGGCGGCTATCGACTCACTGTCACCGATACTGGTAACAGTAATGCCCAAGAAACCGCTGATATTGTAATAACATTTGAATTTGCTGGAACACCTTTGTAGGTATAAAAAATGAAAAGATACGATACGACCCAAAGCTTTATTAACTCAGCCGTAAATTCAGGCGGATATACTGCTAACGATATTGTCGAAACTCAAGGCTACTATGTGAGAGGTGGCGTTGGCGGCACAAAATTAATGGCAACTGGCAACGTTATCGCAGCAAGTCAAGACTTTCTAGCCTTGAACGATATCAAGTGCTCTGACGCTTCTGGCAATGAGTTTCAGCTTGTCGTAGAAGAGGCTGGGATAATTGATTTAAACACTATCGGCGGCGTTTCGGCGGCTTACATTAACATTGCGGTAGCTGCTGGGCTTACTTATTCGCAAGGTTTGACAAGTAATCCAAATGTTTCAGATAGATACATCAACGCCACGCGGTCGGCAATGGTTAATAGGGTCAGCCCCCAGATAGGTGAGGTATATATTGTATCTGATAGAGCTGACGGAATATTTGACACCGTTGCGGTTGGAACCACTCCTAATGTCGATTTACCTAATACGTACAATATTATCGTATCTACAGCAGATGCAGCTATTTGTTTTGTTTTGAGAATTAGTGATACGCTCTTATCTTCTCAAATGGGCGCTACTGGTGATGGCGTAACAAACGATACAAATGCGTTGAAAGCTTTCTTTGATTACTGTATAGACAACACACAAAAAGGGTTCATTGATGCAGGAACCTACCTAATAACACTAGGCGTCTTAGATTTTGATAACGCTCAAGCGTCCGTACAATTTCCAATAATAGAAACTGCGGGATATAACAATGTAACATTTATTAATGCGGCAGATATAGATTCGCCATTTCTTAAGTTCACAAATGGAACGGCGCTTACAGCGACAAGCTTTTTTTACTTTGGTGGTCATCTAGGCGGTATTACATTTAGTCGAACAACAGGGTCGGCAACTAATACAGCTCAACACGGCTTAGTACTAAGAGGGTTTCAAAATACAGATTTTGGATATATGAAAGCGGATACTATAGGCGGTGATTGTGTTTATATTGACAGATTGCTCTTTGGTGGAACAAATCCAGATCCTTATCATGTGTTTAATTGTGACTTCGCAGGAATAGAGGCCAATAACAATGGCGGTTATTTATTTAATAATGATAATTATGTTGGGTTTAATTTATGTCGAGTGATTAGAATGCGCGGCGTAGGATGCGTTTCTGGTGGTATTCGAGGGCTTGGGGCCGCTAATACATTTAAGAATGTATCAATGGGAAGTTGTTTAGGTTGGAATATTGATGGGTTTAGAGATTTAGGGGCGAACATAAGGACGGTTATTGAATCGTTAGAGATTGATAATCCTGAAAATGGAATAAGAGCGCAGGCTGTTCAATACTTAAGCATTAAAAAATGTCGCATTGTACACCGTTATAACTCTGGACATACAGAGAATGTATATTGGCCTAAGATTGCGGTAGATATAGCCTCTGGCGCTTCTGAAAATGTAGCAAATTGTGATTTTGAAATAAATCATAGAATAGACGCAGGAGGTGCAAAGACTGATGTAGGCGTAATAACAGAGTTTAACTCTAGCGGAAATATCGCAGACGTAGAGCTGAATTTATCTATTACTGATAATGCCGGTTTTGGCTTCGTTGATTCCGACTTATATCAAAATATATCAGCATCAGCCACAGGCATTTTAATTAAAAACTCACAGAGGCAAGCGTTCTCTAATGAATTATTAACAGGCTGCATAGTTAGCTCATCAAGCTCTAACGATATTCCAAACTCTGGCTTCTTTACTTTTGCGGCTAGAGTGCCATTCCCTACTGAGGTTTACGACAGAGGCAGCTACTACACAAATTTATCGGGTTCAATATCAGCCTTTGCTGACGGTGGTGGTGGTCAGGTTGTTGTGACTGATGTTGCTCATGGTTTAGCAGAGAGTGACATAGTCACAATTATTGGAACGACTAGCTATAATGGATCTTTTGTTGCGACAAGCGTCACAGATGACACGTTTGAAATTACTGACACATGGGTTGCTAATGATGCAGCAGGGACATGGACTTGTGATAACTTTACAGTACCTCACAATGGACTGTACAACTTTAAGGCCACCATAACGTTCGACCCTGGAGTGGCCACACTATTAAGAATTGGCCCTGGATTTGGCAGAGCTACAGCTATTAATACGCCATTCTATAAAACTAATACAACAGTAACAGGCAATCAATCATTTAGTGTAGATACGGATTTAGACTTACAAGCTGGCGATAAAGTATTTTTAATGGCCGCTACAAATGGCGCGTCACCCATAGCGATGTTCAGTACTGGTGTTGCTAATCAGTGGTCAATTAGGGCTATTCAGTAACTACGTGATAACACTAATTATCTAAACCTATAGAAACACCACAACCATAGTTAAATTGTATTGTTATACTGCTTGCGTTTAATTATATATTATATTATATTAATAGCGCATCAATAATAAAGGCGGAAAAATGGAAAAGAAGTTAGGAAGGCCAAAGGTAGAAGATCGAGAGTTAAAGACTTTGCAATTCTCAGCATTAATTAAGCCGAGCGTAGGTAGCGTTATTGACTCTATGGTTGGTTCTAGGGCAGATGTTTTAGAAAGATTAGTGAGTGAGCATTTAAAACGCCTAGGCTGTGATTCGGAGAGGGTAGAGTGATGGAGAGTTTTGTAATTTTTATGCATGGATGGCTTAAAGTCTTTTGTCCAGCGGCAACCGTTTTCTTGTTGTTGCTTATATTCTTTGAGCTTTCAAAAAATAGCTTTCAATTTATCTGTTTTAGTGATGCATATTAATGGATGATGTATGAAAGTCGATCTCAACAAAGAAATTGAAGAAGCCAATGAGAAGATCAAGCCAGTCGAAGTTACTCTTATTGTGGGAACGATTATCCTAACAGTGTTTTTAATTTGCGGAGAATTAATAATATGAAAACAACATTAAATGAAATAAAAAACCATAATCCTTGTGCTAGCGGGTGGAGCAAATTACTAAAATCATTAGAGAAAACGCAGGCGGATGA
>Ga0209345_10000759_pt1 | contig 41231 bp, 34 predicted proteins | sample Cruoilmetagenom7_FD_187294 | JGI IMG/M metagenome (GOLD analysis project Ga0209345, IMG submission 187294) | Oil polluted marine microbial communities from Coal Oil Point, Santa Barbara, California, USA - Sample 7 (SPAdes) (version 2) | ecosystem: Environmental > Aquatic > Marine > Oil seeps ...
ATTTCGCGCCCCATTTTTGTTTGGGGCCGGTTTTGAAACGTCGTTAAGTGGGTGATTAGCTCAGCGGTAGAGCACTTCGTTGACATCGAAGGGGTCACTGGTTCGATCCCAGTATCGCCCACCATTTATTCATCGACCCGTCTTTGGCGGGTTGCCCGCAACCCAGGCGCTGGCCCGCGCCACGACATGAGGAGACCACCTATGAAGGTTCGCAATTCGCTCCGCTCGCTCAAGAATCGGCATCGCGATTGCCGTGTTGTGCGTCGCAAAGGCCGCGTTTACGTTATCAACAAAACGCAGCGCCGGTTCAAAGCCCGTCAGGGCTGAGACTTGCAGCAATTCGATTTTAAAGGCCGTTCCTTCTTGGGGCGGCCTTTTTCGTTGCGGCACAGCGCTTGCAAGAACAGCGCAAAGCCCCACCTACAAAGCAGACCCGAATAACAAGGAATACCAGCATGTCGGACACCTCCGAATATACCCCACCCAAGGTTTGGGAATGGGACGCAGAAAGCGGCGGCAAATTCGCCAGCATTAACCGGCCCATCGCCGGGGCGACCCATGACAAGGAGTTGCCCGTCGGCGAGCATCCTTTCCAGCTTTATTCATTGGCGACACCCAATGGGGTGAAGGTCACGGTGATGTTTGAGGAACTTCTCGCTGCCGGTCACAAGGGCGCGGAATATGATGCATGGCTGGTCGATATCTCCGAAGGCGATCAGTTCGGCTCGGGCTTTGTCGAGGTGAACCCCAACTCCAAAATCCCTGCGCTGATGGACCGCTCCGGCGATACCCCGCAGCGCGTTTTCGAATCGGGTTCGATCCTGCTTTATCTTGCCGAGAATTTTGGTGCCTTCCTGCCCAAAGATCCCGCCCGTCGCACCGAAGCGATGTCTTGGCTGTTCTGGCAGATGGGCAGCGCGCCCTACCTCGGCGGCGGCTTCGGGCACTTCTACGCCTACGCGCCCGAGAAATTTGAATACCCGATCAACCGTTTCACCATGGAAACCAAGCGCCAGCTTGACGTGATGGACAAGCACTTGGCCGAACACGAGTATTTCGCTGACGAATACTCGATCGCCGACATGGCGATCTGGAGCTGGTACGGTCAATTGGTTCTCGGGCGGCTCTATTCCGCGGCGGAGTTCCTTGACGTGGCCTCTTACGAAAACGTCATGCGATGGGCCAAAGCGATTGATGCCCGCCCTGCCGTGACACGTGGCCGTATGGTCAACCGCGCTTTTGGCGATGACCTGTCGATGCAATTGCATGAGCGTCACGATGCCAGTGATTTCGACACTAAGACTCAAGACAAGATTGGCGGCGAAAGCTGACCATGCAACCGTCGGCCAGAACAGGCCGGCGGTTTTCCGACAGAATTGCTCGGAATTGGTTGCAGGGGCCTCTAAAATCTGTTTCTTACTGTTTCAGTCAAGTTATCCCAAATGAAACAGGACCCTGATATGACTTTCTGCAAAACATCGACTGCCGCCGCCGCACTAATGTCGCTGGCACTACCCGCGCTGGCCGATGGCGAGTTGAACCTCTACTCCGCCCGTCACTATGACACCGATGAGCGCCTCTACTCCGACTTTACCGAAGCAACTGGCATCACCATCAACCGCATCGAAGGCAAGGCCGACGAACTGCTGGCCCGTATGGAAGCCGAAGGTGCCAACTCCCCCGCCGACGTGCTGCTCACCGTCGACACAAGCCGCCTCAAGCGCGCCAAGGACATGGGCCTGCTGCAAGCGGTGGAGAGCGACACGCTTGAAGAGCGTATCCCCGGCAATCTGCAGGACGACGACAACCAGTGGTTCGGCCTGTCGCAGCGCGCGCGGATCATTTTCTACAACAAAGAAGCGCTCGACAATCCACCCGCGACTTACAAAGACCTCGCCGATCCGGCCTACAAAGGTCAGGTCTGCATCCGGTCGTCCACCAACACCTACAACCAGACTCTGTTGGCTGCCATCGTGACCCACGAAGGCGAAGAAGCTGCAACCGAATGGGCGCAGGGTGTGGTCGACAACATGGCGCGCGCACCGCAGGGCGGCGACACCGACCAGCTGCGTGGCATCGTCTCGGGCGAGTGCGACATCGCCGTATCCAACAGCTACTATTTCGCCCGCGCGATCCGCACTGATGTGGACGGTGTGAGCGCCGACATCGGCAAGATCGGCCTGGTCTGGCCGGACCAAGAAGGCAACGGCGCGCATATGAACCTTTCGGGTGGCGGTGTGGCCAAGAACGCGCCGAACCGTGAAAACGCTGTCGCCTTTCTTGAGTACCTCGCCTCTGATCAGGCGCAGGTCTACTTCTCGGCGGGCAACGATGAATTCCCGACCGTGGAAGGTGTTGAGCTGGCCGATAGCGTGAAGCAGTTGGGTGAGTTCAAAGCCGACGACGTGAACTTGTCCGACGTGGCCGAGAATATCGGCACCGCGCAGAAGATCTTTGACACGGTTGGCTGGGAATAATCACCCTCTGAACAGATGTGAGAGGCGGGCTATCGAGCCCGCCTTTTTTTTGATAACTGCTGCCACCGTAGCCCGGAATCAAACCGCAGGCGCCGGGCCATCGCCTGCCCGTTCCATCACGCCAGAGGCGTGCCGATTAATATCGGCGCACCTCTGGTGCGACGGGCTGGCGATTTGGTGAGGTTGGGTGCGACTCTGCTAAGTCACACCAAGGCTTCACCATAAAGTGGCACGAAACAGCGTCAGGATCGCTACCCCACGGGCAGGCGCTTGTCCTCGTTCTTTAACGCTGACGCCCCACCTGCCGGCAGATCAAGATCACCGGTAGCAGCCCCATCGCAACGATCACTAAGCTTGGCACCGCCGCCCCGTTCAACCGCTCATCGCTGGCCAAGCGGTATGCCTGCACGGCCAGCGTATCATAGTTAAACGGACGCATGATCAGCGTCGCAGGCAATTCTTTCATCACGTCAACAAACACGATCAGCAGCGCGGTCAGCAGACTGGGCGCAAGAATTGGCAAATGCACCCGGCGCAGCGTCCCCAGAGGCGTCTGCCCCAGCGACCGCGCGGCGGCATCCATATTGGCATGAACCATCGCCTGCCCGCCTTCATAGGCGCCAAGCGCCGCGGCGAGGAAGCGCACCAAATAGGCCAGCACCAACAGCCAGATCGACCCGGTGATAAGCAACCCTGTGGAAATATCGAAAGTCGCCCGCATCCACGCATCCAGCGCATTGTCAAAGGCCGCGAAGGGGACCAAAAGCCCCACCGCAATCACCCCGCCCGGCACCGCATAGCCCAAGCGCGCCACATAGGCTGCACCTTGGGAAAGCCGCCCAGGCCGCAACCGCCGAAAAAAGCCTACGCTGATCGCCGCCAGCACGGTCAGCACAGCGGCAACACCAGCCAGTGTCACCGAATTGCGCATGAAACCCAGATAGCGCGGGCTGAACAGGTTCTGCTCGGACTCCATCCCCATGGTCACAAGGACCACCACCGGCAGCACCGCGCCAAAAAGCACCGGCACACCGCAAAGCACAATGGCCGCCGCCGCTTGCCAGCCCTTCAACTCTGAAGGCGGCGCCGTTTGAGTGCGCCGCGCCGGATCATGGTATTTCGCCTTACCGCGCTGTGCGCGCTCTAGCATCGCCAGCAGCAACGCAAAGCTCAGCAAGCATAGCGCCAATTGCGCGGCGGCGGCGCGGTCGAACATGGAAAACCAGCTTGTGTAGATGCCCGTCGCAAAGGTTTGCACGCCGAAGTAAGCGACAGTGCCGAAATCGGCGATGGTTTCCATCACCGCCAGCAGCACACCGCCCGCAATGGCAGGCCTCGCCAGTGGCAGGCTGACCTTAAAGAACGCGGCCCATGCGCTGGAGCCAAGGGCGCGCGCTGCCAGAAATGTTGTGCCGCTTTGCTGAAGAAACGCAGCACGGGCTAATAGATAGACGTATGGATAAAGCACCAAAACCAGCATCGCCGCCGCACCGCCGAGCGAACGGATCTCCGGGAACCAATAGTCGCGCGGCCCCCAGCCAGTCACGTCGCGCAGCGTTGCCTGTACAACGCCGGGGTGGTCCAGCACATGGGTATAGGCATAGGCCAGAACATAGGCGGGAAAAGCCAAGGGTAGCACCAGCGCGATTTCCAAGACCTTCGCCCCGGGGAAGCGGGTCATCGTGACCAGCCACGCCGCGCCAACCCCGATAGAGAATGTCCCGGCCGACACCAACAACACCAGCAACAGCGTCGTGACCGTATAGCGGCCCAAAACGGTATCGATCAAATGCTGCACCGTCTCTGTCCCACCGCTGAGCGCCGCGATCAACACGGCGATCATCGGCAGCGCACAGATGGCGGCTATGGTCAGCGCGACACCAGAAAGGGCGCGCAGCCCGTCGCGGGCGCGAGAGAGGTGAGGTGTGGCGGAGGGAGCGGGTTTCGACGTCATGCCCCTATTTCGACTAATTCACTCGGAAATGCCAGAGGGCGCGACACCGCACCTTAGTAGCCGCGCCTTAGTCGTAGCTGCGCTGATCCTCAATCACCAGACCGTCGCGTGGCAAGCTGCCGGGGGCCACAAGTTCGACGCGGCCCTTAAGCTTGAGCAGATCGGCCACTGACTGCGCGTAGCGCGCCTCGTCCCCATTCGCGGTCTCAATCTGCACGGTCATCACGTCGGCCTCGCCTTCGCGGCTGGCGATCACGCGGGCCTTTTCAATTTCCTCGTGCTGGGCAACCAATGCCGCCACCTGCTCGGGGCGGACGAACATGCCCTTGATCTTGGTGGTTTGATCGGCGCGGCCCATCCAGCCTTTGATGCGCATATTCGTCCGGCCACAGGGGCTTTCGCCCTCAAGCACCGCACTCAGATCGCCGGTGGCAAACCGGATCAGCGGGTAATCGGGATTAAGCGTCGTGACCACAACCTCACCGACCTCGCCCGGTGCGACCGGAATGCCGGTGCCGGGGGTGACGATCTCGACGATGACCTGCTCATCGACAATCAATCCCTCCATCGCAGGGCTTTCATAGGCAATGTTGCCCAGATCTGCGGTGGCATAGGATTGCAGGCAGGTGATGCCACGCTCCTCGTAATAGGCGCGCAGGCTGGGGAAGAGCGCGCCACCACCGACGGCGGCCTTGGTGATCTGTAGCTCAATGCCCATCGCATCGGCCTTTTCCAAGATCACCTTGAGGTAATCCGGCGTGCCCGCATAGGCGGTTGATCCAACGTCGCGTGCGGCGGTGACCTGAAGCTCGGTCTGTCCAGTACCGGCAGGCAGCACGGTTGCCCCCACAGCCCGTGCACCGGATTCAAAGATCATGCCCGCCGGGGTCAGATGGTAGCCAAAGCAGTTGTGAACGATATCGCCCGCGCCGATGCCTGCTGCGTGCAGGAAACGGCCCATGCGCCACCAGTCGGGGGCGTTGCTGGACGGCTCGTAGATCGGGCCGGGGGATTGGAAGACATGGCTGAACTCATGCACCGGCTTGGTGGTGAAGCCGCCAAAGGGCGCGTTGCCCGCCTGCGCCTTGCCCAGTTCCGATTTGCGCAGCACCGGGAGGTCAGCCAATGCCTCGGCAGAGGTGATCTTTGCCGCGTCCACACCTTTCAGTGCGTCGTCATAGCCCGGAAGAGCCTGCGCGCGGGCGATCTGCCGGGGCAGAGCCTTGGCCAGATCGGCGGCACGCTCACTGGCGCTGCGGGTTTCCAGATCGTCGAAATGGGGCTTGGTCAGCATCCCTGTCACTTTCCTGCTATGGCATCACTGGAGAGGGCATTGGCCCGGCTCAAGGTCGCATCTTCGGTCTTTGTCGGTCTCGGGCGCTTAGCTCAGCCAGCGTTTGCGGCGGCGGTAGCTGCGCACGTCGCGAAAGCTTTTGCGGCCTTCGTCGGACATGCCGAGGTAGAATTCTTTCACGTCTTGGTTCTCGCGCAGATCCTTGGCGGGGCCGTCCATCACGACGCGGCCTGATTCCAGAATGTAGCCGTAATGCGCGAAACGTAGCGCCACGTTTGTGTTCTGCTCGGCCAACAGGAAGGTCACGCCTTCCTTCTCGTTCACCGATTTCACGATCTCGAAAATCTGCTCAACCAACTGCGGAGCGAGGCCCATCGACGGTTCATCCAACAGGATCGTCTCGGGACGGGACATCAGCGCGCGGCCAATGGCACACATTTGCTGCTCGCCGCCCGAAGTATAGCCAGCCTGCGAGCGCCGACGCTCTTTCAGGCGGGGGAAATAATCATAGACCATCTCAAGATCACGCTGGATCGCGGCGTTGCCGTCGGTGCGGGTATAGGCGCCCGTCAGCAAGTTTTCTTCGATGGTGAGGTGTTCAAAGCAGTGGCGGCCTTCCATGACCTGCACGACACCCTTCTTCACGGTCTCGGCGGGATCTTGGTGCTGGATCGGGGTGTTGCGATACTTGATAGAGCCCTTGGTGACCTCGCCGCGCTCAGAGGCCAGCAGGCCCGAGATCGCCTTGAGCGTCGTCGTCTTGCCCGCGCCATTGCCGCCCAGCAGCGCGGTGATACCGCCTTTGGGCACGTTCAGGCTGACGCCCTTCAGCACGAGGATTACGTGGTTGTAGATCACCTCGATATTGTTGACCTCAAGCAGGTTTTCGACTGCGACGTCATTGGAGTTGGCAGCATCCAGCATGGGGAAGGACCTTTCTTGGGGTTCGGTAGGTTCCCGGCCACCCGTGAAAGGGCGGCCGGGAGAGGCGTGTTTAGCAGTTGCCTTCGATGGCGTTTTCAGTCGCGTAGGCCTTGCTGTCTTCGTCGATCAGCGGCTGGATCACGTCCTGGTCGGACTGCATAAAGTCCGAAACGAGGTTCCATTCCTTGGCTTCCGCATCCCACTGGGTCACGGCAACAAAGCCTTCGCCGCCGTGGTTGTCACAGGAGACGGAGAACTCAGGACCAAAGTCCGGCAGACCGAGGGCCGCCATCTTTTCTTCGGTGATCTCCAGCTGCTCCATCCCGTCACGCATCTGGCCACCGGTGATGTTGCTCACACCGTGGATTTCCTGCGCTGTACGCGCGGCTTCGGACACCAGCATCGCGGCATAGACGCCACGGTTATACAGCACCGTGCCGACCTGATCGCCTGCACCGGCAGCTTTGCCCGCATCGACAACGTGCTTTTTCAGATCGTCATAGAGCGGATAGTCAGAACCGACATTGTGGAAGGTCAGCGCCTTGTAGCCGTCGGCGGCAGCACCTGCCGACAGAACGTCGTTCTCAGAGCCGGACCACCAGATGCCGATAAACTTGTCCATCGGGAAGCGGATGTTGGCGGCTTCTTGAACTGCGACTTGGTTCATCACGCCCCAGCCGTACATGATCACATAGTCAGGCTTGTCGCGGCGGATTTGCAGCCACTGCGATTTTTGCTCCTGACCGGGGTGATCGACAGGCACTTCTTTCAGCTCGAAACCGTGCTTCTTGCTCAGTTCTTGCAACGTGCGGATCGGCTCCTTGCCATAGGCGGAGTTGTGGTACACGAGGGCGATCTTCTTGCCGCTCAGGTCGCCGCCTTCCTGCTCCATGATGTGCTTCACAGCAACCGATGCGCCATCCCAATAGTTGGCAGGGAAGTTGAAGACGTGGCTGAAAGTGTTGCCGTCCTTGGCCGAGGTGCGGCCGAGACCGGAGGTCAGCATCGGGATGTCATCGGCGGTGACTTTGGGGATCAACTGGTAGGTGATGCCGGTGGAGAGCGGCTGATAAACCAGCGCGCCTTCGCCTTTGGTGGATTCGTAGCATTCCACGCCTTTTTCGGTGTTATAGGCGGTTTCGCATTCCGGCACGCGGATGGTTTCGCCACCGATGCCGCCGTCACGCTCGTTCAGCAGCGTGAAATAGTCGGCGTAACCATCGGCAAAGGGGATGCCGCCCGCGGCATAAGGCCCGGTGCGATAGCTCAGCGATGGAAAGACAAGGTCTGCCATCACGGGGCTTGCGGCCATCAGGCCTGCAACGGCCAGTGTTCCCAGTTTATATTTCATCGGTGTTTCCTCCCATGGATTGTCCGATTTGGTTTCTTCGGGCTGGGTTTCCTCCCCCCGCCTCGTTTCTCATGGCCCCCGCTTAGTGCGGGAAGGGCCACAATCTCAGTTTCTCCTTGGCGACGCGCCAGAGCTGCGCGAGGCCGTGGGGTTCTGCGATCAGGAAGATGATGATCAACCCGCCGACGATCACAAGCTGCAAATGCGCCACGATATCGGTGGGCCAGCCCAGCCAATCCACGCCGACGATCTTCAGAAGCACCGGCAGCAGCACAAGGAATGCGGCCCCCGCAAAGCTGCCAAAGATACTGCCCAAGCCGCCGATGATAATCATAAAGAGCACCAAAAAGCTTTTCTGGATGCCAAAGGCTTCGCCCACTTCGACCGCGCCCAGATAGATCGAAAAGAACAGCGCGCCCGAGATGCCGATGAAGAAAGAGCTGACCGCAAAGGCTGTCAGTTTCGCCCGCAGCGGGTTCACCCCGATGATCTCGGCGGCGATGTCCATGTCGCGGATCGCCATCCATTTGCGGCCTACAGAGCCGCGCGTCAGGTTACGCGCCACCAGTGCCGAGAAGACAGTGAAAATCAGGCAGAACATATAGGTGGCCCAGGCTTCGGTATTGGGGCCGGTGATCAGGATGCCAAAGGTGTCCCGCTCAGGCGCGCTGATCTGGCCAGACGCAGAGTAGTTGTAGAACCACGGCACCCGGTTGAAGAGCCATACAAGGAAGAACTGCGCCGCCAGTGTCGCCACGGCAAGGTAAAAGCCCTTGATCCGCAGACTTGGCAGACCAAACAACGCGCCCACGGCGGCAGTGATCAAGCCGGCAAGCAGGATATGGATAAACATGCTGACATCTGGCATCGCCGTCATCAGCTTGTAGGAAGCGTAAGCGCCCACCGCCATGAAGCCCCCGGTGCCAAGGCTCACCTGCCCGCAATAGCCGACAAGGATGTTCAGCCCGATCGCCGCGATGGCATAGATCAAGAAAGGCAGGAACAGCGAGTTTACCCAGTAGTCATTGACCAGAAAAGGAATGACAAAGATCGCGACGAACAGCACCACATAGTAGCGGTAGCGGTCGAACTTGATCGGGAAGGTCTGTTGGTCTTCGGCGTAAGTCGTGCTGAAATCGCCTGCTTCACGATAGAACATTAGACTGATTTCCCTTCTGCGATCATTGTGTCGTTGGATGCACAGTGGCGCATCATGCCTGTATCAATCCGGGGCTCCGCCCTTTGAACAGGCGAAACTGTCCTCCGGACAGTTTCCGGGTAGCCTGTATCAAACCCGCTCAATGATCTTCTCCCCAAACAGGCCCTGCGGGCGGAAGACGAGGAAGACCAGCGCCAACATATAGGCGAACCAGTTCTCGGTCGCGCCGCCAAGGAAGGGGGCACCGATCAGGAATTCGAACAGTTTTTCGCCCACACCGATGATCAGCCCGCCGACGATGGCACCGGGGATCGAGGTGAAGCCGCCCAACATCAGCACTGGCAGCGCCTTCAAAGCAATCAGTGACAGCGAGAACTGCACGCCCGATTTCGCGCCCCACATGATGCCCGCGACCAAGGCCACGAAACCCGCCAGCGACCAGACCAAAATCCAGATGAAGTTCAACGACACACCGACCGATAGCGCGGCTTGGTGGTCATCGGCCACAGCCCGCATGGCGCGGCCCTGTTTGGTGTATTGCGCAAACATCACCAACCCGATCACAAGGATTGCCGCGACGATGGAGGCCACGATATCAAGGTTGTCGATAAAGAAGCCGTAGCCGGTGGCCTCAAAAGTGAACTCATCAATCCAGACGTTGATACCCTGCGGCAGGCCAACGTCGAGCGTCTTGATCTCAGACCCCCACATCAAGTCGCCCACGCCTTCAAGGAAATAGGCAAGACCGATGGTGGCCATGAAAAGGATGATCGGCTCTTGCCCCACAAGGTAGCGGAACACGAAACGCTGCACGCAATAGGCCAGCACGATCATCACCACCATCGTCAGCAGGATGGCAAGGAAGGCAGGCACATGCCAACCGAAGTGGTGCACCTCGGTGCCGAGGATCGCGTTGATCAGGTGGCTAAAGGGCACTTGCCCGTCCATGATCCCGACCAGTGTCAGCGCGGCGAAAAGAGCCATAACCCCTTGAGCATAATTGAAAATGCCCGAAGCCTTGTAGATCAGCACGAAGCCAAGCGCCACGAGCGCATAGAGCACCCCGGCCATCAGCCCGTTCATGAAGACCTCGATTGTAAACGCCAGTTGCTCAGGCATCATTGGCCCTCCCCAAAGTCAGAACGGCAGTGTTGCTGCCTGCGGTCGCCATGCAAAGATCACTCATGTGCCACCCCCAGATACGCGTCGATCACCTCTTGATTGTTGCGCACGTCATGGGGCGAGCCGTCGCCGATCTTGCGGCCGTAATCCATAACGACCACGCGGTCGCTGAGGTCCATGACCACGCCCATGTCGTGCTCAATCAGCGCGATGGTGGTGCCGAATTCGTCGTTCACGTCGAGAATGAAGCGGGACATGTCCTCTTTCTCTTCGACGTTCATACCGGCCATCGGCTCATCCAGCAGCAGGATCGTCGGCTCAGCCGCCAAGGCGCGGGCCAGTTCGACGCGTTTTTTCAAACCGTAAGGCAGACGTGCCACCGGCGTCTTGCGGATCGCCTGAATTTCCAGAAAGTCGATGACCTTCTCAGCGATCTCACGGTTTTCGATCTCTTCGCGCTCGGCCTTACCCTTCCACAGGGACTGCGCCAGCAGACCAGATTTCATCTGGGTCAGACGGCCCGTCATCACGTTATCCAGCACCGACATGCCCTCAAACAGCGCGATGTTCTGAAACGTCCGAGCGATGCCCTGCTGGGCCACCTGAAACGGCTTCATCGGCGGACGCCGTGCGCCCTTGTACCAAACTTCGCCCTCCTGCGGGACGTAGAAGCCACTGATCACATTGAGCATCGAAGATTTGCCCGCCCCGTTCGGACCGATGATCGCGCGGATTTCGCCCTCGCGGATGTCAAAAGAGATGTCCTTGATCGCTTCCACACCGCCAAAACGCAGGGTGATGTTTTTCATCTCCATCACCGTGGGGCCGATGGTACGGCCGTCGTCGGTGACATAGCTGTCAGCCTGATCTTTCACGCTGTCCCTTTCCATAGTTCCCGGCTGCCCGCCACTCGCCTGCGCCACGCTCATTCCGCTGCCATCTTGTGGCTGGTCGGCTGCACGGCGGCATCGCGAATTTCGAGCGTCGCCTTGATCGAGCCTTTGCGGCCGTCCTCATAGGTCACTTCCGTTTCGGTGCTGACCTGTTTGGAGCCGTCATAAAGCGCAGCAATGATATCGGCGTATTTCTCTTCGATGATCTTGCGGCGCACCTTGCGCGTGCGGGTCAATTCACCGTCGTCGGCGTCCAACTCTTTGTGCAGCACGACGAAGCGGTGCACCTGACAGCCAGAGAGCATCTCGTCTTCGGCGACCGAGCGGTTCACCTCCTCCACATGGCTTTGGATCGTGTCCATCACCTGCGGATGCCGCGCCAGTTCTTGGTAAGAGGCGTAGCCGATGTTGTTACGCTCGGCCCAGTTCCCCACCGCCGTGAGGTCGATGTTGATGAAAGCGGTGCACTCCGTGCGCTGGTTGCCAAACACAACAGTCTCAAGGATGTTGGGGAAGAACTTCAGCTTGTTCTCTACATACTTCGGCGCAAAGAGCCGCCCATCGGCCATCTGGCCCACATCCTTGGCGCGGTCGATGATGCGCAGATGGCCCGAGCCTTCTTCGATAAAGCCCGCATCACCCGTGGCGACCCAGCCTTCGGCATCTTTGGTGTCGGCGGTGCTTTCGGGGTTCTTGTAGTATTCCACAAAGACGCCGGGCGAGCGGTAGAAGACCTCGCCATTGTCCGCGATTTTCAACTCAACGCCGGGACAAGTCACGCCCACGGTGTCGCTGCGCACCTCGCCGTCGGGCTGGGCGGTGATGAACACCGTCGCCTCGGTCTGACCGTAGAGTTGTTTCAGGTTGATGCCGAGCGAGCGGTAGAAATCAAAAATCTCCGGGCCGATCGCCTCGCCTGCCGTATAACCCACGCGTACGCGGCTAAAGCCCAACGTATTTTTCAGCGGGCCATAGATCATCAGCTCACCAAGCGCATATTTCGCGCGATCCATGAACGAGACTTTCTTGCCGTCCAAAATCGCAGGCCCAACCTTGCGGGCATGGGCCATGAAGGTATCGAACAGCCATTTCTTAAAGCGGCTCGCGTCTTCCATACGGATCATAACGCTGGTCAGCTGCGTCTCGAACACACGCGGCGGAGCGAAGTAGTAGGTCGGCCCGATCTCGCGCAGATCGACGTGCATCGTCTCGGCGCTTTCGGGGCAGTTGGTGCAGAACCCGGTCCAGAGCGCTTGGCCCACGGAAAAGATGAAGTCCCCCACCCAAGCCATCGGCAGATAGGCGAGGATTTCGTCCGTGCGGCGGAGATTGTCGAACTCGGACGAGGATTTCGCTGTCTCGATCACGTTGCGGTTGGAAAGCACCACGCCCTTCGGCTTGCCAGTGGTGCCCGAGGTGTAAAGCATTACGCCAGTTGAATCGTAGTTCAGCTTGGCCTGACGGGCCTCCAGCTCTGCGATATGCTTTTCGCGGTTAGCACGACCCATTTCCTGCACGGCGCTGTATTGATCCAGCTTGGAGTGGTCGTATTTGCGCAGGCCACGCGGGTCGAGATAGATCATCCGCTCAAAGTCGGGCAGCTGCGCTTGCACCTCAATAATCTTGTCGACCTGTTCCTGATCGCCCACGACGGCAAAACGCGCGCCACAGTGGCCCATGACATAGGCCATCTCTTCGGCGTTGGCGTCTTGGTAGAGCGGCACTGGCACGGCCCCGGCCATCTGCGCCGCCATCATGGCCCAGTAAAGTGTGGGCCGGTTGCGGCCGATAACGGCGACAAAATCGCCTTCGTTCAACCCCAGCTCTAAGAAACCAAGCGCCAGCGCCTCAACCTCGTCGCGGGTTTGCGACCAGGTCCAGCTTTGCCAGATCCCGTATTCCTTCTCCCGGTAAGCGGGGGCGTTTGCGAATTCACTTGCGTTGCGGTGCAACAGCGCCGGCACGGACTGTGGTCCGTCGGCACGCGTCAGCGGCTTAGCCAAATTGTCTTCCTCCCATGCCCGCCCTCCCCGGCGGGTTCGATCGCTTGTGCGATTCTATGATCTCACAAGTGACGTTATCTTATTTGTGGAGGTCAACTTTTTCCTGATCTTTTCCAAATCCTAACGAATTGTTACAGCGCGATTTAGACGCCGTTTACGTCTACTCAATCCCATTGGCGCGCTGGACCTCGCGCACATAGGTCACGATGGATTTGATCTCGGCCGGGGTGATCCCTTCGACTGGGGGCATACTGCCGAAAGACCAGTGATGCTGGCGTACGCCATTGGTTGCCGCGACCATGAACGCGCCATCGCCGTGGTGGCTGGGTTCATAGATTTTATGAATGAGCGGGGGCCCCGCTCCTTCGCGCCCGGCAGCGCCGACCCCATGACAAGCCGCGCATTTCACCTCAAATGCGCGCGCGCCGATCTGCGCCTCCTCGCTCAGGCTGTCCGGTAGGGTGACGGCCACCATCGCCTCGCCGCTGGCAGTGGGCGCAGCGCTCTCTTGGCCACTCCACCACATATATCCGCCAATCGCGACCACCGCAGCCACCGCCACCACTCCAAAGTTCTTGTCCATGCTCTGCCTTTCGCGTTTCATTTTGCGCGCTTCTCAAGGCCTCCAGCGCAAGAAGGTCAAGCGCCATTTGGCCTTTCCTCTGCGCGGCGCTGGCCCTACCGTCAGGGGATGCCGATGCAGATCACCGACGACCAAACCAAAGCGCTGACCAATGCTGGTCTAAACCTGATCGCTCAGGCGCTGACCATCTATGACAGTAACCTGCGCCTCGCGGTCTGCAATGGGCCGTTTCAATCCATGTTCGATCTTCCCGATGCGCTGGTCACCCCCGGCGCGCCGTTTGAAGATACGATCCGTCATCTTGCCGGGACCGGCGAATATGGCGAGGTCACGGATGTCGATGCCTTTGTGGCCGAGCGTGTCGAGCAGGCGCAGGCCTTCGTGCCGCATTATATGGAGCGGACCCGCTCGAACGGGCGCACCATCAGCGTCGAAGGTTCCCCGCTGCCCCAAGGCGGCTGGGTGACTGTTTACACCGACATCACCAACACCAAACGCCAAGAGGCGCTCTTGCGCGCGCGCTCTGACGCGCTGAGCGATCAGGTCCTGTCCCACGCCGAACAGCTTGCCGCCAGTAACCGCAAGCTAGAGGCGACGATCACCGCGCTGGAGGAAGCAAAGCGGCAAGTTACCGAAAGCGAAGCCCGCACCCGCCTGACGACCGAGATGATGCCCGCGCATATTGCCCATGTCGACGCCAGCGGCCGCTACATCTATTCCAACCGCCGCCTCAGCAGCGTCATGCCGGGACGGCCCAGCAACATTTACGGTCTGCATATTAGCGAGGCGCTCGGGGCATCAGCCTATGAGCGGATCATGCCCGCGCTGACCCAAGCCTATGCCGGCAGCCCGGCGGTCATTGAGTTCACCGATGATGCGTCCGCCCGACGCATCCGTGGGGCATTTACCCCCGACGGGCGCGGCGGGGTCTATATCCTGTCGATGGACATCACCGAGGAAACGCAAACGCGGGTAGCCCTGCAACAAACGCTGAAACGAGAGCTCGCCTCGCGGATGATCTCTGGGCTCGCGCATGATTTCTCGAACCTTTTGACCATCATCCTTGGCATGCAGTCGAAACTCGCCCGCCTGTCCGATCTGCCGCCTCAGGCTAACGAACTGGTCGATGGCACCCTCGCCGCTGCGCGGCGTGGTGGCACCTTGCTCAGCTCAATCGCTGATGTGACCGAACCCCGCGCCCTGCGCCCTGCGGCCACCGATCTCGCCGACCTGCTGAACGAGCTTTCGACCCTCGCCGCCCCCACCCTGCCGCCGAAATGCGCGCTGGTGGTGCGCAATGGCGCGCCGGAGGGGTCGGTCCTGCTTGATAAGGGGCGGGTGCAGGACAGCTTGCTGAACCTCATCCTCAATGCCCGCGACGCCTGCGGTGCCAGCGGCACCATCACCCTGACGCAGCGATTGGTGCATGACACTTGGATCGAATGGATGGTCCATGACACCGGACCGGGCTTTTCCCCTTCGGCACTGGAGCGCGGGGTTGAGCCGTTTTTCACCACCAAAGGCAGCGAAGGGTCTGGACTGGGTCTCTCGATGGTTTACGACATGACGAAATCCTCTGGCGGCGATCTGCGGCTGAGCAATGCGCCCGAAGGCGGCGCGCAGATCAGCCTGCGCTTGCCCTACCGCGCCGCTGTGCCAGCCACGACCGGGCTGGTGCTGCTGGTCGAAGACACGAGTGACATTCGCGCCGTGGTGCGGGACATGCTGATGGATCAGGGCCATTCGGTGATCGAAGCCACCAGCGCCGATGAGGCCACCGCATTGATCGCCGACCTGCCGGACATCACCCTTGTCCTCTCGGACATTCAGCTATCGGGCGAAGGCACTGGCATTGACCTTGCCCGCCGCATCGGCAGCAGCCTGCCGTTGCTCTTGATGACTTCGCTCCCCGCCGATCACCCGCTGTTTCTTGAGGCCCAGACCCTCGCCCCGGTGCTGCGCAAACCCTTTGACAAAGACGATCTGCAATCACTGATTGCCCCATTGAAAGCTGCCACCCCATGAGCCGTGACACCACCCCGCGCCCGCTGGTCACCATTCTTGACGATGAGCCCGAAATCCGCAGCATGCTGTCGGACACTCTGGAAGAAGCCGGGTTCGACACCCTCAGCTTTGGCCGCGCGCGCGCTTTTGAGGCAGCATTGGCCACGCATACCCCTGATGTCTGTCTTGTCGATCTCAGCCTGCCCGACACCGACGGACTGACGTTGGTGCACCGGTTGGCGCTGGAACAAGGCGCGATTGTTATCATCATCTCGGGCCGCGCGCAGGTGCAAGACCGAGTAACCGGGCTGGAACTAGGGGCCGACGATTACATCATCAAACCTTTCGACCCCGCCGAAGTGGTCGCCCGCATCCGCGCCCGCCTGCGCAGCGCCAAGCCGACGCCACAGGCGGGCACCACGGCGCGTTTTAACGGCTGGACCGCGCATTTTGATCGCTATGTCTTGCAGGACGCGCAAGGCACCGAGGTCACCTTTTCTCATGCCGAAGGCGAGGTGCTGCGCCTGTTCCTCGACGCGCCAAAACGCCTGATCAGCCGCGCGCAGATGCAAGAAAGCCTCGGCGGCGTGGCTTCCGAGAGTTTTGACCGGGCGATGGATGTGCGTATCTCGCGGCTGCGCACGAAGCTTGGCGAAGACCCCAAGAACCCGCAGCTGATCAAGACGATCTACGGCGCGGGCTATATCTTCCTTGGCGATGTCAACTGGGACTAAAGGCGCTCAAATCGCCGCGACGGCCCGCCCCAGCACCTCAACCGCTGCGACCAGATCCTCCTCCGCCGTGTCCTCTTCAAAGGCATGGCTGATCCCATTGATCGACGGCGCGAACAACATCGCCACGGGCATCAACCGCGCCACATTGGTCGCGTCATGCAGGGCACCCGAAGGCATCTTGCGCCATTTGCCGGGGGCCACTGCATCCGCCGCTTGGGCCAGCGCATCTTGCAGCCGCGCATCCATCGCCACAGGCTCCAACCCCAACATCGAACCAAAGGACAGGTCCATCCCGCGGGTCTTGGCCACCTCTTCGGCCGTCTCGCGGATGATCGCTTCCATCCGGGCCAGACGGTCACTGTCTCCGTCCCGCCACTGCATGGAAAACACTGCTTTGCCCGGCACGATGGACGAAGCATTGGGATGCAGGCTGACATGGCCAATGGTCCAGACCGTGGTCGGCGTCACCACATTGCGCAGCCGATCGTTCAGCAGGCTGTTGAACTCAGACACCGCCTGAAAGGCATCGCGGCGCACCGCCATCGGCGTGGTGCCGGCGTGGTTCTGCTGACCTTCAAAGGTCACCTTCATGTCGCGGATGCCGACGATATCGCTGACGACGCCAATCTGCTCGTCGCTGTCGTCCAGCGTCGGACCCTGTTCGATATGCAGCTCAATGTAGCCGCTGAACTGCGCCGGATCGACCGGGCCGGTGACCATACCAGCCACGGCCTTGCGCGCCTCGGCCAAGCTGACCCCGGCATCATCGGTGAACCCGTCTGCCTCCGCCTGATCCAAAGCGCCCGACCAGACGGTCGAGCCGGTGGTCACGCCAAAGCGCCCCTCTTCATCCTGAAACGACACGACCGATACCGCAGGGCCACCGGCCTCTTGCGCCGCGCGGGCGACTTCGAGCGCTGCGATCACGCCCAAGGCACCATCAAGCCAGCCGCCCTCGGGCTGGCTGTCGGAATGTGAGCCCAGCAGAATCGAAGGCCCCTCGGCCAAGCCAAAGAGGTTGCCCATGGCATCGACCTCAACCCGAAGCCCTGCCTCGCGCATCCGCGTCGCCAGCCATTCCCGCGCCTCAACATCGGCGGCGGAATAGGCCGGGCGCACCACGCCTTTGCCCACGCCTGCCGCGCCAATAGCACGCAGATCGTGCAAATCTTTTAAAAATCGCGCGGCATCAATCTTCATTTCTCGGTACTTTCCTTACTCGGCGGCAACGGCCTCTTTCGCCGCCTCCACCCTGACGGCAGAGAATTTAAACTCCGGGATCTTGCCGTAGGGGTCAACCGCTGGATTGGTCAGAATATTCGCCGCGGCCTCGACATAGGCGAAGGGCAGGAAAACCATATCAGGGGCCACGGCGCGGTCCTCACGGGCCATGATCTCAATGCTGCCGCGTTTGGTGGAAAGCCGCACATGTTCACCCGGTGCCAGACCCAAACGCCGCAGGGTCGACGGATGGAGTGAGCAGTTTGCCTCCGGCTCCAATCCGTCCAGCACCTTGGAGCGGCGGGTCATTGAGCCAGTGTGCCAATGCTCCAACTGCCGCCCGGTGGTCAGGATCATCGGGTAGTCTGCATCCGGCACATCATCGGGGGCCACGATCGACGCGGGGGTGAATTTGGCCCGCCCCTCAGGGCGCGGGAAACCGTCACCAAAGACAATCGCCTGCCCTGGGTCATCCGCGCTGAGCGACGGATAGGTCACCGCATTTTCACGCGCCAGACGGTCCCATGTGATGTTGTCGAAAGACTTCATGTTGAGCTTCATCTCGGCAAAGACATCCGCCGGGCTATCATAGCTCCAGTCGAGCCCCAGCCGTTTGGCCAGTTCCACTTCGATCCACCAATCCTCGCGCGCCTCGCCGGGAGGTGTCACCGCCGGGCGGCCCATCTGGACCTGACGGTTGGTGTTGGTCACGGTGCCCGACTTTTCCGCAAAGGCGCTGGCGGGGAGGATTACATCGGCATAATTCGCTGTCTCGGTCAGGAAGATGTCCTGCACCACGAGATGGTCGAGTTTCGCCAGCGCATCGCGGGCATGGTCCACATCCGGGTCCGACATCGCCGGGTTTTCGCCCAGCACATACATCGCTTTGATGTCGCCGTCATGCACCGCGTCCATGATCTCGGTCACGGTCAGCCCCTTCTCGGCGCTGAAATCGCCCGAGCCCCAAACTTCGGTAAAGGCGCTGCGCACCCCGTCGTCGCCCACGGGCTGATAGTCGGGCAGGAACATCGGGATCAGCCCCGCATCAGACGCGCCCTGCACGTTGTTTTGCCCCCTGAGCGGATGCAGCCCAGCGCCGGGACGGCCGATTTGGCCGGTCATCAGCGCGAGAGAGATCAGGCAGCGCGAATTGTCGGTGCCGTGGATGTGCTGGCTCACCCCCATGCCCCAAAAGATCATCGCGGCATTGGCCCCCGCAAAGGTCCGTGCCACATCGCGCAGCACGTCGGCTTCGATACCGCAGATCGGGGCCATTTTTTCGGGGCTGAAGTCCTTGAGGTGCGCCTTTTCGGCCTCCCAATTCTCGGTATAGGCGGCGATATATTGCGCGTCATACAGTTCTTCTTCGACGATCACATGCATGATCGCGTTGAGCATCGACACATCGGTGCCCGGGCGGAATTGAAGCATATGACTGGCGAAACGCCGCAGCCCCACGCCGCGCGGGTCCATCACGATCAGCTTGCCACCGCCTTTGGTGAACTGTTTGAAATAGGTCGCGGCGACGGGGTGGTTCTCAACCGGGTTCGCGCCGATGACGATGGCCACGTCCGCATTTTCGATCTCGTTAAAGGTGGCCGTCACCGCGCCCGATCCGACGTTCTCCATCAGCGCTGCCACGGATGAGGCATGACACAGCCGCGTGCAGTGATCGACGTTGTTATGGCCAAAGCCCTGCCGGATCATTTTCTGGAACAGATAGGCTTCCTCATTGGTGCATTTCGCGCTGCCAAAGCCCGCCACTTCGCGCCCGCGCCCCTTGAGACCCTTTGCTGCAAAGTCCAGCGCCTCCTCCCAAGACGCCTCGCGAAAAACCTCACCCCAATTGCCGGGATCGACATTCAGCCCCTTCGCGGGCGCATCCTCGCGGCGGATCAGTGGTTTGGTCAGGCGGTGGTCATGGTGGATATAGTCAAAGCCAAAGCGGCCTTTAACGCAGAGCCGCCCTTCGTTCGCCGGGCCGTTGATGCCCTCGACGTACTTGACCTTGTTGTCCTTCACCTTCAGCGAAATCTGGCAACCCACGCCGCAGAAGGGGCAGATGCTTTCAACCTCATGGTCGTAATCCGCACTGTCACCCACCTGCGCCTCATCCACCACCGTGGCAGGCATCAGCGCGCCCGTCGGGCAGGCCTGAACGCACTCACCGCAGGCCACACAGGTCGATGCGCCCATGGGATCGTCGATGTCAAACACCGGATAGGCATCATGCCCGCGCCCGGCCATGCCGATCACGTCGTTGACCTGCACCTCGCGGCAAGCGCGTACGCAAAGGTTGCACTGGATACACGCATCAAGGTTCACGCGCATCGCAACATGGCTGTCATCCAACAGCGGAATGCGGTCCCGCTTCAGCTTGGGAAAACGGCTGCTCTCCACCCCGCTCAGGGCCGCCATGTCGCGCATGTGGCTCGACTTGTCATGGGCCACGTCCTGCGCGGGCTGGTCTGCCAGCAGCAGTTCCATCACCATCTTGCGGGCATTCTCGGCGCGCGCATTGTTGGTGGTCACCACCATGCCATCGGCAGGCTCACGGATGCAGGACGCCGCCAGCACGCGCTCACCCTCAATCTCAACCATACAGGCGCGGCAGTTGCCGTCGGGGCGATAGCCGGGGGCGGGTTTATGGCACAGATGCGGGATTTTCAGACCCCGACCATTGGCCACTTCCCAAATGGTCATGCCAGCCTCTGCCTCAACAGTTTGCCCATCAAGCGTGAATGTGATCCTCTCGGCCATGGCTACCCCTCCCGCTAGCTATTGCCCAAACTATAAGCAAAACCCGGCGCGTGTCAGGGGCCAATCCCGACACCCCGTCACGGATAAACGCCGCCGCCCCACATTGCATTGAATGGCGAGACAAGCTGCCCTATCACTGGGGCGAACAGTGAAAGCCCTTTGATGTCCCACATTACTTTGATCCGCCACGGCCAAGCGAATTCAACCGCGAAGGACGAGCTGAGCTATGACAAGCTCAGCCCGCTGGGTCATGAGCAGGCCGCGTGGCTGGGCGACCATTTGCGCCAGAGTGAAACCCACCACACGCGGCTTTATACCGGCACGTTGACGCGCCACATCGAGACGGCGGAGGGGATGAACACCGGGCTGGAACCCATTCGCGATGCGCGGCTGAATGAGCTGGAGTATTTCACCCTCGCCAGTCTGATGGAGCAGCAGCACAAGGTGCCCTTCCCCCGCGCGGGCGAGTTTGTGCATCACCTGCCGCAGGTCTTTGACTATTGGAAAGCGGGCAAGCTTGCCGACACGCCTGAGACCTACGAGCACTTTGAAACCCGCGTGCAATCCGCGCTGGCCGAGATTGCCGAGGGCGAAGGCCCGGCACTGGTGGTCACCTCAGGCGGGCTGATCTCTCTGGCGATGGCGCAGGCCATGGGCGTCGGCATCCCGGCGATGGCGCGGCTGGCGCTGGCGGTCATGCACACCTCGATGCACCGGCTCTTTCCCATCGGCGGGCACTGGTCACCGGTGCTGTTCAACGCTGTGCCGCATCTTGACCGGCCAGACCGGCGTCTTGCACAAACGCATATGTAATCCCTCGCTCGTGAAAGGCTGACCTCCATGCTGAAACTCCACTACGCCCCCGGCACGATTTCGGTGGCCGTTGCTCTTGCCCTTGAAGAAGCCGGGCTTTCCTACGAGCCGGTGAAGCTCGATTTCGCCACGGCCGAGCAAACCGCAGCGCCTTATCTAGCGCTGAACCCCAAGGGCCGTGTTCCCACGCTGGTGACCGAAGCGGGCACCGCCTTGACCGAGACCGGCGCGCTTTTGGAATATGTCGCCACGCGCGCGCCCGACGCATCACTGGTGCCTACCGATCCCGACGCCGCCGGACATATGCGGGGGGTGATGTACTACCTCGCCTCGACTATGCATGTGGCGCACGCCCATAAAATGCGGGGCCACCGCTGGGCCGACCAGCAATCCAGCTTTGACGATATGACGGCCAAGGTGCCGCAGACCATGGCGGAATGCGCGGCCTATATAGAGAATAACGCATTTCTTGGGGATTACGTCGCCGGCGACAGCCTTTCACTGGCCGATCCCTATCTGTTCGTCGTGTCGTGCTGGTTGAAAGGCGATGGTGTTGACCGCGCCGATTTCCCCAAACTCGACGCTTTCGCCGCGCGAATGGAAGACCGTGCCAGTGTGAAAACCGTCCGTGACAAGGGAATGCTCGCATGACCCATCTGTGGCTCCGTGCAGAGCAGCGGGATAATGAGACCCGCACGGGGCTGACACCCGAAGGCGCGGCCGCCCTGATTGCAGCAGGCATGAAGGTGAGCGTGGAAGACAGCGACACCCGTGTCATCGCAACCGCCGCCTATGCGCGGGCGGGCTGCGAAATTGTCCCGGCGCATAGCTGGCCAGACGCGCCGGCCGATGCGGTGATTTTCGGCCTAAAGGAGTTGCCCGAAGACGGCACGCCCCTGCCGCATACGCACATCATGTTCGGCCATGCCTACAAAGGGCAATCTTCGGGCCGTAAGCTGCTGGCGCGGTTCAAGGCAGGCGGTGGCACACTGCTGGATCTGGAATACCTGACAGATGACAATGGTCGCCGGGTTGCGGCCTTTGGCTATTGGGCGGGCTTTGCCGGGGCTGCCGTTTCCATCAAATGCCGCATCGCACAGCTGCGCGGCGAAACCTGCGGGCAGGTGCAGCCCTACCCTAACGCCGAGGCGTTAAAGGCCGCACTGGCCAAGGAATTGGCCGACGTGGACAGCAGCGCCGACCGGGCGCTGGTGATCGGTGCTTTGGGCCGCGTCGGGCGTGGGGCCAGCGATCTTTGCACAGCCTTGGGCATCCCCGTGACCGGCTGGGATATGGCTGAAACCGCCCATGGCGGGCCGTTCCCTGAGATCCTTGAGCATGCCTATTTCTTTAACTGTATCCTCGCTGGCCCCGACACGCCGGCCTTTGTCCGCCCTGATGCACCGCAGGCAGACCGCGCATTGCGGGTGATCGGTGACATCGCCTGTGACCCCGACAGCGCGTTCAACCCTGTACAAGTCTATGACCGGGCGACGACGTGGGAGGCGCCCGCGCGGCGTGTGCATGATGATCCGCCGCTGGATGTCATGGCCATCGACAACCTGCCCTCGATGCTGCCGCTGGAAAGCTCTGAGGATTTTGCCAGTCAGTTGCTTAGCACATTGCTTGCGCTGCCCGAGGCGGACAACGCAGTCTGGCAAAGGGCGCGGGATCTATTCGCCCAGCACGTTGCCGAGGTTTAAGCTTAAGAAAACAGCCGGTAATAAAGCCCATCTGGCAAAAACCGCCCCAAACGGAACAACAGTGAGAACCCATAAGGGAAGTCCAATTTAAAGCTGTCGCCGCCCATATGCTCCAAAACCCGGCGCGCAGCGAATTCCGGCTCCATCAGGAATGGCATTTTGAAGTCGTTCTTATCGGTCAACTGGGTTTTGATGAAACCGGGGTTGATAACCTGAACCTGCACGCCCGTCTTGCGCAGATCGGCGTGCATACACTCCGCCAATGACAGCGTCGCGGCCTTGGACGCGGTATAGCCGATAGAACCGGGCAGCCCGCGATAGGCGGTGAGGCTAGAGGTGATAACGATATGGCCGTGATCGCGCGCGACCATATTGGGCACCACCTGCCCCAAGACCCGCATCAACCCGGTAAAGTTCACATCCGCCATCGTCACGCCGTGACCGGCCTGCCAGTCCTTTGCGCCAAAGGGCCAATAGGCACCGGCCAAATAGACCAGACCATCAATGGGGCCGATGTCTTGCACGGCGGCTGCCACATCGGCGTCATCGGTCACATCCATAACACGCACCCGCGCCTTGCCCGGTAATGCTAGGGCCAATTCGGTCAGCTTGTCCTCGGAACGGGCCGAAAGGATCACCTCTGCACCCGTACGGCTGAGTTGATGCGCAAGTGCAGCGCCAAGCCCATCGCTTGCCCCGACCAACCAATAGGTCTTACCTTGCCAGTCTTTCATCGCTCCTCCGCCGGTCGCAACGTGGCGACCAATTCTGCTACTTTGATCCCGAATTTCCGAAACTGGCTGCGATTGACGATGGTGCCATCGGGCGTCAGATACATCCAATCGACGGTCTTCAAGACATGGCTTCCCAGTTCTTCGGGCAAGCGGATCCGGTAGCGCAGCTGCAATGTCGGGCCCGATTGTATCCCCAGCCCTTCGCCCACCACATCAGGTGCGGTGCTGATAAAGTTACCGTTTTTGCCCAGCGTTACCGTCCATTCCCGTTCTTGCCGAGACCCGTCGTTATAGCGAAACGTCTCTGCCACGGTCGCCACGTTCCCCTCCCAAGAGACGTCGAACACGGCGGTAAAACTGCTTGTCACCCGGCCGAGAGGGCCAAAAATCACGCCTTCGCAGATCATCTTATCGCGCAGATGCAAGCGCAGGTCGAACACGGGAAATGAATCTACATAGTCGCTCGGCGACTGGCCGTGGAACTCTCCCAACCGGCGGCGCAGAAAGGTTAGCAATAGACCAAGGCCAAGCCCGACAGCGATAAAGATCAGCGGCTCTGTCACGGTTTCTCCACGTCATTGGCACTGGCATTGGCACTGGCAAGCAGAGCGATCGCCAGCAATTTCAATGCGCAAGGTACACCAGCATAGAACCAGATCAACAGGGAGATGGATGTCTCGGAACTGTCACTCGCTCCGGTTTGCAATCCTGCGCGTTCTAAAGCTGGAAGTAGAGCAACGGCTGCGAAAGCCAAGGTCAATTTAGACACGAACGACCAAAGTCCAAAACCTTCGGCTGCCGATGGTGAAATTTGGGCCATGCGGGCGGCAAACATGGCGGGCAAAAGCGTCAAATCCGCACCAAGAACTGCGCCAGAGGCCAGGCAGACCAGCGCGAATAGCATCACATCCCCCGGCCCCAGCAACAGCGCGCCACCAAAGGCCACAATGCCCAAGGCCATGGCGATCAACAGCACCCGCCGCGCGCCGTGGCGTTCGGCCAGAATTCCCCAAAGTGGCGCTGCCCCCGCAGCAGCCAAGAAGAACAGCAGCAACAGCGGCCCTTCCCATCCCGGCGCGTCGAGGGCCAACTCGACGTAGAACAGGAATAAGGTTGAGGTGACGGCCACCGGCGCTGCATTGACCAGCGCGATCAAAAGCAACCGCCGCGCTTGTAGGTCGCGTAAAACAATGCCGAATCCGCCGGCCACCGGCAGCCCCGCCGCACGCCATTCGCCGCGCATCGCGGTCGCGGCCCAAAGCGCCAAGACCACAAAGCCGACCGCGAAACCCACAAAGGGCCGGTCAAGCGCCATGCCCAGCAACAAAGGCGCCACAGAGGCCAGGCAGACCCCCAATAGCGCTCCGGTCTCGCGCCAACGGGCTAGGGTCAAATGGCCTGCGCCCGGCAGTGTATCTGCCTTGGCGACCCCTTGGGCATAGAAGCAAATTGTCAGAAAACTGAAAGAAGAGAACACCAGCGTCAGCATTAGCGCGAACCAAAGCACCGGGGCCACGGGGGCTGGCACGGCAAATAGCCCCATCATTGCCAGCGCCATTACCGTGGCGGCCACCGCCACTGCCGCCGCCCGCTGCGCCCGCAGCGCTTGGGCCAGCCAACCAAGTGCCGGGTCTTGTACAACATCAAGCAGCCGCAGCCCAAAAAGCACCGCGCCGAGTGCGGTGAGCGAGACCCCATATTCATCGACGTAAAATTTCGGCGCGTGGATGTAAATCGGCAGCCCTGCCGAGGCTAGCAATGCCGCAAACAGCGCATAGGCAGGTAGACGGGCTGCACGCGCCTTCATCGGCCACCTACGCCGTGGGCACTATCGCGCGAGACCTCGCTCTCGGGCGCGTCGGGTCGCGCGCGAAATCCGGCGCGTTTGATCCACAGCTTCAGCGCCTGCCAATGTATCAATGCCAGCACCCGCCGCGCGCCAAAGGGGCGGCGCAGAAGCGCCCACAGGATGCGGCCATTGGTCAGCAGTGCACGCGGGCCGGTCAGCGTGGCAATCAGCCCGTCTTCGCCATTGGTGAAATCGATCCAAACGCCGATCCGCTCGGCGTTGATATCAAAACGAAAGACATAGCCGCCCGAAACATCCTGAAAGGGTGAAACATGCAAGAGCTTGACCGCCTTGAGGCGATCCTCGGGCAGAATAGGCCGCAGGTCGGGGTGATGGCACAGGTAAGAATGCCGGTCGCCGTAAGTATTCGTGACCTCGGCAATCACCGCGATGAGCGCGCCCCCGGCCCGGCGGCAAAGCCAAAAGCTAACCGGGTTAAACACATGCCCCAAGACGCGCGGTTGCGCCAAAAGTTCGATCCGCTGCACGCCGGTAATCTCATGTGCTGCCAATACCTCACGCACCCATGCAGCACCACGCCCCTGCCCCGGAGCGCCACCGTGGTCACTGTCTTGCAGGCTCGTTAGTCCCGCACCATTGCGGGTAAACAGCGAGGGTGTTGCCAACTCCTTCGCCTCCGCATCGCACAGCACATAGTCTACCGAATAGCGAAAGCGGTTCTCTACCGCGCCCTTGCGGCCATGAAAGGTCTGCCCTCGGATATGATCGACGTGCGGTGTCACTCCGCCGCCAATGGTGCCGCCCGCGCGGCCTGCATCCGCTCGACCACATCCACCGCGCTGGCCAGCCCGTCTTCGTGGAAACCATGGCGCATCCACGCGCCGCAGAACCATGTGTTGTGGCTGCCGTTGAACGCGCGCACCTCGTCTTGCGCGGCTAAGGCGGCAAGGTCATAAACCGGATGCCGCAGCGTGGTTTGATCGTAAATAAGCTCTTCGCGGATCGTCCGCTTGGTGTTGAGCGTCACGAAGTGCAGGTCGTCCTGCGGGATCGGTTGCAGCGAGTTCATCCAATAGGTCAGATCAATCCGGTCAGACTTCTGATGGCTGTCTTCGGTATAGACCCATGACGCCCATGTTGAGCGGCGCTTGGGCATGATGCTGGCGTCGGCGTGCAGGATGATATCATTCGGTTGATAGCGAATTGCCCCAAGCGCGCGCTGCTCGGCCTCCGTCGGGTCGGAGAGTAATTTGAGCGTGTCATCGGAATGGGTCGCAAAGATCACTTCGTCAAACGCCTCCCACTCACCGCCCCAAGCGCGGACCTCGGCCCCCTGCGCGGTGCGACGCACGGCTTGAACCGGGCTGTCGGTGCGCAACTCTACGCCATTGGCGCGCAGGGCGTTTTCAAGCCGATCAACATACTGCCGCGAGCCCCCTTTGACCGTGTACCACTGATGCTGGCCGGAATAATTCAACAGCGCGTGGTTCTCAAAAAAGTTAACCATCGCATGGGCCGGGAAGTCCATGATCTTCTCGGTCGGGGTCGACCAGATCGCGCCGGAAAGCGGCGAGAGATAGAAGTCGCGGAAATAGCGCCCGGTGCCGAGCCGATCTAGGAATTCGGCGATGGTCATCGACGGATCACGCGAGACGGCCAGCGCGTTTTTGTTGAAATGCACGATATCGCGCAGCATTCGCAGGAAGGGCGGGCTGAACATATTTCGTTTTTGGGCAAAGACCGCGTTGAAATTGGTCAGCGCATATTCCAGCCGCCCGCCATCGATGGACGCACCAAAGCTCATGTTCGATGGCACGACGGGCACGTCCAATTCGGCGAAAAGCGCCGCGAGATGCGGATAATTGGCATAGTTAAACACGATAAACCCGGTATCGACCGGCTGATCGCCATTCTTGCCCGCCATCACAGTACGCGCATGGCCCCCAATTTGCGCTCCTGCCTCAAACAGGGTCACCCGGTCGGTCGGCGCCAACATATGCGCCGCCCCCATACCAGAAATACCCCCGCCAATCACCGCGACCCGTCGGCTGATAGGATGCAGAGGGTCGGTGGCGTCGTTCATAGCTTCAAAAGGCATAGGGGTCCTGCTTTGGTCCGGGACATTGGATATGGGGCAAACACGGATAAAGGGGAGTTAAAGTTTCAGCGCCCGGTACATTTTCTTGGATGTTTTCGCAGGGCGGTAGGGCCGCGAGCAGTCTGGTAACGGACCGCTATGAGAGCAGGCTTTCGAGCGCTGCCTGCCCACGGGCCAGTTGGCCCAGATAACTTTCGGTGTCGATGTTGGCGCCACAAACGATCACCCCAACACGGCGCCCGGCCAAGTGACCTCTCAATGGCCCAAGTGCCCCGGCCATCGCGGCCCCGGCCGCAGGTTCTACCGCGAGTTTTGCGGCCTGTTGCAGCACCACCATCCCTGCACAGATTTCGTCATCGCTGACCGTCACCACATCATCGACATAGACGGCACAAAGCGCATGGCCAAAGGGCAGCGCCATTGGTGGGCCAAGGCTATCGGCGATGGTATCGACCTTTGGGATGGTCACCGGCTCTCCAGCGGCAAGGCTTTGTGACATGCTGTCAGCGCCCACAGGCTCCACACCGTAAACGCGGCACGCAGGATTGACCGCCTTGACCGCCGCAGCCACGCCACTGATCAGCCCACCGCCGCCGACAGAGACGACTACCGCATCCAGATCAGCCACCTGCGCCATGAGCTCCAGCCCCACCCCAGCGGTGCCAAGCGAGGTATGCAACCCCTCGAAAGGATGGATAAAAAAGCGCCCCTCGTCGCGGACCAACCGCTCCGCCTCGGCAAAGGTCTCTGCCCCTGGGGGTTTCATAATTACTTCAGCCCCAGTGGCGCGGGCCAGCTCTACGCGAAACGGGTTCGCGTTGTCTTGCATCACCACCTTGGCGCTGATGCCCAGCTTGGCCGCGGCCCACCCTGCGGCAATGGCATGGTTGCCGGCGCTTGCCGCCGTGACACCCCGCCCGCGGGTGTCGTCATCAAGGTTGCGCGCGACCGACAGCGCCCCGCGTGCTTTGAACGTGCCGGTATGCTGAAAGCATTCCAGTTTGAGCGCCACATGGGCCCCCCGCAGAACGTCATCAATCATGGGAGAAGATAGCGACACCACCGGGGTTTGTAGGATATCGCTGCGCAACGCGGCGGCCCGTGCCTGCATCGCATCCAGTGTCATACCGGTGATATCCACGTCCCGCATCTAGCTGTTCCCTTCGGGTTTCCTTAAGGGAACAATAGCTTCGGATTTCTCTTCGGCCAGTTCTTCGAAGTCGAAATTATGCAATCGGCCTGCACGTTTGGCTGCTTTCTCGCTGCTGACCTTGATCTCTTCGACATCTCGGCGCGCCTGGCTGAAGTGGCGGTCAAGGTTGCCCACACGCATCGCCAGCCGCTCAATATCCTTGTTCAGGTTGCCCAATTCGCGGCGAATTGCGCCTGCCTGTTCACGCATCCGCGCGTCTTTCAGAATGGCGCGCATGGTGTTGAGCGTGGCCATGCAGGTGGTCGGGCTGACGATCCAGACACGCTTTTCAAACCCTTCGCGCACCAGTTCGGGGAAGTTCGCGTGCAGCTCGGCATAGACGGCTTCAGAGGGCAGGAACATCAACGCGCCCTCGGCGGTCTCGCCCTCCAGAATATATTTGTCGGCAATCGCGTTCAGATGCACCCGCACGGCGGTTTTCATCTGCTGAGCAGCGGCGCGGGTCTCGCCATCGGTCTTCGCGCGGCGCAGCGCCTCATAGGCTTCCAGCGGGAATTTACTGTCGATCACAATCGGCCCCGGTGGGTTAGGCAGGTGGATCAGACAATCGGGCCGCTTGCCGTTGCTGAGCGTGGCTTGCAGCGAATAGCTGTCGCTCGGCAGGGCTTTGGAAACGATGTCACGCAACTGAATTTCGCCAAACGATCCGCGTGTTTGCTTGTTGCTCAGGATATCTTGCAACGACAGCACGTCGCCCGAGAGTTTGGTGATATTGTCCTGCGCCTTGTCGATCGAGGCGAGCCGTTCTTGCAGCTGCGTCAGGCTGGTCGTGGTGCGCTTGGACGAGCCGTGCAGCGTTTCGGTCATGCGCTGCTGCATCTCGGCCAAAGACCGGGCCGAACGGGCGGCGTTCTCGGCCAGGCGGTCCTGCATCTGCTGCTGCACATGGGCCAGCCGCGCTTCCATGCTCTGCATCATCTGCGCTTGGGTGTTGGTCTGGGTGTCCGAGACCATCTGCAACCCGCCGCGCAGCTGCTCTTGCCCCTGCCCCAACTGCTGCACGTGCCCCCCAAGGATACGCATCTGCTGGGCCAAGGGTGCGGCCACGCGGGCCGAGCGGCCAGCGGCGCGGACCGCCATGATGAGTAGGATGATGATGAGGAACAGCAGTCCCGCCCCCGCGAGCGCCGCGAGAGTCAGAGGATCAGACAAGTTCAAAGTCGCGCCGCCAAGCTCCATCAAGTGCGCCCGAAAAGCCGTTCGATGTCAGCCAGTTTAAGCTCGACGTAGGTGGGGCGTCCGTGGTTGCACTGACCGGAATGGGGCGTCGCTTCCATCTCGCGCAGCAGGGCGTTCATCTCTTCGGCGCGCATCCAGCGGCCTGAGCGGATCGAGCCGTGACAGGCCACGCGGCTGAGGATCGCTTCGATCTTGGCCTGCACGATGTTGCTGCTGTCGCCGTCGGCCAATTCGTCCAGCACATCAAGGATCAGCGCGCGGGCGTTCACGGTGCCGAGGATGGCCGGGGTTTCGCGCACCGCGATGGCGCTGCCGCCAAAGGCTTCGATGCCAAGACCAAGTTTCGCGAGGTCGTCGGCCAACTCCAGCAGCCGCGCACAGTCGTTGGCAGACAGTTCGACAATCTCAGGGATCAGCAGCGCTTGGGCCGCCACGCCGTTGGCGTCCATCTGGCGCTTCAGCTTTTCGTAAACCAACCGCTCATGCGCGGCGTGTTGATCCACAATGACCATGCCATTGGCGGTCTGGGCGATGATGTAATTCTCATGCACCTGCCCGCGCGCGGTGCCGAGGGGGTAGTCTGGCGCAGGCGTCTCGGACGCCTCTTCGACAACCGGTGCGGCGGGTGTCGGCGTGCCTTCCACCCGGCCCCAAACGCCTGCGGTCTCGGCAAAGCCGGGCGCTTGCGCCTCATAGGCAGCTTGGCGCGCGGCGGGGCTGGGGCGGTCCATGCCTGCGCGATCCATCTGGTAGACCCGTGCGCCTTGCGGCTCTGGTTGCATCGCGCCAAGCGTCGCCTGCGCCACGGTGGTTGAGGCGCGGTGCCCCGCTTCGGCCAGCGCATGGCGCAGCGCCGAGACGATCAGCCCCCGCGCCAGACCGGGATCGCGGAAGCGGACCTCGGACTTGGCCGGGTGCACGTTCACATCCACCAAAGTCGGCGGACATTCCACGAAAAGCGCCGCCGCCGGGTGACGGTCGCGGCTGAGGAAATCGGAATAAGCACCGCGCAACGCACCGGTCAGCAGTTTATCCCGCACCGGGCGGCCATTCACGAAGAGATATTGCGCCACTGCAGAGCCGCGCGAATAGGTTGGCAGTGCTGCGAAACCCGTCAGGTGCAGCCCCTCGCGCATCGCATCGATGGGCAGAGAGTTTTCGGCAAACTCACGGCCCAAGACCTGCGCCAGACGGCCATGCAATGCCTCAAACAGATCCCCCTGCTCGGCCTCGGCGCGGAACACATCGCGGCCTTTGCCGTCGCCCGAGACATCGCGCAGCACGAAGCGCACGAAGGGTTCGGCCATAGCCAGCCGCTTGATAACATCGCCGATGGCCTGCGCTTCGGCCCGGTCAGTGCGCAGAAACTTGAGCCGCGCTGGAGTGGCAAAGAACAGATCGCGCAGGGTGACGATGGTGCCGCTGTTGAGTGCTGCCGGGCGCGCCTCGCCCATGCGGCCACCGTCGACAGTAATTTCGGCCCCTTCAAAACCCGCAGCCCGGCTTGTGATGGTCAACCGCCCCACCGCGCCGAGCGAGGGCAGCGCCTCGCCACGAAAGCCGAAAGTGTGGATGTTCAGCAGGTCCGACCCGTCGATCTTAGACGTAGCATGTCGCGACAAAGCCAGTGCGAGATCGTCGGGCGCAATGCCGCAGCCATCATCGGTCACACGGATCATCGTCTTGCCGCCGTCGGCGTATTCCACCGTGATCCGCCGCGCCCCCGCGTCGATGGCGTTCTCGACCAGTTCCTTCACGGCAGAGGCCGGACGCTCGACCACCTCGCCTGCGGCTATGCGGTTGATCGCGGAATCATCCAACTGACGGATAACGGGGCGGTTTTCGCTTATATTGGGGTTCGTGGTGGCCATACCGCAAAACCTAGCTGGGCTGCGCCGATTCTGCCAGATGCGAATGGGGCGTAGAAAACGCTTATCAGAGGGGTTTAGGGAAGTCAGCGGACCGCCGCCAATGCTGGGGCGATCCGCTTATGGGTCGTCTACTCGGCGCACTGGTGCTTTTGTTATTCCGGTCTTATCAGAGCGGCGGGCGACCCGGGTAAAAGTGATCTCCGGGGGGAGCTTGCCACCTGTATAGACGCAGGACGAATCACAGGTCAAAGCAAAAACGAATCGGTTCGCAAAAAACGAATCGTTGCGATTCCCTTAAGCAGCGGGTGCTGCGGCGCCTCTTTGCCGATGCGGGCCCATAAGTGCTGCCAGCCCAAGGATAACACCCGAGACTGTGGCGATCATTCCGGCAGCCGAGACCGAATCCCGCATGCCGATCCAAAGCGGTCCGTATCCCGCCAAAACATAGCCCAGCACCGCGGCGAGCGTGGCAAAGAGCACCGACCACGCAATTTGATGCTCCAACCGGTTGGTCATCATCCGTGCGGCGGCGGGGGGGCAAATGAACATGGCGATGACAATGATACTGCCCACCGCATCAAAGGCGGCCACAGCGGCAATCGCCGCGACAATCACCAGCCCAAGGCCAAGCGGCCCGGTTTTCATGCCGATGGTGCGGGCGAACCCTCCGTCGAAGGTGCTGATTTTCAGCGGCCGCCAGAAGATCGCTGTGAAAAGTGCGACGAACAGCAGCGTTACCGCCATGCGCGGCAGTTCAACCGGGATGGTCGCCAGCGCTTCGGGGTCTAGCAGAGAGCCCCAGCCAGTTGCGTCGAGCCAGATCAGGCTTTCAAGGTTGCCGTAAAGTGCATGTTCCACGTCGAGATGCACATTGCTGGTGTCCGATTGCTCAAGCAGCAGCACGCCGCCCGCGAACATCGCGGTAAAGATCACGCCCATCGCCGCACCGGATTCGATCTTGCCCAAGCGGCGCACGCCCTCAATAGCCATCACAGAAACCAACGCCGCGCCCGCGGCGCCCAGCAGCATCGGCCACGTGCTGACCACGCCGGTCACCAGAAACGCGACGACGATCCCCGGCAGCACCACATGGCTGATCGCATCGCCGATCAGCGCTTGGCGGCGCAGCACCAAGAAATTTCCCGGCAGGGCACAGGCCACGGCGACGAAAATGCCGATGAGCATCGGCACCAACGATAGGGGGACAAATTCAGAACCGTTCATGCCATCACCCCGCCGCGCATGTCGATGCGGCTGTCAATTTCGCGGATTTGGTCGGCGGTCAGCACCGTCTCAATCGGGGTCAGACCGTCATATTGCTGTGCGGCGGTTTCATAGGCCGGGTCGCTGCGGATAAGCTGCCAGCGGGTCTCATCCCGCAGCGCCTTGGCGGCGCGGCCCCGGCCTGCTTTGGTGGCCACCCCATCAGGCAGCGCATAGCCTTCGGCGCGCAGCAGACGCAGGGTGAGTTGTTCGTAGATCGGTTGCCCATGGGCCAGCGCCAGCAGCCCCTGCCGGAGATGCACCCGGCGCTGGTATCGGCGGTGGCGCAGCAAAGCCGAAAGCGCGCCGCGCCCTGGAGCCAGCAGCAGCGACAGCGCGAAGAGCGCGAAACCCACCAGCACAATAATCGGCCCCGTCGGCAGGTTCGGCTGCGCCGCCGACAGCGCCGCACCGACATAGGCCGCGATACCGCCAAGTGCGCCTGAGATCAGCACCACGTGATCGGTCCGCTCGCTCCAGAAGCGGGCGGTCACGGGCGGGATGATCAACAGCGCGACAATCAGGATCAGCCCAACGATTTTGAGCCCCACCACTGTCACAGCCAGCACCAGCCCCATCATCGCCAGATCGGTGCGTGGCACGTTCTGGCCGATGGCGGTGCCATATTCCGGGTCAAATGAGGCGAGTGTCAGCGGGCGGCGCAAGAGCAAAACCAGCGCCAGCGTCAGCGCCGCTGCCACCGCGATAATCAGCGCATCGTTGCGCAGCATCCCGGCGGTGGAGCCCAAGAGGAAATCCTCCAGCCCCGCCTGCCGTCCGGCACTCATGTTCTGGATCACGGTCAGCAAAACGATGCCAAGCCCAAAGAAGACCGACAGGACCGAGCCAATGGCCGCATCCTCGGCCAGCCGCGTGCGGTTGCTGAGCCATGAGACCAAGAGCAGCCCTGCCGCTGCCGACGCCGCCGCGCCCAGCAGCAGGCCAATCAGGTTTCGCCCGTCACCCCCGAGCGCGACCATCACCATGAAAGCAATCGCCACGCCGGGCAGCGTTGCATGCGAAATCGCATCGCTCACCAACGCCCGTTTGCGCAGGAAAAGAAAAGTGCCGCCGACCCCTGCGGCCATGCCCAAAAGCGTGGCCCCCAGTGTCACCAGCGTGGCATTATAGCCCAGTTGTAGCGTCAGCGCGTCCCAGATCATGACAGTTGCAGCGCATCCATCTGCGCGCCGGCCAAGCGCCCTCCATAGGCGTCTTGCAGGTGGTGAGCTTGGAATACGTCTTCGACGCTGCCTTCGGCGACGCGGTGGGTATTGATAAGGAACACATTGTCGAAATACTCGGCCACGGTCGATAGGTCATGGTGCACAGCCACAACCGTCTTACCCGCGTCTCGCAGAGATTTCAGCACGGCGATGATCGCCTTTTCAGTCGCTGCATCAACCCCGGCAAAGGGTTCATCCAACAGATAAAGGTCTGCGTCCTGCGCCAAGGCACGGGCAAGAAACACCCGCTGCTGCTGGCCGCCCGACAGCTGGCCGATCTGGCGGGTGGCGAAATCCTCCATCCCGACGCGCGCCAGACAATCCGTGGCGCGGGCGCGGTGAACGGGGCGGATGCGGCCCAAAAGGCCCAACTGTGGGTAGAGGCCCATCAGCACCACGTCGATCACGCGGGTCGGGAAATCCCAATCCACGCTGGCGCGTTGCGGCACATAGGCAATCCGGTGGCGCTGTTCAGCGACCGGCTTGCCATAGACGGTGGCGGTGCCCGCGAGTGGGGTAAGAATGCCCAAAGCGGCCTTGAGCAAAGTCGACTTGCCCGCGCCATTTGGCCCAATGATTGCCGTCATCTTGCCCGGCTCAACGGTCATATCGACCGAAAAGACCGCAGGCTTCTGCCCATAAGAGACGGTCATCCCGCGCACGGCAAGCGGGCTGTGGGCGCGGGACGTGGGCGCGGTTTCGCGGCTGCTGGCGAGTTCAAGTGTCATAGATCAGCTTCCCTGTACCAGCTTGCCATTCATCCCGCCCGCATCCACCGACGCGCCGAGCGCGCGGGCGATGGTGGTGACGTTGTGATCGATCATACCGATATAAGTGCCCTCATAGCTGCCGGGTTCCCCCATGGCGTCACTATAGAGCGATCCTCCGATCACGACCTCATGACCACGCGCCGCAGCTCCTTCGACTAGTGCACGCATGTTGCGGTCGGAAACCGACGTCTCGACAAAGACCGCGCCGATCTCGCGCTCGACCAGCTCATCGACCAGCCCAGAGATACGGTTCAACCCGGCCTCGCTGTTGGTCGAGATGCCCTGAATGCCGATCACCTCAAACCCAAAGGCGCGCCCAAAATAGCTGAAGGCATCATGGGCCGTGACCAAGATGCGCTGATTTTCAGGCACCTGCGCTACGGTCTCGGCCGCATAGCTGGCCAATTGCTCCAATTCCGCGCGATAGGTGGCCGCGTTCTCGGCGAAGGTCTCGGCCCCCGTCGGGTGAGCCTCGGTCAGCGCGCGGGTAACCTCATCCACGACGGCGATCCAAGTCTTAGGGTCCATCCAGACGTGCGGGTCATAGCGGCCCTCGTAGTCAGGGTGGCTGAGCAGATCGTCTTGGGGCAGCGCATCGGCCACAGCGACCACGGCACGCTTGCGGCCCAGATCCTCAAAAAACCGCTCCATCTGCGCCTCAAGGTAGAGGCCATGCCAGAGCACCAGATCGGCGCGGGTCAGCGCCACGATGTCGCTGCGGGTTTGGCGATAGCTGTGTGGATCGACGCCTGAGCCCATCAGCGAGCGGACCTCAACCAAATCGCCACCAACGCGGCGGGCGGCGTCGGCGATCATACCTGTCGTCGCGACGATGTTGAGCTTTTGTGCCGCGAAGGCGGCAGGTGCCGCTCCCAGAAGTGCAAATGCACTCAGGCCACCGATCAATGCGGTACGGCGGGACGGGCGAAAAGGGTCAGATACATGTTTCATGAGACATTAATGAGAACGATTCTCAATTAAGTCAACAGTTGCGAATGGTTCTCATTAACAATTGCAGCATTTCGCTTAGTTTTGAGGCATTCCCCACGTGACGCGGGGTTAGCGTCGCTTGCCTTGCCCCCAGCCTCATGCCATTTTGCCTGCCTGACCAAACCGGAGAGACCCGATGGCCACCCAAACGACCCCGCAGGAAAGCGACACAGCAACCGGCACACCCGGCCATCTGCCGCAGGTGACTGAACAGCGCGTTGAGCCTATGCCGCTTGATATGGATTGGCTGCGCTCTGTGCAGGCGAACACCTCGGCGATTGAGCGCCGTGCCGCCGCCCTGCCCGCGCGCCGTTCGCTGAAAAAAGCGCATCAGGCCGCGTGGCTGCTGCGCGCTGTGACCTGTATCGACCTGACGACCCTGTCGGGCGACGACACCGCGCGCCGGGTTGAGCGGCTCTGCGCCAAGGCCCGCCAACCGATTGCGCCCGATCTCCTCGGTGCGCTTGGCATGGCACCGATCACCACCGGCGCGGTTTGTGTCTATCATGAGATGATCCCCGCCGCGCGCAAAGCGCTGGAAGGGACGAATATCCCCATCGCCGCCGTCTCTACCGGTTTCCCGGCAGGCCTCTCGCCGCTGGAACTGCGCATCCGAGAGATTGAGATGAGTGTGGAAGAAGGGGCCAGCGAGATCGACATCGTGATCTCGCGCCGCCATGTGCTTTCGGGCGACTGGCAGGCGCTTTACGACGAAATGCGCGCCTTCCGTGAGGCCTGCGGGGAGGCCCATGTAAAAGCGATCCTTGCCACCGGCGAATTAGGCTCGTTGCGCAATGTCGCACGCGCGTCGCTGGTCTGCATGATGGCCGGAGCTGATTTCATCAAGACTTCGACCGGCAAGGAAAGCGTTAACGCCACCCTGCCCGTCAGCCTCGTGATGATCCGCGCGATCCGTGAGTATTATGAGCGCACCGGGGTGCGGGTGGGCTATAAGCCTGCTGGCGGCATCTCGAAAGCCAAGGATGCGATTACCTATCTGGCCTTGATGAAGGAAGAGCTGGGCGACCGTTGGTTGCAGCCTGATCTGTTCCGCTTTGGCGCGTCCTCGCTCTTGGGCGATATCGAGCGGCAGTTGGAGCATCATGTGACCGGCAATTATTCGGCGGGCTACCGCCACGCGACCTCCTGAGCCTGTTGCAGGCTTCGGGACGGTATTTGGAAAAGGATGAAGGCATGAGCGTGTCCGAAATTTTTGAGAGCATGGAATACGGGCCAGCCCCGGAATCGGCGGCAGATGCGCTGGCGTGGATCGTGGATCAGGGCGGGCGTTTTGGTCATTTCATTGATGGCGCTTTCACCGCGCCGGGAGCGGGTTTCGACAGCACCAACCCGGCCACGGGCGAGGTTTTGGCGAGCCTGACGCAGGCGACGCAGGGTGATGTTGATAGCGCGGTGAAGGCCGCGCGAAAGGCGCAGCCGAAGTGGGAGAAGCTGGGCGGCCATGGCCGGGCGCGGCATATCTATGCGCTGGCGCGGTTGTTGCAGAAACATGCGCGGCTGTTTGCAGTGTTGGAGGTGTTAGACAACGGCAAGCCGATCCGCGAGGCGCGCGATATCGACGTGCCCTTGGCGCAGCGACATTTCTATTACCACGCGGGCATGGCGCAATTGATGGACAGCGAATTGCCCGATGCGCAGGCGCTTGGCGTGTGTGGGCAGATCATTCCGTGGAACTTCCCGCTGTTGATGCTGGCGTGGAAGATCGCTCCGGCGCTGGCGATGGGCAATACTGTCGTGTTGAAGCCTGCTGAGTATACATCGCTGGCGGCGCTGCTCTTTGCAGACATTTGCCGTCAGGCTGGGTTGCCGAAGGGTGTCGTTAACATCGTCACCGGCGATGGGGCTGTGGGCGAGATGATTGTCACCCATGAGGATATCGACAAGATCGCCTTCACCGGCTCTACCGCCGTGGGCCGCCGCATTCGTGAGGCGACGGCGGGCTCGGGCAAGGCGCTGACTTTGGAGCTGGGGGGCAAATCGCCTTATATCGTATTCGATGACGCCGATCTTGATAGTGCGATCGAAGGCTTGGTCGACGCGATTTGGTTCAATCAGGGGCAGGTCTGCTGTGCGGGCTCGCGCCTTTTAGTGCATGAGCCGGTGGCTGATCGTTTCTATGCCAAGCTGCGCACCCGGATGGAAAAGCTGCGCATTGGCGATCCGCTGGACAAGAGCATCGATGTGGGCGCACTGGTGGACCCGGTGCAGTACAAGCGCGTGAGCGAGATGGTGGAGGCGAATACTGCGGGTGAGCGGTTTGTGACGCCGGGCGCGATGCCGGAGAATGGGTGTTTCTATCCGCCGACGCTGATCACCGGGCTGAACCCCGCCGACACGCTGATGCAGGAAGAGATTTTTGGGCCGGTGCTGGTGTCGACCACCTTCCGCACGCCTAGCGAGGCCGTGCAACTGGCCAATAACACGCGCTATGGGTTGGCCGCGACGGTCTGGACCGAGAATGTGAACCTGGCGCTTGATATTGCGCCGCAGTTGGAGACCGGGATCGTCTGGGTCAACGGCACCAATATGATGGACGCCGCCGCTGGCTTTGGTGGCAAGCGCGAGAGTGGTTTTGGCCGTGAGGGCGGTTGGGAAGGTCTGGCGGGCTATACGAAGCCAAAGGTTTCCGGCAAGCCGCTGAAAGAGATTGAGCCCTTCACTGGCGAAGGCGCACCGGAAGACGGGATCGACCGCACCGCAAAGCTTTATATCGGGGGCAAGCAGGCGCGGCCCGATGGCGGCTATTCCGCACCGGTCTGGGGCAAGTCTGGTGGGCTGTTGGGGCATGTGAGCCTTGCCAGTCGCAAAGATGTCCGCAACGCGGTGGAAGCGGCGCATGCGGCGAAGGGCTGGTCAAAGACCACTGGCCATCTGCGGGCACAGATCCTGTACTACATTGCCGAGAACCTCTCTGCGCGGGGTGATGAATTTGCCGCGCGTTTGGATGCGATGCAGGGGACGAAGACGGGCCGCAAGGAAGTCGACGCCGCGATTGACAGGCTCTTCACCTATGCCGCATGGGCCGACAAATACGATGGTCAAGTGCACGGCGTGCCGATCCGGGGGGTGGCGCTGGCGATGAAGGAACCTGTGGGCGTGGTTGGGGCGCTCTGCCCGGCCGAGGCACCGCTCTTGGGGTTGGTCGCTTGCATGGCGCCAGCGATTGCCATGGGCAACCGGGTGATCCTGTCGGCGAGCGAGCCCTTCCCGCTGGCGGCGACTGATTTCGTGCAGGTGCTTGAGACATCAGACGTGCCTGCCGGGGTGGTCAATATCCTGACCGGACCGCAGGCCGATTTGGCCGAGCCGATGGCACGGCATATGGATATTGATGCGGTTTGGTGCTTTGGCGCGGCGGAACTGTCTGGTGTGGTTGAGAAAGGCGCTGCGAGCAATATCAAGCGCACTTGGGTGAACCACGGTATGGCGCGCGATTGGTTCGGGGCCGAGGGCGCGGGGCGCGAATTCCTGCAAGCCGCGACCGAGGTTAAGAACATCTGGGTGCCTTACGGCGAATAAGCCCTGACGCCCGAAACAGGTTGAAAGCGCCGCCCCTTTTCGGGAGCGGCGCTTTATTTATTCCTGCGGTGGGGTGGAAGCCCCTAGCCCCTCGGGCTGGCCGACCACGACGAAGTGCAGGTTTTCCGGGTCCAGCAAATCCGCCGCGACGCGTTTGACATCCGCCAGCGTCACGGCCTCAACCTTGTCGTTGCGGGTGGCGATATAGTCGGTCGGCAGGTCGAGCATCTGCATACCGACGAGGATATTGGCAATCGGGCTATTTCCGTCAAAACGCAGCGGATAGGCGCCGGTGATATAGGTCTTGGCGGCTTCCAGTTCCTCTTGGGTAATGCCTTCGGCAGCGGCTTTGGCCCATTCGGCGCGGATCACGTCAATCGCCTCACCGATACGGTCATTGGCCGAACTGACAGAGCCGAGATAGGTCTCAGCCAGATCGCGCGGGGCGAGGTATGAATAGACCCCGTAGGTCAGGCCGCGCTTTTCACGCACCTCGGTCATCAGCCGGGATTCGAAACCACCACCGCCGAGAACGTGGTTCAGCACCGTGGCGGTAAACCAATCGGGATCATCCTGCGCGAGGCCCGGCTGTCCGAAGATCGCGACGGATTGCGGCGTGGCGAAATCGACCAGCGTGGTGCCGGCGGGAATTTCCACATCCGCACGCGGCGGCATTGGCGCGCCTTCAGCGGGCAGATCGCCCAGCAGGGTGTCGAGCAGCTCACCCAGTTCTTCGGGCGTGATGTCCCCCACCGCACCCACATAGATGCGGTCACGGGCCAGCACAGCGCTCTGGGCCGCGATCAAGTCGTCGCGGGTTAGCCCGGCCACGGTCTCCAACGTACCGTTCAGGGAGCTGCCGTAGGGGTGGTCGCCAAAAGCGACCTTGTCAAAGGTCTCGCGGGCGATCTCATTCGGGTCTTTCTGGTTCGACTGGATGTTGGAGATCACCTGACCGCGCACACGCTCAACTGCGTCTTGGTCAAAGCGCGGCTCCAGCAGTGCGGCGCGCAGCAGGTCGATGGAGGCGTCGCGGTTCTCGGTCAGGAAACGGGCGGAGACGGAAAGCGCATCATCCGACACGTCAAAGCTGAGACTCGTGGCCAGTGCTTCGGTCTCGCGGCTAAAGGCGCGCGCGTCCATATCGCCTGCACCCTCTTCCAGAAGGCCCGTCATCAGGTTGATCGCGCCGCGTTTGCCGGGGGCGTCCAGCGAAGCACCACCGCGGAACCGTATTTCCAAGGCGACAAATGGGATCGAATGCTCTTCGACCAACCAAGCGGTGATGCCGCCGGGGCTGGTGACGGGCTGGATGTCGACTTCGGCTCGGGCGGGGAGTGCCGCAACTACCGTCAGGATCAGGGCGTAGATCAGTCTCATTGCGCGTCCTCCTTCATCAGCCAACCGGTGACCGATGCACGTTTGTCGAACAGGTCGCGGGCGGCCTGCATGATGTCTTCGGCGGTGACGGCTTGCAGCACATCGGGCCAGTCCTGCACGTCTTCGACGGTCAGGCCGATGGCAAGGGCCGAGCCGTAGCGA
>Ga0209345_10000760_pt1 | contig 41228 bp, 82 predicted proteins | sample Cruoilmetagenom7_FD_187294 | JGI IMG/M metagenome (GOLD analysis project Ga0209345, IMG submission 187294) | Oil polluted marine microbial communities from Coal Oil Point, Santa Barbara, California, USA - Sample 7 (SPAdes) (version 2) | ecosystem: Environmental > Aquatic > Marine > Oil seeps ...
TGTCGAAGGACCAAGGGACCGAGGGACCGAGGGACCGCCGGACCACCCGGTCCACTGGTCCAAAAACGTTCTCAAAAAGAAAGTGGCTACCGATGCTGCATTACTATAAAGTTTTTTTTCGCCATGGACCACCCGGTCCTGCGGTCCGAAACTGTCATGATTAATTACGGAGCCACAAGAATGTAATAAGGTAATAAGGTAAAGAAAGTAACATAAAGAAAAGGTCTTATGTATTTACTTAATATATACTCCTAAGTATATAAATATATCTATTGCAGTATTGCATTATATACAGAACACTTAAGTACCTATAGACTAATACTCTAGGGTATGGACGAAAATAAACTCAAGGACATCGTGAACATTTATGGGAAACACGTGATAATTCGTACAACCACAGATAATGAGTATGAAGGTGTGATTCACATGTACAATGAAGGATGGATCTACTATGTGGATATGGATAAATATCAGTGTCGGCTTCCCACAAGTGTCATCGAACACATCAAATGCATCGGTGAAAAATTTGATGTGAATGAAGTTATGGATGCTGAAAGGAAAATGTACAAAAGGCAGTTGGAAGAGCTTAAGAAGATGCAAAAGGAAGACGAGGCTAAATCAGATGAGCCAGAAACCAGGACGGGATACCAATGATATTTCCGACACAACTTTTTAAGGATTTAGCCAAGATTAACCCCATCATGATTTTTGACTATAGGGTAAAAGGCAAGTTGATTGTGGGGGCAGTTGAAAACTCTAATACATTGGCATGTTGTGTGGAATTCAAAGTGGATCATGAGCTGGATTCCATTTATCGTTACAAGATAACACCACTGAACAAACTAATGAGCCCGACAGTAAACTGTGAACTTGGGAAGTCTCTAATGTTTAGGGCATGTGGAATGAGCATATATAAAATACAGGACACCGACAACATATCAAATTTGCCTGTTGGGTTAGATACAAGTGCCCATGCCCATATGGAATTCCCCTTGAGTGACCTATATGGGATAACAGAAATGATAGCATCAGTATCCCCATATATGTTCATGGAGACAAAGAACAAGATGTTAAAGTTCAGTGACAACGATATGAAAGAACATGTGACAAAAAGCCTTAGTTTAGCAAAGCCATCAAGGGAAAATGTTTCTGTGAACCCGGATATCCTACTCAAGGTCCTTGATATTGTGCCAGACTGTAGAGATATGATAGTTAAGTTGGGGATAAAGACAGGAGGGCCTGTAACAATATCCTATGACAACTACACCTTCTATATTGCACCACTGAAGCTTAAAAAAGAAGATAGCCTAATGGAGGAATAAAAATGGCATGTATATTTGCACAGAAAACACAAAAACAGATGAAAAGAAGAAGAGGCATACAGATATTTAATGAAGGGGAAGGGAGCACATGTAGTCTTGCCGAAAAGCCTGTGTATTGTACAGGGGAACATGAGAGGGCTAACTGTCCGTTTTGGTGGAGGAATTAAAATGGAAAAACCAAAACAGAGTGTGAAAGAGATAAAAGCACAAATACTTCAGGAGGCTTTAGAATGTCATGATTGTGACGACTGTAGTTTTAGGAAAGAATGTGGAGAGTATGTAAAAGATCATGATATGGATTTCTGTTTGGAAATGATGTATGAGTTTGATGAAAAGGAGTAATGGGAGGTTTAAAAATGGGAATTGAAACAAAGATAAATGTGGGATGTGACATATGTAGAAAAGAGATTACAGACGATGGAAGAACATTTTGTGCAGATTGTTTTTATGCTCTTGAAAATGAAGTCGAAACACTGGAAAAAGAAAATACCAAATTAAGGGAGGTAGATTTAATATGAAAAACATTTATATAAAAAAAGAAACAGTGGAAATAAATAGAAGACAAGTAATAAGATATTTTATAGATGATATAGAATTTAATACACTTTCCGAACTGTTAAAGGAAAAATATAAGAATCATGGGGAATTTTATAAAGAAGTCTTTGGTGTAAATGAAAGAGATGCGAAAGATGCGAATTGGGGCCCTGAACATAGTGATTTTAATTCCGAATGTGTGGGTTGGAAAGAATTTTTATATGATGGAGGAGTAATTAAAAAAACAATGAAAATGGAAAGCGTAACTTTACGAGATGAAATGACTAAAGATTACCACTGGGGGATAGATATAAATACAAATAACCAATAGGAGAGTTAAAATGAACCAAAAGAAAATAACCAGAATAACAAGAAAAGGCAGACACATTTACACAATGGAAGATGTGGCTAAAGAGTTTGTGGGATTTACCAGTATGCTGAGTATGATACACAAGCCCTGGCTACTCAAATGGAAAGTGAATAACCCAGATTGGGAGCAGAAAATGAAGTATGCGCAAAGAGTGGGCAACATAGCACACACCTATGCAGAGGTCAGAGGTATTGATGGAATAACGTACAGTAATATCAAAAGCATTAAAGATATAGGGGAACGCGACGTGCAGTTACCCAACATGGTGTTCGTGGACGCATTCTTAGAGGAAAAGCGAAGGACCAACCTCCATATAAGAAATGCCATGGGTGCTTTTGATAAGTGGGTAGCAGAATATGATCCCCTTTTCCTTGCCACAGAAGTACGCCTCATCGATGTCACCAGCGGCTTTGGGTGCACAGTAGATGCCATAGTGTTGATAGGAAGTACAATACATGTGGTGGATTATAAGACAAATGCCAGTATCTCAAAAGAAAACATCATGCAGATTGTCATGTACACTGATGTTGTCATGAGGAATTTGGCAGGGGGGAAACGTTGTATCCCGGCCATTGTGAGGTTACAGAAAAAGAATGGAAGAATGCATATGAATACCTATGAAGACAAATTCATGGAGTATAAAGAAATGGGGCAGGACCTTGTGAAGTTTTATAATGCATATAACAGTAGGGGGCTCTATGGCAAAAATTAAAGGGAAGTATGTGACAGTGACATACGATGAGAGTGTGGAGTTTGAAGAGTTTGAAGAGGTAATTGGCCGTGTGGCAACCTATGACGAGTGTGTTGAAATGATGAAGATCTTTGAAATGAGCTTTAAGGAACTGTCAAAAAAGTTACCATGTGATGTGACTTTCGAGAGGGATCTGTGAAGGCCCCAGTGTCTTCCCCATATTTCCCATTTGAAAAGATTAGAGAGGGGCAGTCTCAATTTATGGGGGATATATCAGAGTCTATAAGAAGTAAGAGACCTCTCATAGCTCATGCACCTACAGGTATTGGGAAGACAGCAGCAGTCTTGTCAGCAACTCTCCCCTTTGACAAAACAATATTGTACCTGGTCCCAAAACAATCCCAACACCAAATTGTCATTGAGACTTTAGAGGCAATATCTAAACACACTGGAAAATCTATTAACACAGTAGATATCATTAGCAAGCAAGCCATGTGCCCTCAGGAATCCATGAGATCCCTATATTTCGCAGATTTTTTGCGGCAATGTTTTAACCTTAGAAAGGGAAAAGCTTGCGAGTTTTGGGACAATCAGAAAAAGCTCATTGACTCCTACGGCATTGTTGGAGTGGAGGATCTCATGAAGCATGGAAAGGAAAATTCCATGTGTCCATACTACTTGGGTTTTGAACGATTACAAACTGCTGAAGTTGTAGTTGCAGATTACAACCTTGTGTTTAGTGATATGTTGGAGCGCACTATGGAAGAACTGGGGGACATTATTATTGTTGTGGATGAAGCACACAACTTACCCAGTCGTGTAATAAGTCACTTATCGGGAAGTTTGACGGCAAACAAGTTGGATTCCGCTGCCGCTGAAATTAGAAAGGAAAATTTTGTGTGCTACCAACTACTCAAATCTCTACAGACAACATTGAAAAGTTACCTGAAAAAGGAATCTAAGGGCATGAAACCAAATTCAAAAAGACAAGTGGATAAAGCAGTATTTGAAGGGTTGGTGGTCGATGTCTTAAGTGAAAGATTTGAGACAACCCCCTACCAAACCTTTGTTTCAGAGCTCAAGGATCATCTGTACAACAACTACTCTTGTGAAGTTGCAAAGTTCCTTCAAGGGTGGGCCAACATGGGCGAATGCATCCATATGGTAGTCACAAAGGAAAAAGGGGCATACCTGACATATAAATGTCTGGACCCATCTATCATGACAAGACCAATAGTAGATACACATACAGTCATAGCTATGTCTGGAACCCTCTACCCAATGGAAATGTATAGGGATGTGCTGGGGTTTCCCAAAAACACAAATCTCAGGGAATATGCTTCCCCATACCCAAAGGGCAACAAGCTCAGTGTAATCACAACAGAGCTGACAAGTGAGTATACACAGCGGACTGACCTTATGTTTATGAAATTGGGAAAGGCTATATCGGACATGGCGACCGGAAACACCTTAGTGTTCTTCCCATCATACAGCTTACTCAACGCCATAAAGGAACGCATGTCCTCAACAACCTCCAGCAGAATTATCATTGAAAAGCAAAACATGACAAAGGAAGAAAAGCAGGAGATGTATCAATTTGTTGTGGATTATGGAGCTATCCTATTTGGGGTTCAGGGAGGTTCTTTTTCGGAAGGATTCGACTATAAGAACAATGTGATAGAGACTGTCATAGTTGTTGGGTTACCTTTAGCCCCCCCAGACACTGATGTGAAGGCACAGATAGATTATTATGTGGGGAAGTTCGGGAAACAGCTTGGGAAGAAGTATGCATATGTGTATCCAAGCCTAAGAAAGGCCATACAAGCAGCAGGAAGGGGAATAAGGTCTGAGACAGATAGATGTGCTGTAGTCTATATGGACTATAGGTATGGGTACTCCACATACAAAGAGTGCTTTGAGGATGAGGTAGGGGTCTATGATGTGGGGACGGTGTGTGGGATGCTTGAGGATTTTAAGAAAGGGGATAAAGCAAAACCTTATATGGTTTGAAGTTAAATATAATATAAGAGACGGTAAAATGGAAAATGATAAAGAATTGAAAGTAAAAGAGAGCCTGTGGGTATATGATGTTTTGAAAGCATGTTGGGAAGGGAAGTTATTTGACTATGAAAAAAACCCCGCGCCATCAGATGCAGCAAAGGAAAGGGTAATAAAAATTATTGATGGGATATTAAACAAATGAAAAGGAAGGTAGATAAAATGAGACAAGGAGATATATTGTTAAGGAAAATTGAAAAAGTGCCAGTAGGTGCCGTGGAAAAAGACAAAGTATTGGCTCTGGGTGAAGTAACTGGTCACTGGCATGGGTTTGCAGAGGATTCAGCCACCAAAGTGTATCAACCCTCTAACGGTGGAAACCAAGTTGTTGTTGTTGAAGAAACAAGTGAGTTGATGCATCAAGAACACAAGTTTGAGGATGGGTATGCAACTATTGAACCTGGAATCTATGAAGTCATACACCAAAGGGAACTCAGTATGCGTGCTGGAGCTCAACATCATAACCAAGAGCGTACAGATGCAGAAACACGTAGAGTATTAGATTGAAGGTGTGTTGGGATGTTTGAAAACGATGCTGAAGAGATGTTTAACAGGGTGTTAAGTGGTGATGTATCCAATGATGAATTTGAGAGGTGGATGTTGAGGGACGAAACTAAAATGATATCTGGGGGATACACACCTGATCAACAAAAAATGTTGAGTGAAGTAGAGTCAGAATGGATGCAATATTTCTATGATCTCAAGTTTAATAAGGAACTTGCAATTGAGTGTTTTGAGTTTCTAATTACAGATGCTGGGTACGAATTGCCAAAAATTGTAATATGTGATAGTCCGCAAGAGTGCCGAAAACTTGTTTTAGAAAGGACAAACTATCATAAATATAGATGTAATGCACAGAGAACGGATATGAGACCTTCCCTTTGTGGAACTGTGGCAGAGTTCACATGGGCCCCAACCTTTGATTTTTTAAATAGGATCGGTGTGATAAAATCGGAAAAATTTAAAAACTATCTGAGGTTAATAAAAAATGGTACATTCTATGCTATTATCATGGATAAAATTTGTGCAATCAGCCGGCCCCCAATATTCATGAAGATGAACGATGAAGGGAGACTACATTGCACAGACGGCCCGGCAATTGAATTTAGTGATGGTTATAAAATGTTTTTTGTCGATGGTGTACGGTTTGGACCAGAGACATTCCAAGCAGCTTTTCTAAATCATATGAAGCCAAAAGACATCGTGTATGCACTGAATATTAGAAACACCGAACAGCGTGGAGCGATTATTGATCATTATGGTATCGATTATATTTTGGGTTGTCTGAACGCTAAAATCGTGGATACTCATGAGGCCATGAGCATTGTCACAGGTAAAAACACACTGAGTAGATTAATTGAATTTAAAGTAGGAAACGATCAATACCGAGCAGTCGACCTTGAGGACCACAGCACACATAAAAGAGTTGTTCGAGGGGTCCCAATTACAGTTGACACAAACACGTGTCTTGGAGCCATTGCATGGACATTCAGTATGAGTGTTGAAGAATACAAAGAATCTTTAGAGGTTGAGTTATGAAGGAGGATATATGATGAAAAATTTAGGAATTATCGTATATAAATCATTAGACGAGATATATGATATGGAAATTAATGGTTTTTATAGCATTGGCGACCAAATAATGAATAATATGGACTTAGACATGTTTTACGAATTAACAAGGTTATATAATGGTTGGGTGACAACAAAACTAAACATTATTGATCTTGTTAGAGATAAGATGGGGCCCGAAGAAGACGTGGATCCTTTAATAGAAAAGATAATTATTGGGTGAATAAGTTATGGAGAGTATACAAAGTGGTGTGGAGGAATCGTATAATAAATTTTCAAAGGAGGGGTGTGATAGTGTCAGCGTGCCGATTCCAGTAATATCTCAGGAAGAGTGGAATGATAATAAACTAATCCGGTTGGGTATATTTGATCTTGTTAAGGATGTTAGAGATGAAGCAGAATAACATAGACCCCATAGACTTTATAACTATGTTCACAAAAAGGCATGTCTGTTGCCGAGATTGTTTCCTTCGTGAAGTTTGTATATGGGGATCGATATTTCCACGGAAATGTAATGAAGTATCAGAACATATAGAAGAATATCAGAACGAATGGAAGGCATTTTATCGGTTTATCAATCCCCAACCACAGAAAGTTCGTAAGCATTATTATGAAGAGATATAGGAGGAAGAGATAATATGAAAATAAAAGGTATGGAAAAGATGACAAGAGAGCTATTGTTCAACTTGGCAAAAGAAATATTGAGTGACCATGAAGACAACTTGTATTTATCATTTGAATTTGGTGGGCTCTATAGTGGTGGATGTATATATACAAGTCCTGGAACAAACAACCAAATGACAAATGTAAAAAATCTCATAGAAAAGAGATTGAATATAAAGCTGAAGGCATCGTTAGATAAAACATCTCAAGAAGTAAGGTTTGAGTGGAAAAAATTCGATTGTATGATTACAATGATAAGCCCCAATAAATGCGATTTAATTAACACAAAGGAAATAACTGGCGATAAGATTATAGAGGTTGAAGAGCAGGAATTGTCTGGAGAAGTAGAGACTGTAACAAGAAGGTACAGGGAAAAAGTGATAGTGAAAACATACAGATGCTCAGGTGGAAAGGAATACACAGTTGAAACGGTTGTGAGGGATGAGGTGGACGATTGATGGAAGACTACCAAATCCCAGTAGCAATAAGCATAATAGTGAAGCACCTGAAGTTGGGCATGAGTAAATGGGAAATTATTCAGAACAATGAAGGCACAGACTACCAAATGATTTTTGACACAAGGGGAATTTTCTATTCTGCCATGATATGTGCTTTGGTGAAGCGGAAGTTTAAAGTGGCTTTCCGTGGTATAAATAGAATGGTAGTGGAGTAAATGAAAAACCTATACCTCCATATAACAGATGAATGTGACCATAACTGTGTGTACTGCTACAATAATGGTAGACGTAAAAACCCAAAGGTAATGAGCATTGAAACAGTTAACAAAGCATTAACAGTATTTCCGTATGACCAGGTTACTATAACAGGTGGGGAACCAACCTTAAGTTATTTATTTGATGATACACTTAAGCTAATATCAATTGAATATCCCGACATGAAAATAAGAGTGGACTCGAATGGATATGATGTAAATAAAATAATCAAAAACAAAAAACATATATCTGAAGTTAGGGTTAGCCTGGACGGGGATTTGGCTATGTACCATGATAGGATTAGAGGTAAACCCGGGTCATTTGCCAAATGTGTCAATAGTATCACAAGGCTAATAGATAATGGTATAAAATGTGAAGTGACATCCACAATTAACCGATACAACTATGGTAATGTTGAAGATCTAATAGGGTTTTGTGAAAAACTGGGTGTTGGTAAAATAAACTTTCACATAGTGACCGTATATGGTTACATTAATGATGACAGGGAGTTGGGTATAAGCGCAGAACAATGGTTGAAATTGGTGTCACTTTTTAATAATCTGGATAAGAACATAGACATTGTGTATCCAGTTGGGTTTGCGCCAGTTAATACAGATTTCAAATGTTGCATCCAAAACCTGGATAGGATTTCAGTTTTTTCAGGTGGGGAAATATACCCATGCGCATTGTATTTTGGTGAAACAAGCAAGCTGAATATTGATGACATAAATAGTATTAACGACGTTGATTTTGGCGAGATGGTTTGCTATGGTGAATGCACGAGGCTAAGATCATTGTCTGAACAGAAAATCGGCAAAGAATATTTCACTGAGTGTATTTACACCAAAAAGCTTATATAGATGTCCATAGAAATATAGTATGGAGGGTATGTAATGAACGAAACAGCAAAATATGAATGGAAACAAGTTGATGGAGACATCTGGGTATCAGAAGTCAACATTGAACAAGGCACTATAAAAGTGACAAGCAAAAACACTGGGAAAATAATCATTGAAAGGAAGGGCCTGTCTGAAAAGGTCATGAAAGTTGTGATGGATAATTTCCTTGGCGTTGTGGGGAAGAAGGTCGAAATGGGAACTTGTGACGATATGATGTATAGGTGATTGAGTATGGATGATATACCAGGATGGTTTGCATTGTTGGTTTTGGTAGTGACTGTATATCTTATTTACAAATGTGTAGTCATGTTTCACCAAGCGGCGTTTATATAAGTGATGTGGTGATTGAAGAATGAAACAAGAATACAAAGTTATGATGTTGGAAAGGGTATGGGAAGAGGACGAGATAAGTACGAAAGATAAATATTTTTATACAATGCTTTATGTACTGCTCGGTGTAACAACTGCGGTAGGTGTGATAAATATTGTTTGGGAGGAATTGGAAGACATTTGTTTTACCATTATAATAATTGTCTGGCTCATTATCATTGCTTTAATGATGTATATTGTAGGGCGGATGAGCTATGACTGAAACAAAAAAGTTTTGGTATAGAGTAAGTAAAATAACTGTAGGAGATTGCGCCCATATCGCATTTTCACTATCGATTATATTAGTGACTATATATCTTTGGTATAAATGGTTATGTATGTTTAACCAAGCATTATGAGGGAATAAAAAATGGACGAACGTGATAAGTTAATGTGTAAATTAATAGCAGGGCAAACACTTATTTTTGATGTGGTGCTGGTGTGTGGAGTTATTGCTGGAGTACCATTGGACTTTGTACTTAGGGGAATTTGTGCTGTATCACTCATAGGATTATTTGCAATTACGTGTATAGCAAGTATGGGTATGGAGGACTGACTATGGAAAAAGAAAATTCGGAACACATACGTGACTTTGTGTTTAATGTAACATTGGCAGCAGTAATTTCAGCTGTAATTGTGGTTGTAGTATGTGTGGTAGTAACAACTGTAAATGTATGGGATTATTTAGATAAGGTGATTGCTATTATACTTGTTGTGGGAGCTTTGAGGATGATGTGGGAAGGTACAAAATGACAGAAGAAAACTATGAGTTAACATGGAGTATGATGGTTGAGTTTGTTATAGCAGCAGTGATCTCAACAGTGGTAGTGCTGTCATTATGTGTGGCGATACACTTGGGTTATGGAATGCAAATTTTGTATTATGGGTATGGGGTGTTTCTTGCAGGAGTTGCCATGTTCTTGATGTGGAATATTACAAGTAGGTGATGGAGGAATGACATCAAAAACAGAAAAGCTTAATGACACAATGGCAAAAACACTTGTTATGATTGTGATACTTGCTCTCCTTTCAGACATATCAGCGGCGCACAGGGCATGGTTACAAAGTGGTTGTGTGATAGCTTTTGTAGTGGTCCTGGTGTTATGGGCTAAATTGACAAAATAATGATCATAAAGTTTATATAGGTGTTCAAACATAGTATGTTATGGTGAAACTAATGAGATGGGTAAAAGAACCTTTTGATATAAAAGATGTGGTTTGCAACTTTATAACGGCACTTATTTTTATAACAATTATTGTATGCATTATCGAATATGGCGGAGTTGTTGGTAAAGTGTTTTTAACAATAGTGTGGTTGTTCCTTGTGTGGTGTTGTATCAATGGGTAAAACAGCATTATCCTTATGCATCCTAATGCTTGGTCAATGGTGTGACACGATCACAACAATGAAAGGTATTTCAGTCTTCGGCCCCGTAATAGAAGCCAACACCATAATTTCTAATGCTTACGGGGCTTATGGGACATCTGGATTTGTAATGCTCAAGGTTTTTGTGTCCCTGGCTACTATTACCCTTGTATGGGTGGGATGCTCTTGTGGATACTCAAAATATGTGGTATCTGCTTGTATGGTTTCTGGGATTGTCCTGTTGCTGGTGTCCCTTTCGAACATCTACACTATGGGGCTTTGGGGGTTATGCATATGATCACATCAATTAGTCTCCCGGATGACAGCACACTGAAGAAGAAAGAGACATTCACCATAACGTACTCTTATGACAAATACTTACACCACAGTTTGCAAGAGTTAATCTCAACAGAAATACCATTAGTGCAATACGACAAGATAGTTGGGGCAGTGCGTATAATAAACATTGTGTATACTATCCCTTATGTCCAAGTCACCTATAGGGTCATAAGGGTAAAGGAAAACTATAAGTAGTATGCGTCCCTATAGTCTCTTGGAGGAAAATACAATATGAGTTTTAAAGGTGTTTCAAATAAGCACACAGAAGAGTTTAATGGAGTGATAGGCGAAATGTCTATCAGAAAGATGAAAGATGGAGAGGGAAACATTATCAAGTCCCGGAGTGGGGTAGATAGATATGTTCTCGATATATCATTTGTGGATGACTCAAAGGACAACCTTTCTATGTTCTTCGCATGGTTAGAGGTAAAACTAAATGGTATTGAAGTAGAAGGCAGTCATGATACATACAGTGACGCAGGTCTTATGCTTGAATCTCTTAACATACAGGGTTTTGACTATGATATAGTTGCAAACAGTGTTGGCCAAGATGTGATGCCTATGACATGCAGTCTGAAAGGACAGATGAATGTACCTATAGTCATGAGACCTTTCATAAAAAAGGTTGGAGATAAAGAGTACACCAGATGGGTATGCGCAGGTGTCGGAAACGTGGATGCAGCAACTGCAAACACAACCATGGCAACAGAGCTTTCACCACCAAATGAGTTAATTTTACTTGCCCAGAAAACATTGCCCATGATACCAGAAACATTTGCAGAAGTTGATTTTGTGAATGCAGTAAACACAGTGAACATCCCAATGCTCGAAGGAAAAGGCCATCTCATAAACGAAAGAAGAGATGAAATCCTTGGTGCAATGGTTATAGCAGGAAAACTGGTCAAGAACGCAAACGGAACATACACGAAGATAGGGATGTAATCGTCCCTTAGCCTTTTTTTACTTGGGTGATGAAATGAATTACTTATTACAAGGTGTCCCGGGTTCCGGTAAAACCTTTGCATCATTAGCATTCCCAGAGCCTGTTGTCCTTTTCCTCATCGAAAACAGGGCGAAGTTCTACACAGAAGTCAAAGATAAGTTTTTCCCAAATCGCATGATAAGCATAGTAAGCTGTCATGTTGCAAAGGACATAAAGAACAAATGGCTTTCCCCAACAGACGAAGTGCAAACCTTCAAGACTTTTGAAAAAGAGTTTACGGGGTTTGACATAACAACAGCGGGTACAGTGGTAATTGACGATGTGGGGCTACTGCGCAAATATGGCGGTGAAGTATACAAAGCAGACAATAACAAGAAATCTGTGCCCATAGAACAAGGTTGGGGTTGGGTGAATGACAAGATACGATATTTTGTCTTGGGCGCCATGAATGCGTGCACAGTCCTGGGTAAAACCTGTGTGGTCACAACAACCATGAAGGACAATTACAAGGTTCTTAATGGGGATCACGTAAAGGACGGCACCATTCCCGACGTCATCAGAGACATTGTAACAAACATTGACTACCAGATTGAAATGAAAACAAACAAGGGAACAGCACGATATCTCGCCCAAGTAATAAAAAGCCCGTATGGAAGTAAAACCCTGGATACAACGGGGAAATCATTGTACAATATGCTTAAGGAGGTTGAATGATGAAAAGATTAACGACTTTAGAAAGTTGTGTAATATGCGAGTTGATAGAATCTGGCAGACGATGCAGACAACACATAAGGGACGGGTCAATGTCATATCTGTTTGAGGTTGGTTATATGTATGGCGTCATAGAAGTGTTCAAAGTAATGAAACTCTGGACGTGAACATATGGACCTGAGCTCTGCGATCGTGACTATAGACACCCGGGAAAAAGATCAGCAAAGAGTTCACACTGTGGAGACGGCATTTAAAAATAATAATGCATCGGTCACTCTCCACAAATGTGAGTATGTGGATTATGTGATTACGGGGTTCTATAGAGGAAATGAAATGAATATTGGGATTGAGTATAAGACCTTTGATGACTTTTTACTTAACAGAGACAAGTTACCAGACAGGCTTTTTCATGCACTTGAAACATATGACACAGTTGCTTTGTTTGTAGAAATGGACTCAAAAGACATAAGCTATGACACAAATAATGACACCATGACTCTGATATCCCCCACAGATTATGTCGTGAGGCAAAAACATCAGAATGTCGGGCACATAGTAACAACAACCATAACCCAATTTGAAAATGGGATGGCGTCCTTTAGTAAGTGGGGTATTGAGTGTAGGACAATATTCTACTCCCCCAGACAAATCCCATACAGTATGTTTGCATTGATCAGGCATTCCACTAAGGACTCTCATAAAGGCCTCAGGTTAAAGTATGACAAGGAGTCCAACAACTCAGAGGCAATCTTCAAGAACATGATGACGCAGATACCAGGAGTGGGTGTGGCCACAGTCAACAAGCTGATGGGCTATGGAATCGGGACTTTGAAGGATGCAGTGGAGACAAAAGTTGAAGAGTTTGAGAGAGTGCTTGGGAAGAAGAAAGGTAGCAGTGTCTATATGGCATTGAGATAAGGAGGAAAAGAATATGGATAAAAAAAATAGATGGCCATTCAGTACCCCACCAAGTGAATATGACGATACTATATTATTTTTGAACAAACCCCTATATTGGTGGGGGGCGATGTCTGTGTTGGTGTTATGTCTGTTTGTTATGGTAGCGGCTATAGTTGTGGAAAACTGTGAAGAAACGAAAATAGCAGGAGACATTGAGCGGGTTGTTGAATCTACCATGACTTTTATAGACATCCATTATATAAACATATCATATATAGTTATAGTGATATTGCTTATTATAGCTATTATATCGGTGGCTCTGGATTAGACATAAGGAGGAATAAACTATGGATAAAGTGATTATTGATAAAATAAAATGCATTATTAGAGCTATCGGTTTTGCCATTGTTGGGTCTATAGTTTATATAGCTTATCGCTCAGCAGTAGCAGCAGTAGTACCTTTACCCAAGGAGTATGATCTGTAATGACTGCCCCAGATGAATCTATCCAAGAAGCCAGCATGCTCTTAATGGGATCCATGGTATTTGGCTTTTCCAATGTAATGTTTGTTGCGAACTCAGGGCTATCTACATCTGCTTGTTGTATTGGTGGCTTGGTGTTTGGGGGAGCTGTAGCATGTGGTGTACGTGTATGGTCTGGTGTAATAAAAGCAGTAAGACACAACACCACCTAAATACTTTTTTCATTATTTTTTTTCACCCACCCTACTTAATCTTTTCGATATATTTTTAAGCAGAGGACTCTTATATACCTCATAATGAAAGTCCCATTTGCCATCGCCATGCTTGCAATTTCTGTACTTTTGTTAATCTACTTCAGCGCAAGTATTTTCAATGAAGTAGATAATACAATAAACGTAACGGGCACTGACTATGAAGACCAGCAGCAAGCCACACATAACGTGACCAGAGTAAGCCTTGTCACTATGAATTATATGTCATTGCTGCTTTTCCTCCTTTTCATCTTGGTGATTGTAGGTGGATTTATTGGAGTTATGAGGTGAAAATGAAAGCAAATAAATTTGTGAATGATAAGGGTGCGCAAACGGGCAGTGATCTGTCGGGTGTGGGTGTTACAATATTGGTCCTTGTGATAGTAGGTGCTATGGCAGCTTTGATAGGTAATGAGTTATCGAATGCAACGACATTAACCACATTAGTAGGCGGTAATGTGACTGGAACGCATTGGAGCAACATCAGCAATGAAACAGGGGAAATGGCAACCAGTGGATTTAACATCTTGGGAGTTGGCGTGGTCCTTGCAGTAATTATGGCAGCAGTGGGTTGGATTATAATACCCCATATGAGAGGATAAATAAATCTTATCATGTATTAAACTGATAGGAGGTGACAACAAAATGAAAGCGAACAGATTTATTAACGACACAGGTGCGCAGACCGGTGCTGGACTTTCCGGTATGGGTGTAACTATACTTGTTCTTGTTATAGTGGGAGCAATGGCGGCACTCATAGGTAACGAATTAACAAATGCCAGTGACCTAACAGCAGATTCCCATTGGGACAATGTGAGTGATGAGACCGGTGAAATGGCAACCTCTGGGTTCAACATACTGAGCGTAGGTGTAATCTTAGCAGTCATAATGGCAGCTGTTGGATGGATCATCATACCGCACATGAGAGGATAAAACAATCGAAACAACTTTAAAACATGGGTCAGATTTGGCCCCTATATTTTTTTTACTTTTCTTAAGAAACATTCATAAGTATCCCAGAGATATATGGGTATAATGAAAAACAAAATATTTTTTTGTTCGGGGTTACTAATCCTGTTTTTAGTGACAATATCAAGTGTAAGCGCTTTACCGGTGCACAATTTAGACTCTGGTGAAGATTTCGCAACAATCCAAGACGCAATAAATGCAGTGAATACCTCAGCGGGTCACACCATAAGTTGTGACGATCAAGTGTATGATGAAAGTGTGTTAGTGTGGAAAGGGATCACATTATTATCCGCAAACAATACCCCTGAAGATTGCATCATACGATCAACTGCCACATCTTCACGCACTGTGAATGTTGCGGTGGATAATGTGGACATAAAAGGATTTTCAATAGAAAACGGTTCAGATGGAGTTAGCAGCGTATGGAGATCTAATGTGACGGTAGATAACTGTATTTTCCAAAATAACACACATTATTCTTATTATGCTTCATCCTCTCCTTATGCGGAAGTTACAAATTGTGTTTTTAATGGCGAGGATGTAACTGATCAGTTAAAAGGGACAAGATGTAGTTATGTTTATATTGCAAATAACACATTCAATACCCCCGCTGGCGTTGAGGGTATAGATTTTTCAAACCCACGCCATTCAATTTTTGAAAACAATACGATGAGTGGGGGATCCACAGCAATGTATATCAAACGTCCCGGCACTGGTTTTATTCCCCCACCAAGTTTAAGCCTTTCAGAGCTGCTGGATCTTAGAAATAAGAGTAGGTTTATATCTGATGTCATGTTTAGATCCGAACCATCATTTGAGCAAGATAAGGTTATAGTACGAAACAATGATGTGAGGAATGCAGGGTATGGTATTAGATCTGAAGGGAACATAGCCAACCATGACCAGTATGGAGATATATACATACACAACAATGAGGTCCACGCAAACGGAAATAATATCTATACAAGATATTTGAATGGGACTTTTGTCTATGAAAATAATGTGTCTGGTGGCGGGGCATCAGTTTATGGAATACGTTTCCATCAATCAAATTATACCTATGTTTATAACAATTCAGTAAATACGCCATCGGACGGCTCACAATACGGCATACATCACGACACATGTAATTTTTCGTACGTTGAAGGGAATCACATAGATAAATCTTCATATGGGCTTTTCTTCAGAGCTGGTGACACATTTGAGGCAAAGAGGAATATAATTTTAAATTGCACCTACAGGTCTATCTTTGTGACAATCTCACAGAACGGTACAATCTATGACAATATTGTTGCAACGGATGTATCGGGTCTGGGAACCAACTGCTATGAATATGGTTCCCCAACCGTGAAATTCAACATCACCAAAACACCAGGAACCAATATAATAGGTGGAGCTTACATAGGTGGAAATTACTGGAGTGACTACAATGGGTCGGATCTGGATAATGATGGTTTTGGAGACGAGTATTTACCCTATGACTCCGAAGGGAAGATCCAGTCCGGCGGCGGGGATTATCTCCCAATAGTAATACCGAAAGTGTCACGTGTATACATCTTGACACATATGGGTACGGCACACGCACTATGGGTGTTGAATGTGCCAACACCTCCATCATATCCACTGTATTACCATTGGAATGTCACCAATACAACGGATGAAGTGACCTACGGGGCCACACCGTGCACTTACTCAGGGCCTATAGGAGGGCTTCTTCCAGGGAACTATACCTTCTATGTGAATGCCACTGATAACATAACATTTTCAGACACGATTGCAACACCATTTGTAATAGATGCCTCAGTACCACAACCCAAGCGCACGCCCCTGAAATATGGGGCATTGGGTGCTGCTGGATTATTTGTGGTGCCATTTTTCAGGAAGAGTAAGGACAGGAAGAATGATACATAATGGAGATAGAGCTATTTGTAAAAAAGGTAGATGATATTTTGTTTAAAGTGTATTTTGTGACAGACGAAGATGAGTCTTATATAAAGTTCGAGCAGACATACTTGCCAGACAAGGAAATGTTTTATGTTGAGATACCATTGGGAGATGGTTTGCTTATAGCAGAACATATAAAACAGATGGTACATGCTGATCTTGACATGAGGCAATATGTAGAAAATGATTGTGGAGGGGATGGGATGTATAGTTGAAGCACCCCGCATGATACCACGGATGAACCCCGCATGTTTTAAGTCACATCTCCTAACCCATCACTTCCAAAAAGGACATTGTTCTTTATCTTCAGAACGACCTGCACACACCATCAATACTGGTGTTAATTGACAACGGAAAGGACAGTCCCTTTCTTCTGATATAGCTCTCACCCCACAAATGTGTTTTATTTTTGCAAACACACATCTGTTGCTTAAATCTTCTTCATTCATTTTGTTGCATGTCATTTCTTCACATCTCCTTAGACCAACTATTATACCCATACACAGCTATAACAGTCATAACAACCCACATGGGTATCTGGGCATATAACCCAATTTTCACATTGATTATTATCCAACCTATATTTGCCACAATCCACAAGAGGAAGCCATTACGATTCATTTTTGTGTTTAATATGGCTCCCAAAATACTCATCCCTGCCAAAACCCATTCTATCATACTATTTCACTTCCTCAATTATAAGCTTTACAATTTCTTCATTTCTTAAATAGTAGTGCATACTTTCCGATTGTGTCCTTATGTAACTTATTTTAATTCCAATCTCACAGGCTACACGGTAAGCTGTGTACAGTAGCTCCATATAGTTCCCAGGCCATCCAAACAGAGCATCATTAGATCTGAACCATGCAAAGGTTTCCAATTTGTTTTTCCTTACCTTAAAATTGATTACAGTCATGCATGGTGGATTGCGCATGTAGATATCTGTTGGGGATCTGATAACCACAGTCCCTTGTCTTGTTTCTGGGAACTCTTTTAGTTTCTGAATACAGGCATCTAATTGCCCATCCCTATTTATTCTTTCCCCATAACTGTAGTCAAATCCTTTTTCCTCAATACCCGAAGCAACATTAATTGCATACTTTTCTAAAAAGCTTGTTGGGAAATATTCAAGGATGCAGTTGTTTATAATGTCTATGGTAGCACCTATGGAAGGATCCACAACAGTCATAGTTATTGGGTTTACAGACTCCCGGTACTTCTGCCCTCGCTTAGATGTGAGATCTAACCCATTAAAATAAATATATCTTAATCCCTTTATGAAAATATCTTTTGTGTGTCCAACCCCAATAAATTCTTGGATGTGTGGTAACATAAGTAATAGTTATTGTAGTTATCCCTAATAAAGCTTTTCCCCTTAGAACTCAAACTCGTCTTCCATATCACTGAACATTTGCAGAATATTCATTATGACAAACACAATCATTACAAGGGCTGTGGCCACCATAAAGAGTCCAAGACCTGCACTGTGGCCTATTGTGTTATATGTATCATAGATGTATTCCACTGATGTCGAGTTATTTGTCATTACCACTGTGGTGTTATTTAGCACCATCATGACTGTGTTGCGTGTACCACCTATAAGAGTAGCCCCTAAGGTTAATGACAGTATTATTGACATTACACCAGCAATTATGTTCCCATAGAACCTATTTTCATAGTCAGACATTGCAAAGAACAATAGCACAAAATCTATGACAATGAAAAGGATGAGTAAAGGCTCTGATAACTCTGTGGAATGTACCGTGTAGGTTTCAGCGGACACCCCTGGAATAAATAACAGTAATGCAACAATAATTCCCAGGGCCTTTAATAGTTTTGTCATGTTATCTCTGTAATAAATAATGGAAGGGGATGCTCCACATAACTTTGTAGATACATCCATACCTATCATTGTCATAGATTGTTATAAACGTTTCTATGCTTTGTGTCCCCAACAGAAATTTCCCAGATGTAATTTGCCGTGTCCACATCTCTTTTTGGCACATAATGCCCTTGGGTGTTAATGACTATGGCTTTTTTCACTATTCCATGTTTAATTGCGTACCTGTGAAATTTATTGCTGTGGAGGTGAGGGGGTAATTGTGTGATAGTGTACTCTTTCCCGATATAATTATCTATTGATTTTACCCATCTCAAAACATCTTTCATAGTACACATACACATACTCTACCATAATACTACTTAAATCTTTTCTCTACATATTTAAACTATGGGAAAACTTTATGGTGCATGAAATTTCTTGTAATAAAACCTTTAGATAGATTTATGTAGTCGGGGGTTGTAATATCCATAATGACTTTTGTCCCATCGGTACTCAGAACAATACAAAGGCGAAAGCAGCCAAGGAAGGAGCTACCTACGAAACAATACATAACACATAAGCATTATACACGTGGGATAGAAGCAGCAAGGAGATATAGGGGATGGGTTGAAAGGAAAACCACAAGGGCCGGAGATCGTGGGGGAGGATTTACAAAGTTTGGTAGAGGTGCTGCAATGGCCCCAGCGGGAGTAATAGAATATGGTTCTGTGGTGCCCATCGCCATTGAAAGTGCTGTTAGGAAACCAAAAGAAACAGCACAGCAGGCAATACCAGGATTATTATCTGGATTTAAAGGGATGGCTTCTGAAGCTAAGAAGAGACCTTTTGAGTTCGGGGGGGAAATGATTGGCCAGGCAGCATTGATGTATGGGTTGCAACGTGGTATTTCAAAAATCCCTGTAAAAGGTTTCAAACCAAAAATTCCGAAAGGTACTCCGAAAGGCACCCCTAAAGGTTTAGTTAAAGGAAAATCACATTTGATTCAAAAAGGCAAACCAATTCAGAAGGTGGTTCCCGAGAGAGCAGGATCCAAAATAGTTACTCATCCGTCACAACAGGGGAAACCAGTATATAAACCATCTTCAAAACAAACAGGGATAATTGATAGGCCCCTTTCCCCAGAAATGCAGAAATTAATGTCAAAACACATTACCAAGGAGACTAAGGTCACAATACCCAAACCAAAACCCAAGACGCATGTGAAGCAACCAGGGGTTATAGACAAACCACTCACCCCAGAAATGCAGAAATTAATGTCAAAACACATTACCAAAAGCAAAATTGTAAAAAAACCAACAACTAAAGTTACTCCTAAACAATCTGATATACCTTTTGATAAGCCTCTCACACACAGGACACGGAGACTAACGTCAAAACACATTACCGAAAGTAAAGCTGCCCCAAAGGGAAAACCTAAGGTGGTTAAACCGAAACCCGATGTGATAGACAGACCACTCACTTCTAAAATGCGACAGAAGATGTTGAAAGATATTCCTAAAGAGCCAAAGACCAAGACACCTAAAATTGAAAAGCCTCCAAAGAGCCCAGATGACATAGTATTAGACAAACCACTCACCCCAGAAATGCAGAAATTAATGTCAAAACACTTTCCCAAGAAGGCTAAGACTCTAACACCCAAGACAAAAACTAAGACACCATTACCCGATAAGCCCCTTGATGTAGATGTCAAACAGGCAATATTGAAACAGTATGAGAAATCCAGAAAAGTCGGGGCAGAGAGGATCACACATGTGTCGCAAAGACCAAAACCAGGTGTGGAAATAAAGCGTGCCCCGTCAACAACAAAACAACCAGGTGCGCCAGGGAAACCACCCAAATATGAATATCCCACAATACACCCAGAGGAATTACCAGGAAAGATAGGGAAGGGTGGAAAGAAGACACCACAAAAAATTGACATCTATGAGAGGGCAGTGGGAAAACCAAAGCCAACTGTATCATCAGGGAAAATTAAGCAACTTGAAATTTTAGTTAAGGAAATTAAAGAAGAGTTGAAAGTTACACCTGGGAAAGGCAGGACCCAGTTAAAAGCCAGTCTCAGGAATTTGGAAAGAGAGTTAAAACTGGGCTCAGGGGAATATTCAGAACAGGCAGTACGAGGACAATCACAGCAACAAGTTCTTTTAGTAAAGACAAAACCCCCAGTATTGGGAATGAAAAAGATAACACTGAAGCAGATACCAAAACCCAAAATCAAAGTGGGGAAAACACCAAAGCCACTTGGTAAAACATCCAAGTCACAGATGAAAACAGCGTTTCCTATTCCTATATTCACACCACCGCAAACCTACAAACAAGAAGCTAAACCAAAGTATGTGCAGAAACAGGAAATAACACCAAAACAAAAGTATGTGCAGAAACACACCCAGAAACATAAGCAAGCCCATAAACAACAGAAAAAACAAGCCAAGAAACAAAAGCAATTTTTTGTACAAGATCTGGGTAGAGTGCAAGGCCAAGCCAGACAACAGAAACGTAAGCAAACCCCAAAGCGGAAACAGAAACAACTCATGAAGCAGACTATGACACGGCCACAAATATTAATACAAAGGCAACAGCTTAGGGCGCAGATTACCCAAAAAACTAAACGTAAAAAGAAGAGTGAAGAAGAAAAGCTCAGGGAATTTGAGGAAAAGGCAAAGGAATACGACCCCGAGGCATGGTTTGAAAGACATAAAATAGCAACAATAGAAGAAATGTTAGGGAAATAACATAGGAGATTAAAAAAATGGCATACTACATAGAATATAAGAAAAGTGGCGAAGTCAGGATAGGGACAAAACGCCCAGCAGAGCATAGTGCGAAAATGCGTGCGAAAACTGGATATTTCTTTTTTGAAGGCCCATTCAAAACACAAAAGAGTGTTAAATATAGATTGAACAAAATGGACATACCAAATAGATTTAGACCAGTGAAATTTAGGGGACAAAAAGATCCAAGCATTACAAGAAAAATTAAAAGAAAACTTCAGAGACCATAGAAGGAGTAAAATTAATCACATGGAACAACTACCAAAAAGATTAAACTTTATTGCATATGACATCATGATATTCTTTGTAGCCATTGCCATTTTTGGCTTGTTCTTTGCGGCTTTTAGCATGGGACTTTCTGAGACGGCAGAGGTCACAGACGACATGTATGACTTTACACAACAGACTACAGACACAGCAAACGACATGCTGAGCATATATACTTTGCTGCCTTTCATTGTTGTTATGGCAGTGAGTTTTTGGGGCATTATGAAGGCCATACAAGGAGGTGGCAGACGATATGTCTGATTTGGTAAATGCATTTGTGTATTTAATACTTGTAGTGTTTTTGGGGTTTATTTTTGCTATTTTCATGGGGTTGGTTATGGATGTTATAACCGATGCATCAGATGAATCCTTTGATATCTCAAATGTAAATTATGAAGGCACAATGATTGCGACAAAGAATATTGTGAATGTGGGTTACTGGATACCTTATGCCTTTGCAGCATCGGGTATAGTCTTTGTGGCAGTGACAATGGTACACCAATTATTGTACACCAGGAGGGACGAGTATGAGGACTATTAAAAGTGTGCCTGTCATATTGTTACTTCTTGTTTTCTTCAATGTACTATCATTACCTTTGGCTTCGGCAACAACAGAGTTGGGCGACGGCATCGTTGACATATCAACATCTGTATCTAAATCAATAACTGTGAATACAACAAAAACCCAATTGGATGACACATGGGCAATTAAATTTGACTTTGAGCAGCGGAATACAACTTATACTGATTATGTTGTGCAATATGCTCTTATTGATAATAACACGGTTTTCGAGCTAATTCCCGATGTTGTTATACAACCACTGAAGATACGAAGTACATCGACTTCTGAAGATTTGGGTGACGCCACATTAAAAGTTTATAAAATATCCGAAGCTCCAGATTATGGTTCAGGCTACGTTTATGTGTCAATGACTTTTGTAATGAATGTTAACCAGACTTGGCAAAGATCTATAGTCAGTGATGCAACAAGATATCTTTATGACCCTCTCGACACTTCACCGACCTATGATGGTTATAATGATATTGGGCAATATTATGGTGAATACTCGGGTTCTAAGTATTATTTTTCTTGTGGTGTGGACGAAAATCATACACTTACTACATTCACTAATGAGCATGGTATAGGCATAGCACCATCATCGGTTTTAGGGTCGAATTCACCAGCTAATACAACTGCAATCCTATCACAAAAAGAGTTCTATAATGAGTATGCAATAACAGAAGAGAGTGCCCTAAGCTACAGACGTATTAATGTCACTCGTGATGGTGTTGGGAACTTCACGAGTAAATTAACAAATAGCAGTGTGTACATCATAAATGAAGATTATGAATTAGAATTGCAAACGTCATCCACTAACGCTAACACTTCACATGCTTTTGACAATGTCCCTGTAGCAATCTGGATTGTCGCAGAAGGTATGGAATCAGACGCAACTGACAGATTCATCTTGGTATATAACGACTTGGGTGTTGATACGTTTGCAAATGTAAAAGGGTATACTTATGATGCTGAGACAGGGTTAGTGTTGTCAAGTGTATCTGTTGAGTCCGGCACATTTTCTGATACTTCTGATGGGACGGGGTATTATCACATAGGTCCTGTTGTTGCAGAGAATGAATACAATATTTCTGCATCAAAAAGTGGGTATGCGACAAATACCTTTTCTGTATATCTTCCCAGGCAAGCAAACTATAGTATTGACATACCACTTATACCGGATGCGCCAAGCTATACAGGTACTGCGATCCTCGGAATTGTAGACACATTACCATACCACAACCCCTATGAAAATGCCACAGTGTATGTGTCAAATGCCACCTGGAACACAAGTGTCTCAACAAACAATGTTGGATATTATGTTGTGGACGAGTTACTAAATGACTCATCCTATTGGATCAATGTGTCAGAAATAGGCTATAGACACAATAATGTTTCAGTCACTGTGGTTAATGGCACGTATGTCCAACATGATGTTCACCTCGATCCATCTTTATCTGTAGAGGTCAGGGCACGTAATCTTGACACTTCAGCAGTCATCACATCATTTGTCGCGACAATGAATAACACGTCTTATAATGTGTCATCCGGAGTGGTGTCATTTACAAACCTGACATATGGGGTCCACGATTTAATTGTGTCGTCATCAGGGTTTTATCCATATCAGGCACAAATATATGTTGACAGTGATATGTCCCATCTGGCGTACTTACAAATTTCTGGGGAAGGAGTGTATTACCCACAGCACCATGTTGCACTAAGAGCTGTCAATTGGTACGGGAGAGGGATCCCGGGAGTTAATGTAAGTGTGATAGGGGGAACAGCGGATATGGCCAATCTCACAGGGGATGATGGGGTTGCAGGTTTCCTTATGATGCAGAATCTGTATTACAATATTACATTGACACATGGAACTGACACAAAAAGCATATCGCTGATGCCAGTGTATAATGAGTACACTATTTTCTTTGTTTTTACAGATCAAACACCACCTCAGGCTACAGAAAACTGGTATGATTTTGTGAATTTCACCGTGGCAACAAATGAGATTAATTCCTCCTATGCATATATAAATTTGACATTTGTAGATGCAGGGAACGGGTCTTCTAACCTTTTTATGTTTGTGAATGATAGTAGTGATGTTAACTTGAATAACTCAAGTGGAAATATCAGTGTTGTTGTGGATAAGAGTATGGGATCATCGTTCTTTGTTGGATTTAGATGTGATTATGAGGGGTATGACGATCCATTGTCAGTGAAGAAGGTTGTGGTGTTTCCGTGGAACTTGGGGGAAGATAGTGCATTCACAACTTACACTAAAACTATTATGGGGATAGCATTCTTGATTCTGCTTGGAGCATTGTTTGGGACCATAACAGTCCCTTATGGTGGGATAGTCCTACCCATGTTTGCATTAATACTTAATTGGGCAGGATGGTTCACCATTGTAAATGACACAACAACTAAGACAGTATGTGTCACAGCATTAGTTCTGGCAATTATGCTGTACATGAGAGCAAGAGAGAGTGAGGGATTCTAATGGCAAAGGCAATTGACATAGCAATGTATATGATTTTTATATCGGCAGCGATTGGACTTGTGACGTCCTTAAACATATTTGGGACTGATATGCCTGCAATGAATGACACACTGGAAGCTACTGATACTGCAATTATCCTTAATGTGACTGAGGAAACTTCACATGATCCTTTGGGGGTAGGGTTGTTTGGGTCTGTAGTCTTTGCATTTAGGTTTTTGAAGGACACAGTCTTTAGGGCATTGTTTATATATCCGTGGCTTGTTGAGATGGGTGTACCCAGTGTGATAGCTGCCATAGTTAATTTAGGTATAGACTTGGTGCTTGGGTTATTCATTGTGCAATGGATTACGAACAGGTACTTTACGGGGGTAGAATGAAACAGATAGTTTTACCCATAATTTTAATTCTACTGCTGTGTTTATGCCCTATTGTAGATGCTTCCGTCACAACAGTCTCATACACAAAGTCCTCCACAGACTACCTAAGCTACTCTTTTGTCAGTGATGCGACTGTGGATTACCTCTGGACCTTTGACGATGGGGACACTTATGCAACACAAAACTGCATCCATGAGTTTGATAATATAGGGCCACACTGGGTGAACATAACAAGTGAAGCCACCTATGTAAATACAACCCTTACTGTGCTTTATCAATTTGACAGACCAACTGCCACTAATGATATTACATATACAGATCCTGGGGCTATGGATGTCATCCAAAATAATGGCACATTTTCAGTTGAGCAGATTGTCACAGGCATAAGCATTTCATATACGGCATTATTAGGGAACTTCTTTTACTTTGTATGCTTTGGTATACCCATCTTAATGATATGGGTTAGAACAGAGAGTGCAGTCATCCCTGCGATACTTGGGATGTTAATTGGGTCATTTACCTTTGGGTATCTCCCACCAGAGTATGAATATGCTGCAATGATCTTTATGATACTGGCAATAGCGGGAATGTTTACAGTGATATTCAAATCAAAGAAGTAGAAAAAGGAGGTATATTATAAAAAAAGTAGAAGGGCTTTTATTATTTAGCCCTTTTCTTTCTTAATCTTTTAGCTGCTTGTTCAGCTTTTCGTTTTGTGTAGAACCCAAACCTTTTCCGGCCCCCTACATTCACATTGTAGCCCTTCCCCTTCTCTTTCTTTTCAATAGTTACACGTGCTTTTCGTTTCATGTGTATAGGTTTGGGGTTGTGACAATAAAAAGGTTTCCACACCCTTCTTATTTTTTGCGTCCTTTCTTCATGGGTTTCGTGTTGGCCTTTATAAATCCTTTTAAAGCTGCATGCCCAAAAACACCGATGTTGTCTGTCTTAGGCAGTGCTTCTGCTCTTTTCCTTCCCGATGTGGCTTTTTCAAGTCGTTTCCTTGAGGCATCCAAATGTTTTTTACTTTTCTTGTATCGTTTAGCCATTTTCTTTTCTGCTTTACTGTACTTTTTCATGAGTAGAAGTTTGGGAGTGAGATACTAAAAAGGTTTCTAAGAGATGCCTGTCTTTCTAATTTTTATCGTTATATAAGGAGCATGTCTGGGATCTATCTTAGACATTGACCTCATAAGGAACTTGGGAGCAGGATAATAACCCCCACCAGTTGCCTTTTCAATGCGAAACCCATGAAGCTTAAATAATTCCTTAAGCACGTGGAAAGTGAATAATTTAGTGTGAGGGGGATATCCATAATTAACATCTGTCATGTAACTTGGGGATAGCTTAGGAATCCCACTTATGTTCTTTTCATCAGAATAGTGCATGGGAGATGGGCCATACCCTAATAACATTGTGAACAGGTTCGTCCAGCTTGATAAGTTTTCTGTAGATATGATAGCGTAGCCTGAAGGTTTCAGTACCCTATGGATTTCTCTTATGTAGTTTTCCACATCCACAAGGTGCTCAATTACCTGATCAGAAAGCACCACATCAAATGAGTTGGGTTTTAATGGAAGCTTTTTATTTAAATCAGATGGGATGGTCTTAATCCCTTTTTTCTTTGCTTCCTTCAAGAAGCTTTTGTTTATGTCGATCCCGTACATATTCACTTTTCCCCCTATCCTTTCAGATGCTGTTAAAGTGAATTTACCAGTTGCACACCCAAGGCATAGTAGTTTTGTTCTTTTCCCTGTTCCCATTTCTAAAAGGTCAAAGATGTTTGCCTCTCGTGCTTTTACTGCATTAGCTCCCACGTTTCCTAACCATGATTTCATTTTTAGCCCCTTACCCCAAAGTTCCGGGGGATGTGTCGGGAAGGGTGGTGAATATATGCTTGAAATATTAGACAGAAACAATACCTTCCCGACTACACTAATATATGTTGCCTATACTACTTAAGTCTTTCCCTATCGATACATTTAAACCCCCAGCCTTTCAAATTTCTATTATAATGATGAGAGATGACGATGACCAAGGCGACAATGAAATAACCTTTGATAATGACGCACTGGGTAACATGCCTGCTGAGCTAAACACCTTTGAAGATGAGAGGTACAAGCTACAAAGGGATATGCTCATTGATGAACACGGGGAATTTCTGATTGCAAGATTAAGACAGATACCCAAAATCACACCAAGGGCGCAAACAAAAATATACAGCATAATAACTACATATTACTCAAAGAAGAATATTGTGTCTAATTATGCAGACAAGAAGGAGATTTTTATAGCCTTTGCGAATCTTGAGATAGCATTGGAGCTTCTTTACCTGACTTTAGATGCATATGACACCGCTTCAAATGATTTTCTTGTGATGGTTGAGTTAATACGCTCTGGGTATTACCCTACAGTGTTAAGGTCAAGAGGTGGCTTCGAGAGGATACAACAAAACACACATCACATATCATCAGAGCAGAGAGTTGGAAATTTTGAGAGTAAAAAACCAGAAAGATTTAAAATGAGGAGGAAATGAACATGGGAATTGTATATTTAGAAGCAGGTATATTATGGATTTTAATGGCAATGGCAGGAGGCGGTATAGGTGGCCTCATAATACGGGAGTACATGCTGAGGAAATACGCAAAGCCATTGTTGATTTTTGCAAGAGCAAGAAGATTCCATGAAATGATAGTGATGACCCATACGGTGGGTGGTAACACAGAATTGTTAATACCAAAGCTTAATGAAAATGGTATGCTCACCTTCAAAATGAACAACAAGAAACAAATAATGTATGATCCTAAGAGAGATCCTGAAGCTGTGGAGCATTTATACAGTGTCCCACTCATTCATTACATGGCAGGATACCCAGAAGCCATAGTGAGCAGAGGGGTTATGGCAGTCCAAGTCATCAGGGAAATGTTGACAGCAGACCCAAATCTTAAGGACTACACAGATGAGAGGTTGTTGTTCTGGATACTCAAGGATGAACATTGGAAGAATGTTGAAAATAGTGCTTCTAAGATAGATCCAGAAGTATTCCAAGAACTCTGTGAGATCCGGGAATTCTTAAAGGACTATGAATTGCCTGCTGGATACTTCACATACCCCAGCATGATGTCATTACTTTCCCCAACAAACTCAACAAGCCATGTACTAAACCTCATAAGTAAGGTCCAGGAAAGATGTGCTAAGATGGGAGAGGGCGTGGACACATGGATTAAAGCACTCATGACAGGGGCTGTAGCAGTGGCAATAGTAGTTGTGGCGGCAGCAGTAGCAAATCAGATCATAGGATAGAGACACATGGAATCGACAAACTTAATTCACGATGAGGAAGAACGCAGGGACCTTATGTCTCTGGTGGTAGAGGCCTACGACATATTCATAGAGAGGGTTGTCGAATTCCAAAGTTTGTCTTTTGGTCCTACTGTTGATGCTGGGGCTATGGATATGAAGCAACGCAAGCTAAGCCACGATCTACTCAGGTTGTACTACCTTGTCAATACTCATGTTGATGGGAAAGACACTCTCACACAATATGAGGACCTTGTCAGATCGGATATAAGACGTATGAATGATGTAGCTAAACGAAAACACATAGGTAACATTATGACCGTGATATGTGTGTATCAGAAGGTTCTGGGAGATTCGGGCCTGTTGCCTCTGCTTAATAAAAAGATTAAGGGGGTAATCTGATGCCTGAACAACAAAGCACAGTTGAAGATGTAGATATCTTTGGATCTGCTGTAAGCATCAAGGACAGATACAAACCCACTGACATAATCTTCATGCATCTGTTCAATATCAGTAGGCTTAGTGACCATGTGATAACGACATCAGGGAATGGGAACAACCAAAACATTTACAATTACAAGAATATGATTGACATACTCTGGTCATTTATGGCAGACAGTGTTGATGAAATTGCAGAAGCTGAGCTACATAAGCTGGAGGAAGAATACAGAGACCAAGAGGAAGACATGGACATTGTAGTGTTTTCCACGAAGAAGCTGGGAATCTTCATGAAGTTACTGTCCCGTCATGGAATGTGGCTCATAAAGGAAATCTCTGATGAGTTATGACAGGGCACATATTGAAACTCATGTCCGATCGTGTTCATGTTGCAAACAAGAATGTCATACTCATTATCGTTGGGGAAACAGGATCGGGCAAGTCGTGGGCGTCCCTTAGGATTGCTGAAAGACTTGACCCCACATTCACCATTGACAATGTTGTGTTTGATGTCGTCAGTTTCATTAATGCCGTGGAAAATGCAAAGAAAGGTACAGCCATAGTGTTCGATGAGGTGGGGATAGGGGCTTCTAACCGGTCATCTATGTCTAACATAAATAAAGCTGTGTCTGCACTTGCGCAGTCCTTCAGACACAGGAACACATTTAACATATTGACATTGCCTTCTTTTGACATGGTCGATAAGCATCTCAGGCAATTGGCCCATTTCCAGATAGAAACAATAATGGTGGCCAATAATAAATGCTTGACGAAGTTTAAGACAATCCAGAACAATCCAGGATACGGTAAAGTCTACCGCAAATATGTGCATGCCTCAAAGGATACTGTAATAACAAGACTGAATATAAATAAGCCGTCTAAGGCTTTGATAGACCCCTATGAAAAGAAAAAGACAGAGTTTACCACAGCACTATACGATGAGCTCAGGACAAAGGTTACAACAAAGGATAAAGAACCTGTGGCCAAGCTCACCACAGATGACTATGTAGAGAGGGTTCTGAAAAACCCTGGTAAATACATAGATCGCCACAAGACAACAGGGAAACCTAAGTTTTCAGATATATTGATTAGAAGGCATTTGGGAGTTGGGGATACATATGTCAGGGTCATCAGGCAGACTTTGACATTAGAGCATGGGGACGTATTAGAAGAGTACTAGACTATACCCTTATCTTTTTCTTTTCAGTATAATCTTAGACATTAAACACGTATTATTATGCTGACAATATCTGCTACCAAACTCATAATCAGACTGATATTTCATGTTAACCACATCATAGGGACACTGTACTATCTTACCACTGGGAAATATATTGGCAAAATTACATTTGGTATTTGGTAATGATGTAGAACTCTCAAATACCCCACGCTTTGAAATGTGTAAATCCATATTTCCATTATATCCAGTTAGAAAATCATGTACCAACTTTTTATACTCAAGCACTGGCATTGTTAACTTAGTATCATTAAAGAATTCTTTATCTGGATTATCCAATTCCCTAATACTTGATATAAAGAATACTTTGGAATCTAATACATCTTTAGAATATTTAGCAGTTTCTAAGAGTTCTTTTAAAGTAGTTCCCGCAGAAACCATATAATTAACATCAAATTTTATACCTTTGGTAACATTTGACGCAACTTTCACTTTCCCATTCATACAATACACTGATAATCTCAGTTTAGCACCATGAAAATCTTCACTACAATATCTATCTATGAGGTAACCATTTGTGTAAATAGTTGTCTTTATACCTAACGCTTTGTTTAATTTACAAAACTTAGAAATATCTTTATGTAGTAATGGCTCCCCACCGAGCATGTTTATTTGCTTCCCACCTTTGTGAAGGAAGGTATCTAATATTTGTGTGTAGGTAGCCATACTTATATCCTTTACATCACCGTCTTTCATTACATTTCTGGCAAAGCAACCTTCACATTTTAAGTTACATCGGTTTGTTATGAATACCTGCAAGGTTGGTCTGCTTTCTAATGGCATTTCTTTGTATTTATTCCAAGGGAATTCCATGATGTCACTCCTTAATATTGTTATGGCCACATAAGGCAAAGGCCACAATAATCATAGCACATGATAATGACATTGGTGGGTTGTAGTATGCTAATATAAGGAGCACTGACCCTATTAACAATGCCACAATTGTTTTTGTTTTCATATTACCCTCAACACTTCGACAGCATCCAATAGGCTAAATCATGCCTCTGGAACGACTCAGCGAGCATTTTGTTTATGTGGTCATCTGATGTGAATTTTTCAACTTGGGTGCTCTTTTCCTTTTCATTCATTCTGATATCTCCCATTATACCCAGTAGTTTCCCCAGTCAATCTAATAAAGGCAATCTGTAAAACCCTCGCATGTCTCTTAATGTAAAACCCAGATGTATTATCCACAACCAAAAGGCACTGAAGATGTCCGTAATATCCAGCGTCAATAAATCCTGTGTTAATTGTGACACCACACCTAATCAATGTAGATCTTGGTTTTGCTATTCCTATGAGGTCCAGTGGTATATTGACAATTTCATTAAAGGTGATATTGTAAGCACCAGGTTCTAAAAATAACCAACCATTACTGTAGAATTTAAGCTTTTCAACCCCCGGCAACTTCCTGTGACTATTATCAAAGTCAACATTACCAGGCCCAACAAACCTTTCTATGCTCCTAACAGTCAAATCTATGCCATTGGGTTGAATCTGAATTCTGGGATCAACCATGTGTTCTATAAGGGGGGGTTTGTTTTTTAGGCAGTCTTTTATGTCTTTTTTTGAAAGGACTGCGCCACATGTGTTTTTTGTCATTCCCATCACCACAACTTCATAATGGTATGTCTTATATCCTTGCCTGCTTCTATCTCTTCTTTGATATGTGTTATCTTCAGTGTCTCCAAGACCTCTCTTGTGTTTTTTAACTTTTGTGTTTCCATGTTGATCATCCCATAGTATACTTAGGTCGAGGGGTTATATAGTTTATGCTCATTGACAACAGCAACATTCTTCCCCTTCATCAAAAGACCACATGGTGAAAAGCACATTAGACATCCCAAGTATTAATATGGCACTATGGTGATACCCACTTGGATTATGATTGATTACAGTGTCCGTAAACACCAAAATTGCCGCTATTAAGACCACACCAAATGACTTAAAGAGTGACAACCAGTTTTTGTCCTTTTGGTTCAGTGGCTCGGTGGATAGTTTGGTGTGTTCAAGTGTCTTCCTTCGGTAATGACACATGGGGCATTCCGGTGTGATTCCTACCACAGTCCTAAACAGTAAACCACAATTACAACATCTATATTTTTCTTCGTTCATTTTTGTCTCCATACTCATATTATTTTTATCTTCTATATAGTTTTCCCCTATAACCCCTGTTTCACCAATTCCAATTCCCTCTCCCTCTTCTTCTTCATAAGAGTAGCATAAGGAATATCGAGCATCCTTGATATATTGGTCCATGGTAATCCTTTTTCCCGCAACTCGTCAATGTCGCTCCAGGGGATTTCCCTACTGGGTCTGCCCAGTGGTACACCTTCAGCTTGTGCCCTCTTCATTCCCTGCCTGGTCCTTTCCCTAAGGGTTTCCCGTTCCATCTGTGCTACCCATGAAAAAATTGCCAGAAGTAAATCTCTCATTTTCCGCTCTGTGGTGTTCAGCCAGGACTCATTAGGGGATAGGGAATGCACCAGAATCCCTTCCTCATCCAGAGCTATTATGGTAGTGAAGGTGTCCCTGAAGGACCTCCCTACCCTTGATATCTCTGTGGTATAAATTATTGCATCCTGGGCTGGATCCTTATTGTACCTAAGGAATTCTATCATCTTGCTAAACCCCTTTCTTTCCAATGCACTTGTGGCCCCGGACCTTGCAGCATCAACAAAAATCAATTCATCGGGAATTCCCATTTCATTTAATTGCTTCATCTGATTGGCCACATTAATTCTGTCTAATGAAGTCCTGATATATCCAACTTTTTGTACCATCTTATCAATTCCTTTACATAAATTCTTCTAATGTCTTAATATCTAACAATGCTCTTTTTCTTATGGTTTCCTCAGATTTGGGATTAATTTCAAAACCCAACCCTACCCTATCTGTTTCCTTACATGCCCTTAGTGTTGTTCCAGAGCCAAGGAAAGGGTCTAAGATTATGTCATTGGGTTTACTGTAGTGGCTTAAACACCATTTAAATAATTCAATTGGCTTTTGAGTGGGATATACTCGCTTTTCTTTCTTTTTCATATTTTCTTGAAGCATTCCATTCCATTTAAAATGAAAGATACGTACTGCAGATGTAAAAGATGTCCATGCCAATTCACAATCTGCAAAATCATTAGTTCCATTTTTTTTATCCCAAATAATCCAACATGAAGAAGGAAATAAATAATCAGTATAATAATTACCACCAAAAATTATTTGGTTTTTAGAGATTCTTATAATTTCAATGAAATATTCTTTGGGTATTCTTGTTTTGTCCCAATTATAACAACCATAATCAATACACGGTTTAACTAAATTTCCACGGGAAAGATTTTTCTCATTTGATTCACCTATGCCATAAGGGGGATCAGTTAAAATTAAATCAACACTATTATCAGGTATCTCACGCATACCCTCAAGACAGTCCATAATTCTATATGGCTTATTTGAGTTCCACCAATCTGGCAGTTTTTGCATTTTGATCATACCCTCCTTACATCTTTATTCCACATCTATCTTCTTGCTCGCATATTATGTCAATGATGCAATCTTTCATATAAATTTTTTCCCTGTTTTCAAAAACATTCCATATAAGCCCCACAACTCTTTCTTTTGTATAATCCTTTCTTTGTCTAAACTTTATGTTCAATCTGGTCTCTATGAAGTTTTACACGTCTACTATTGTTTCTTTTGTTAAAGGGTGGGGAATAATAAATATTCGGCCACCATAAAAAAGATCACCAGAAGTATAATGGAACGACACATAAAAATTTTCATATCTATCTTCAATTTCTTCAGACAAACCGTGCAGTATATTCCTTGTTATTTTTTCTATTCCTTTCATTTTCATTTAAGTCTTCCTCCTTCTTATTTGATATACACTCCATTACCATAATATGTAACAGTGAACCCGTATGACATCAACAGAGGCGTGGCTTTTTCATACACACGTATATCTCCAGAAGCTAACACATAGTCTTTTGTGTATGTGCGGTCTATACCCCATGTCCTTTTCATTTCCGAAAAAGATATGTCTTCTTTCAAACAGCTCAATACCACAACAATTTGTTCTTGTTTCATTTTTGTATCCCCATACTATACTTAGGCTAAGACCTTATATAATTTTGGGAAGTTTAGTGCCAAAATCTAAAACCTCCTTTTATATTAAACATCTTACTATAAAACCCACCTAACCTTATATACCACTTCCCCCTATATTAATCCACCCATTTAGAGTAAGAAAAGTGGGGTGGATATTCACAATGACCTAACCATCATATGTAATGACATTAAGATCACTATTATAAATACTATGTATGCTGCATGAAATAAATACCAAGTAATCAAGCGCTCATCCCCAAATGTAAGTACCACCATGGATACTATGGCAAAAGTCACCATCAGTATGCAAACTAAAGGAGGTACACCCATAACAAATGCTGTGTATGTCATTGCTCCTATTACGATAACAGATAGCGTTCCTATTATTATTGAAGACCATGTTTTCAATGTCTGTTCACTTAGTTCCATTTGCCACATCACTCCTGCTCTTTTTTTCTATATATGTTCCAGAATGTCATAACGAGAGCCACCAACAAAACCGTTTGTATCCCATCAACAGTTGAAATTATACCAGATACAGTCAACCCTGTCAAACCTATGACCGCAACATAAGCCATTATGTATATTGCTTCTGTAAGATCACTCATTTTTTTCACCCCCTCTGTAAATATTATCCACTGTGTTGTCTATAAAATTTCCCCTGCAAACATTGTCCACAGCATTTTCAATTTTATTGTCTTTTGTGTTGTTCCTCATTATACCATCCCATACAACACTTAGGCCCAACCCCTATATAGTTTGTGGTCCTCTCACTTGAAAGTACCCTTAGGTAACATTGATGCTGTATAGAAGAACCCACCCATCACTATGATCATTACCCATGTCAAGATTCTTTCCACCCCCTCGCTTACCCCCACAAATACCATGGCATAGAATAGTAACCCTGCGGTGAGTGCTGAACCACACATCCACAGGGCAAGTTTAGTTTTTCCGTGTTTCACTTCCACAAATGCTTTTCCCCTTCGTTAAGCTCATTCAGCTCATACATAAATGAGATCCTGCCCTTTTGCCTTGGGACTATACCAAAAAACCACACAGATGGGTTTGCAGACTTGTGCAGCTTATTCCTTGCATATTCATTGGTTCCTATGAGACTGCCATTCATGAAGAAGGACGCCCCACTTATGGGTATCTTTGCCGACTGGTGAAAGTGCCCTATCACAAAGTGGTCTATGGTTGGCCTGTGGGAATCCAGTAGGCTCACTTGGTTGTCTGTCGCATACCTATTTATCCCATAGTAGGGTATACCATTGTACATTCTTATCCCATGCCCATGCTCAAACATAAAATTGTGCTCCCCTATCTTCTTTGACATTATTGTGGTTTTTGGTACATCGAATGTGAAGTTGTCTGCACGATCTGAATGCATAATCTGTATTTTCACTTGTTGGGCAACAAGATAATCCCAGTTGTTCCATCCACGTTTAAACCTCATCTTTTCAGTGAGCCTACCATGATTTCCCGAGACTGAATACACATTAATCTTGGGAAAAATCTCATGGAGCTTAAGGAGAGTCTCCACTATTACCCTTTGGGCATGTAGACACATATCTACTGCTACAAACTCATTTGTCTCAACAAGCTCATCATGGATGGCTCCTGACACGATGTCTCCAAGAAGGGGGACGTGTAGGGTTTGTAACCGGTAGCCACTCAGAGCCCTCATCGTTATTTTCTGCACAGCTTCCACAAGTTTCCCAAGCCTATGCTCCAGGATCTCAAGGTTGTAACAATTCAAATCATTAATCTCTTCAGGCACGACAACTTCCCCAAGGTGCATGTCGGATAATGGGAGTATCGCCTCTTCATCATATCTCTTGTCCTTCTTAGCCTTGGATATGTCGGGTAGTTTGAGATGGTCTGTGGTTATTGGGTCCATATTGTCAATCTTGTTTGTGAAGTAACCCAATATATCATCCTCTAAGATGTGACCTGCTAATAATGCACTGTACTTTGTCTGTACCTTGGAAAGTCTTGCCCTTAACTCATCGTTTTTAAGGAATGCATCACGCAACTCATCTTCCCTTTTTTTGTTTTCCGATTCTGCTTTTTTCTTGGTGGGCATTTCGATCACCTCATAAACACAATGTCTGTGTCCCCAGTAGCCAATATGAAATTGTTCTTACTACACTTACCGAATACTATGTGTCTATCTGAAAACTTATGCATTGTCAAACTTGTTACCTTCCCAAGATATGATATGACATCCACATCAACCCGGGCCACTCTCATTCCAATCTCTATGTCAGATGGTTTTGCAACCGTCCATGTTTCAAACTCAGGTGCTTGGGGGGTATCCTTCACATACCTATCATCTTCCCCCACTCCCTCCTGGATGTTTGTCAACAGCATTATCAAACAACTTATCGCGTGTGTAATATGGTTCATCCCAGACTCTTCATTGATATCTTCCCCATCAACCCACGCCATCATGTGTCTTAAACACGCATCATACTGCTTGGTCCACTTCATACCAGGTCTATAGTTATGCTTACTGTACTTTCCAGTTCCATAGTCAAACGCTTCTGCCACAGACATCAGTGTTTTTCCCGCTATACATGACATTGATGGTTTCCCACCATCATATTTTTTACCTTCCATTTTTTTTCCTCCTAATTATCTCTTTTCCTCTTTATCTATCCCAATATTCACTAATGCTATATAAATAAACACCGCAAATAATGTTATTGCCTGTACAACGTTAAACAACATGGTATATTCCTCTGTTGGGGATGTTACACCAATTACACCAGAACAAAATAAACCAGCAATTCCGCAAATACCCAGTGCAAACACAATAGTTTTATCTTTCATAGTTTTTCACCTCCTTTTTGTTTTTTATACAGATCACACACCATCCAAAATCCATAGGATATAATTATTGTGTGCATCGCATCAAGTGGTAATATTCCATATGCGTCTAAACCCATTGTTAAAACCATAAGCAATATTGTATTTATTAAGATTTTAATCAAACCCATTTTTCCACCTCCTATTCCCTCAACTTCTTATCAATCTTACCCCTTATCTTCTTATACAGCTCTATATCTTCAAGAGCATCCATAAAGGCATAAGAAATATATAACTTAAGCAATGCGCACGAATCAATCCCATAAAGCCCCCTCATCCTTTGCATAGTTGCAGAATCTGATTCAGTAAGTAGTATGTGCGGTCTAAACCTATGTTGTCCATGAGGCCATAACTGCACAATAATGTAGGTTATTGCTGTCCCCCTCTGCATGTAGTTGCATCGTCTACCTATTACGTCATCAGTATTTTGTTTCAAGGGGTCGAACTTAGCAGTGTCCAGACTCTTCACATGGTCCTCAAACATATTGTCATGTGCTGTATGAAAGTTTTTAATACCCAGGTGTATCAGTTCTGAAAAAGCCGCTTGATAACCACACCTAAACTTAGTTGTGTACCATTCAAGCATCTCTTGAAAGCTAATACAGAGTCTTGGCCTACATTCCTCTGTATATTTAGAATCAGAGCAAATTTCACTTATTGAAAGTTTTCCACGGAGCATAGTATAGTTATAGTACCCTCAACCACTATAAAGCTTTTTATGCATTAGCTGTTTCATACATCCCATTGACAAAAGCAGTTGTATTCATTGGTTCCATTGTGAAATCCATATAGAAATATACCAGATAGGTCACCACAATCAGCACCAGTGTAATACCCAACACCATCTTTTGTTTTTTAAAGTTATCCATATCAAATCCCCTATGCCCTTTCTAACCATGACACTATCATTACTGCGCTTTCCACGTCCACTTCTGTTTTTACATGGATTGCATCCCTGGGCATCTCAAATTCCTCATTATCAATAACTGCCACAATCCGTGCTCTATATCCCACAATCATCTTGGGTCTATTGTTTTCTGTTGACATACAAAGATATAGACACCACCACATATATAAGCTTTATGGCATCTCACACATACTCAGGACACCCAGGAACCATCCCACCAGTGACAGGTATGTCATATATCTTACATCTCTTCCTATTTCTACCATGCGCACAGGTTTTGCATGTGACCTGAAATGTCTTCTTATTATACATATACAGTACTATGTAATATATGAATATAAAATTTCCCACCCACTCCCTGATAAGTTAATTTGACTTTTGTTCACGCCACACACACAATACTGAAATAGAGTGGGGGCCCTTCCATAACACTTATATACTTGGCCACACCTATTTATGTTTATGACAAAAATTAACCGGGACAAAATATACCGCACCCTTCAGACTGTTGGTGTACAGCTTAAGAAGTTGGGTGTGGCATACTATGAATATTATGTGGGTGTGAATGTGAATGTATCAGAACCCCCTACCCCATTAAAACCCAGTGACATTAAAGTTGGGATGAGACTGGGATGTATTAGGAAAGGCAAAACACTGTATGTGGAAATAGTGACTGAGGTAACCCACGACACCCTTAGGGATTTGGGTAAGGAGATTGCCTTTGGGAAATGTGGTGAGGACAATTTTGTTTTTGTGTCAGGTGACAAACATCTGATTGTACTTAGGTGAAGGAGGAAGTCTTATGGAAAACACACATGATATACATTGGATTGTCAGTCGGGGAATATTGGCTCTCACGATTGTATGTGCATTATCATCTGTAATTGACAACAGGAATATATCTTTCATGTTGTTATCATTGACCTTTATTACAATTGTTGCAAAAATGTGTTATAATGGATTTGGTAAGGAGGAATAAACCCATGAGTGAAATGTGTGATAAGAACTCCGGCATACAGGAATATATGGATGAACAAATATTGGAAAAGAAAAAAGAAAAGACGATATCGTTCTTGGCATCGGCGGTGGCACCATATCTGGGTATGATTGCGCTGTTGTTGTATGCATTAGATACAGGAGACAACATCCTTTTCCTAATGTTGTGTTTATGTGTGAATACAATAATGATCATGATAGGGTGTTGGGTTATATGGAGATAGTTAATAAGGAGGAATAAACCATGGATAGTGTATGTGATAAGAACTTTAGCATCTGTGAAAAATGTGGAAGTAAAGGTGTCTGCTGTGAATGTGTAGAAGACCCCATGTTCAACCAGATGGGTAAGATGTCTACAGTGGACCTTGTTGATGTACAGACAATAGACGGTTACATGATGATGTCGATGGAACAATATGTTATGGTATGCAGTTATACAAAGTCCCATGTGAATGTGAAGCAACCCTTAATCATGTTGACAACAGAGAAAGTGATTAATGTGTTGGATTGTGTGGAGGAATAAAAACAATGATAGCTGAAAAATATAGATGTTGTAATTGTGGTTTGGTTTTCGAATCACGAAAAGAAACCATACCAAAGTGCCCCAGATGTAAGTACCAATGGCCAGTGTTTGGGATAAGATAGTAGAAGGAGGAATAAAACCATGATGGATAAATGTGAAAGTGACAAAGACTTAAGTATTTGCGATGGGTGTGGCCACCTCGGTCTCTATTGTGAGTGTAGTTTGGATCCAAAATTTAACCAGATGAAAGATACAATCATATCGGATCTTGTCTACTTTAAAACATTAGACAGCCATATAGCGATGACCAAGGAAGAGCTTAATATTGTCTGCAGGTATTCCAAAGTCCCTATCAGGGCAATGACAACAAATAAGGTACTGAATATCTTGTATTTTGGTTTGAAGAAGGAGGAAACAATATGATGGACATGATAGATACAGAAAAAGTATATAGACAATTAGATGAAAGAAAAAAAGACTTTGGCGAAGGCTATTGGAAAAGAGTTGAAAACATTTGCATAGCCTTAGATGAAATATGCCCAGAGTGTCCCGGCAACTACGATGACTGTAGCAAGTGTTACAAAAGACAACAGCTCATTAAACTATGCAAAGCCAATAAGATAGATGTGGTACTTGAGGATGTGATTGTGGATGAGTGAAAAAGAATTGTCATGTAAGAAGTGTGGCAGCTCTAATGTCGTGGTGTCTGCTCCAACCACAGTTAAGGTTCTATGCCTTAACTGTAATGAGACTCGTGAGCAGTACACCAATATCCCCTCAGAGTATTTCGGGGAAAAGTATAGGTACATATCGGCAGTCTGTCAGCTTCTGGGAAGGAAGAAGCGTATAGAGACTCTCAGGGAAATTGCAAGAGTGGGTACAACACCAGCAGCCACAATAATGGTGGGGGAACTCTCTCAGCAATGTGTCTACAAGATGCTTAGGGAGCTTGTGGGAGTGGGGCTACTTGACACCACCATAGCAATCAACAGCAGAACCACATTATATACCATCAGTAATTTTGGGGTTAGAGTCCTTCAGATCATTGAAGATTTGGTGAAGGAAAATAAAGAAAAAACCTCATAATTTTCCCCTCTTTTTTTTCTATTTTTTTTACAAAATTTCCCATAAATCTTTACGGCATCTGGCAATTTTGCCACATACTTTGGGGTAAATAATTCTTAATGATTTGTCACAGACCTCATGATTGTTTATGTGCATTTCCATATAATGATTTTTCATGTGGAATCCTCCGAATAATAATTATAATTATTGACATTACGCACTATTAACTATGTGTGAAAAAATCGCACTGTCTACTGTTGTCGAAGGACCAAGGGACCGAGGGACCGAGGGACCGCCGGACCACCCGGTCCACTGGTCCAAAAACGTTCTCAAAAAGAAAGTGGCTACCGATGCTGCATTACTATAAAGTTTTTTTT
>Ga0209345_10000761_pt1 | contig 41193 bp, 38 predicted proteins | sample Cruoilmetagenom7_FD_187294 | JGI IMG/M metagenome (GOLD analysis project Ga0209345, IMG submission 187294) | Oil polluted marine microbial communities from Coal Oil Point, Santa Barbara, California, USA - Sample 7 (SPAdes) (version 2) | ecosystem: Environmental > Aquatic > Marine > Oil seeps ...
TACTTGTGATTTCAATAGACTCAAAATTGCCGTTTAAGGATTAAATATCAATGACTGGTTTGAGCTTGCAGGAGGCATCGAACCACTATCCAGATTACCCCTTCGACTGACGAGTTAGCCACCATTGAACTAAACCGCTCCCGCGGTAATGGTGCTCTTTTCTAGTCCAGTGTCATTCTCTAACTTCTGTATTCTTTTCTACTCTTAGCATTGAGGTATTGTGCCTCAATTTGCTAGGAGTATTTACTATGAACATTTCAATACATTTTGACCCAGCCCTTCATCAACGCATTAACGAAGATATGAGTCTGCGCAAACTTGCCACGAAAACCCAAATATCTTACATCCGAGCCATTAATCGCTTATGTGAGTATTTACAACATTCGCCTGAGAACACAACTCATGAAGAGTTGCGTGAATTTCAATTGTTCTTGGTGAATGATGGAGCTACGGGAACAACCATTAATGGCATCCTTTCTGGTTTGAAATTCTTATATCAAATCACGTTAGATAGCCCACAACTTGTCACAAAGTTAAGCACTATTCCTGTTGCACGTAACTTACCTGTCGTATTGAATCTTGAAGAAATGAAACGCTTTCTTGCGGTAGCCGCACACCCAAAATATCATGCCGCATTCTCTGTAGCTTATGGTGCGGGGCTTCGCGTTAGCGAAGTAGTATCTCTGAAAGTTAGTGATGTAGACAGCGAGCGCATGGTACTTCGTGTTGAGCAAGGCAAAGGAAACAAAGATCGATATGCAAAACTTTCTCCCGCCTTGCTTGAGCATTTACGACATTGGTGGTGCTTTGCCAATAAACACGGACAAATGTATCGTGAGGGTTGGTTGTTTCCAGGACTTGATCCCATGAACCCTATGTCTGCTCGACAATTAAGTCGAATATGTGTAGAAACAGCTAAACTAGCAGGGATTAATAAAAAAGTCTCTATGCATACCTTACGACATAGTTTTGCCACACATTTACTCGAAGCACATGTTGATATTCGCGTCATTCAAGTCTTACTCGGTCACTCTAGATTAAGCACCACTGCTTTATATGCACAAGTTGCCACTAATCTGTTACGCGAAGTTATCAGCCCGCTTGATGCCCTAGAAAATAAGGATAAAACAAAATATAAGGATAAGTCGTGAGCGTTTATCATGACTCGTCCTCAGTTAGAGATAGCCGATATATTTCGTCATCATGGGCAACAATGGCGTGACACTCATCAAGGGCATGTAGGCTTAAGCCAATTGAAAGTCATGTCAGCGATTGAAAACTGTCGAACGCAAGTACTCGGTGGGCATATATTACGTTGCCAATCATGTGAGCACATTCACATATCGTACAACTCCTGCCGTAATCGTCATTGTCCTAAATGCCAAGCAAGCTCGGCAAAAAGATGGCTTGAAGCCAGGCAAGCACAACTGTTGCCAGTGGATTATTATCACTTGGTGTTCACTTTGCCCAAAGAGATTGCCAACTTAGCGTATTACAACAAGTCGGTGATGTATGGTTTGTTGTTGAAAGTAGCCGCAGAAACATTACTGACGATTGGTGCTGATGTAAAACGTCTTGGAGCCAAACTAGGTGTGACATTTGTTCTGCATACATGGGGCAGTGCTATGACTCATCACCCGCATGTGCATGGTATTGTTCCTGGTGGTGGTTTATCTGCTGACTCAGAGCACTGGGTATCATGTAAATCAGGCTTCTTTCTTCCTGTTCGCGTGCTATCAAGATTGTTTCGACGCTTGTATCTAGAAAAACTCTCTCAGGCATATCAAAGTAACTCACTGATGTTTTTCGGTAACGATGTCGAGCTCGAAAATGAGCAGTTGTTTGCTAAATGGCTTACGCCATTACGCAAAAAAGAGTGGATTGTCTATGCTAAGCGTCCATTTTCTGGGCCAAAAGCAGTATTCATCTACTTGTCGCGTTATACCCATCGAGTAGCTATATCGAATAGTCGCTTAGTTAAGTGTGATAGCAATGGTGTGACGTTTCGTTGTAAAAACTACCGTGCTAAAACCTCTAGCCATTATCGAACCATGACGTTAGATAATGATGAGTTTATTCGCAGGTTTTTGCTACACACACTACCTTCAGGTTTTCATCGCATTCGTCACTATGGTTTGATCGCCAATACGGGTTGTAAAAAGAACTTGGTGAAGGCTCGCCAATTACTCAACGTGATTGATGTTATTCCTGAAAATAAGGACTTAGTTGAAGAAAAGCCTATTAAGCAGGGGCCAGTCTTTGTCTGTCCAGAATGCGGTGGGCCGATGGTGATCAACGAAATCTTAATCAGTCAGTTGAAACCTCGGGCACCACCGATGAAACTTGTGAATTAATAGGCATGACAAGGTATTAAAAATTATCGAATACTTGATAAGGGATAACTTTGCCTAAAGAAAAGAAATCGACAAAACAAACTATACTTTAACTAAGAAAACCCACATAAAAGTGATTTATGCCCAATGAAATAGCTTATCAACCTTCAATGTTTTCAGTATTTTCTCACTTAACAACAGCCACAATATAACAATCCCCATAGTAAGCATCTAGTTCTCGCGGTTTCCACAATGGAGCTTTGTTCGACACCAGCCTGACTAGGATGGAGGGTGCTTCTTTGGCTTGAGATTGGCGGCTGGTGACAAACAAACCTAAACATAGCGGTCATTCAACATTGGGAGGGTTTAAGTTATTCCCCACTCATCAACTAATTCCATTACAAGACTTTTAATATGATCATTTCCGCTATTACTTAAAACTAGAAGTTGTTCTGTGCAAGCTGATTTGTCGAATTCCCAAAGGCCTTTGATTGCGTAAAAACTAGCTATTTCATGGCTGCTTTTTAGCTTTTTCATTAACAATTCCTGACATCTTTTAATTGCTTTATTATAATCGGCATAATTAAACTGCTTCTTTTGAAAAATAGCACATCTTGAATATGAATCATTTTGTTGTTCTACAATCTTTGGTAAATGTTCTATTACCATTGAGGATAGAGCATTCATCAATATACCAACCATTTCTTCGTTGGATGTATGATAAAAGTGACCTTCAATTGCTTCTGCAATTTCTATAAATGGTAACTCTATTGCCAATATTTCTAAATCAGTAGACTCAGGATCTTCTTGCTCAAGGATTGACTGAATAAAGTGATTCGCTAAATTAGTACGTGCACCTGAGGTTAACCCTTCAAATGATTTAACAGCATTTTGCGTGTAATATTCAGCATCTGTTCGAACTAGTAACCATAATAGCTCAGCACCTTGATATGTATCGTTTAGGAGGTCAAGAGCTATAGTAAAAGCCATATCCCACCTGGAACTTGAAACAATGTTATTGATGACTTTCTTTTCTTCGGTAACCGTCATCCATATTCTAGCAATTTCAATCCCTAGAAAGTAATCTCTGATTAGCTGGTGTAGCCACTCTGTTTCTGATCTAGTATGCAATTTAAGGAAATTCGCAGAAGTAACTTGATCCCAAAAGGTATCAAACTTAACTTCTAAAGGAATAGAATGTGCTTTTTTTAGGCTTGATACTATCTCTGAAAGCTTATTTCGAACTATTGCTGTAGGCATCCTAAACCCATACCCTGATTGAACGATCTGAAAAGCAAAGATTGAAAGAACATTTTCAAGCATAGATTCGTCATAGTTTTCGTGGTACAGATTCTTTTCTCTTCTAATTATTATACCAACCAAGGCCTGTAAAAGTTTCGCCTTTGAATCAGGTAAATTTTTAGTTTTCCTATAAGAATCAAGAAGTATTTGAAGAAATAGAGGTATTCGAGCAAGTTGGATGCAACTATTGGTACTAGTCCAAGAATCTTCACCGTCAATATCTATTCTTTCTAAAAAATCATCCGCGCATAACGAAAAACGATTAAAATAGTCATTACTATAAGCAATAATTTGTCTTTTAGAAAGACGCGAAATCTCATAGACTTTAGGTTCTTGAAATGACGGAGATAGACCATTTATAGGTATTATATTCGACCTATAATCCGAAGCCCTGCAAGAAACAACGTATTTGTTTTTGGTGTAGGTATGTATAAATAGAGCAACATCTTGGTAGCAAGCCTTAGATAAATCAGCATCAACCTCGTTTAACCCATCTATTAAAATAATAAAAGAACCACTATTTAAATAATTAATTAGATCATTAGGGGGAAAGTTATTCTTCAAAGCCTCACTAAATAGGTTTAAGAAATTAGCATTACATGACCACCTTTTAATTGAAATGAATATGGGGATTTGGGAGTCATTACCTTTGGTAATTGAAATGCATTGGTTGGTAAGGATTTTTGTTAGTGATGTTGATTTACCTGAACCTGATTCACCAAGTAAATAGTTAAGTGTATTCCCTTGAATAGGCAAATCCAGCACACTTATAATTTCTTTTGATTCGTTATCATCAAATAATTCTATATAAGTATCAATCTCCTTCTGCTCAGCTAAAAGGACTGTATAGTGACCACTTTTACGCGAATCTTCCTCTAAAATTGTTTTTGCATACTCAATTGAATCGAATTTTTTAATTTCCAATTTACTTGATACACTATCTGGATATTCGTTTTGAACAACCTCATACAATTCACTTAGTCTATCACTATCAAGAATCGACTTTAGTAAAATTTCGATGTCAAGTATATCGGTTTCAGGATCAAATTTTAAGTTATGTGGGTTGTCTGAATATACTTTGTCTCTAAGATTTTTTGCGCTTTTAGATATAGATAAGAATTTAAAAGTAAAGCCTGTGTATTGACTGTGGTCTTTAACCATTCCACTTTTAATTTTTGCTTTAGTAGCTGTACTTGAAACGGATATAATTATTTTATTAGTTTCATCCTTAAGATCTATACCCTCAGCATTTTGCTTCTCAGCATTTGCATTAACCAGTTCCCAACCATAGAGAATATTGAGTAGCCTCTTATAAAAATTTTCTGAATAAATATTTAAATTTAGTAGGTTGTTTTTGGCTCTGCTTTCTAACCTTGTGGCGTGCAAATTTAATTTTTCTTCAATGAAGTCAAAATATTTGGAACTATTCATATAATTATTATTTTAAGTATAGGGATTAAGCTTATTAAATTATGGTCTTAAAACGTACTAAATAATATTACCACAGTTTTTATTAGTAGAATTATTAGTTATTAAATAAGGTGATAGTTGCACAGTAAGCGTCTAGGGAATGGCGTCTATAAGTAAAACCTTCATATAACTATTAGAAACTTTGTAAATTAAACTGTTCTTACGTTAGCTTATTAATGAGGCCTATTAGTAATCCCCAATTATTTATAAAAACAGTAAGTATTTAAGGTTTTTAATGCATTGATAATATGAGATATTAGTGAAAATAAAGTAAGTGTTATGGAATGGACATTACTGAGACTTATCCATAATATTCTTAATTGTTAGCTGTATAAGCACTATCGAGGTTTGGTTTTACTATGAATGTTTTTATTACACCACCAGAAAAACACTTCGATGCTGGACTAGGTAGCTCTGCTAATAATTTTAAAGGAGCTTCTGAAAGCTTAAAAAACAGTGGAGATAATCAATCAGGTGATTTACCTATCTGTTACTTACAGCGTCACTCTATTGAGTTGTATTTGAAATCATTGATCTATATCTTACATAAAAAATTCAATATCCCTTTTGGCGAAAACTTCACTTTAGAAAATCCAGCAATATTAGTTAATGAAAAATGGAAATCTCTTTCAAATATTCATAATTTATCTGATTTATATAGTTATTTTTTAGCTGTCTTTGAATCTGAAAAAGTTTCAATGCCGACTACAACAGATTGGTCAATTGATCCTAAGATCAAAGCAAAAATTAACTTAATTAGTGGGTATGATCCTAAGAGCACTTACTTTAGGTATCCAAAATCCTTAGATATCAAGCGTGATGCTATCAAGTCTGACATTCAGTCAATGGATTTTGAAAGTGCAATTGAGCAAATGAATTCATCTGAAAGTGTTGCTGTGAAATGTGCTGTAATGCTTGATAAAAACGACAACATTGTAGAAACATATGACTTAGTTGCAGATAGCTTAAATGATGTAAAACAAGCTTTGGATGAAACCATCGAATTTATGCACTGCATTCATTCTGCATTTCTAGGTGAGTTAACAAAATGGACATAAATATTTAGCTATAAGTCACTAAAAAGGACAAATAACAGTTGTTTTTTGCTCCTACTTTGCTTCTTTTAGCCAACAATTATTTGTCTCATTGGAACGTGAATTGAGATTAGCCATAGAAGGGAGATTACGCTGTGCTTTGTGGATTTAGAAAACAAGATAGCCAAAAGGTATTTGCTAGCTTCAGTGAAAAAAGTCACGGCCCATTCAGTTGTATAGGCTGTGGGTATGATTTAGTCCTTAAAAAAGGACGTATTAAAATACATCACTTTTCACACAAACCCCCACATAAATGTCCGCATGGTGCAGGTGAATCCGAAGCACATCGTAAATGTAAAATATCTATTTATAACTCATTATTAAATTCACCAAATATCACAAACCTTGCTGTAGAGGTTAATTTTGGTACAGTAATAGCTGATGTTTATTGCTTAATTAATAACATTCCAGTGGCAATAGAAATACAGAAAAGTAACCTGAGTGTTAACGAAATAACTCAAAGAACTGAGGCATATCATAAGTTAGGAATATATGTTTTATGGCTTGGTTTATATAATGAAAAACTATCGGGGTCTAAATACTCAGCCAAAGCATGGGAAAAATGGTGTCATGCTGTATATTTTGGTCGAGTATATTACTGGAAGCATGATTCAATTGTTGTACCTGCACACTTTGGCGAGTACCAACTCTACGTAGAAGACTCTAGTTGGTATGATGAAAGTGGTCACGAGCAAAGTGCTGGTGGCTATTACAAGTCATCAAAACGTTATAAAACACCATGCCTAGGTAGAGAGCTAAATATTGCTCGTGATTTCAATCCAGCTCAGAAGCAACCATGGAGAGGCGGTTCGGTCTATGTACCACAATGCAGTATATTTGGTGACAGAACTCCCAAGTGGTGGGTGTAATGCCATACATGAAAATCAACAAGAACAGTTGTTTTCTTGCTCCTTCTCCGCCTATTTTAGCCAACAATTGATTGCCTGTTTTTTAGGCGTCATATCTAAGAGAAAATTATGTCGAATATTGCTAGTGATATTGAAAATAGACCTAAAGAATTATGGAGTTTACCAAATTATGGTTGTTTACCTGAGAGGGGGTTTCAAATTGATTTAAAAGGAACAATTGGCGAGTTCTTGGCTCATGATATTTTTGATTTAGACGGCACTCAACCTATTGAAAGCAAAGTAATGGGGCTTTCAAAAAAATTATTTAATGGTCTCCCGGTTATCGGAGTAAACCCTTCTGAAGAGGCTATCGAGTTCTATAAGGCACGAGGAGACCAATTTCAGATGGTTAATGTTGTCGTTTGTTGTTATGGGTTCGAAGAGAGAGATGGGCAATTGTACGGTTTGCCTTATCACATATCTCTAAGAGCAGCTCAAAAAGGAGGTAAACCTTCAAGTGTAGGGGTTGAGTGGATCAAAAATATGGATCTCGAAAAAGTATTAGATGGTTCTCCACATTATATGGGTTTTAACCCTTTCACTAACGCATTTGGCTTATATGCAACTGGACCTGTTCTTTTAAATAAAGATCTATGTTCTGATGTTGTTGGATTTGTCTATAACATGTACTTTTTAGCTAGCGATTATGAAAAAAAAGATGTAAATGATCCTGGAATGTGCACGTCTCTACTTGGTGATAATAAATCTGCTTTGGGGGATTACAGAAAATTTCGTTTTTCCCGTTATTTCAAACCATTTACGGATATCAAACCAGTGAAAATATGGGGGTGTGATTCACCTATTGAATTATTCCTCTTACAAGCAATGAATAGCTTATCTTTACAGCCTAAAATACAAATGAATATCTTTTCAGATGGAACAACATTTCCTTCTTTACAGTCAATGTGGGAAAACGGTAAAAGAACAAAAGCGTTAAGTAAGATGATATCTGAAGCTGATTTTTATTTTGAAGAGCAGAGGGTTGCTATATTCTGTGACTCTGTTGCACATCACTCATCAGATGAAGCTATAGCCAAAGATAATGCAATAGATCAAAAACTTGAAAAAATAGGTATACGTAGCATACGTATTTCAGGTCCAGATATCGTTGCTTCACCGTTAGAATGCGCTACAAGAATTCGTGACTTTATCGAAAAATAGGTATAACAAGTGACTATGGTAACTTTTCAATAATAAAACTAGCCCTAGTTCCATTTTAGTCGGTTAGTGCTAAGGTCGGCTTTGTGCAATAATTAGCGTTCTTAGATGGAATGTCAGTGGCAGCAATGAGCTTGAAGCAGTCATTAACTCAAGCATAATGTACAGTCATAAAATATCTATATCCAAACATTTTTTAATACACATTACGACGCTAAAATTCTTGGGTAGACTCTAGGGTGTTTTTATAGAATCAAGCTTAACTCTTTCTATTAAAACTTCAGGTGCTGAAGAACTGTCGATGATGTCTGATAGAACATTTCCAGTATAAAATGTGTAACCGTCTTCTTCATCGATTGGTAGCTCATAGAAAGAGCCTGAATCTTGCTGCCAAATCCATAAAAACCCACAATCTGATAGCACTGGTAGCTCTTCCGATCCAGAGCTCAATCTCCAAGAGTCACCACTTGTATCCCCGCCACGCCAAGTACCAAATATTTTGTAATAAACATTTTCATTTACGGGAGTTAATTTTAAAATTACCCAGCCATCGGGCTTATATGTTCTCATTTTTTATACCGCCATTTACATTTAATATATTCAATTGTTCAGCTAGCTCAATGCGATGCACTTTCTTGCCATAGATTTTGTTTATCTACAGGCAATTCTTCTTTAGTCATAAACACCCGTATCTTGATAGTTTCACCATCTTTTTTAGAGCACTCACAAACCATTAAACCTAACGTATCCATTGACGCAGTTTTCCAATTCATAAAACTGCCATGGGACTTTTTCTTTCGTGTTAATCGTTTATCATCTGCTCTTAGTTTTATCATTTGCAGCGCTAAATCAAAACTCACATCACAAGCTTTAGCAAGACGGTAAATTCGAGTGTAAAAAGCTTTATGTTTTCGGAGTGTTTTTTTCATATTCGTTATTCTCTTTTCTTATTCAAATAGTAATAATTAACAATTTATATCCTTGATAACTGCTCAAGCTTTTCAGCCAAAACATTATCTTTCACATAAAAAAGATCTGTGCTTTGATCGTGATAAATTTTAGGAGATGATTGTTTAAGACTCATGGCATTTACTAATAATTGTCCCAAACGTAATTCAGGATATTTAGCCATCACATTGGTAATGCTCATTAACAAGTGGCTTTTCACATTATCAATATTACTCTCTGTTAAAGCTGAATCTCTTGACTACTCATCATTAATCTCAGTATTTACGGGGATGCTTGATAACATGCCAGTGGCAGTTTGTTCCTCGTCACAAGTAAACTTGGAATTAAAACTTAACCTGCTAGGCATAAAATCATCATCCGCTATTGGGGCTTCTTCAAAAAAACTGCTCCAACCTTTATTTTCATAAGCACAAATCAAATCGGCAAGTTGATGAAGCTCATTACCTCCGGCTGATTTGTACTGTGCATCCCAAAGTTGCTCTACACGTTTCAGCGCAGCCGTTAGCTCATTATTATTGGTGATTTTATTTTTCAATAATAACTCCCTTGCAGCCAACCTTAAATCGCAGTTATCTTTTAGCTGATCTGCTTTAGTCTTTGACTGGCAAATCACATCAAAAATATTGCTATATTCAAGCTGTTCGTTATCACTACTTTCACTGTATTCAGTAGGGGCATTGCTTTCATCCGTTATCCTGAGAGTGTCGCCACACATATCCGCAAAACATTGTTGGCATAAATCGATTTCAATTTGTTTACCATCGCCATGAATCGAGTCATAGCCGCAATGATGCGCTATTGAAAGAAACTCATGAAACTCATAGTCACCGTCAGCACTTGCTTGTAACCCACAGCCATCACAAACCATTGCTGTTAGTTCCTGTGTAGTGACCGTTTTAAACGTTCTCATCACTGCTCCTATTGATTATTGTTAATATTCCCCATGATTAATGGCATTAAGTTTATTAACTATTTATTTTTTGATGCCATCTATTTTGCCAAAACTGCTCTGATACGCACGTTACCTCAGCAAGCTTATTAATTAGGGCTTGAGTCATTACTAATTCATCTTCTCTGAACTGTTGAAACTCTTTTGCTGTTAACCCGAGCTTTTCTTGAGCATGTTTATCGGATAGTTGATGTGTTTTTTGCCAATGAATAAAAAAGCTAGAAAAGTAAATCCTTCGATTGCTCGGCTCAGCTTTTACTAAATCCTCACCTAATTTTACTGTATAGCAATAAAGACTTTTTCCTTGGCCAATACGCAGTGACTTTTCGTGTGCTTTAAGATACAGCTCTCCCTGTTTAATCATTTTTAGTGCGTAATTTTTTATTTCTGGCGCATATCGTTCAATAGGGGCGCAATTTATATTGGCCATACCACCATTAACAATGATGTATAGTTGACTTTCATCTTTTGAATCGACACCAATATGTAATCAATCAGGATGATTAGGTCGTATTAAACGGGATTTAAACTTTTCAACAGACAGCATAATTACCTCAACTCACTCAGCCCTAAAGCGATAGCTTCTTGCTGAAATCGACCAAAAATATTAACGACTTTTTCATAAGAACTTGTCAAAAAGTGTTCTTCAACTGTTTCACTAGTTATGTCAAAGGCCCGATGCTCAATATGGTTATCAAAGCCACCAATTTCCAGTTCTGTTTTAGAGCTAACCTCGCTTACCTTGTCGAATATAACAGTGTCGGAACATTCATCATCAATATCCTCTTCAATAGAATTTTTCATCTTTTCAAACTTAACCACATCAGCTTCAAACGGCACATCCTGCTTAACTCGATAAGCATATTCCAACAGTTTAGGTTCAGCAGGCATATACATAACAGCTTCTTGATTTATTGAATTAGTCATTCTTAGAATTCGACCTAGAATCTGCCTAAAGTGCATTTCTGTTTTGATATTGGTTAAATGACAACAAACTTGTAAACGAGGGATATTCGTTCCTTCGCTGATCATTCCTACTGAAATTATCCATTTAGTTTTTGCGTGTCTAAATTGTTGAATTAGATGGGTAGGCTCATTTTCTTTGTAAGTAACAACAACGGTATCTTCGTTAAAACACTTCTTCATTAATGCTGAAATCTGTTTTGCATGCTCAACTGAACAAGCAACTATAAGTCCTGCAGCGTCAGCGTTTTTCTGCCTAATCGTATCGAGTTTCTTTTGTGCGGAAGAAATTATATATTTGATGACTTTTTCATTTTCAATAATCTCTTGATACGGAATGATTGACTGCGAAAGTAATGCCTTAAAGCTATCAAATGTTTTAGTTTCCTCTTCATCAATGACTGAAATGTTATTATTATCAATCGCAATAATCTGAGGGACACGGCAAACATCATCTTGAATGGCCTCAAAAAGCCCATATACGTAATCACATGATATTTTATTGCTAGGATGTGTATAAGTTGAAAGAACAATAGGAGCAGCATCTGAGCGCCAAGGAGTCCCCGTTAATGCCAACGTATATTTAGCTCTATCTTGAATGTTTAGTATTATTTGTTCGCCCCATGCATTAGCGTTATCAACGTTTGATCCCGCACAGTGATGAATTTCATCAAAAATTACAAATATTCTATATCGAGTAAACAGAGCCCAAAAATCATCATTAAGATACTGTAAATTTTGATAAGTTAGCGAATGTCCTCTAGCTCCTAATAAACCATCAAATCGTTCTTGTGTTCTTAGCTGCAAGCTTTCACTAAAATCTTGAGAAACGATGGATGAAGGTGAAAAACAAATAATCAAATCAATCATATTGTTTTTGAGTAGCTTATCGGCTAGTTCAGAAGCCATCAAAGTTTTACCAGCACCAGGCGTTGCTAAGGTTAAAAAATGGTTATGGTTATTCAAGTATCGATTAAACGCTAACGTAATACAGTTATCCTGCCATTGTCTTAATTTCATTTTTTCTCTGGTTATTAATTCTGATTAAGTAAACATTCAATGGCTTTTATCTTCCCTAATATCCTCGTATTGTTATCCCTAGCTTTGTTGTAATGCGGTTGTATATCGTCTCCTAGTTCAGGAAACTCTGAATATAATTCTTTATAAGCTTCAGACTCACCTAAATTCAAAAGCAGTTCAGTTTTATAGTGAGTTAACTTATCAATTAAAGATTTTTTCTTATCAATGAGCCCAGTCAGAGAAATGGTTGGTTTGCACATTTCTCGCAAGACGCTCTCATCAAACTTTGTTGTTTTAATAAAGCGAGTAAAGCCTTTACCACTAGGCTTCATCTTTGTTAACCAGCCTTTTTTAACTAACTTTAAAAGCTCCGCGTAAACTCTTCGTCTAGCATCAACTGGTTTCAAAGAATGATCGTTTTTCAATATTAAATAAGGTGAACGAACATCGCTCGTTGTGAAGTTATTAAAGTCTATCGCGATAATAATTTGAGCTACAAAAGGGTCTAATTTCAAGGTGAATCTTAATAAAACTAAATAATAAATGGGTATTATAGGGCGTGGTGCGTTAGTGCTCAACATGAAAATCTAATCATTTTGCCTTAGGGAACGTTTTGGTGAGTGATTTAGTTAAAGAATTTGGTGAAAAATTACGTTTAAAACGTAAAGAAGCTGGCTACACCCAAGAGAGTTTTGCAGCCTATGTTGGCATAGAAAGAGGTAATTACGGGAAGATGGAAAGAGGTAATGTTAATATTAAATTAGAAACTTTATACAAACTCACGAATGCACTTAATTGTGAGTTTGAAGAAATAATGCCAGCCAGATTAAAGTATAAAATTAATTTAGATTAACTACAGGTTAATAGGTTTTTATCAAACCTGACAGTCGCAAAGCCATCAAATGGTCATAAGTGACAATATTGAAATCTCAGTTATTAGCCAAAAGCCGACTTTAGCTTTTGAGTTACGATATTCAAACAACGTTGTTCTTCACCTTCTGTTAAACTAGCTTCTGTACTTATTGTGAATTTGTAAGTAAAGTACTGATTAGGAATTACTTTATCAAGTTTAAGAGCATGTTTAACATTGCATGTTGATACTGTTAAGTAAGATGGAAAGGGATTTTCAAATGTGCATACTTTATATGTCCAAAACGTCAACTTTTTCATTTAATCAAAATATAAAAACTTTGGCTCTATATCGAGTTGAAACAAGGTAGTTATTTTAATAAATAAGTAGGCGTAAAAATGTTAAATCTAATTAAAGAAATATTGTTTCGTATTTTTCCAAAAAAAACAGCTGGCTCTACTTTATTATGGACGGCACTTTCGTTATTAACGATATGTGGATTGGCAGGGGTTACTATCCAACTAACCTATTCAAACGGTATGAATTTATCATTTTCGGATGGAGGAGGTGCTCTACCTACATGGCTTGTAGTGATTTTTAGTTTACTCAGTATAGCGATGTTTATATTAGGAATAGTTTTAATCGTAGCAGACTGGTCAAAAAATCGTAGTGAAAGAAAAAATAAAGCGAAAGGTATAACATTATTAAGTTTACCAATATCCAAACCACCTCAACTTGAAACGCAGTTTTATCAAACGATAGAATCATCAAGAACATCTCAAAACTCTGACTTAATAAAAAAAGAAAATGAGTCAGGCACTGAATGGCTTCACCGTTCTGAGTGTTCAATAAATAATATAAACAACTGCGTAATAAAAGAACTCGAATTAGAAGATTCAAACTTGGTGTTGGCTATTGGAGCTTTAGCCCATGTACCTCATGTTTTTGGGCTCGGTTTCTTATTAGCGAATCGAAGAAACATAAATTATTACTGTTGGGATAGAGATCGTAAAGATGAGGAAAATAATAATTGGTTAGACGTTAGAAATATTATGGGTTTCAAAGCTCAATTCAATCATAAGCTTATACGTGCTCACCAAAACTCAGAAATTAACAAAATAGGTTTATCTATAGAAGTGTCGATGAATAATGATGAAAGTAATTTCATGGATAAACTGAGTTTAGATGCTGTCGCTACCATTCATGTAGAAGGTCAAAAAATTGGAAATTTGTTTTCATATGAAGCACAAATGTCATTGGTTACCGGTATCAGAGATTATTTAAATAATGAAATATTTGGTCAATACAAAAGCATTCAAGAGCTCCATATAACGATAATGGGTCAAGCATCTTTCATTATGAGACTAGCATCAGAATTTAATCAAAATCATTTTCCGGCAGTCATAAAAGTCCACCATTATGAAAAGCAAGGATACCCTTGGTGCGCAGTTATGCAACCTAATAACCCAGAAATTACTTTTGAAATGAATCAAACCACTTAGGCAGGGAGTTAATGTGACTGAATATAAATTAAAAGAAGAAACCAGACTATTTTATAATGAAAGTATTGATGAGGCTATTAATAAAGCAATGTCCCTTAGGGATGGTTTAGCAGTAAATAAAGCTGAATCATTTGGGCTTGAGGACTCAGCATTAGCTTCGAGCAGCTTAACAAAGTATTCTATCGCTTTTAATGGGGCTGTTAATTTACTAAAAGTTCCTGACAGTGATATAGAAGACGCTAAAGAAAAGTATCTCGAAGTGGCTAGGTATCTGTGTAAACAACTTAAATGGGATGATGATGCTATAGAAGTTTTTCCGCAAGGTTCTGTTAGAACAAAAACCTTAATAAAATCTGCTGATGGCTCTAATTTTGATATTGACGCTGTCTGCAAGGTAGACGTATCAAAAATAGAAGTAAATGCTCCATTAAAATTTTTTGACTTAATTGGTGAAGCATTAAATTCTTATTATGAATCACGCCTTTCTGGGCAAGATGTAAGAAAACCTGAAGCTAAAAGGCGTTGCTGGAAATTAAACTTCGCACACACTTCTTTTTATTTGGAATTTACCCCTTCAGTATTATTAAGCGAAATAGAAACTGATGTTTATGAAAGTTTCGCTTATAACTTCACTCCTACACTTCATAAAGAATCAGCCTTAGCTGTTGTAGATGTACCTACAAAAAAGTGGAAAACGTCAAATCCTAAAGGGTTTGCTGATTGGATAAATGATGTTTCTAGCTTACAGGTTCTACAACAGGTTGCCTTAGAATCATTTAATAGAAAGTTTGAAGCTAATGTTGAAGACGTCCCAACTCAAGAAATTAATCCAAGTGACACCCTAAGAACAATAATTATCCTGTTTAAAAGACACAGGGATATGGCTGTAAAAAGAGGAATTATTAAATCTGAGAACAAGCCTATTTCTGTGTTATTGGTAACATTAATTACAGAGGCATACTTTTATTTACATACCAGAAATCGTTATTATTCTGATCCTGTTGATGTCATGCTAGTCATTTCTGAACTATTAAAAAAAGGGCCTAGGCGTTCAGGTGGTAAGTGGTTTGTAGAAAACCCTACTGTAGAAGGCGAAAATTTTGCGGAAAAATGGAATGATCCAGATGAAGGAGAGCAAAAGTCGAGCAGCTTTTTCAAATGGGTTGAATTACTAACATCCGATATGAAAACAATCATAAATGTTCAACTAGAGGATAATATAAAACAGAAGGTATTAGACGTTTTTGGGCTAAATAGCACAAATCAACAAGGACCTAAACCTAAAAACATACCACCTAAAGTTATTCCTCCTGTGCCAGCAACAAACGGGTTAGCCTAATTGCTAGAAGAATTTATTAACAATATTTGCGTCTGTAATGGGCGCTTATTACCTGCTAGTGTAAAAAAGCACTATCAATACACTTCAATTCAAATTGATGTTTCTGACTTTTACTTGCAAAGGGCTATCGACTGGGCTGAAATTAGAATACCTAATGACTTTTTCACTACAGGTAGAGCAAGTATATATGTAGATAAGAAGTATTGTCTGAAAATTCCCCATGTAGAACCTGATGGTAAAGTTTGTGTGGGTGATGGTGATTTAGGGGCATTTTCGGGTGAAGAACCAACTAATAGAGTCGGTTGGTTAATTACAAATTTTGAAAACGATTTCATAATACCTTGGAATGAAGGTCAACTCGATTATGACTTTATTGAGGAGCCAATTAGTTATTGGAATATATATGTACAAAAAAAGCAGTCATCTCGTTCCGCAGTAAAACATGTTTACATAGATGCATATGCCCCTGAAGAACATTCGGTTATTGAAGGGAAGTTATTAAATAAAAGCAAAACAATCATAGCTTCAAGTGCGGGTAATAAGAGATTATGTAAACTGATAAACTCAATAAATCCGAATGATACGCTAATTAATGTAGATGTAATAATTGTTAATATCGAACAGCCATATAATCCTTCTATATGGCCCCGTACTGATGCTGATGTTTTACGTGAAATTCGCTACAATGCAGGGGTTGAATTTACTAATAAATTTATACAATCTCGAAAACAATACAAAAGTAAAAAACATCATTTAATTATATTTAAACATATAGACAATCAATATGGGTACTTGATGTCTAATGGACCAAGAAAAGTCGAAAAATTTGAGACTATTTACGGCCGTACTATTACTAGAAATATCATCCAAGGTAGCCCTGTTCCGCTGCAAGTCAAACGTATAGATCAAAATTGGATTGTGGGCAGAGACACTATACCGACAGTGAATCATCGCTCCGATTTAACAGTGCTTATTGTGGGCTGTGGTGCTTTAGGTAGTTTCATTATTAATCATTTAGCTCAATCAGGTATAGGGTATTTAACTATTGTAGATCACGATATATTTGAAGCTGAAAATATGTCAAGACACTCTTTAGGCCTTAACTCTATAAAAAAAAGTAAAGCGATTGAGTTGAAAAGAGAGCTAGAACGAAAGTCCCCTCACTGCATTGTGGATATATTTACAGGGAATTTTATCGGATATGCAAATAAATATGATATTAATGAGTTTGATCTGATAGTTGATGTGTCAGGTGAAGACAGCGTTGCTTTAGAAATAGAAGCTAATAGAACAAATATACCGCTTGTAAAAGCCTGGATGGAGCCATATGTTTCTGCTGGTCATGTTTGTTATTTCCCACCTAACAAACAGTATCAGCGTGGTTTTATTGGACAGCTAAAATGTGCAGATTGGCCTAGAGAAGTAATGACAAAGCTACCTGGGTGTTCTAGTTATTTTCAAAGTTACAGCGTTACTGCTGCTGCATTTTGTGTGGCGATGACATCAGAGTTAATAATGGAAATGCTTGATGAACCGGAAAATAAAAGCATAGTTAGAACCTGGTTGAGAGAAAAAAATTATTTCTCAAAGTTTAATTCTGATGTCGAACTAAGTGATTGGGCAAAAAATCATGCATTAAAATATGGGCAAGTGATAGATAGGGATATAAATGTCTGACCTCTATTTCTTCAACAGTCAACAAACTAAATATGTCAGATTTAGTAAAGAAGCATATGAGCATATCGTTAGTTACTCACAATATCGCTGCTTTTCTAAAGAAGCGGGTGGTGAATTGTTTTCAACCTTCATAGAAGATGAAAATATATATATTGAATTGGCATCAGGCCCGCATAATAAAGATAAGCGAAGAAGAGCATCATTTAATCAAAATACAAAGGCTGCTACAGACGTTAGAAAAACTATGTTTTCAATAGGCATGTACCCTGTAGGGATGTGGCATACGCATCCAGAGCGGCACCCAACCCCATCGACTTTAGATCGAAATACGACAATTAAATATCTTAAAAGTTTGGACGATACTATCTCACAATACGCTATGGTAATTTGTGGCAACTCTAAGCACTCCCCAACTATAACAGTTGAAGTTGTTCAAAAAACTAACAGCTCAAATTATCAATGGCAGTCTTTTAAGCGTGATTTAGTAGACAACTAACCTTAGCCGCTATTATGTAATCTAAACAGCTCAATAAACTATTAAGGTGACTTTAGAGGCTAGAGGCTTACCTGATCTCTTTGGACATAATGAGTTGGATTTTTCGACGCCTTAGCGTAGGTATTAATTACAGTTTTCTTATCAACTTATTTAGTTGACCTACCTCTGTTGCTTTACATAAGTTGACAACATTTAGCCAATAATCGGTTGTTAGGAATAACCATGCTGTTTTTCTTTTATGTGGGCTAGTTCATGCACTACTATCATTTGTAATAGCGCTTCAGGTGCTTTCTTAAACACACTGCCAATACGAATTTCATTTTTACTTTTTAACTTATTCCCTTGCACACGTGACACATAGGTATGTAGGCCGAGCGCGTTGTTAATAATATGAATTTTATCGTCATATTTAACTTGGCTAAGCGGTGCTGATTGCTTAATAAACTGTTGCTTGTACGCTAAGCAATACTGTCGTAATGCCTTATCTGTAGTGATTTCATGCGGTTTAGGAAAATGATTGAGCAAATAAGCTTTCAGTTTATTTTCTTTAATAAGCGTATGCACTTGTTGCTGTATATCAGCAGAGTAATGAGATAAATACTTTAATGATGTGGTCATTTTACTAACATTTTCGGTCATTATTGATGAAAGCGATTATAGCCATATTTTACGCTACTTTGCTGGCATTATTCATTATTTTATCTTGGTTTTATTGCGTGAATTAACTTTGATTGTATGATAATTGCCCTATACTATTTTTGAGTAAAGTATTTGATAACTGAAATAAAATTTATAAAAATGATATTAAGGGAATAAAAATGCAAAACTTATCCACCCTAGCTAAGTTTTTAGCTATCGCTACCGGTATTTTGGTATTATTTGCCTGTTCAAAACCACAACCAGCTTTATATGAAGCAAGCTTAAAAGCAGATGTTTCAGTGTTTCAAACTTACAGTGCAGAGGAGTTTTTTAAAACTCGTTCAGTGTTTGGCTCCTCGCTTAATGTTGATGCAACAGCTGTACTAGTCAGTGATGATGCAAGTGGCATTTATAACGCTTATAAAGTGCCTTTAGACGGCTCGGAGTCAATACAATTAACTCACTCATCTAAAGAGTCAATCTATGTTGTGAGTTGGTTCCCTGAAGATGAGCGATTTTTATATAGTGCAGATAAAGGCGGTAATGAATTAGACCATCTCTTTGTGCAAGCATCAGATGGTGCTGTTAAAGATTTAACGCCAGGCGAAGCTTTGAAGGCAAGTTTTGTTAGTTGGCATGAAAATAATAAACAGTTTTATGTGGCAACCAATGAAAGAGATGCCAAATTCTTTGATATCTACCTTTATCAGGTCGCTGATTATAGTCGAGAGCTCATATATCAAAATGACTTTGGCTATTCTCCTGAGGCCATTAGCCCTAATGGTCAGTACATCGCGCTAAGTAAAAGTAATTCCAATGCGGATTCTAATTTATATATTGTTAATTTAGCCGGTGACAAGCCTTCAACGGAATTGATCAGTGAACATACAGGTGATGTTGAGCATAGTGCTTATACCTTTACTCGTGATAACCGTGCTTTGATTTATTCTACTAATGAGTTTGGTGAATTTAATCAAGCGTGGACTTACGACTTAGCAAGTAAAGCAAAATCAGTAAACTTTGCTGTGGATTGGGATGTTAGCTTTAGTTATTTCTCTAAAGATGGTCGTTACCAAGTGTACGGGGTTAATGCGGATGCACAAACTAGAATAGATATTTTAGATTTAGTGACTAAGAAAAAATTGGCATTACCAGAAATGCCAAGTGGTGACTTACGTGGTGTAAATTTTTCCAATGATGGCAAGAAAATGGTGTTCTATATTAACTCTGACACATCACCGTCAAATTTGTATGTTCATCAATTGGGTAGCGATGACTTTAAACGTTTAACCGATACCGGTAATCCTAATATTTTTGAAGACAACTTAGTCGAGGGAGAGGTTGTGCGTTTTAAAAGTTTTGATGGCTTAGAAATTCCCGGTATTTTGTATAAACCTAAGCAAGCGGTGAAACAAAAAGTGCCTGCTTTAGTCTGGATACATGGTGGCCCAGGAGGACAAAGTCGTAAAGGCTATTCGGCGCTTATTCAACACTTAGTGAATAATGGTTATGCCATTTTTAGAATTAATAATCGAGGCTCTAATGGTTATGGAAAAACCTTCTATCACTTAGATGATAAAAAGCACGGTGATCATGATTTAAAAGATGTGGTTTACAATAAGTACTATTTACAATCGTTAGACTGGGTTGATGCCGACAGAATTGGGGTTATTGGTGGTAGCTACGGTGGCTATTTAACGATGGCCGCGATGGCCTTTACTGATGAGTTCGACGTAGGCATCAATATTTTTGGTGTCACCAATTGGGTGAGAACATTAGAAAGCATTCCACCTTATTGGGAAGCCTTTCGCCAATCACTTTATGATGAACTGGGCGATCCCAGCACAGATAAAGAACGTTTACATAATATCTCCCCGGTATTTTTTGGTCACAACGTTAAAAAGCCAGTCGTTGTTGTACAAGGTAAAAACGATCCTCGGGTGCTGAAAATTGAAAGCGATGACATGGTTGATTCTATTCGCTCAGGGGGAACTTATGTCGACTATTTAGTCTTTGATGATGAAGGACATGGTTTTAGTAAAAAGCTCAATCGCATTAATGCATCGAATAAGTATTTAAGTTTTTTGCAGGCGCATCTATAGGCTGAACAATGATTACTTTAGAAGAATAGTGAACTAAATGTTCGCTATTTTTATTTATCGCTTGTAAATGTTATTGAATAAACGCTAATTAAGCTAAATGCAAGTTACTTAACCTCAGTTCGGGTTAATGAATGCTTACCAACCTAAAAATAGAGTTTAATATCAAAAACTTAATTCATCATGATAAAATATCTCTATCTCTATCTCTATCACTCAACATTGATAGTTTAGTGTATATCAAGGCGGTTCTGCGTATCCAATAGCTGGCTATTGGTAGCAGATCCAACACAGATAGGCGCTAAAATAGCTTGTTGAGTAGCTTTGCTTATTCCGAACTGAGGTTACTTAGTGTGGCTTTGATAAAAATTGATTAAGCCAGTCGTTGAACTGTCGTGTTCTTTACTTATCACACCAGACGATAACTCTTCCTGAATATTATTGGCTAGGCCTTTACCTAGCTCTACGCCCCATTGATCAAAAGAGCAAATTTGTAAAATAATGCCTTGAACAAATATTTTATGTTCATATAAGGCAATTAAGCTACCCAATGAACGCGGTGATATGCGTTTCATTAAAATAGAGTTGGTTGGTCGGTTACCTTTGTGCACTTTATGCGGTGCAACTTTATCTATGTAGTCTTGTGTTCTACCTTTTGCTTTTAAATCAGCCCGAACTTGAGTTTCGTCAACACCTTGCATAAGCGCTTGGGTTTGAGCGAAGAAGTTTGCCATCAAGGTCTCATGATGGCCTTGCACTGGCGTTACGCTTTCCACAGAGCCAATAAAATCTGCCGGTACGATATTATTACTTTGGTGTAAGTATTGATAAAAAGCATGTTGACCATTAATGCCTAATTCCCCCCAAATAGAGGGAACGGTTGGGTAGGATATCGGTTTTCCATCCCACGTTACTGACTTGCCATTACTTTCCATCTCGGCTTGTTGCAAATAAGCCGATAGCATATGCAAAGATTGATCATAAGGTAATATAGCCTGAGATTGTGCGCCAAGAAAAGTACAGTTCCAAACACTTAATAAAGCTAAAATAACCGGGGCATTTTCGGCTAATGGGGCATTGCAAAAGTGTTGGTCAATTTCATGAGCGCCTTCGAGTAGTTCGATAAAGCGTTCAAAGCCTAAATCAATAGCGATAGGTAAGCCAATAGCGGACCAAAGTGAGAAGCGACCACCAACCCAATCCCACATATCAAAAATGTTTTCTTGTGCAATACCAAACTCAGTGGCATTTTTTTTATTTGATGACACAGCAACAAAATGTTTAGCAATAGCCGATTGATCGAACGATGAAGCCACTAACCATTTCATTGCTGTTTTAGCATTGGTCATGGTTTCAGTAGTGGTAAAGGTTTTGCTTGAGACAATAAATAACACTTTTTCTGGATTTAATGGCCTAAGCACATTGGCTATTTGAGTACCATCAACATTAGAAACATAATGAACATTAACACTGTTGTCGCTGTATTGATCTAATGCTTCAGTTACCATTTGCGGGCCTAAATTAGAGCCACCAACACCAATGTTAACAACGTCAGTAATGCGTTTTCCAGAATAGCCTTTCCATAAACCTTGACGAATTTTATTACTAAAGACTTTCATCTTGTCTAAGGCGAGCTGGACATCAAGATTAATATCCTTACCGTCTAGCATGATAGGGGTTTTACTGCGATTACGCAGTGCCGTATGCAATACGGCACGCTCCTCGGTGCTATTAATACGTTCACCGCTGAACATTTTTTCGCGCCAAGCTTCAACGTCACATTCCTTGGCTAAGTTAATGAGCAAATCCATGGTTGACGTTGAGATAACATTTTTTGAATAATCGACAAGAAAGGGGGCAAGTTGAATAGAAAACTGCTGAAAACGCTTCGGGTTTAGTTGAAATAACTCACTCATATGTTGCTGTTTCATTTCATCAGCATGGTGTGTTAATTTTTTCCAGCTCGGTAGTGAAGTTCTATCTTGCATCTTTTCTCCAATCAGGTATTTGAATGTAATTATGGGGTCATAATTTGATAAGCGTCGCAACGCCCTCTGCATAATATTACTATATTCTGTAGAATTACTAATAATTAATCGATCTATTGATCTGTAAATTAGTTGTCACTTGACCAATTGGTCGGTTTTTTATTGAACTTATGATAACTAAAGTTTATAAAGGCTAATTAAAGGTGCTGATTTCAATTGTTTAGATAATTAACAATATCGTGTATTTATTATTTTAAGTATATACTGGCGTAACAAATAGGTAATAAAGCTACTATAGTTTCTCAATATGCAACAATATGATTTAATCGCACTACGCAGTTTTATTTCCGTGGTTGATACCGGCAGTTTTAATCAAGCGGCGCAATTATTAAACGCCAGCACTGCCGCGGTTAGTCGACGGGTATCAGGTTTGGAATCGGCGCTTGATGTCCGCTTGTTAAACCGAACCACACGCAGAATTGAACTGACCGAAGCAGGTCAACAGTTTTATCAAGACGTGGTGAATATCTTTCAGTCCTTAGATGAAGCACAAGAGCGTATTCAAACGCGTAGTCAGCATCTTAAAGGCAACTTACGTATTTCGGCGCCTTTGAGTTTTGGTATAACTTCTTTAACGCCTATTCTAACCGGCTTTATGAAACTTCATCCTGAACTTAACATTCATTTACAGCTAGAAGATCAGCGAACTAACTTTGTCGCTGATGGTATTGATGTTGGCATTCGTGTTGGCCGTTTGGAAGATTCCACGTTAGTGGCATTACCGATAACAAAAATTTCAGCCATTTTTTGTGCCGCACCGAGTTATTTGACTCAATATGGTGAACCCAAAACCCCAGAAGAACTGATTAATCATAACTGTTTGCGTTATAGTTTAGTGAGTCCGAAATTTTCTTGGTCAACGCAGCATGATGGTATTGAGCGCAGTATTGATATTGATGGTACTTTAACGTGTAATAATGGTAATGCCTTGAAAGAAGCCGCCATTGAGGGGCTTGGAATATTGCAATCGCCAATGTTTATTGTAAATGATGCTGTTGAGAGTGGGCAGTTAGTTGAAATTTTAGCCGCATACAAACCTGAGCCTTTTGGGCTTTATGCGATTAAATTATCTCGTAAATTTACCTCAGCGAAAGTAAACGCCTTTATTGACTATCTAAAAACGTATTACGCTGAGTAGGCACTACTGCTCAATACTGTTTTTATTTGCAAAGCCGAACCTTACTCAAAACAGTTAAAAGGCAGGTTATTATTTCTTAAGGCGAAGTTGGAGCGGTAGATGCTTTAAATACCGCCATTAAATTTTTGATGAAATCAATGTTGTTTTGATCTGTTGCTGAAACGGTAATACCAAAAGGAGCATAATGTATTGTTTCTGCTAAGGCTTCTGCTGATAAGCTTATTTTACTGAGTGTTAAACGCTTTGCCGCGACTTCTTTTTCGATTCTGGCTTGAATGCTGCTTTTAATTAAACTTTCTTCTGCTTGGATCAAATCTTGACAAAATTCTTGCCCTGCATGAATTAAATCTGCTCGAATTAAGCTACTCGATACATCATTAAATAAGCCTTCGCACCGTTGCATGATTAATGCATAAGTTTCCTGCCAAAAATTTTTTTCAGAGATACAGTAGCTATTAATAAAGATATTATTTTCTTGAAAATGCTTACTAACCACGGCTCTAAAAAGCAGTTCTTTTGATTTAAATTGTTTATGTATAGTGACACGAGATATACCCGCGTAACGGCTAACCATAGATATATTTGAAGTACCGTAGCCGTGCTGAAAAAAGCACTCCATGGCGGTATTTAGGATTTTATCTGTAGTGCTTTGCAAAATGTAGTCTCTTAAAATAACAGACTACATATACTAACTTGAGTGGATATAATAAACAATAGGTTTACAGTAGTTGTTAACATGTAAACCTGTGCTATAGTTGTTCCAATATTTTATTACTTTTTCATAGCTATTGGATTAACGCTTGTTTAAGCATTTATTTAGTTCAAATGTTATACCTTAAATCTTGGAGTTCATGTGAATCGAATCTTAATACTCGCAGTAGTTTTTATATTGCAAGCCTGCTCTGAATCAACAGAGGTTACGAAAGCTGCAGCACCTGTTGTTGTGCAACTATCGTCTGCTCAGTTGACCAATTTAGCCAATGATTATGAATTTCCAGCAACGGTTTCAGCAGTGAAAAGTGTTGATCTTAAGTTTGAAGTATCAGGACGTTTGATTTTTGAAAACCTTACCGAAGGCAGTTCAGTAAAACAAGGACAGATTTTAGCTAAAATTGATCCGGCGCCTTTTCAGCGTAAAGTTGAGGAGAGCCGTATTCGTCATCAAGATGCCCAACGAGATTTAAAGCGTATTAAAGATGTTTTTGAGAAAAATGTTGCTTCACAGCGTGATTATGATGAAGCAAAATCACAGTTTTCGATTACTAAAATAGCCTTAGAGAATGCCGAGCAAGATTTAAGCTATTGTACTATTAAAGCGCCATTCGATGCTGTTATCGGTGCTCGATATATTGAAAATAATAGCTTGATTCGCACTGGCGATACGTTAGCTAATCTGCAAGATCGATCTAAGCTCTATTTTACTTTTGAAGTACCAGAGCGGATCATGACCGCTAATGCTGGCAAACGTGATATTAAAGCCAGTGCCCATATTATTGGACAGGAAGATAAAGTCTTTGATATTCATTATGTTGAACATAAAACTACTCCCGATCCTATCACGCAAACCTATGGTGTAACTTTTGCGCTTGAGGGGGAAATAAGCAATTTGTTTTATCCGGGTTCAAGAGCCATTGTTAACATTAAAGAGACCCATAGCCAAATACAGGCATTGGTTATTCCTTTAAATGCCCTAATGGGTAGCCGTGATGACGGCTTTAGTGTTTGGCGGTTAAATCAAGCAGAAAATAGTATTTCGCAAGTTACTGTTGAAGTATCTCAACTACAGGGGGAATATGCTTTGATTTCTTCGGGCTTAAACAATGGTGATAAAGTTGTTTCTGCTGCGGTAGGTCAAATGCGTGAGGGCCTGAAAGTCAGAGAATATGAGGCGACATACTAAAATGGATATTGCACATTATTCGATAAAAAAACCGATCAACCTTTGGCTATTGTCACTATGTTTTATCATTGGTGGCATTTTGGCTATGAGTAAAATTGGCCGTTTAGAAGATCCGGCATTTACCATTAAAAAAGCCGTTATTTTTACTTATTACCCGGGGGCTAGTGCGGAAAAAGTAGAAAAAGAAGTAACCGAGCAAGTGGAAATAGCGCTGCAACAAATGTGGCAGCTTGATGTATTAGATTCCGTTAGTAAGCCTGGGTTTTCGAGAGTGACAATGGAAATACAGCCACACATTGATGGCCCGTTGTTACCACAAATTTGGGATGAGCTACGTAAACGATTACGCGATATTACGTATGACCTGCCACTGGGCGCAAGTGCTCCTGTGGTTATCGATGACTTTGGTGATGTTTATGGTATTTATTATGCGCTATCCGCTCCGGATTTTAGTGCCCACCAAATGCGTGAATTTTCACGTATTATTCGTCGAGAAATACTCACCGTTGATGGTGTGGCTAAAGTGCAAGTGGGCGGCATTTTAGAAGAAGAAATTGTTGCTGAAATAGACAGCTACCAAATTGCTGGTTTAGGGTTGTCCTTCCCTGATATTCAACAAGTGTTGGCCAGTAACTTAAAGCCATTTAGTGGTGGTCGATTGTATGTCGGTGATAAGCAAATCAGGATCCCTGTTGAAAGCTCAACCAATAAAATTGAAGAAATAGAAAACTTACCAATTGTTATTCCGGGTAAAAATGCCTCGATTAAAATAAAAGATATCGCACAGCTCAGCATTCAACCTGTTGCTATTCCCAGCGGTTTAAAGCGTTTTAATGGTGAAAGTGCGATTACACTCGCGATATCAGCACAAAATGATATCAATATTGTTGATGTGGGTGAGAAAATTGAAGCTAAATTGGCTGATGTATTAGCCAAAATGCCAGCCGGCATCGAGGTATCGTCGATTTACAACCAAGCCAAAATTGTTGATAAATCAGTTGATGGCTTTATTTTTAACTTGGAAATGTCGGTTGCTGTCGTCACTTTAGCACTTTGTTTATTTATGGGCTGGCGTTCAGGTATTGTTGTTGGTGGTACTCTATTAATTACCGTATTAGGTACGGTATTAATTATGTGGCTGTATGACTTACAGCTGCAACGTATCTCTTTAGGTGCCATGGTTATCGCTATGGGCATGCTAGTTGATAATGCCATTGTGGTCGCCGAAGGTATGATGTTGCGCATGGAAAAAGGCAAGTCAGCATTGGAGTCAGCTAGCTTTATTGTTAAACGCACGCAGTGGCCACTACTAGGAGCAACTGTTATTGGCATTGCAGCATTCTCTGGTATTGGCTTGTCAGACGATGCCACCGGTGAGTTTTTATTCTCTTTGTTTGCCGTGGTATTAATATCATTGCTACTAAGTTGGGTGTTGGCAGTAACATTAACGCCATTATTAGGTAAATATTTTTACCAAGTAGGAAATAAAGCCGGAGCGGAAGAGTCACACTCGCTATTTCATAAAGCTTATTTAGTTGTATTGCGTAATGCTCTGCACTGGCGTGGAGTCACCTTGGCGATATTGGTTATTATTACCATTGGTGCTTATGCGAGTTTTGGTTTCATAAAACAAGGTTTTTTCCCTCCGTCAAATACACCGGTATTTTTTGTCCATTATTGGGGCCCGCAAGATTCGGATATTCGTGCCACTGAAAAGTACATGAAAGAAGGTGAGAAATTGATCCTTGAAACCGAAGGTGTTGAGTCACTAGCAACGTTTATCGGTGAAAGCTCAGAACGTTTTACCTTAGTTTTTGCTCCAGAATTACCGAATGAAAGTTATGGTTTATTTTTGGTGCGAGCTAATAATGCTGCTGAAATTCCCCGCTTGGCAAAGGAAGTTGCCGATAAGTTAAGGAAAGCGAATACTAAAGTAAATTTCTATGCTGAAATTATGCAGTTTGGTCCAGGAGCTGGCGCTAAAATTCAAGCACGCTTCTCGGGTGAGGATCCTGAAATTTTACGAGAATTGGCCGCGCAAGCAAAAGCTATATATGCCGAAGACGGTAAAATTCGCGATATACGAGATGACTGGCGAGATAAAGGTATTGTATTAGCACCCGCATATGACGATATTGCCGCTGGTATTGCTGGTGTATCACGCAGTGATTTTAGCCAAGCCATCAAGTTTTATACTGATGGACTACAGATTGGCCAGTTGCAAGACGGTGATTACCTTTATCCGATCATTGCCCGAAATAGCAATACTAACGCTGATCAACTCGTCGGGTTAGAAAACAGTTTAGTGTGGAGCAGTAGCCAACGAACATACGTACCTTTTAAGCAAGTTAGCGGTAAAATGAACTACTCAAGTGAAGAGCTGTTGATTAATCGGCGAGATAGAGTAAGAACCATCACGGTAAAAGCTGAGGCAGGGTACAATGAAACTACCGGTGAAGCTTTTAATCGTACGCAAGCGAAAATTGAGGCTATTAGCTTACCTGAGGGTTACAAGCTAGAGTGGGGCGGTGAATATGAATCTTCACGTGATGCGCAAGCAGCGTTAGGGCAAGGTTTGCCACTTGGCTTTTTAGTGATGTTCTTGATCAGTGTCTTGCTTTTTGGCCGAGCCAGACAACCGATTATTATTTGGTTAATTGTGCCTATGGCTGTTGTTGGTGTTGTGGCTGGTTTGCTATTGGCTGATTTACCGTTTGGTTTTATGTCATTACTCGGCTTTTTAAGTTTGTTTGGTATGTTGATAAAAAATGCCATCGTACTTTTGGAAGAAATAGACTTACAGATTATTGAGGGTAAAGAAAAAGCTGTTGCTATTGTCGAAGCAAGTTTAAGTCGTTTAAGGCCGGTTTCATTAGCAGCAATCACCACTATTTTAGGGGTAATGCCATTAATATTTGACCCATTCTTTGCTGATATGTCAGTAACTATTATGGGCGGCCTCGCGTTTGCAACTATTTTAACCATGGTTGCTGTGCCGGTGCTTTATAGTGTCTTCTATAAAATAGAAGTATCTAAAAGTTAACAGACGGAAGTGGCTAGAAATTTAGGCGTTAACCCCAATATGCTTGGCCGTTGGATAAAAGAATCTGATAATGATGACGGTCATGCTTTTTGTGGTAATGGCAAACTCCTTCCTGAGCAAGAAGAGATCCGAAACTTAAAAGCGTAAGTAAAGCGTCTCTAAATGGAGCGCGAGATATTAAAAAAAAGCGGTCTTCTTTGCCAAAGAGACTTAGTATAGTAATTAAAAGTATAAATCTAGTCAGCCTGATGATTTAGTTCATCAATAAATGCTCAGGCTGGTCAAAGATATTGCTAAATTCAGTGACAATACTTACGGTGTACGGCGTATTCAAAAAGTATTAAGCTTTGCTGCTAGTTGAGGAAAAACAGCAAAGCTAATGCGAGAAGCAAATGTCAGGGTTCGCTATAAAAAGGAATACAAGGCGACAATGAGCAGCGATCATAACAAGCCAATTTATCAAAATGAGCTTAAACAGAACTTTGCGGTAGCAGCGCCAGATCAAGCTTGAGTAGGCGACATCACCTACGTTTGGACAAGTGAAGGCTAGTTATACTTATGCATAGCCATTGATTTATATTCACGTAAAGCCGTTGGTTGGAGTATGAGGCCAAGAATTAAAAATGGTTGCTTAACTAGGCTGGCTGAGTTAATTAGTCTATACCATGATAAAGCTATTCAATTTCAATGCTTGTATATTTTTGATATACAATTTGAATATCAAGGTCAACGGCACCTATTCTCAATATATTACTCCAACCTAAATTTGTATGGTCGTATAGACAATGATATAGCCAACAGTGAAACTCATCTTTCATCACATGCCAATCCCAATGTTGAAATTCATGATGACTAACGCCATGACGAAAAGTTGCATTTATAGGTCTAACTTTATCTCCATATTCATTTAATTGCACCAGAATATTGTTTTCATCCTTATTGAAAGCAATATCATTTTTTCTCAGTACAAAGTTTAGATAACACTCTACTTCAAAGCTTTGGATCCAACCACTAGGATCATCAACCCTTCTTTTTCCAACAGAAATCAGCTTTGTCATTCACTTTCAATAAGACCTTTCATAACAACTAATTCAGAATTTAATTGTGCGAGTATGCTAAATTGATGAACAGATAAGTCCTCAGCTTTTATTTCTAAATCTACCTATGGCACATAGTCTTTTATTGGGTACCTCATAAGTTCAACTAGCTGATTTTTCGCTAAATTATTCACGAGTTCTCTTTAAGTAGAAGACTAACAAAGCCGCAATGATGAATTTAGCTGCTTAGCAAGGCATTTTGACCAAGCAATAGCGAGCTATTGGACGTGAAAATAACACTGGTAGGCGCTTAAATAGCCTGATGAGTAAAGTAGCTTAACCTGAACTGGACTTAACTTAACTATACAAATCAATAACTTCAACAACTTATAACAGGGTGATTTAAAAATACTCTAAAAGCGCTCTAAAAACACTCTAAAAAGGGGCGTTGGAGTATATTGTTAATAATTATATGGTTTTTTCAAATAAATACGTAGATAGTACTTATTTGAAAAAAGCTTAGACTTGAAAAATCGAGTCGTTGATTTTAACTGCTACATTCATCATTTATTGGACTAACTATGATACGAAAAATTTTTACCACACTTATTGTCATATCAACTTTATCTCTTACCGCCTGTGGTGGAGGTGGCACTGCTGAGTCAACACCAAAGGTTCCCCAACCCCCCTCCGCACCACTAAATATCACGGTAAGCGCAAGCGATTTATCGGTAGATGAAAGTACATCAACTCAAATTACCTTATCTTATGCCAATGCTGATGGCGATGTAAGCCTAACCGTTGATGGCTTTGTTAGTGACTTTACAAGCGAACAGTATACTGTGAACGTTGATAATGTAGGTAAAACAATTACCGTTGTGATGGGAGATATTTATGTAGATGGTAACTTATCATTTACCATCACAGGTCAAGATAATAGTGAAAGTGACGCAGTGAATGTCACTTTATCGGTGGTTAATACCTCTGTCGTTGCAACACTTGATAAATTAACAGTATTAACGACTTCATTTAATAATCTCTCCGGTGCTACTGAAGAACGCAATATATTGTCCCGATTAAACGATCTTTCTGTTCTTTTAGGGGTAATTACAGAATCAACTGCTTCAGCTCGTATGCAGAGTATCGATTCGCTTTTAGATGAAACTGCTTACTCTATCTTATCAAATGCATTAGAGCAGAAAGATTATAGCGCTTTATATCAAACAGGGACTGATGAAGAAGTACTTAATGAAGTATTGACTGCAGTTGAGAAAAACTTGTCACTTTATAGTGGACAGCTTTATTCCTTGCTTATTGATGCTCAGCAAGTGTTAGGTGACAATATTATTGCTACTTTCCCTGAAAATGCATTCTATTTCGATGTTGATAATAATACCGTTTCTCGGTTTTGGCAGAACCCGTCTCTTGGCCAGGTTGTTGATGGTTCATATTCATTTAATGATGAATATGATTATTTAGACGCAATATTGTTTCCTGAATCACAACTTTGTAATCAATAACTTGAGAAATTAAAGGATTAACATCATGAAAAAATCATTTATTACAATAGCGACTTTAGCCTTAATAGCCTCATTTGCCAATGCAGAACAAGTACGCGTTGTTGTATCTCAAGACAAGGTAGATAATTCATTATCTGTGTCAGCTAAATCTTCAATGGAAAAATCACTAAAAGTACGCTCTGAAAAAACATGTTTGATGACAACCGACGGTTTACGTGAAATTTGTGTGCCTACGCCAAATTTAAGTCATGTTCTATCTAACAGTACAAGTACAAAAGTGCCGAAACAGGAATATAAAACTATTACGGTTGATGCTGATAATATTAATCAAGTGATTGACACCTTAAATAGCACGGGTTGGTACAATTCAGTTGAGGTTGATGTTATCGTTAGTAGTAATATCAAACCCGCACAATTAGCTGATAATGCTAATAGTATTGGTGCTCAGTCTTACGATGAACCCAATGATCCAATGTATGGAAATCAAACTTATCTACATTCAGAAGATAGGATCGGTCTTGAGGGGCGTGTTCATAGTAATATTACACAAGCTCGTAGTAATATTATCAATAAAACAGCAGAATTGGGTGTTGCAGTACTTGACTCAGGTTTTGCCGAAAATGATGAATTACAGTTTACTGGCGGCTATAGTTTTGTCACCGTTTCTGGTGAGACTAGGGATGATGATTACGGTTTGAATGAAGGTCAAGACCCTGCGGCTTGTGGCATGCATGGTTTCGGCGTATCAAGTGCTATGCTTGCCACTTTTGATGATGCTCAAACCATAGCTGGCATAATCAATGGCGTTAATAGTTATGCATTACGAGTAATGAACTGTGGTACGGGTTACTTATCTGATACTGCAGCAGCATTAGACTATCTTGCAAAACAAAATGTTGATGGTGCACCAATGTTCACAGGTAGTGTACAGGTTGCCAATCTAAGTCTTGGCGGTCAAGCTGCTGAATGTCCAAGCTATATACAATCAGCAATTGATAATGCTAATGAAGCCGGTATTACTGTAGTTGTTGCTGCAGGTAACGACACCATCAATGTTTCTGGTTTTACACCAGCTAATTGTAATGGTGTTGTTGTGGTTAGCTCGGTATCAGATTCAGGCGAACTCTCTTCATTTTCTAATTATGGGGATAATACATCTATTGCAGCACAAGGTGAAAATATTTTAGGCTTTGGCGATGATGAAAAAAGAATTTATTGGTGGGAAGGAACAAGTTTTGCTGCACCACTGGTCAGTGCCTCAGTAGCTCTCGCAAAACGCGATGCGCCAAATTTATCGCCAAGTGTAATGCGCTGGCTAATAAAAAACACCACATCAGTATTACCTGATTTATCTGGTGAGTGTGAAACGCTTGGCTGTGGTTCTGGACTGCTTGACGCAAATGCACTGGTGCTTGCCGCTCAAAAAGCAGAGCAAGGCGATTTAAGTTCAATTCGTCATGCATTATCAGGTAAGTCTATTTGTGATCAACAGTGGTATGCCGATTATTTTAATGCAAGTGCTAAATTATGTAGCATGTATCGTGTAAATTTCTTTGATGGATTTACCAAAGCAAACACTAAATTCAAACTAATTAGAGTAGTTAAAGGTGAAAATTTTGAAGCAGGTGAAAGCATTTTACTAACTGAATTATCATCGGTATTAATTCAGGATATTGACACCGACAGTTATGATTATGGTTTCAAAATATGTCTAAATGGTGAATGTTCTGTAGATACATATACATTCGATATTGATGCAGAAAAAATGACGACACCTAGCGCTTGTAACTAAGACTTAATAAATAATAGCGTGCTCCAGGATCTGCAAGGATTCTGGATTTTTTGTCTGCTAAAATAAAACCAAGTTTATTAAGTGTGTTCCCACTTAGCGCTTACCAGCGTTTTGGAACAACGATCATTTTGTGAATATAGTTATTCTATATGAAGGAAATTATCGGCGGTTATCGAACCGCTGGTAAGCTCCCAAAGGGTGATTTTAAAAGGCCTACAGACCGTGTTATTGATTTTGACTAGGTTCTCACAAGGATGTGAGTCATTAGAACAACGCAGGAGCAGTTGTCGAGAGTAACCATTATCTTCAATCAATGCCTTGCCAACATGGATGTTGGTACTTAGGTTCAGTCTGGAACTGTGAACCTATGCCGCTAAACCTTTTAAATTTCACTGAGTGGGAAGAAGCTTAGTAAAATTGGTATAACGATAAAGCACATGATTCAGTGATGGTATAATGAATAAAATAGGGAACAATAATGACAAAGCCGCGTTGTGTTTTCCGCGTAGTGAGCAAGTTAATACGTTTGCTATACAACAGCTAATATGTACTCTTGATGCGAGCCGCTTTTTTTAAAGCCCAGCAACCAATAATAATACTCATCAATATTCTGATAGGGAAGTAAGCAAGAGCTGGAACCGAAAAAAGCCATCCGGCAAACCCCTTTGGCATGACCGCAAAAGCGATACTTTTAACCCAATATATAAAGTTAACGTAGTTTTTAAGAAACAGGTCCAAAGAAATTACCGCTTCAACGACATCTGATGTCATGGCAAGCCAAAGCACATATAAACCAAGAGCGCCATCGGCAAAGCTGCCAATTATGGAAGACCAACCTATAAATAATAACAATGTTCGCATGGTCGTTTTCTTCCTAGAATCGTATCATTGACTGATAAAAAAATATTTAACCGTAGTTTGCTATAAAAAAACAAACTATACCCTAGTATTACTTTTTATATCTCATCGATGTGATAGTTATTAGACAAGTGGGTAATACAGGTAATGGTAAAAAATATAAACTTGAAAATCCTGTAAACGGATTTTATATAGAACCACCGTATACTAAAGTCAAGCTGGCTGAAAAATAAAGTAAGACTGAAAAATAGTATCTAGCCAACTAGTCAGAGTAATACCAATTCTACTAAGTTTCTGAGTGGAAAAAATTTAATAGACTTGGTATAAGTTTACCCAATAAATATCTAATGATTAAAACTAAAAGACCGAAGCTTAAAAATTGCTGAGCTAGCAATAATATAATCACTCCAAGCTCAGCAAACAGATTGTTCTTAAAGCTAAAAAATATTCTTTAGGTAGTGTGATAGCGACGACATAACCCATTAGCTGTACGCCAATTAAACCCAAGCCTTAATCCTGATGATACTGAGATAGGGATAGCTTTACTTTGATTCATATAGGCTCCTTCCAATAGAGATATAGACAGACATTTAAGGGGGCTGATCATAGTTCACTGAAATGTTGTAGTACCAAGCTGAAAACTATTTTTAGTTTTACTTCATTGACTTGATAGGTACGCCACCCAATTTATAAAAAACCAACCCCATCACTGCACCAAAAATAATATGTAATATTAGTGTTATCAAAGGAGCCATGATCCCCAAAGATAAACCAAATAGTCCGGCTCCGCTCATTGGCATAGGACCAATCATCATTAACAACCAAGCAGCTAGACCCAAAGTTATTCCTTTTATTACTTGTGAGCGACTAGGTAATAAGCCATTGAAAACAGCAAAGGCAACGCCCCAAGCCACTGAACCAATAATAAAGTGCAAAATCCAGCCGATCGTCAAATTAATTTCCATGCTCATTTTTTCGGCAACCATACTAGACAACATGTGTACTGGATCTAACGAGGGCATTACACCCATAGACTTTTTAGCCATCATTAGACCTGTTAACACCAGTGTGCCAATAAGCCCTGCAATAATACCTTTAATAATTACAGATAAGTTGAACGACATAGTTATAGCCCTCTTAGTTTAGTTACATTACGAGTTTTATTTTCATTTGAGCATTGATACATCATAGGAGCCTTTAACATTAAGTTAACCTAAGTAAGCCCGGTTTGGGTTAATCTTTTACTTAAAGAAATATAGTGAATAATTTAACCAATAACACTATAAATCAGTTATTTATAAAGTCTATTAACCCGAGTTTAGGTTAAATATGGAGTATCTTCAGTCTAATAGGCAACACTTTTACCTAATCTGGTATTAATGTGCACTTGGAATTAAACCATCAATAATGATTATTAATTTGGTTAATATAATATTTTTAGTGACTTACCAGTCAATTTGGTATGCTCGGCTTCAGCTATGAGTTCAGATTCTGGGGCAAATATATTGCTCTGCAATTAATTTAACAATAAAAGTCACTTATTTTAAAAATATAGCAAAACAGGTGACGCTAAAGTTTTTAATATGCACTTTAAAATCTGGCTTATGACATTATTTAATGACCATAATGATGGCTTTATAGCATGATTAAATTGTTGCGTTTAACGTAATTATTATTTACTTGAACATATATTTATTACGCTTGTCGTATTCTATAAACTTAACATATCTTAACATTTGATGAATAAAGCTATGTGGAAAAACACGGAAGAAAAATTCGGTTTAATGAGTAAATTGTTTCACTGGCTCAGTGCTATTACCGTATTTTTAATGTTTGGCTTAGGTTTTTGGATGGTGGATTTAACATATTATAGTCAATGGTATAAAACTGCGCCGCATTGGCATGAAAGTGCCGGAGTACTACTGTTTATAGTAACAATACTGCGCTTGATTTGGCGCTTAATAAGTACTCAACCAGAAGCTATTGCTAGTCATTCCCTACCAGCAAAGCAAGCTTCAAAAATTGCTCACTTTGCGCTTTACTTACTTCTGTTTGTATTAATGACCAGTGGCTTTTTAATGTCTAGTGCTGATGGGCGCTCTATCGAGGTTTTTAATTGGTTTAGTGTTGGGGGATTGGGTGACTTGATGGAAAACCAAGAAGATCTTGCCGGTTTAATTCACCAATATACGGCTTATTTTTTAATTGTGTTGTCTTTGTTACATGGCGCTGCAGCAGTCAAGCACCATCTGGTTGATAAAGATAAAACCTTAAGCAGAATGTTAAAATAGCTTTTATTCACATATAAATTTTATGTAATTAATTAACTAAATTTTGGCAGTAGCCATTATACAACGGCCTTTAAGGCAAAAGGATATACCATGAAAAAATTACTTTTAGTCACCACATTATTTGCCTCAAGTGCATTATTACCAGCTTTTGCAGCTGATTATAAAATTGACCATGAAGGTGCTCATGCGTCAATTAATATTAAAGCGAGTCATTTAGGCTTTAGTGTTTTAACTGGTAGGTTTAACAATTTTTCAGGTACGTTTTCTTATGATGAAAATAATATTTCAGCAGCAAAAATAGTGGTAAAAGTAGATACTTCAAGTTTTGACTCTAACCATGCCTTACGTGATAAGCATGTACGTTCAGATGATTTTCTTGATGTTGCTAAGTTTGCCCAAGCTACATTTACTAGTAATAAAGTTACCGCTAAAGCCGACGGTAAACTGGTCATTAATGGCGACTTTACATTACATGGTGTCACCAAACCTATGACTATTGATGCCGTTAAAGTAGGGGAAGGTAGTGATCCTTGGGGAGGCTATCGTCTAGGCTTTAGTGGCACTACTACTATTAGTATGGCTGACTTTGGCTTTAAACAAGATTATGGCCAGGTTGATCTGGAATTACATATTGAAGGCATTCGCCAATAATTTCATTCACAACTCACTTTTATTGCCATTACGTAAGTCGCTAGTATTATTTGCAGCGCTTTAATGGCAATAGACTCTAATTGGGTGATAATAAATGGCTGGTGTTAAGTGAGCTTTGCGATTAGGTTTTAATACACACTCAATATTTTACCTGCTATTAAGCCTTTTTATTTTGTGCGCTAATTGGCGATTATTTTTATGGTATTCGATTTTACGCCTCGGTTTTTAGCCAATACACCGTCACCACACTAGCAACGCTTGTTCGATTTTTAACGCATAAAATTTAGCAATTATGTTTATCTAATTATGTTTATTAAATTATGCCTACGATATTGACGCATGGTTAAATTCATTATTATAGTTTCTAATTGACTGATTCTATGTGATATTAGCTTCAGTTGAAAACTCGCCTCAAATGTCTGTTGTTAATAAACAGCATCTGCGGGGGAGAGTCCAAAAAGGAATTTTTATGAAACGATTACTGTTGGCTTTTACACTTACCTTTACTATATCACTGAGTACACATGCCGCTGATCTGGAAAAATTTGCACAACGCTATTTCAAAGTGATGACTGCAACTCAAGCACCAAATGCAACTAAAGCTGATTTAGAGCGCTATTTTGAGCTACTTGTTGATGATATTGGTCATTCACACTTACCATGGCAAACAGATGATTCTAGATTACCTAGTGGTAAAGATGATATGCGTAAAGGTATGTTGTTTTATTTAGGGGCGCATAGTGAATATAAGGCTGAGCTCTTAGATGTTTTTATTTTTAATAACTCAGCGATCGCTATTCGTTATAAAAGTAGTGCAAAGGGGATCCACCCAGAAAATAATCAGGCGATTGACTATACCCAAACCATGATGGAAGTACTGGAAATGGAAGATGGTAAAGTTGCTGTGATCCGCAAATATCATGAATGATTTGGTTTTACTTAACGACTCTACATTTCTCTGCTACCACGTTAACTTGTTTATAGGTAATGCTAACCAGTGTCTCTTTGGTAATATATTCATCAATAATGGGAGCTATAAGTAGTTTGGCATTACTTTCTTTGAGTATGTTACAGATAAGTACTGAGGTATCTGAAAATACCTCAAAAGCATTATTTGTATTTATAAAAATACTCACAATGATGATTTCAGATTGTTGCCAGTCAGTTGTTAAGTTGTTTGCTTTAGTCAAATCCTCTGCAGTGTATAAACTTGTTTGATAATAACCTTTACAGGCCAGTGCGAGCTGGTAATCGGTTCGACAAGTGCTTTTAAGGCTATGATTAGGTTTATTGATAAAACAGAATAATCTTTATCAAGGCGATGTGGCATAAAGTATTCGATCATTATGGGGGTATTGATAAGTGTATGCTCATCTATCGGTATAATGATTGCTGTTTTCTCAAAGCTGCTTAATTGTGTGGAGGACTTTGCTTGCTGCGAATGTTGAAAAGCCAATTTCATTTTATCGATGGCATAAATTAAGACCGGCACATTAAGTGTTTGTGCCAAATCTAGGATTAATTTTACCTCGCTAGCTTGTGAGTATTCATCCAAATCACTAACCACAATAACTAAATCAGCGGTTTGAATTATTTCTGTTAACGCACTTTTGTCATATGTATTTATATACCAAGCTATGCTTTTGACATCATCGTTAATATGGCGACAAATTTTCTTATTTTCATTTCCTATGGCGAATCCATAAAAATTAGCTGCTTGCACTTTGCTTTTTCCTTTTAGCTAGACCATTAAATAAAGTATCTAATAAATATACAACTAATATTGTCGTCATCCACGATGCCGGACTAGGTCATGTACATTTACTGTATGTTATAGGAAACAAGCAGTTAGAAAAATAGCGAAAGATATAAATTAAGTAAATCCATGAGCTAAATTGTATGATTAATAGTGATGACAATAATTGTCGTGGAAATTATGCGTATAGGGAGTGATAACTTAGATTTTTGCACACCGTTACTGCCGAGCAGTGAAACTAATGGCTGTTTTTTATTGTTGTTGAATTGAAAATATCAAGGTGTATTTCAAATAATGAATAGGTATGATGAAGAGAAGCTAGTACCTTAAAAATATAAAAATAAGTGGGTATATAAAAATGAAACTTCCAAAAGTTGGGCCAGCGTTTTTAGTGACGGCCGCATTTATTGGTCCCGGCACGGTTATCACGGCTTCAATGGCCGGGGCAAATTACGGTTTAACCCTGATTTGGGCGTTGCTATTTGCGATGATCGCAACGCTTGTTTTACAAGAAATGGCAGCACGTTTAGGTATTATTACCCAACAAGGGCTAGGGGAAAATATTCGCCAAGCGATTTCCCAGCCATTTTGGCGAACACTGACCATCTTGTTAGTCGTTAGCGCGATTGTTATTGGCAATGGTGCTTATCAAAGCGGTAATATTTCAGGGGCGAGTTTAGGTTTGGCTAGTATCAGTGAGCAACTTTCATTGTCTATTGCCTATACCAATGTTGTTTTTCCCGTATTAATCGGCAGCGTGGCATTTATATTACTTTATACCGGCAGTTATAAGTTGATTGAACGGGCACTTGTGGTGTTAGTAGGATTAATGAGTATGGCTTTTCTCGTTAGCTTTTTTCTTACTAAACCTGATTGGGCAGGGCTTATATCAAGTATGTTTGCCTTCGAATTACCTACAGGAGCTGGCTTAACTGTGATTGCGCTTATTGGTACCACTGTTGTACCTTATAATTTATTTTTACATGCTGCTACAGCCAGTAAAAAGTGGCAATCGAGTAGTGACTTAACCGAGGCAAGACAAGATTTATTTATTTCTATCCCGTTAGGCGGATTAATTTCAATTGCGATTGTTTCGACCGCAGCGTCGGCGTTTTTTGGTCAACAACTACAGCTACAAAGCGCAGCAGATTTAGCGCCATCCTTACAACCATTATTTGGTGATTGGGCAAGTATATTTATTGCTATTGGGCTGTTTGCTGCTGGAATTTCTTCTGCGATAACGGCGCCTTTAGCGGCTGCATTTGCCTTAAGTGGTATTTTAAATTGGAATAAAGGTCTCAACGCGTTGAGCTTTAAAATGACTTGGATGACAATTCTTGTCATTGGTGTAGTAGTCGCTAGTTTAGGCTACAAACCTATTGCTATTATTTGGTTTGCTCAGGTTGCAAACGGGATATTATTACCGGTTATAAGTGTTTTTTTATTATGGATCATGAATAGTCAAGTGCTAGGCGAATATCGTAATAACCTTTGGCAAAACATCGCTGGCGCGGCTGTTATCTTTATTACCTTGATGTTAAGTGCGCGGAGTTTACTGTCTGCTTTTGGTTTGTTGTGATCGTTAAAAACGCTAAACGTTTACAGCAGCATAAAGCTTGCGTTAGTTGTTGATTTTTATTCTTCTGCTACGCGTTTACGTACCATATTAGCCTAAACCATGCTATTGAGGCATGCTAAAATGTAGATAAACCCTATAACTATTCAGGCTGTGTTACCGCTATTTATTGCTGTCGAAAGCTGATTTTAAGTTGTTAGCAAAGGCGATAAATTTTTCTTTAATGGTTTTTTTCACGGTAATATTTAGTGAGCCTAATATCACTTTACCCTCAATAGTAATTATTGGCGCTTGTCGGCTTGCCATGGAAGGTGCTTTGTTTTCTATACTGCTGATAATGCCATAACTTTTACAAACAACATTAATATTTTCAGGCACATAAATTTTATTACTACCTAAAACACAGTTTAGCTTAATGGTGACATTTTGATGTTGAAATACCGCATCTGTAAAGTCGAGTAGGGTTTCGCCTAACATGTTGTTGACCGTGATAGTTTTGGGGACATACCACTGACCGCTTCGCTCAATATTGCCTAAAATACTTTGCAGGCTCAAGGTATTGTCATTATCAGCGTTACTATAGCTTGGCGTAAATTGGTGCTCTTTATTACTGGTGTATTGTTTATCTGCTTTTAGCGTTAAATCAGCCACCAAATCGATAATCTCTTGATGATTATCACTACTCATTGCTTGATCTAACCTACGCTCAAATGCTTCAGCAGATATCACCCCATGGCTATAATTAACAATTAGTTGATCGATAGTTTCTTCACGCACTTGTTCGATTGGACGATCTTCAAGAATTACTGACATGG
>Ga0209345_10000762_pt1 | contig 41176 bp, 50 predicted proteins | sample Cruoilmetagenom7_FD_187294 | JGI IMG/M metagenome (GOLD analysis project Ga0209345, IMG submission 187294) | Oil polluted marine microbial communities from Coal Oil Point, Santa Barbara, California, USA - Sample 7 (SPAdes) (version 2) | ecosystem: Environmental > Aquatic > Marine > Oil seeps ...
GGTTTATTTCCCTCAGTAACCTTAACCCATTCCCCTTCTCCAACTTTTTTATAATCGCCATCCGTTCTATGACTTATATGGCCAACTTCCAGTCTTTTCTTTTCTATAGGTATCATATTAAAGTTTCAATTTCTTTAATTAACTTTTCAGGTGTCCATTCAACTTTGTCTGCTTTATCAATTATTTTATAAATATCTTCTTCTAACAATTTAAAAAAAGCTAATAAGTCAAGAACCATAGGAGAAGAAAGACTTTCAAATTCTTTTGCTTTAATATTTATATTTACTGCATTATTCATTATAATTGCTGTCAAACATAGAACTAATCCCTTGTTCTTCATTGCCCACACCACTAGTATTATCCGGGTTATCGTATTCTGGACCAAAAGGATATTTGTTATACTTTTCTCTTATTTCATTTTTTGTCATTTCACCTGTTTGTAAAGATAACAAATCCAGTTCTTTTTCTTCCTTGTTGTTTTGAGCTTTTTCAAAAGTAAATATAAAACCTGAGCCATATCGATAGGGCAATATACTTCTTTGAATAATATTTTCTAAAGACTTTGCCAGAGGTGCGATCCCCCTACCTTGTTCTATTTCTTCTTGCGCCTCGCTTGTACTTCTACCTGAAGTATGTGCACCATCGCTAAGATTCATTTCCATATTTGTTGTACTAAAAACCAAGGCCACCTCTTCCCTAATATCTTTTTGTCTTTGCATCTGAACACCCATTGTGTTTTCACGAGACAAATCTAAAATTTGCGCCGATGAACCGGAAAAAGTCATAATGGATCCTTTAACAGGTTGATTAACTTTTTCTTCTATTCTTTTTTGTTCCGCCTCGTCTAAAGGTATGTCCGTTTTTTCTGTACTGTCCATAGAGCCAAAAGGATTATTATCAGTTACAATTATTATCTTTTCTGGAGGTTTTGTGCCATCAGCTTGATTGGCCATTAATGAATCAAACATTAAACTTTCCGCCACCTTGTTGATTAACGCCTCCAAAGGAACCATTCCATAATTTCTACTTGAAGTTGGTGCATAATCCATGTAAGCTATCTCATCATGAAAGTATACTTGTGGTTCAGATAAACCAGGGATCACTTGAACGTATCCAGAAACACTACTGAAATAAGGTGCTTTGATTTTATAAACTGATCCACCTGGGAGCAAGTCAAAATTCTCTAACTTGTTATTTTCTACATCTTTGTATATAGCAATAGAACCATGAATCAACATATCAAAAACAAACTTTTTAACAAACTCCTCCCATGAAAGACCATTGTTCGGTTCAATTAACCAAGCCATAACTTCTTCTATCTTTGAAGCATTAAAATTTTTTAAACGTCGTTTCCATCGAAGTAATGCCGACTCAAAATTACTTAAATCTAATTTAATATCGGGCAAAGTTTCTTTTATTAACTGCACCATTTTAGCTTTAAGCGTTAAGTCTGATAAATCTAAACTTTCTTTTAACTCCTTATACACGCTTTCATAATCCTTTAAGGAATTAACTATTTGATCTTCTTCCTTTTTTTCAAAGGATACATTAAATTCTAAACCTGAAAGTCTATTCATCCTTGAAGCAACAACACCAAAAATGGGAGAAGATAATCTAAACATATCAAGTCGTTGTTTCAAAGACAAATAAAAATAAGGTTGTTCCCATCCCCAGGACATCAACTTACCTTCTTTATCTCTTCCAGTAATTTGTTGAAGCTGGGTTGGACTGTAAACCATTAACCCTCTTTTTTTCTGATTATCTTTATCAGAAAAATTCATGTAAGATGATTCATTTGTATATTGAGTTATCATTATCTATAACTAACTTTTTTCGCCAATCTTTTCAATTGTCTTAATATAATAATGTTAGCCTCTTCTAACAACTGAATTCTTTCTTTCAATGTTAATGCTTTATCCACTATCTCTTCATCTACTATCTTTTCAGATATCTTTAAATCATCCACTATTTCAGAAGATTCTTTTGATTTAATTGTTGATAAATTATTTTTTAAAATGTTATTTTGCATATTACGCTCCTTTACATAAATTTTAATATTTTTTCTGCAAGACTTGCATATACTTCTGCAAAAAAGAAATGATCAGGTCTATTTGACAACCAAGAAAAAACTTTTCTATCTTCATCCCAAACTCTTGTAGGTTCTTGTATATGAGACATATATTCATCCATAGTTAAAATATTTTTTGGAAAAAGAATCTGTTGTAAAGTTAATTTTTCTTTAAAATCATCAATAGCCATTAAACGAGATACAGTTAAAACTTTTTCTTTTAAATTTACACTATCAGTTTTATCAGCACCAAAAAAACATCTAAAGTAACCAATAGAATAATGTGAAAACTTTCGCGCCAACCTAATTTCTGGCAAAGCGTCTATAACTGCTACAACTACATTATAATTTCTACAAAGAGAAAAAAGTTCTTCTAATTCTAAAACTGTGCCAATATAAACTGATTGTTTTCTTTTATCGTGTAAAATTTTATTTATTTTAACGTGTATAATTTTTCCTACATCCACTCCCATGATACATGGTTCTTTTGAAAAGGAGGGCATTAAATAATCTCCCATAGAATCTTCAATAAGTCTACGAGACACTTTACTTCCTTCCATCGTAAAAGGCTGCCCTAACTGAGAATTATAAAACCTTTGCATTTTATAATCATTTTCTAATGCCTTAGAAAAATCTAAAACTATATCAGATAAAGGTCCAATGCCGCTGAATAATCTTGAAATAGATTTTCCCGATAATGTGGAAGAAAATTTATTTACATACTCACCATCACCAAAACGATCAAAAGGTTTAGAACATTTATCACAAATGGGTTTAACGTCACCTCCGTTTCCAAACTCAAATTCTTTGTCAAGTATAACATAATTATTTTCACTTTCTTGTCTCAATACATGTTTAAAAAAATCTATTTGAATTTTATGACCACATTTGGCTTTTATAAACCATTCACCTTGAGAAGATTCTTTATATTTTTCATCTAAAAAAGAACCTTGATAAGTAGGGTTGCCGACATAGATTTCGTGTGGATTTTCTGAATGACCTAATCTTTCTTTTGCCATCTCTAATCGTTTTGGATCACATTGATCCGCTTCATCCACAATTAACCAATCCGCTGGTATTTCTACAAAAGGAATGTCAGTATAACTTCCGGCAAAACTAATAACTCCTCGCCCTATATCTTTCAAAGAACGATTGTCAATAATATCTTTTCTAAACGTTTCAGCTTTACCGGTTGATTTTACTTTTCTATAAAAGGCAGAATTCATTAAACTTTTTTCAAAACGATTTGAAACAAATCTTGCCATCAAATTATGCGTTGGTAAAACATAAAAAACAGTCGCACCATTAGAAGCTGCCGACCAACTCATAATAATTAAACATTCAGAAATTCCTCCTTGAGTAGATTTCATTATTACTCGATGAGAAGACTTATCCATTAAAATTTCTTTTAAAAATAAATGATTTTTAAAAGTCATTTTTTTATTTGTAAATGTTTTATGATGATTTACACATAACCATAAATTATACTCATTCGTTTTTAAAAAATAATCAAAGTTGTTTATCGTCGGACTTAAAGCAACCTTTTTTTCCAAGGAGACGTTCATATTCTTCTATCAACCTACTGTCACTTTTTGTATCTTCTTCAGGAATCATAACACCACCACGCTTAAAGAAATCTGGATATAAAATATTTGCTATATCCATAGTTGCTTTAAAAGCAATTCTTTCATCCTCAGAATCCATAAACACTCTTAAATTTTGAATTATATGTTCCCGCTCCTCAATTAAAAATAAATGAAGCCTTTCTTGAAACTGATAATCATTATTGAGCAAATTAATCTCATCTAAAGTTAATCCCACTTTCGAGTAAGCCATATCTTTATCAAAAGTTTTTGAATAGCTTAAAACGATTAGTTCCTTCTTTTCTTCTAAATCGGTAGTATTCTCCATTTCATTTATATCAACCCTTGTCGAGTAACGATTCAAGTTTCTTAGGATCCATCACTACCCTATCATTAAACTCTTCTTTTTTGGCCTTATTCCATTGGTTAATAGGACGAAAGTAACCTACTACCCTTGAGTAAACTTCAACCGGAACTTTTTTAATTTGCATTTTTAATTTTTATCTGTTTATACGTTAAATGTATATAGTACAATAATAGTAATACATTACAAAATACAAGTAATTTTTTATAAAAATAGTCATAATTGTTTAAATGCATATATATGTATATTACAAACTTTATAAAATACTATAAAAGGCCCTGTACGGCGTTTTATATCGTTTTAGGTATAAAAGTGTTACATTGTACTATAAAACGCCGTACAGGGCCTTAGAAGAGGTGTCTTGCTACTTAACATCCCTATAAAATTATTAAAAGAAAAAATAACGAAGAAAAAGCAACTTTTTTCTCTTTTTTTAAAAAAAGTCCTTGTTTTTTATTTAGTAATATAGTATATTACTAATAGTTAAACAGTAAAAATAAAAAATAAAAGGAGAAACAAAATGACAAAAGAAAAAATCATCAAAATACTTCATCAATACAATTTACCATCTTCTTTTGATCCAACAAAACTTTCAAAAAAAGAAATTACTAAATATATGGATTGTCCTGTTTATGTATCTGAAAAACAGTTTAGAAAAAATTGTTTTTGGAAAACGGGATTTAAAGTGTAATTAAAAATTTAAAAACAAAAATAAAAGGAGAAACAAAATGAAAAAATCAACAAAAACAGAACAACTACAAAGATGGGCGCAAAACTACAACTACAAATCTCTTAACTGTTTTGCAAAAAGATTATATGGTCAAGTGACGCAACAAAACAAAAGAAATGTTATGACTTTAATTTATAAATTAGAAAGAAAAAATCTTATTACTTTTTCAAAAATGAATAGTGGTGTTCTTCTTACACCGGCCGGTTATAAATCATTTAAATAACTCTTATAGTTGCTCCTCATTAAGTTGAGGAGCCTCTACAAGGGTTATTATTAAGCCCTAAAAAATTATATAAGGAGGCCATAAAATGGCAAAGAACCAAAAAGATGTTGAAAGTACAGATGCAGTTGAAAGTACAACAGATGTTGTAGTTGAACCTACTAAAAAGGAGCAGAAAAAAGTAGCTTACATTACTATCAAAGAATTGGTTGACGCTCAAGAAGACACAAAATATAGAGAAGCCTTACAATTGGTAAGGCCTTCTTTGTACGGTATGCAATCGCCGGGAAGTCAATCAAAATTCATAGCGTTGATGTTAACTCAAAACGAAGTTCATGAAAATGACATTTTCATAGAGTTAAAGATGGGTAGGAAAGAAGCCTATGGAAACATTAAAAAGCAACTAAAAAAAGCTCAACCTGACAAGCGAGTTTGGATATCTTTTGAACCTTCAACCGGTATTTACAAGGTAGAAGGTGTGGGTGCTGAACCTCCCAAAAATTGGAAAGGTTACGTTCCTATTGAAACGGAAGCTATCGAATTACTGTAATACTATCCCACTTAACAATAATCCCTATGGCTCACCGTCATAGGGATTTTTTTGTACTCCAATAGAATTACACGCCCTTTTCCTACACAAATTTGTATACTAAAGCTAACTTTGTTAACAGTGTTAACAAGTGTGTTAACAACTTAAATTGCTTAACCCTTGCCCTGGCGCTATATAAGGCGTTATTTTGTATTTGTTAACAATGTTAACACTGTTAACACTACATATTTCAAATACCACTTTAGCCCTTACTAACAAAAAAATATACGAGTGTTAACAGTGTTAACATTGTTAACAAGATACGATAAGCCCGACAGGGCGTAACAAAACGAAACGGCTTGTTAACACTGTTAACACTAGGTTACAGGGTAGGTTACAAACGCCGATTTTGACAAAAAACCGTAATAACAGCACTTAAAAACAGTAACAAATCGCAATAAGCCCGACAGGACATAGCAAAACGAAACACTAATTTAATGTTAATATAACAAAATTGTATATACAAAACACAAAAAGACACAAATGCTTGTTAACACTAGTACAAGTTATAAAACTACCCTTTAGTGCGTGCTTTTTAATATATAAAATCTTTATTATGTATACTTATTAAATCCTTTTTTACAAATTTGTATATACAAAAGGATTTTCTAAAAATGATTACTAAATTTTGTATAAAGTTATATACAATTTTCATTTTTTAAACACTATAATTTTAATAACCATTTAGTCTTTTATATACAGGCATATTTTTTGTATTTTTTATACTTTTTTAAAAAAGTTCTTTACTTACTATAATAGTATTTGTATACTTATATACAATATATAAATTATAATAATAATAAAAATAAAAATATAATAAAAGGAGAAAAGCTATGAAGTCACATGAAAGAAAAAAGACACCTAATTATTTTCTCACTTACGATGAGTTACCAGAAAGACAAAAACGGCACTGGTCGAGGGAAGGAAGAGAAAACTATCTTTTAATGCAACCATCTGGAGAAATAGAAAAGATAGAATTATTTGGAAAAGTATATGAAGTAAGTGTTTAGTTTTTATTGTTATCTTACTTTGAGATAACAGGAGTGAGTGATTATAAAAAAGGAGAAGAAAATATGAATGATTTTAAAAAATATTCTGGAGCTCTTGCCCTGGAATTAGACAAGTTGAAAGCTGGAGTAGATGCACCAACTGAAAAATGGTTAGAAGATACTTTTGGCCCAAAAAGTATCACTAATCAAATTCAAGTAATGGAGAATGAAAGAAAGAAAAGAGATAAAGAAGTGAAAATAAAAAGAAAAAGAAAGCTCGCTTTTAATCGCGAAATGGAAAGAAGAAGAACTTCTAAAGTATGGCGATTTTTATATAAAATACAGACTAAATTTTTTAGTTCGTATTTGGTATATCGTCAAAAAACAACTTTAGATTTTTAATATTTAAAGGAGAATATCTTTCATAGGTATTCCCCTTTTTTATGTAAACAATAAAAAATTATAATAAAAGGAGAACGAAAAATGTATCTAAATAAACAAGTACAAAATATTTGGGATAACAAATGCACATCAGATGAAACAATTGATTTTATGGTACAACAAGGGATTAAATTTATTGATATTTGTAATAAGTATATTTGTTGTCACACTTTTAAAGGTAAATATAAATTTGTTCTTCCGCCCTTAATAAAAACGGAAAATGGTCTTGAAACATGGGAAACAATTAAACATCCATTTTTTATTACTGGTTGGGATAGAATAACCGTTTTTTACACTTATAGAAGAGAAAATTGTTATTCTGGATGGGTATTGTATTCTCATCCTGTACTTGGATTAAAAGCAGAACATGATAATCACTTGTATACTGATCTCGCAGGACATGGGTATGGCTATAAACTTTTGTCCGCTTCAAATATGAAAAAAATGGCTGAAAAATTGTCTCTTGAAAAGGAGTATCCCTTAATTTAAAAGGAGTAATATTATGAAATTTCTTATTGCTTTATGTTTATTGCTTTTTGGTTGCTATGAAGCTTATGATGAAGAGAATAATTACGCTTTTTTAAATATTATTGAAGTAACTTCATCCGAAGATGCTTTACATTTTGTATATGACTATCTAACTTATAAGTCAGATAAAGAAATACATCATCAAGAAGATTACTGGCAATCTCCTGAAGAAAGTTATTTTTTAAAGACAGGAGATTGTGAAGATTATGCTATATTTTTTATGTACTTGTTACATGAAAAATTAAATATTGATTCACATCTTATTTTGTTAAGAGGTAAAAATGATCTAATACGGGGCCATGCTCTTTGTTTTGCAGAGGGTAAATTTTATGATCCCTCGATAAACCAAATAGTCGATTTAGATTTATTGTTGAACCGATTTTATATATATAAATTTATTTTTTATCGTGAAGTACTATTATTGTGCGCTAATTAAAAATAAAATTAAAGGAGAATAAAATGGCGTCTATTTATTTAGGTAATAGTGTATATGTTAAAAAATTAGATTCTGAAATCAAAATTTGGATTGATAATGAAACAGGCGAGTACAATTTTATTTATATGAATAGCTTTGTAATAAGGCAATTCATCAAGTTTTATAATAACTGGGAAAATGGAATTTGCCCATCAAAAAGAACTTATCTCGGCTCAGGTGTATGTGCTAAAAGATATAATTTTGGAGTTGAAATATGGCTTGAGGATATAAATGGTGAATATAATCATGTTGTTATGGGAAATGCTGCAAGTAAGTGGTTGATTGAGTTTTGTAAAAATAAAAAAAGGAGTATAGTATGAAAAATCAAGAAACAGTTAAACCGGTTACTAAAAAATTAACGCTTACAGATTTAAAGGAAATGGAGCCAGGGCAAATTATTGCAAAAGGGCAAAGCTTTATTCCTGAATTCTGGAGAAATGGAGATTTAAAATGGGTAGCGGTGCGAGGAGGGGCAGAAGATTGGGCTTTATATTATGGTCTTGTTCATTATGATTACGACTATATCAAGCGTTGTGGTGACAAAGCATTTACCGAAACAATAATTCGTAAATTAGTTCCGTGCTCAGATGAGGCATGGAAAATGTACAGGTTTTAAAATAAAAGGAGGAATTAAAAAAATGGATAAAAGAGCCCAAAGAAAACACCGCAAAGAACTCAAAAGAAAGAAAATTCGGCATAATATAAGGCTGTATGGAAAACAAATTCCTCGTGAACCTGAAGCTGATATTTTAGATTTTGAAGAGTTAGCCAAAAAAACAGGTTTTGGGCCATTAAAAAGATAGAGGACAAAGGATGAAGTAATAAAAACTGGAGGTGAAAACATGAAATTTATAAAATGTGATATTTGCGGAAATGAAATAGATTATACAACAAAAGAGAAACGGGAAAAAGAATTCAAAGTGTCAAATAATGCTTATGTCAATATACAAACAAGATTGATTCTACTTGACAAAGATATTTGCGAAAATTGTTATGACAGGATAGAAATTGAAGCGATTATGGAATATTTACAAATTCTTTTTAATAAATTAAAAAAGGAGAAAAATTATGACAAAAAACAAATTTAATATGAACAATGAACAAAACGAATTAAGGATGAAATTGGAACGTCTTATGGATGAATTAGTTGAGAATATCATTAATACTCCAGATACTGAGATTTTAAAAGAAATTGAAGAAGAATATGGTGATATATCATTGGTTTCAAAAAAATTTAATGAAATACTTAAAAAAAGTCAGTTTGAAGTAGATAAAGCCAGATTAAAATCTTAAAATGAAAAGTTTATCCCGTAAATTATCAAAAATAAAAAGCAAAATTCAACAAAAAGAATGGAATAAAGCCCAAAAATTTTATACTAAAAAATATAAAATAGCTTTAGAAGGCATAAAGTTGGATTTTGCAAGAGAATTAAAAGACAGCCTTGATTTGCAAGAGCAGAAGAATTTAAGGATTCTCAAACAAAAGGCGAAAGAAATAAATGATTTCAAAAAGCGTCTTTTAGTAATAGAAAAAGAACATCAACAATATATGAAATTAAAAGAAAGATTAGAATTTGTCAAAAACAAACTTATCTTTACTTCCGATCAATTGTTTTCAACGATGGGAAAATTAAAGGGTTGTTTTGACGAAATCGAACTTGTAGATTTCAAGCATAAACAAATAAAGAAGGAGAAAATAATATGAAAATAAAATTATTGCCTGACGAATTTACTAAAATAAGGAGGTAGTATGAAGCCTGAAGAAATTACCAATAAAACATGGTCTTATAGGCCAGAAAAATGGTGGCACGAAGGTCAAGCAAATTATATTTTACAAGAATGTAAGAAAAATAATATTAGTGTTTGTTATTACTTTGATAAAATATTTGTTTTGTCAAAAAAGAAAGCTCCTGTTTTTATGACATTAGTGAATAAGTCTTTTACGTATAGTCGACAAGATTATCTAAAAGAAAATTTTACTTTACCAAAAAAATATTATGTGGATAAGTCTTTTTTAGCCTTATATATTAAAAAAAATGGCGAGACATTTTGTTACACTTTAGAAAAAAATTTTAAAAAACTTATGTATTATATTTTTATTAGACGTTTATCAAAAGTTAATCACTATAAGATATTTAGTACACAAAGAGAATTAAAACAAAATTTAGATATGGAGAATTGATATGGAAATAAAAAAGAAGGAGGTTATTACTTCCATCAATATAGAGGGAGAAGAATACTTCTCCCTAAGAGATTTTGCTTATTTAGTTAATAGATCAGAAGCGAATGTTCGCCATTTATTCAATAAAGGAAATAAATTAAGAAAACTTCGTGTAGCTTACTTTGGAAAAACGGCTTTTATCCCTGCAAAAGAACTGTTAGAATTTCCTTTTTTACTTAGAGGAAAAAATCCTTTTAACATAAATGGCATCGTAGAAAAATATCGTTTAGAAAATGGAGAACTTCAAAAAACGGAGGAGGTTTATGATAAGTGAATCTCAACCAAATCCAAGTGCAAGAATTTAAAAATTATTTTTCAGGTTCACAGCACAATTTTGGAGAGTTCACTTATAATTTTAATAAAATAAATTCAAAGAAAAAGACGGAAGGTGTAGGCAAAACGGCGACTAATCAGTTAATCACCATTAAAAATTACCAAAACCACTTGGAAGGAATAAAAGGGCTCGGCGTCATCCCTTTAGATGAAAATAATAAAAGTTCTTTTTTTGTTATGGACATCGATCTGTATGATGTAGATTACACTTTGTACATTCAGGGAATAGAACGAGGAAATTTCCCTCTTGTTCCTTTTCGTAGTAAAAGTGGTGGATTACATCTTTATTTGTTTTTTAAATCTCCAGAATCTAATGTGCAAAAAGTTATAGAATTCATGCAAAAATTGGCTTTTTTGCTTTCTATAGATTCTTTAGTAAAGGAAAAGAAAAAATCTCGTTTAGAAATTTTCCCAAAACAAACTTTTCTTAATAAAAAAGAAAATGCAGTTGGGAATTGGATAAATTTACCTTATTATAATGTACAAAACACTCAACAATATGCTATTCAAAATGATAAAGCATTATCTTTAAACGAGGCTTTATCACTAATAAAAGAAAAAAGAACAACTTTAGAAAATTTAGAGAAATTTATTGACGAATTAAATTTTAATGATGCGCCACCTTGTCTGCAAAAAATTTATATTTTGAATTCATTAAATGAAGATTCAGGTAGAAACAATTTTTTATTTTCCTTTGGCGTTTATTTAAAAAAGAAGAATGAAGACTTATTTGAATTTAATTTAAAAGAGGTAAATGAAACATTGAACTTTCCTTTACCTGTTAAAGAGATTGAAACAACTATTTTAAATTCTTTAAGAAAAAAAGATTATATTTATAAATGTAAAGAAGATCCTTGTTTATCTTTTTGTCATAGAGGTATTTGTAAACAAAGAGAGTTCGGTATAGGTAAAGACGAAGGTTACTTTTCTTCTGTAGAATTTGGTCAACTTTATCAGTATAAAACAAAACCACCATACTATGAATGGAATATAAGGCCACAGAGCGCAGATCCATGGTCTAAAGTAAGGTTTAAATCAGAAGACGAGATAATTAAACAGGATGCAGTTTTAAGACTTTGTATGCGAGAATTAAGAGTTGTGCCTTCAAAGTTAAAACAATTTGAATGGCTTAAAATTTTAAATCAATTTTTAAAAGAAATGAAAATTGTAGAAGTTAGTGACGAGGACGATACATCGGCCTTTGTATTATTTAAAATTTATCTATTAGAATTTTTAACTGGTCGTATTATGGCACAAAAAAAGTCTCATATTGCTATGGGGAGGGCCTACTTTGAATCTGAAAATGAGATTTATTACTTCCGGATAAAAGATTTTATTCGGTTTTTGTATAACGACAAACAATTTAGATTTATGTCGCCGCAAGACACTCATGGAGCTTTACGAGAATTAAAAGGTTTTTCCAAAACTATAAGAACAGAAGATAATAAGCACATGAGAATAGCATGCTTATATAAAAAAACTTTGGATCAATTAGCCGATGATAAGTTTATCGATCCTGTTTTTTCTAACGAAGAACAATTCTAATAAAGGAGATTATAAAATGGACGATTATAAAATGAATGAATATTTATTGTACATTACAATTTATACAAGTACAATTCTTGCTGTAATTATTTTTTTAGTGATATGTTTTCATCATAGAAAAATAAGTACACGTTTAGAAAAAGAACTTAAAGAAACTAAAAAAGACGTTATGTTAAAGAGACTAAAATGACTAATGTAAATATGATTTTTGGCGCACCAGGATGCGGAAAGACTACCCGACTCCTTTTTTTATTAGAGAGTTTATTACAGGTTGGGTTGCCCCCAGAAGAAATAGCCTTTGTCTCTTTCACAAAAAAAGGTTGCTATGAGGGCAGGGATAGGGCTATACAAAAATTTAATCTTACAGAAAAAAACTTTCCTTATTTCAGAACATTACATTCTTTAGCATTTAGGGAATTAAATGTAAGTAAGTATGAAATGATATCTAAAAAAGACTATAAGAAATTTGGGCAGGCGTTGGGTATGTCGTTTGCTGGATACTTTACAGAAGATTTTATAAATAGTAAAGACGACAAATATTTATTCTTTTGTTCCCTTGAAAAAAATAACCCTGCTAAAGCTAACCAAATCAAAGATTTAGATTTGGAAGGTAAAAAGTTTTCATGGGTAAAAGAAAATTATGCGAGGTATAAAAAAGAAATAGGTATACTTGATTTTGACGATTTACTGTTAAACTTTGTGCAGAGAAATTTAACTATTCCAGTGAAAGTTGTTTTTATAGACGAAGCACAAGATTTAACTACTTTACAATGGCGTTTTTGTGATACAGCTTTTAAGAATTGCAATAAAGTTTATGTTGGTGGAGATGATGATCAGGCTATTTATGAATGGAACGGCGCTGATGTACATCATTTTTTACAGTTATCTAAAATAAGCAGATCTATAGAAATTTTAGATAAATCTTATAGACTGAAAAGTAATATTTTAAAAATAGCCAAAGGTATTTCTAAACAAATTAACTATAAAATTGAAAAAAACTTTTCTCCTGCATCTAATGGAGGAGTACTTTTATTTTATAATGACTTTAAACAAGTACAAATAAATAATGAAGAAAGTTATTATTTTTTGTCAAGAAATACTTATCACTTAAATCAATTTAAAAGTCACCTTATGAATCTTGGAGTTGTATTTTTTTATAAGAATAAAATTAGTGTAAGTATAGCTTTATATAAAGCTATTTTACTGTATGAAAATTTAAGAAAAAGAGATGTATTTGCCGTGGATAGAGAATTAAAATTATTACCCTACTTGAAAAAAGATAGAGTCAAAGGTGCTTCATGGAATAAAGCCTTTGCTCTTACTATTGAAGAAAAGGATTATTATTTTAATTTGTTTAATAACAATGTCACACTTACAGATATACATAACTGTAAAATACGTGTCTCTACAATACATGGCGTTAAAGGTGGAGAGGCAGACAATGTTATATTTACTTTAGATATAACTAAAAGAGTGTATGAAACGTTAAATAAAAGTGAGGAGGATTATGATTCTGAGTTAAGATGTATTTATGTTGCGTTAACAAGGACAAAAAAGAATTTATATATTATAGATTCTAAATCTAAATTTGGTTATGATTCAATAATAAAGGAGGCTTATAATTGTGAGTGAAGTTTATAAAAAGTTACAAAATAAAAATTATTTGATTGGAGTAGCAACAAGAAATAGATCTTATTTAATCACAAATAGAAAAGGTCTTTGGCGATATTTTGATCCAAAAGAGTCCTTTTATCCAATTAAATTATTTATTAGAGAAATAGAACTAAAAAGTTATGAAAAAAGTTTTCCAAAAGAAAATATTGAACTTGTTCCAAATAATTTTTTACTTCCAGACAAGAGACAATTTATGGTAGATTATTGTGTTTCTCGTAATATAGAATATTTATTTATGCTTGACGATGATATAACTTTGTTCTATAGAGATAAAAATTTGGCTTCTAAATATTGTTCTAATTATGAAAAGTTTATGGAAAAAGATAGTCTTAATAAGTTACTTTTAGAAAGTATTCTTTTATGTAATGAACAATATCCCATAGGTGGAGTTGCCTTAAAATTTGGAAGTTTTACTAAAAGTTTTATGTTTGAAAAAAATTCTTTTGTTATGCAATATATTTGTATTTATATTCCAACTTTACAAAAAGAAAATTTAGATTTTAGAGGACTCAAGACTCAATTTATGAGTGATAGATATATTAACATAGCTTTATTGAGTAAAGGATACAATACTTTGATTAATTGTAGATATGCCGTAGACGATGGCGGAATTGGTAGAAAAGGTGGTTGTCAAGATTTTGAAAAAGAAAGAATTGAATTTCTTCATAACGAAGCTGCAAAAAAATTGCAGCAAGCCTTTCCTAATTACGTTTCTTTAGTAAAGAAAAATACGGCTATAAATTATTGGAAAAAACCACGTTTGGATAATACTGTACATTGGAAAAGATTTTTACGATATAAAGAATTAAAGTATATACCAAAAAAAGAAGGTTTACGAATTCTTAAAAATGGAGGTATTTCTTTATAATGAAAAAATTATTATCAGAATTTAATTATTGTATATTTGTTCCTTCAAGAGCAAGAAAAGATTTTATAGAAAAAAGAATAGGTGTTTGGAGATACATATCAAAAGAAAATCCTCAATATCCATTCAAATTAGTTTTACGAGAAAAAGAAATTGATGATTATTATTCTGTTGGTTATGCTGGAAAAATTTTAACAGTTTTAAATAGTTCTTCTATTGCAGATAAAAGACAAGCCATAATAGATTTTTGTATACAAAAAGAAATAAAATATGCTGTTGTAATAGATGATGATGTTTCTTTTCACTATAGGGATGAAAATTTGTCTTCTAAATACACTTCTAAATTTGAAGAAATTGTAAAAAGAAATATAGTAGATAAAATTTTATATGAATCTCTTCAATTATGTGGAGAAAAGTATCCTCTTATTGGATTACCATTAAAACAAGGAAGCTTTGGATTAAAATATACTTTTCCAAAAAATATTCCTATTATTCGTTTTGCATGTTACTGTATACCAATTATAAAAAAAGAAAAAATCTTCGCCAATGGATTAAATTCACCAATCATGGAAGACAGATATTTACAACTTTCTTTATTAAATAAAGGATATCGTTCCTTAAGTAATTGTAGATATGCCGTAGAAGATATGGGGAGCAATATTAGAGGTGGGTGCAGTGTTACGAGAACAATAGAAATTCAAAATAATGCTGCGCGGGAATTAACAAAAAGTTTTTCGAATTATGTTAAATTAAAAGTAAAAGATGATGGGCATTGGAAAGAACGTAGATTAGATTGTAGAATATCTTGGAAAAAATTTTTAAAGGCAAATGAATTGCCTTACCTTCCTAAAAGTGAAGGTTTAAAACTTATAGGAGAATAATATGGTAGAAGAAATAAATCAAGATGAATTTGAAAAAAATTTATATAAATTTTTAAACACCGCCATAGAACGTCATAATATTTATATAAATAAAGAACGAGGTGTACAAAAACCATGGACTACTGATGAAGTGTATAAACAATTTTTCTTTTGTAACGTATTTCGTCAATATGATAAATGTAGTAAATGGATTATAGAAAATATTATACCCATTGTTGAAGTTCAAGAAAGATGGGATTTAATTATATTGTTTAGGTTTATATCTACAATGAACCTTTTTCTTGAAATTCAAAAAACTTGTAATTTATATGACTTACAAGGCATACAATCTTTTTTGTGTAACAAAAAAGCAAGAGGGGAAAGATTATTTTCAAGTTGTTTTATAAGAAATCCCAGGATAGTTGGTGGTTGGACAGATACTTACAAGGTCCCCTTTCATTTAATTAAAGCTATTAAAATGAATGGAGCTATGGAAAAACAAATTCGGAAAAATTCTTTAGAAAGTTTGGTAGATTATTTAAAACAATTTCCAGGAGTAGGTGGATTTATGGCTTATGAATATGCTTGCGATTTAGAATATTCAAATCACTTTAACCCTACCGATAAATTAACATGGGCCAATCCTGGTCCAGGAGCGCGAAAAGGATTAAGTTTACTTTTACATGGTTGTATTAAAAAAATAAATTTAAAACTTTGGTCAGAATACACACCTATAATCTTTAAAGCTATGGAAAAAAGATTTAAAAAAGAGTTTCCAAAGAAAATTATTACAATGAGAGAAGTTGAACATTGGCTTTGTGAATTTCAAAAATATGTCAAATATAAAAACTTTATGAATGGTGAAAATAGGATCAAACATAGAAAATATAATGGAGTTCTAAATGATACCCAATAAAGAAATAGTTTTTCAACTACGAAAAAAACATTTATTAGTGTTTGATGAACCTAATCAAGTGAGATTAGAAATCGTAAAAGGATGTAATTTAAATTGTTCTTTTTGTGGTGTCACTAAAGATACAATTCAATTTATGACAATAGAAACGCTTAATAATATTTTAAATGGACTAACTAATAAAGTAAAAAGAATTGAATTTGCTTTACATGGAGAACCTTCACTTCATCCAAAATTAAATTTATTTGTAGAAAAAGTAAAAAAGGTTTTTCCCCATGTTCAATTGTATATGATAACAAATGGAGAAATTTATAAAAAAATAGGATTTGAAAATATTTTAAGTATTTTTAAATCTGGAATAAATTTTCTACAAATAGATTTATACAATGAAACTTCTTATAATTGGTTTCAAGAGAATTTAATAAAGTTTTCTAAAAAATTAACTACAGAAAATATTGTCATTAGCAATTACGAAATAGAAAATTCTCTACCACATTCTTATAAAAGTGGTACTGTAAAAGTACTTCTTTGGGGAGATAGAAGAATGGCTTTTAACGCTCCAAAAAACATTACAAAAAATCCTCATAATTGGGGAGGGAATCTACCATTAAAACAATGGTCTAAACTATTTTTAGATAAGTTAAAAGATTTTCCTATTGTTAAAAGATGTGCTGAACCTTATAAATATATGACTATTCTTTATAATGGAGACGTTCTTATTTGTTGTCATGATGGAGCAAAAACTACAATATTAGGAAATTGTAATGAACAAAGTACTATTGAGATTTGGCAAGGTGAAAAATTTCAACAACTCAGACTTCTTCTTAGAAATGGTTTAAGAAAAAATTTACTACCTTGCTTTTTATGTAATACCAAAAGTTTAAGAGTAGGACTTTATCCTTATTGGGGAAAAGAATATTTTTATGAAGAATGTCTAGATACTATAAGTGAAATTAGTGTTATAAATATAAAAGAACCTCTATATTTTAATTTAATAGAATACCATGAAAAAATTAAACTTTTACCAAAACATATTTTAAATATATTAAGGAGATAAGTTATGGAATTACAAGATTACTTACACAAAAATGTCGCGTTAAGAAACATTAAAAGATTTAGTATGGAGACTGTATTGCATCCACAAGATTTAGCAAGTCACAATTACGGCGTTGGAACTTTGTTTTATTTGTTATGTAAAAATGCAAATATAGAAGTCACATCTGAAGAATTATTTTTTGTTTTGCAACATGATTTTATAGAAGTTTATACAGGGGATTATAATAAAAAAATAAAAAATAAACTTAAAGTGATTGAAAAGGCTTGGGCTACAATAGAAAAAAATACTGTTCCTAAAAATTTACGTTGCTATACGGATAAAGAAATAGAATTTATTTTGAGTAAGGATCAAGTGATTATATTTAAACTTGCTGATGCATTAGAGGCTTTTCTTTATTGTAAAGTTGAAATGTTTAGCGGCAACCGTTTTTTTGAAAATATTTTCCTGTATTATAAAAAAATTGTGTTTGATTTAATAACGCAATTAAAAAAATTAAATATAGCGACAGGAGTAGAGGAATGGATTTAGTTAAAAATAATTTAAATGACATTTATTATGAATTATTAAAATCTTTATTGTACGAATCTGAATATATGTCCACAACTAAAAAAGGCGACCTCATCAATGAGTTTATAAATATTTCCTTTGTATTGAAAAATCCTATAAATTGTTTTGCTACAATAAGAAATATGTCTTTCGATTATTTAAAAGGGGAGATTGAGTTCTATTTAAGTGGTAGTCCTTTTCTTAAAGATATAGTTAAGTATGCGAAGTTCTGGGAAAATGTAACCGACGATGATAGAAGTGTTAACAGTAATTATGGAAAACTTTTATTACATGATAGAAATTTACATAATTACACTCAATTTGAATATGCAAAAGATATGTTGTTAAAAAATTCAGATAGTAAGAAAGCAGTAATGACAATTTATAGTAAAGAAAACGCTTTTAAATCAAATGATAATCCTTGTACAATGTATTTGCAATTCTTTATTAGAGATTTTAAATTAAATTTATTTGTAAAAATGCGTTCTTCTGATATTTGGTTTGGAATACCTTATGATGTTCCTTTTTTTGTTTTAATTCAAAATAAAATGCTTATAGAATATAATCAAGAAATAAAGGATTATAAAATAATGTTGGGTAATTATTTTCATCAAGCAGGAAGTTTGCATTTATATCAAAGAAATTTTGTTTCTGCTCGTAATATAATAAATACGAATACGGATGTTATTTTTACACATCAAAAAGATTTATTTAATGAATATATTATAAAACCTTTATTACAGAAATAAAAACATGTTAAATTTAAATAAATTATTTAAAGAAACTTGGTTACAAGCTGAAGAATCAACTTGTTTAAAAAAGAAGGTTGGTGCTTTATTAGTGTCTTTTGATTCTGGCGTTATTTTAGGAAAGGGTTGTGGCATGCCTGACACACCTTGCAAAGTTTGTGTAAGAAAAACGTATACATGGACTCAGGATGGGTGCTGGTCGATACATGGAGAAGTCCGGGCTATTTTTGATGCATTAGAAAAACAAAATATTTTTACATCCAATTCATATTTTTCAGATTGTTTTATGCTTACCACTCATGGTCCTTGCGATCAGTGTATAAAATACATGGTTCATTTTAAGATACCACTTATTATTTATGAGGAAGAATATAAAACAAATTATTTTAAATGGAAAAATAAAATTCTTATTTATCAAAAAAATTACTATATGGAGAACATATTATGATTTTAACTTATTATAATTATGACAAAGAAAACATAGCCATAGACATTGAAACTAAAGATCCTTTTTTAAAAGAAAAAGGTAATGGAGTTTTTAGAAAGGACGGTTATATCTTAGGTGTATCATTTTCTAATGGTCGTTTAGCAGAATATTATCCTATTAATCATCAGGACACTGAACCAGAACAAAAGGAAAAAAATTTAAAGTATATTACAGAACAATTACAAAATTACAATTCTAAAATCTTTGCTAATGGTCTTTATGATTTGGATTGGTTTATCAATTTTGAGAATTTAACGGTTAATGGTTCTTTTGAGGATGTTCAAATAGCCGAACCCTTGTTAGACGAATATAAAAAATCTTATTCTTTAAATAATTTATCACAAACTTACTTGGGTAAAATAAAATTTGATACTGAATTAAAAGAATATAGTAAAAAAATGGAGTGGAAAGATACAACTAAAAATTTATGGCGCATGCCGGCTTACATAGTAGAAAAATATGCTGCTCTGGATGCGCAACTGACGTTTCAAATCTTTCAAAAACAAAAACCTTTATTGAAGAAGGAAGGTTTAGAAGATATATATAAATTAGAAATGGACCTATACCCATTATTATTACAGATGAGAAGGGAAGGTGTGTATCTTGACAAAGATAAATTACTGAAAGCAGGTTTAGAATTATCAGATATAGCTTATGACTTGCAACAAGAATTAAATACTTTAGCGGGATTTGATATAAATGTAAACAGTGGAAAGCAATTAGCGTCACTTTTTAGTAAGTTAGGCCTGCCTATTGTCTATGGAGAACCTACTGATTTGATGATGCAAAAAGGTATTATGAGAGGCAATCCAAAATTTGATAAGGCGACATTATCAAATTTAAATAATAACTTTGCTAAAAAGATTTTAGAGGCAAGGCATATAACCACTCTATTAAATATGTTTATTATACCCTACCCGGAATTACTTTGTGATGAAAAAATACACTGTAATTTCAACCCTTTAAGAAGTGATAATTATGGAACTGTAAGTGGAAGATTTTCTTCTTCTAACCCTAATCTGCAACAAGTTAGTGGTAAAAATGAAGATGAGTATATTCATTCTGACAGCGAAATTTTAAATGGTTTAGTTGTCAGAAAATTATTTGTTCCAAAAGAAAATTGTGACTGGATAAGATATGATTGGAATCAAATAGAATATCGTTTAATAGCTCATTATGCTATAGGCCAAGGTGCTGATGATATTAGGTCCAGATATTTAAAAGATCCAAATACAGACTATCACACTGAATTAGGTGAAATGACCGGGATCGCTAAAAGAACAGACATTAAGCGTTTAAATTTTGGAACAGCTTATGGAATGGGTTATCAAAAAATGGCCAGTCTTTATGCTTGGAATTTAGAAGAAGCCTATGCAGTTTATCAAACTTATCATAAAAAAGTTCCCTTTATAAAAGAAACATCTTCTCGAGTAGCTTTAAAAGCAAAAAGAAAAGGTTATATTCAAACCATATTAAAAAGAAAAGCCCGTTTGCCGTCAAGGGATAAGGCTTATGTTATGTTTAATCGTTTAATACAGGGGAGTGCAGCAGACTTAATGAAGAAAGCTATGGTAGACGCTTACAAACAAGGTATATTCAATGTACTCGCACCACATTTAACTGTTCATGATGAGTTGGATTGCAGTAAACCCAATACCAAAGCAGGTGACGAGGCAAGTTTAGCGTTAAAAAATGTAATGGAAAATTGTGTTAAATTACAAGTTCCCATAATAGTGAGTTGTGAAGTAGGTCCGTCCTGGGGAGAGTTAACACCCTTGGAATTTTAATACTAATAAAAAAGGAGTGTTACTATGAAAAAAGAAAAATCTTGTTTAATTACACAGGCGTTGGTGTCCAGTATAGATTGGCGTTTTACTGCACCAAACACTGTAATTGCTCCAGAGCGAGGCGGAAATGGTGTAATAACTTGGTCAGAACAAGCACATATTGATTTATATAATATGTTAAGTAGAACACCTACACCTTTTCCAGAACCTGCAAGACAAGGTGTAGAATTTGAAAAAATGGTTTACAAGCGTGCTAATGATACCAATTTAAAAGGCTCAGAATCTTTTCAAAAAGTTTGTAAAGAAGTGAAGGGCTTTTCCTTCTATCAAAAGAGAGGCGTCAATTTAGAAATAGCACATGAAAATTGTTATCTTTATGGAAAATTCGACGCCATCAAATTACCTGTTATTAAAGACATTAAAACTACTGCGTCTTACAAAACGGGAAAATATTTAAACGGTTTTCAGCATAAACTTTATTGCTATATCACCAAAGCAGAAAAGTTTGCGTACATTATAGTTGAATGGGAACTTTTCCCTAAAATTAAAAATGTTTATAAAGAAAGTTTTATAGTTGTAGATCAAAAATCTTTGGAGAAAGAAGTTATAGAGACTGTGGAACAGTGTTTTCAAAATTTAAAATCTTTAAATCTTTGGGATGTTTACAGAGAAAAATATTGCTTATATTAAGAAAAAATAATGAATAAGGTGTATATAAAATGTGTGAATACAAAACAATACCCACATCTGTAGAGGTTTGGGCGGTTATAAAAGCTAAACATCATGATCAATTAAAAGTGTATAGTAGTTACTCAGCTCCAGAAGGTGATTTTTTTGGAAATTTAAACGAAGGTAAAATGGTAACTGAATATGCATTAACAGGCGCGGATTATCCTTTGATGGGCGCAGAGACACGATGGACTATTAATCATGAAAAACCTTATGAACGTATTAATGAACAACATAAATATTGGTTATGTTTGCCTCTTAATTCAAACATATAACCTAAATTAAATATAGATTGTCTATAAAGAAAAAGGAGGAAACGATTATGAAAATTGTTCCAGACTTATACGATCATCAAAAAGAATGTTTCACTTTTATTAAAGATAAAGATCAATTTGCCTTATTTATGGAAATGGGAACTGGAAAAAGCAAAGTAATTATAGAAAAGGTTTTTTATTTATGGCAACAATCTAATATAGATTGTGTTATTATTATAAGTCCAAATGCAGTCAAGTCTCAATGGGTAGATGAACAATTTGAAGCGCATTATCCATTAGAACAATGGAGCGGGTATACTTGGAATGGAGCTAAAACAAAAAGAGACCGGTTGCTTTTTGCTAACTTAACAAAAAATAAAGAAAAATTATTTGTTTTTTCAGTTAATGTAGAAGCGTTTCAAAGTGAATCTATTGATCTCTATATAAATCAACTAATTCAATATAGAAAAATATTTGTTGTTATTGACGAAAGCACTCGTATAAAGAATGGTAGAAGAAAAACGAGGGGAAAACGTAACGGCGCGAAAAGAACAAATAAAATTTTAGACTTGTTTTTACAAACAAAGTATAAAGCTATATTGACAGGCACGCCAACACCAAATAACCCTTTTGATTTATGGAGTCAATTTGAATTTTTGCAGCAAGATTTTTTTAAGATGGATTATTTTTTCTTTACCCATCACTATGGAATTATGATTCAAAAAGCTACAACCGAAGGTCGAAAATACACTACTGTTTTAGACGAAAAAAGTTTTGCTGTTGTTAAATCTAAATTAAAACAAATAGAAAAACTGACACCCATCGACGTGGAAAAGTTGGCTTTATATTCAGGGTTAAAGACAAAAGACATAATGCAAATTTCTAATATGGATACTTATTCAGGTTATAAAAATCTTGATAAATTAAAAGAAAAAATTAGTAAAATTACTTTTTTTGTTAAGAAAAAAGATTGTTTGGATTTACCTGATAAAGTTTATGAGAAATTATATTGCACTATGGACAAAGAACAAAAAGATATTTACACATCTTTAAAGAAAACTATGACCGCAACATATATAGATAAAGAGATAACTGTCACACAAAAGTTAGTTATGTTTTTAAGATTACAGATGATTACAGGTGGATTATTTCCTTTTGAAGAAATAGATATGATTCATCATAAAGATAAAAACTTTAATTATCAAGTTATAGAAAATAGTTGTAAAATAAAAATTTTACTTGAAGATTTAGAAGAAGTTTCTAATCAAACTTCTATTATTGTTTGGGCAAGGTTTAGAGGAGAAATAGATTTAATTTATAATGAATTGGTTAAAAATAATTACACTTGTGAAAAATATTATGGAGGTAGTGAATTTTCTATTATTAAAGATTTTCAAAATAAAGATTTTCAAATTCTTGTCAGTAACCCTTTAAAAGGTGGAGAAGGCCTTAATTTACAAATAGCGACTTTACATTATTTCTACAGTAATTCTTTTAAAGCTGATTCAAGATTACAAGCCGAAGATAGAAGTCATCGTATTGGACAAACTAATAAAGTTTTGTATAAAGATTTACTCTGTAAAAATACAGTGGATGAAAGGATTTATCAAGTGTTAAAAAATAAAGAAAATTTAATAAATTATTTTAGAGAAAAACCAAAAGAAGTTTTTATGAGAGACCTTGAAATATGACAGAATCAGAATTTTATCAAAATGAAATAAAACCTTTACTTAAAAAAAGAAGAGTAGCTTTTTGTAGAGTGGAATTATTCGGACTGCCAGATATTTATGTTGCACGAGATAATAAAGTTTTATGGATAGAGTTAAAGTGTCTTGGTAAAAGATCAAAACTCGTAAAACCACAATGGCGTCTTGGCCAATTAGCCTGGATAAAATACCAAAATTTATTTGGTAACGATAATATTTATTTAGCCTTGAAGTATGTCAACAAAACTTATTTTTTAATGCCAAGAGAAACGTATCTTGAGTCTGAATTAAATTGTCAGAAAGAAGTCTTTTTTGAAAGATTAAAAATATAAAATTTATTAAGGAGGGAAAAATTTTTCTGTTAAAAAATCTAAATTAAAAAGAGGTTACTATGAACGAACCATTATTTGAATCAAAAGAACCAATGAATCAAGACACATTATCACAATTACAAGAACTTTGTGATTCTTATCTAAAAACAAAATTTGAAATAGAAAAAATGGAGGATTATTTAAAAAGAGAAAAACAAATTTTAGAAAACTTATCAAGAAACTTAATTCCATCTTTATTAGGGGAGTATAATTTATCCGAGATAAGACTTTCTTCAGGGGATAAGGTAATAGTTCAAGATAAACTTAAAGCCAGTATTCCTCAAAAAACTATTAACTATGTTTATAAAAATATGGTAGATAGTGAAGGTCTTGATAAAACTGAGGCTCTTTTCAAAACAAGTGTAGAGATTGATTATCGTGTAAAAGAAGTAATTAACTTGCTTGTAGAAAATGCAATTCCGTATGAATTTAAAACATCAATACATTGGCAAACTTTAAATAAGTATTGTCAAGAAAAGTTAGGTCAAGGTGAACAAATACCGGATGGAATTAGTGTTTTTCAATATCAAGAAACTAAAATAAAAAGATGAGGGTAAAATAAAATGAATAAAAAACAATTTAATCCAATTGAAAACAAAAGTGATAGTATTAAAAATGGGAATAAATTACAATCTCCTATGCACAAAACTGATACTTCTGTGGCTTTAAACCCAGAAGATATTCAACTTTTTACGCAAACAGATTTAGATACTGGTTTTGAAGGAACGGATATACAAACCTTTAAAACGCCTTTTCTTAGAATTTTACAAACATTAAGCCCAGAATTAAAAAAGTCAGATCCTAAATTTATATCCAATGCAGAAGAAGGGATGTTTTGTAATTCAGCCACGCAAGAATGTTATGAACAAATATCTATTATTGTTCTTAAAATAGAACATTCTTTAATTATATGGAAACCTGATCGTGGTGGATTTATTGGTCGTTACCCTAAATTTAAGGAGGAAGAAATAGTTTCCAGTAGAGATGGATTATATAAATTTGACGCTGAAGGTAATTCTATAATAGATACAATAGAATTTTATTGTTTAAACTTAAAAAATCCTTTAGACATATTTATTTTTCCTATGTCAACGGCTTCTTTAAAACATGCTAAATCTTTTGCAACAAGATTAAGAATGTTGAAGGTTCAAGGTAAACCGGTAGGAGTTTCTTGGGCGGGTATTTGGAATATAGATACTGTAGAAGAATCTAACGATAAAGGTTCTTGGTTTACAATTGGCTCTACACCTGAATTTGTAAGATTGATTACAAAGGAAGAAAGAAACAATTGGGTTTTTCCCGCTAAAGAAATGTTAAAAAATGCTACTACTGATTATTCTACTATCGACGCAGCAAAAGATCAAGAAGATCAAGCGACAGCTTTTTAACAAATTTAATTACTTGATAACATTCAAAAGAAGTAAAACTCTTTTGAATGTTATTGCTTTAAAACAAAGGAATCTTTATTATGGAAAAGTTGCAAAGAGATAAATGTAAATCTTTTGATAGTTGCGGCGCACCCTTATGTCCTATGGAAATATCCAGTTTTATTGGAATATGGTATCCTAATGAAGAAATTTGCACTAATCGAATAGGTTCTACTTTGGCCTGGATAAAAAGACAGCGCAAAATTGCAAAGGGTGGTAGTGATCCTGAAAAATATTTCACGTATGACATGCTATATAGAAATAGTGTAATAAAAAAAGGTATTAAAGGATTAGATCCAGATCAACCAGAAGAGGTTCAATTAAAGAAATGGTTTAAGACTCATCCATTAAAAAGATTATGGACAGAAAAAGAAAAACAAGAACAGCGAGAATTACTTAATAAAAATTTAGGTAGGGTAAAAATAAGTACAAATTGTAAATAGTTTAAACAACCCTGTAACCTATTTACAGGGTTGTTTTAAAGCCTTTTATACATAGGAACTTAATAACAAAAAGTACTTTAAACATAGGTTTTTAAAGGGTAGCTTAATGTTTTAACCCTTTTGTACTAAAAGCCGGCTTTTTAACAAAAAGTACTTTAAACATAGGAACTTAATAATTAAAATGTTTAACACTCAGGTTTATAAATATGTATACAAATTTATATAAACAATAAATTTTAATTGTAAAGGAGATGGTTAAATGACAACTGAAGAATTATTGCAAGACTTAACCGATATGGCCATAAAATTAAAAAACAGTGAAGGCGCACTAAACAAGATTTGGATATTACAAGAATATCCTTCTTGTAGAACAATTTTAAAACTTGTTTATGATCCACAAATTAAATTTAACGTTACTACTGAAGGTCTTTTAAATTATAGAGATAATAGTGACTATGAAGGTCAAATTATAAAAGACACTTTAATAGAATTTTTCGATAATCTTTCTAATTTGAGTGGACACAAATTATATAATTATTGTTTAGATTTTATTTATACATATTCTAAACACGAGACTTTAATTTTATTGTTATTGGATAAAAAATTAAAGTGTGGTGCTTCTGTTAAAACAATTAACAAGGCTTGGCCAAAGTTAATCCCTGAATTTAATGTTCCATTAGCAAAAAAATATGAACATGGATTATATGACTTTGAAAAAAATGACTGGTATGTAAGTCAAAAAGTAGATGGGATTAGATGTTTGGCTTTTATTTTTATGTCTGGAGAAATTGAATTTTTTTCAAGACATGGCAAAGAACTGTTTACTTTAGACAAAGTTAAAGTAACCCTTAAAGATTCCTGGAAAGGTTGTAAAGGGATTATTTTAGACGGAGAAATTTTTAAAGATTCTTTTAAAGTCATTAGCAGCGAGATAAGAAGAAAAAATCATACTATACAAAAGCCTGAATTTTTAATATTTGATTATTATACAATCCAAAGTTTTTATTTAGGAGAAGATTATTTAGATGATCATTTAAATTATGACTATTATACAAAGTATCTATATTTAAAACGTAACTTATTAGAAACGGATACAGTAAAAATTTTGCCGCAAACACTAATATATTCAAAAGACCACTTCCAAGAGATTTTTTCTAAAATACCTTCAAACTGGGAAGGTCTTATGTTAAGGAAAGATGAGGCTACAGATTTTAAAAGAAGTAATAATCTTTTAAAAGTAAAACGTTTTCAAAAAGACACGTTTAAAGTTAAAGATATAAAAGTAAGTAAAAAAATAATAAATGGCGAAGAAAGAACTTGTTGCGGTTCTATAGAAATTTTATACAAAGGTCAAGTAGTAAGTGTCGGTAGTGGTTTAAGTGATTTACAAAGAATTACATGGTATAATCGCCCCAATCTTATTACAAACAAAAAAATAATTGTAAAATATTTTTCTGAAAGTTTTGATAAAAATGGTAAAGTTAGTTTGTTGTTTCCTACTTTGTATGAAGTTTTATAACTCAGTCATTTGCAAAGATGTCATTACTCTGTTTCCTGTTCCAGTTCCTTCAGCTACTGCAACAAAAAGACCGTTTTCATAACAAACAGAATACCAATTATTAGCTATTGTTGATGTTCGTACTGTCCACACGATACCGTTGAGAGATGTCATTACTCTGTTTCCTGCACCACTTTTTGCTACTGCAACAAAAAGACCGTTTCCATAACAAACAGAACGCCAATCATTATTCGCAGCAGATACTTGTATAGTCCACACGATACCGTCGGGGGATGTCATTACCCTGTTTCCTGTGCCAGAATTAGCCACTGCAACAAAAAGACCGTTTCCATAGCAAACAGAATACCAATCTTCATTTGCTGCCGATGTTCTTGTAGTCCATGTTATTCCGTTCAGGGATGTCATAACTCTGGTGCCCGTTCCTGTAGAAGCCACCGCAACAAAAAGACCGTTTCCATAGCAAACAGAGCGATAATCATTATCTTCTACGGGAGTTGTTCGTATTGTCCATGTAATTCCATCCGGGGATGTCATTACCCTATCTTGTGTTCCTGATACAGCTACTGCAACAAAAAGACCGTTTCCATAACAAACAGAGTACCAATTATTATCTTCTACGGGAGTTGTTCTTGTAGTCCATGTAATTCCATCCGGGGATGTCATGGCTCGTGTTTGTGTTCCTGAAAAAGCTACCGCAACAAATAGTCCATTTCCATAGCAAACAGAATTCCAATTATTATCTTCTACGGGAGTTGTTCGTATTGTCCATGTAATTCCATCCGGGGATGTCATTGCCCTGTTTTGTGTGCCACTAACTGCCACTGCAACAAAAAGACCGTTTCCATAGCAAACAGAATTCCAATTTTCATCTGCTGCCGATGCTCGTATTGTCCAATTTGAATAAAAAGATTCTATTATTTTTTGTAAACTAAAAATTGGTTTTTGTACTTGTGATTTTAATAAAAAATAAAATGTTCCACTGGCCGTTCCAACAAATTCTCCTAATACAATATCATAATCAGTAGGTGATGTGGAGTTTACTATTATTTCAAAGGAAGGTATTTTTTCAATAACATAAGAACCGGCTTTTTTTGCCCTTGCCCTTGTGGCTGAATCCGTTTCTTTATACCGTGCTTTGACAAAGTTGGGAGTTGCTCCATCCAGTGTGGCTGAAGCTATGGCCATATTTGTTTGTTGCGTCCATTCTACTAAAACAGATTCTAAATCTGCTGCTATTATTGTCGCTGGTAAAACAGTGGAGTCGTTTGGTATAGTTACTTCAAATTTAGCACATCCTTTTCCTGGAGTAATATTCAAAGTGTCCCCTGTGCCTTTTGACACTTCTCCTCCTTCAAGAAGCATAGGAATAGATCCCCCTAAACTTTTAACAATTTGTCCTATTGAATCTCTATGAAAATTAAAGTCTCTCCCTAAATCTTGAGCGTAATAACGATCGCCGGTTGCTAAAGGAATAGAAGGACTTGCTCCATCGTAATCGTGATTATGATGTTTGTCTACACTCATTCTATAACTCCATCAATATATATTATAAAAACGTCACTTGTATTAACATACCCTAAAAAAATTCTAAAGTATGCTGGACAAATATCTTTATCAAAATCTTCTACAATTTGTAAAATTTGTGCACTTGTCAAAACAGGTGTATAAATTCCTTCATGGCAATTTATATATACATTTCCTGCAATTTCGCCTTCATCACCTTTTCCTAAAAGACTTATACCTAAATAATCATCTATATCATCATAACCCAAAGAAGTATTGTAATAACTACTTGGGCAGGTATATTCATCTCCAATTAAAAGCCAGTCATCGTGTTGTTCATCTGTAAGCCTATAAAGAACGGCGTCTAATCCTGTAATAGCATCTATTCTCGGCTTGACATCGGTTAACCATAAACTTCTTTCTTTATGTCCTTGTACGGCGTCTCTTATTTTTAATCGTTGAGTCAATTCAGAATCTTTGTTTTTTATTTCAGCTTTTAATAAGTAGTCTGATTCTATTAAAAATGTAGCCGGTATTCTTAAAGGACTTTTTAAAAAATATTCTTCTAATATATCCGCCGATACTTCAGAAAGTAAGGCGTCTACTTTATCTATAAAAGCCTGTCCTTTATAAGAAATATCGTTTTTTAATAGAACGGAAATATGATCTATAAAAGGTAAAGGTAGCATTAAGTGATCTCCGTAAAGTTAGTTCCCACTAATACAACCGTGGAAATTTCATCTTCTGCCAATTCCACTGCAAAGGCCGGTGACGTAATTTCTAAATAATCAACGCCTTCTATCAAAGGGAGTGTAGCACTGAATACGGAAGACTCTTGAAAAAATGTATTAAAATCTACTGGAACAGTTTCTTTTAAGAAAATTTCAATTTGATCGTAGTCAGATTCTCCAAAAGTAAAACTAAAAGCATTATTGATAAAATCTATTGCACTCACTAATCCATTTTGCCAATAATCTTTTTGACATTCGTAAGTTAATTCAGAAAAAACTAATCCAAAAATTAACATAACATATTCTTTAATGTCAGCAAAAAGATAACTACTTAAAGGTTTAATCTGTACAATAGGCGTAATTGTTTCGTATACTGGATCAACTACACGAATATCCATTTCTTCTAATAAAGTCCTGTTTATTAAGTATTCTTGAAAATCAGTTTTTAAAGTTGTTGAAGGATTGCCGCCTCCAGAAGGAACAATAGGAACTTTACTACTTAAAGAACCATAAGCATTTTTTATAATATTAAGTCTTTCAATACCTTCATAGGATAAACCCAAAGTCTTTCCATCCGAAGAAGTTACAAATCTATCCCTGGTCTTTAATAACATAGGGGCGATAATTTTTGCATACTCTATATTTTCCACTTCAGACCCTTCAGTGAAATTAGCGGCATTAGAAACATTTAAAACATCCGTATCCGATCCGGCGTATGTATTAATTTTATTTAAAACAGTAACGTTAGAATTTAGCCCTCCACCAAAGGCATATTGAACATAAATATCAAAGTTATCGGGTATCTTACCATAAGTATTATTTCCAAATAAAATATAAGAAGAATTATCTGTATTGTATTTTAATAGAAAATGTGTGTTCGTAGCCAAAGAATCTAACAAACTATCAACTCTTGTCCAGTTAACACTATTGATCGTTACTTCAATGGTCTCTTTTATTATATCTAAATTTTGTAAATTGAATTTTTGCCAGGACGTAATTCCATCGCTTTTACCTGCGACATATTGCTCTACACTGTCTTGCTGATAACAAATTTTTTGAACAGAAAAAAGTTGTATTGTGTGCGTCCCTGTTCCATCATCAGTTAAACTTATTTCTGTATTTTTATAAGCATTTAAAATACTATTAGCTAATCTAATTTCAGTGTCAGATATTTTTATAACGTAATAATCTGTACTCACTTGTAATGGTGCAGGCAAAACACTTGTAGAGCTCACTCTAACTTTTTCACCGGTTAAATATACCCTTACAACATCTAAATTATTGTCAACTGCATAGTTAGTTGTAAAATTTTCAGACGTATCTACAGCAACTATATCTGACCTTGCTTCAAATTTTAAAGAAGATATTTGAATGTCCCCTTGAGATCTTGCATAGGAATTTCCTTGCAAAATGGTTTTTGGAAAAGAAACCGTATCCGCATTAAGATAATACAATAATGTACCATAAGAGGTTTTTTTCGGACTTAATTCATAATCTATTAAAGCTAATAAATCTGCAACCGCTTGTCTTGTAAATGCCGTTCTTAAAAAAGATTGATTAGCTATGGCGTTTTCATACATAGATAAAACATCGTGTGAACCGGCTATAAGTCTTTTCCACCATTCAGGCGTATCTCTTAATTCTTCATTATCATTTATATCATTTAGAATAGAATTATATGTTCTCGATGTATATTGAATTGGATTTTTAATAGTCATTTAATTTTTCTTTATACACTTAATAAAAAATTTGCAGTTTTTGGCGTTTGATAATCACTATATAAAAAATAATTTACGCCTATATCTAAATTACTGTCTTTTGTTTGAAAACTTATTGAATGCTGACTTACGATTATTCTTCTATCGATAGAAGAGTCTTCTCCGTTTGACACTAATGTATTTCTATATGCTATTGTAGAGGCTATTTCAAACCTTGCTAAAATTTGTAGACTTAATCCATTAGGGTTATTTTCATATTCAATTATACCGGCAGAACCTTTTCTATAGTAATAAAAAGATCTTTTTGGTTGTAATAAAATTTCGTAAAGATCATAGACCGATTCTTCATGTAAATTTCCAGTTCCATAATGAAAAAATGTGTCCCAATAACTCATATCATTTCCCCTTTATATCTGAACTTAAAATATCAGTTGGGGATAAAAATCCTGACGTTGGCCCAGTTGAGCCAGGACCTGTGGTTACTCCAGTATGTACATGATCATTTAATGTCTCGATAAAAGTGTCAAAAAAACTTTGTAAAGCGTCTCCTAAAACAAAAGATTCATCCCCTTCTAATAAAGTTATTTTTTCACATAAAACATTAAGTTCTTTTTTTAAAGAAACTTCCAATGTACCAACTGCATCATCATACTTTATATAATCTTTATTATTCGGGCTCTCGTATAATATTTGATCTGATACAATACCTTTATAACTTTCAGGCGTGTTATTAGTAATTTCTGCAACAGGATAATTATAAACAGGGCTTGATCTATCTCCATTTATAAAGTAAACTTCTGCATATTGTCCTATTCTTGGAATACATAATTGCATACCCTGTCTCGGAAAACACCACAAAGCTAAATCTGGCTTATCCATACCTATTTCGGGCAACGTTATTTTTAGTCTTCCCTTATTAAGAATATCTTTATTGTCTACAATTTCTCCAATATAATGTCTGAGAAACACAGTTTCTTCTTTAATAAGAGTTTGTATTATTTCTAGCAAATCTCTATTTTCACTCATACAAAAGAACCTCCAAAAAGAGTAAAGGAATCTTGAATTTCTATATCACACTTATATCCGGTGTTATCTATCGTATGAGCAACTTTCTTTCCATAATAAAGAGCTAATTTTTCCTTATCTTCTTTTGGAGTAAACCATACAGGAAAACCTTTGCCAAAAATAATTCTTAAGGGCGCTGACAATAAAGGGTTGCCTAAAGTTTTTACATTCATACTATACCCTAATCCTTGTGCTGCGGTGGATTGTTCCGATGCAGTGAACGCCCACTTAACAGATTCAAAATCTTTTTTTCGTAAAAAATCTTTTTCTAATACCCATTTTTCAGCGAATGTTTCTTTACTTTCTAAGGCTTTTCTAATTGCATCCATGTTTAATTCATAAACAGTGATTTTATCATCTTTAGTTACATAACGTAAAAATGTTATCGTACCATCCGAATTTATTTTTGTTATTACATTATCACCACTTCCATTATCCCCTGCATGATTTTTCCATGAATACTCTAAAACATTAGAAACACCTTGTCCGTATTCTAAAAAAGCCGTCGTTCCTGATAATGCTCCGGAAGATAAAGTAACTACTGAAGGAGCTTCTAAATATTTAGGTGATATAAAAATACCGGTCATTTCTCCCCTTGCAGTATAACTAATTCTAAAAAAAGTTCCCCACTCTTTAGCTAATCTTGTTAAAAATTTCATTTCAGTTTCATTTTGCATAATAGGAGTGTTTTCGCCAATCAATTCAGTACCTTGTGCAAAATTAACTTCCATTAAACTACAACCCATTTCCCTAAACGTTTCTCTTATTAAGTCGCCTTTAGTTTTTCCTGAATGAACAAAATAATTTTTAGTATTAAGAACTTCTTTCCCATAAAAACTACAATTAAAAATTGTAACACCTTTATTATTGCTGGTTCCAGATGGATTCATTACATACGCCTTAATTCCTTTTCTAACAAAAGAACCAAAAACTTGAGTAGAATTCTTTTTTGTTATTAACAAAGCATTTTCTGATAAATCTGGTTGCTTGTAGCCGAAAGAAATGTTTAAAGAAATTCCTACTTGTAATATTTTTGAATAAACATGCAAAGGATCATAAAAACTTAAAACACCGGAATTTATTCTTTGTAATTCTTCAATATAAGAAAAAGATATAATATCTTTAGTAGAAATTTCACTTTCTATATCTGAACTTTCTACACTGAAAAAGGAACTGTCTTGATTGGTTACTCCTGCAACTATCATAATGGTATTTTTATAAAAGTTATATTATTCAAGTTAAACTTTTCTTCAAAAAGATTAACCTTATTAAAATCTACAATTTTAAAAGAAAGATATTCACCATCGTCACCATAAATTTCTTCCCTGGAAGCTATTTCATCTATATTATCGTTAGAGTTTATTTTTAATTCTCCCAACAAAACATAATCAGGATATTCTCTCATATCTTTTATTTCAAAAGATTGCCCTGATTTAGTTTGAAAACTTATATTATTAACTGTTGTGTATCTCATAATATTTAATAAGAAGGTGCGCCTGTTCTTTGTGCTTGTATAGTATCATAAGTTCCTAATGCCATACCTGCCAAAGATGCAAATTTTCTGTAAATTTCTTCAGCTCTATATAATACATTAGTTTCATCAAGCCATAATTCTAATTCAATGTTGGTATATTTTGGATTGCCTATTTGATTTATCCATCCGCCTTCATGAACAAAGTCACATTTTTTTACCCAATAAATTAATGGAATGGATCCCGCTCCCCAATAATAAAGTACCTTTGGGTTAGATGTAAATTGACTTGAATTTAATCCAAAAAATCCAAAAGACTGGTTTCTTAAATTTTCAAATTGTTTTAATAATAAAACATTTCCTACAGAATTATTTCTTTTAACAAGGGGCAAAGTAAACGATATTTTTCTATTAGCGCCACCACCATACATTATGGGTTGGTAATTTAACCCAGGAACAGGTGTTTCAGATAAAATTATATCTTTTCTATCGGAAATATTTCCTGGTATTGTTACACTTGTTATCAGTTGCTTATTACCTATATCAAAAAGAAACCAAGGAAGATGATAAGAAAATTTTGGTAAGTTTAAAGATAGACTCATTTAACGTCCCCCTGCCAATACCATTTGATTCTTTAAAAGTGATCTTAAAGTATTGGATACGTTATTAGCTACATCAATATTTTCTTTACTATTATCTATATTTATATCAATTTTATTATTAAAAGTAGCATTAGAAATATTGGAACTTTTTGTATAAACCGGTTTATTAATTTGTGTTGAACTGTTCAAAGATGTTTCCGGGTTTACAAGTTTATCATTACCACGATCTTTTTGAATAGGCGTTATAGTCTTTCCATTATCGTTACTTTTTTCAAAAGGTTTTTTAGATTTCTTTTTCGTATCAGTAAAAATATCATAAGTTTTAGAACCAAAACCTGAAATATCTTGAAAATGTCTTTCCGATCTACTACTTGAACGTTCTTTTAACCGTTCTCCTTTAGACACAATATTCTTTCGTGCTTCTTCTATGGCTTTTTTATCCTTTGTAATATAAGCAAAAAACATTTTCACCAAGTTAATACTTACTCCAAGACCTGTTAAAATGTGATCAATAAGAGAAACAATACCTCTTAACGCAACTCCCAAAGTTGTTCCAATCAATAATCCCAATGTTTTAAAACTTTTTCCCAGCATACCTGATTCTATATTAGTTTTTCCCATCCAATCAAAAAGATCTTTAAAAAGACTAATAAGATATTTTAATTCAGGCGTCAAATTACCTACACCTTCTATTACACCACTAAAAAGATTAGATGAAAATTTGAGTAAACTCCCTATAACATTTCCAAAAAGTTTTCCAAGAGGTTCTAAAGCTAAAGAAACAAATGCTATAACAGTAGCGATTTTAAATATAATTAAATTTACCGTATCCGTTATCTTATTTGTAGTTCTACCAAAAATATGTTCTAAATGTCCAGATAATGTTTCCCAGAAACCTTTAATAAATTTCCAAACACCCTTTACAACTTCTGTAATAATTTTAAAAACCTTAACGACTACCGTCCCCCAACGCAAAAACATCGTTCTATTTGCAGTAACCCATTTTAAAAGTCTTTGTAAAATCGGAACTAAAGTTTTTCTCAAAGGCCAAAGTAAATTTTTACTCATAATGTCACCCACTATTGAAAAGGTTCGTCCAATTTCGGGGATAGTGGACAAAGTTTTTTTCAACATACCATAAGCCATCGCCAATGGTGCAAATACCTTGACTAAATTCATAGCAGATAAATTGGCCTGGCCTAATTTTTTTGTAGAAGTCTCGGAAAATTTTGTAAAGTTCGTGTTTAAATTCCCTAATCCTTTTTCAATAGCAGTAAAACCTTTTGCAAAAGATGATGGATCAAATGTTAAGGTTACGTCTTCCATTTATAATTCCTCAATTTGTTGAGAATGTAATTCTTGTATTCTTTCAGCTTCTTTAAGAAAAAGATGAAAGTAACTTAAATCCATATTTTCTAACATAGTTAAATTCAAACCTCCTTTGGAGTAGTACATAATTAAAAAAGCTTCTTTTACAAAAATTTCTTTTGTATAATCAATATAACATAAACTTTCAGACAACCAGTGTAAAATAGAATTCCGTGCTCCAATATATTCAAAAACATTTATTGGAGCACGGAATCGAAAAAATTTAACGTATTTATAAAAGGATACCAGATTTTACCGCATTCTTTACAAGTTTTTTGTATTTCTGGATGGACTCCAAAATTATTTATATAAGAAGAAATTGCACCTATATCTTTACGAACTTCTTCTATATTATAAAACAACTTTAAACCATAAAGTCTTCGCCATGCATCATCTACATCTTTATTGTTTACTTTTTTTATAGCATTAGCATAAACAGCATATTGTAATTTTGTTTCATTTTGTATTTCTACGGAAGAGTAGGCTTTTACATAATCCTCTATTGTAGGAAAACTCATTAACAATTCTGTTATGTCTTCTTCTCCTAAAGTAGTTTCTATCGTAACTGGTTTAGATAAAATTATTGTAAATAATAAATTTTCAGGATCCTCCATAAAAGTAACTTTTAAGTCTGAAATTCGATCTCGTTCATCCAATTCTAAATCATCCATTAAAATTTTTTGTGCGATAATGGTAGTATTACAACGAGGACAGGTGTATACACCTTCTACAAAATCTTCCCCATCATAATATAAAATCATTATTTCTTGTGCAAGATACTCTAAGTTCTTATTACTCATAAAATTAAACGAACGTTTTATCGCAGATTCTTCTACAATTTCATTTGTCTCAGAAATGATCCTTATGGTGCATCCAGCGACAAAGGTTTTCATAGCAACATAAGAATTATATTTTCTAATAGCTTCTTGTGTATCCAATAAAACTTTGCCGCTGGGCTTTTTAATCTCTACTTCATTATATAAATGAGAACTTGTTTGATAAAGAACGGGTAATTTTTTAATCATAGCAAACCTATTTAATTAGGACTAAAAATTTTATAAATCAGTTAATCGCACCATATCTAAATCTGGAATTATTTTTGTCGCATTGATATATCCAAAATACTTTATATTAAATCTTATAGTTGATCCTCTAACTATATCAAAATAAAGTAAACCTGTATCAGAATTATAAACACCATTTTTAACCTCGCCCGAATGAAGTTTTCCGACATAATCATAAGGTAATATTAAAATAAAACAAGAAGCATCTATACTTTCAACCGGCGTCAAGCCATCAGCTTGAAACGCATAATCATAAACACGACAAGCATCAGCCGACCCAGGCGTCCCAATCGTTACAGTTGTTCCTGTATAATTTTTTGTCTCTGCGATAGTGACTACTAAAGTTTGATTTGAAAAATTATATCCAGCTTTATGAATTCTTATTGTATAAGTTCCATCATCTATATTGTGTGATGTATCGCCGTTTGAATCTGTGCTTTCACGTTCGTAAAAAGTAGTATTAGCTTCATCCCAAATTTCAACTACACATTCAACAACATTATTATTGGATTCATCTTTTATATTTATTACTATTGCATTACTTCCAGATAACCCAGCACCAGTTATCCAATCAGTATTTCCTGTATTGATTATAGCTTTAAGACTATCTGTGTCTGTATCAAAATTGATTCCTTTTGCATCATCAAGCGAATTCCCCATCGTTTCTTGATCCCAAATAATTTCTAACATACTATCTTCAATGTAAGGCAACCCAATAGAAATCCCACGTCTCTCATCAGAAGATAAGGTATGATCGTAAATTCTTATGTCATCAACTTGCCCTGTTATTTGATTTACAAATTCACCAATTTTCATAAAAAGAAGTGTAGTTGAAATTCCTGGCGTTCCTGTCCAGGCTACAGTATTTTGAGAAACTAAATCAACAAACAATTCCCCTCCTCCTGAATCTACTGTAAAAATAATATGATGCCACAAGCCATCATTGACAACCCCACCATCGTTAGCATCCGGAGTCATATTGATATAATCAGATCCGTCTACCGCGTATAACGCTTTTAACCTTCCGGCATTAATATAAAAAGCGAATCCATTATACGGCGCTGTCGTGGGACCAAGACTGACTATTCCTCTGTCTGCTCCAGAATCTGTAGTCTTAATCCGACATGAAATTGATATAGGATATTGATTCACAACATTTGCCTGTTGCGCTTTCATGGCCACATCAGGAATAGTTATCAACCCGATACTATCATCCAGCCCTGCTGTTTTATAAGAAGAATAATATATCTTAGCTTCTGTTCCGTCTAACGAGTACCAGCCGGCATCTGCAACATACGTCCCATCCCAATCCGCAGATGTTAAACTTTTTTCAATTATCGGGTTGTAATTTATTGTCCAATTTATCCGGTCTGTTGAATAGGCGACATATAAATATATGCTGGTAAAAGAAGTGCTGAAAAGCATGTAATAAACATCATTATATTTCTTTACTACACCTTTGTAGTATGCCCCTCCGCCTAAAACAGGAGTAGTTTGATATCTCGTCCAGGTTACGCCGTCTGTGGATGTTGCAAGCCCTATTCCTCCGTAAGTTAGCGTGTCGTCATATCCAGAATACCACATATAATATGTTCCGCTTTCCTTCAACACGGTCATATATGTCACGCCTGCCTCATCAAAAGCGCCTGGCGCGCCATGCTCAAACACAATTCCTTGTTTTGTCCAGACCTCGCCATCCGGAGAAGTCGCATAACCTATTTCACTTGTAACATCATCGTCACTTCCAGCGTACCACATTTTATATGTTCCGCCATCTTCAATAACACATACATCATGCGCTCTTTTAGAATCCCAACCACTTGCTGAAGTATCTAAAACAATCCCAAAATAAACAAACGTCTTCCCACCATCAGCCGATTTCGATAATCCTGTTCTAATATCATCATCTGCGCCAACTACAGAAAAATACATCCATATTTCATCGCCAATATCAATTAAATTTGGAAAATACGCCCCCTTTTGTCCTGTTTGTCCTGCGACAATCGGATTTTCAGAATACTTTGATTCGTCCCACCAGGCCCTGCACTCAATCGATTCACTTCCTGAAAAATTTAAAGCCTTGCCCTTCACGCCCTCAACAAAAGTTATATCTTCATCTAATATTCCTTTGAATCCAGCGTGTAATTTATCATAAATGTATCTTCCGGAAGATTCATTTATTCTAAAATTTAAATTTAATCCTCCTTGTAAACCAACAAAAGAAGCAGCCGATCCGCCCCATGCTGCATCACCTCTGTTTCTTATAGCTTCGTTAGAATCAGTATTTTCAACAAATCCAGTTCCTTTGACTTCAGTTAAATGAGTTATCATTATATCCTGTTTCGCTTCCGTTGCATCTCCGCCTGTTCCACTCGGTGCTTGTTCCAGTGCATTTTCCGTATAACGTGAAACACCTCCGTCACTTTCTATCAATTCATTTAATAAAGCTGTAGCAACACCTGGCTTACTGGTAGGATCATAATCTACTGCAAATAAATGATCTAGATGAATGTCGGATAAAGCGTCATCGGCTTCTGATTTAACATTGCCTGCCGTGAGAATGGATCGACTTGATATTGTTGCGTTTATATTATCAACAAGCAATTTGCCAATTGATCCGGCTGCTGTTAATGCAGAAGTTAGTCTATCCCATACATCAGCAACCAATGTCCCAAAACTAGTTAATGTTCTTGCACCAACACTCCATATATCAGCAGCGGCATGGCTTGATCTACTTGAAACATTTGCGTCTAATCTTGCCATTTCAGTGTCATACTCCCCGGCAGGGCCAAACCCAACTGCAGTCGCCCAATTGCCTTGATTTGTTTGCAATTCGTTAGTATCTTCAACTATCGCAGCCAATTGGGTAGAATTAGAATCCATTTCGGTTCTTATTTGGGTCACATCAATTCTTGCATCGTCACTTAATGTGAGGTTTGTAATTCCCGAAGTAGTAAAATTTCCACTAACAAGAACTGTCCCACTCGTACAAGTTCCTTCTGTTATTTGACCGAAGCCCTCAATTTCTGCAGTATCTGTACCAGTATCCCCCATGCTTTCGATTTGGATGTCACCTGACCACAATCTCATGTTCAGGTTTGTATTGCCAATGGCGTCTCCAAAATCAAATATCGCAGACCCTCCTGCTATACGAGACATACAATGATTAATAAACCAGTCTCCAGTACCAGAGTTCGTAATTGTGCCAAACAAAAAACATCTTCTAAAAATTGCAGGCGGAAGCGTAACATTACCAATAGGACAGTCTTCAAAAACAGGAGCATTACCAGATGTTGTGCCTATTCCTGATACTGTAGCACCAAAGAAAAACGCTCCATCAATAGATTGACTATTTAATGCAGCTGAATATGCTTGTCCCACTATTTCATAATTATCGCTATTACCAGTTAATGTAATAGCAGATCCGGCTTTAACTCTAAATCTATCCAAACCAAGAGCAGTATTTAAAGTTAAAGCTGCCGCCCATGTACTTACAGGATTATCCGCTACTCCATCAACATAACTTTCAGTATTAGTATTAGAGGCATTAGTGTCAACCCATATAGCCCCACCGGCGTAACCCACAGATTGAGCTACTACAGCATAAGCGCAGGTAATTCGATCTGTTGCTATCTTTGTGCCATCCGTGGAGTAAAACCGCAACCGCACTTCCCCTAAATTTGCGCCTGTACCTACCTGAGCATTTGTAAGATCGAATGTTTCAGTAGTGATTGTAGACCCGTTTGCTCCATCAATCGTGCCCACCTGTTCCCATACACTTATATTCCAATTGTATGCATAAACGCTCCAGGTATCGCCATTTAAATTAACATAACCATGCCATGTGACAGATACCGGAACACCATTGCCCCCCACAGAAAAAATGTAATAGCAATCTGTTGTTCCTCCATTATCCTCAAGATCGTGAGTTACTCCGTCTAAAGCATGGGTGCTGTCTTCATCGTTGGCCTCGCTCAGCCCTGTAGTAACGACAAACCCATTAGGGGCGGCCACAGGAACAGTATTGATTGCGGCTGATCCACTTGTAAGATTCCCAATTTGCTCTTGTGTTGCTGGTGCAGCATCATCAGTATAGCCAGTGCCATCATACATATCCTCAAGATTTCCTGCGGCCGCAGAAGAAACTGTCCTTGCTTCAAATTCTGCGGTTATCGGGATAT
>Ga0209345_10000764_pt1 | contig 41095 bp, 42 predicted proteins | sample Cruoilmetagenom7_FD_187294 | JGI IMG/M metagenome (GOLD analysis project Ga0209345, IMG submission 187294) | Oil polluted marine microbial communities from Coal Oil Point, Santa Barbara, California, USA - Sample 7 (SPAdes) (version 2) | ecosystem: Environmental > Aquatic > Marine > Oil seeps ...
CGTCCGCTGGACCGCAAGGGCGCGGTGCTGTCCGAGACGCGCCTGCCCATCGAACGCCCGGCCCCCTCGATCATCGAACGCGACCTTGTGACCGAACCCGTGCAGACCGGGATCGTGGTGGTCGACACGCTCTTTCCGCTGGGCCGGGGGCAGCGCGAACTGATCGTGGGCGATCATTCCACCGGCAAGACGACACTGGCCATCGACACGCTGATCGCCCAGCGCGACAGCGACATGATCTGCATCTATGTGGCGGTCGGGCAGAAAACCTCCAGCGTGCGCCGCGCCATCGACGCGCTTCAGGCCGAAGGCGCCTTCGCGCGCTGCATCGTGATGGTCGCGGGCTCCGCCGCCGCGCCGGGCCTGCAATGGATCGCCCCCTATGCCGGGATGACCATGGCCGAATATTTCCGCGACAAGGGAATGCACGCCCTTGTCGTGATCGACGATCTGTCCAAACACGCCGCCACCCACCGCGAAATCGCGCTGCTCACCCGGCAGTCACCGGGGCGCGAGGCTTATCCCGGCGATGTCTTCTACATTCATGCCCGCCTGCTGGAACGCGCCGCGAAACTGTCAAAGGCGCGCGGCGGCGGTTCGCTGACCGCCCTGCCGATTGCCGAAACCGATGCGGGCAACCTCTCGGCCTATATCCCGACCAACCTCATCTCGATCACCGACGGCCAAATCGTGCTGAACGCCCCGCTGTTTCATCAAGGCCAGAAACCCGCCGTGGACGTGGGGCTCAGCGTCAGCCGGGTGGGCGGCAAGACGCAGGCCCCGATGCTGCGCGCGGCAGCAGGCTCGCTGCGCCTGGACTATGCCCAGTTTCTGGAACTCGAAGTGTTCAGTCGCTTCGGCGGGATGCCCGAGGACCGGGTGCGCCAGCAGCTCAAACGCGGCGAGCGGATCCGCAGGATCCTGCGCCAGCCGCAACATGATCCCTTCCGCCTTGTCGATGAGGTGGCGCTGCTGATCGCCGTGCAATCGGGCGTGCTGGACAAGCTGTCGCTCAATGCCGTGGCCGCGTTCCGGGCGGGTCTGGCAACCGCGCTCGATACCGAAGCGCCCGAAATCCTCGAGACCATCGCCACGGCAGACAGGCTGGATGCGCCGACACGCGAGCGCCTTGTCGCGGCGATCACCCGTTTCGCCGCCTCCCTGTCCGACAGCCCCCCGGCGCATCAGGACGGCCCGGAACATACGAAGACCCCATGACCGAGCGGCTCTCCGACATCAGCGCCAGGATCGACGGCATCCGCCAACTCGGGGCTGTCGTGAAAGCCATGAAGGGCATCGCCGCCGCGCGGGCACGGGTGGCCCGGACCGAGGTGACGGCGGTCGACAGCTATGCCATGACCATCGCCACCGCGATGGCCCGCGCCCTTGGCCCCGACGCGGCAACGACCGTGGCGCAGGACGCCCCGGAGCCTGCGACCGCAAAGCCCGGCCTGCTGGTCTTTTGTGCCGAACAAGGTTTCGCAGGCGCCTTCAGCGAACGTGTTCTGGACAGCATCGCCCACCGTCCCGACACCGGCGCGCTGTTCCTGATCGGCACCCGTGGCCTTGCCGTCGCCGCCGCGCGCGGGATCGTCCCGGACTGGAGCGCGGCCCTGCCATCCCACAGCCCCGGCATCCCCAAACTGGCCGACAGGATCACCCGGGCGATCTTCGAAAGGCTGGGCCGCGACCAGATCGACCGGCTTGACGTGGTCTTCACCGGCCTGCACGCCGGGCGGCCGACCATTCTGCGCCAATCGCTCTTCCCGCTCGACATGTCGCATTTTCCCGCAGCGCGCGGGGAACGCCCGCTCATGCAGGTCCCCGTCGAGGGTCTGATCGACGCCCTTGGCCGGGACTACGTCCACGCACAGGTCTGCAAGGCCGCGCTGCACGCCTTCGCCGCCGAGAACGAGGCCAGGATGGAGGCCATGTCCTCCGCCGGCAGCCAGATCGACCGAGAGCTTGAAACCTTTCAGGCGACCCTGCGCCGGGTGCGCCAGGAGGCGATCACCGCCGAGATCATCGAACTGGGCACCGGTGCTGCCGCCAAGCGCGACCCGGGCTGACGCGCCCCGCGCAAAAGCTCCGGGGGGAGTGCCCCCCCCGGATGTCTCACTAAGTCACTGCGCCGCCAGCAATTCGGGCACGCGCAACAGCACCACTTCATTGTCCGCCGCCGCGTCCAGTTTGCGTCCCGACGAGAATGGCAGGTTGTTGTCGATCGCCACCATGATGTGGGTGTCGTCCACCTTCATCACATCCTCGATGGTGAAGAAGGGCAGGCTGAACCGACCGGCCTCGCCACCATCCGTCGAGATCCGCGCACGGCCCTCGGGATCGGCGATGTTCATCAGGTCGATCTGACCGATCCGGCGCACATAGCCCTCCGCATCAATGCTTGCGGTGTCGATCAGCACAACATGCTTGACCATTGCGGGGTTCGGAAAGCAGTCCGGTTGCGGATCGCCTGCGCATTTCAGGCTCGGCTCCCCTTCGCCATTGTCACGCTCGATCACCAGCGCCCGTGTCGCGTCGATGAAGTTGAAATCACCGATCGCCGTCGCACCTTCGGCAAGCCTGAACTTGAAGCTGGCACCGGTCCATGCGCGCTTGGCCGGATCAAAGCCCAGAACGCGCAGGAAATCGCCTTCGTTCTTGCCGTCCTCACCCAGAAGGGGCTTTTCCAGCATCGCCCACAGCAGGCCCGTGCCGGGTTGCAGCGCCATGCCCTCATAGCCACCCGAACGCGGAACGGTCCAGTCCTTGCCCATCAGCGATGTGGCCGAGATGCCGGGCGTATCCGCACTCCTCAGCTGCTTGCCGTCCATCATTGTGGGATAGACACCCTTTACCCGGCCATCCAGCCCGGCTTCGATCAGATAGGGTCCGAACTCCTCACCGATCCAGATGGAGTCGCCGACGCGCTGGATGCTCTCAAGGTCGAAATCGGCGCCCGTCAGATAGCGGCTTTCGGTTCCATCCCACGAGATGCGGAAGGGCACCTTGAAATCGGGATCATGCAGGAAAACGGTCTCCTTGATGTCGACCGCCCCGGTCTCGAAATCCGTCATCATGCGGCTGAAAAACAGCATGGTGTCGGGGCTGTTTGCCTTTGAGCCAAAGCCGTTGTCGGTCAGAACGTAGACTGATCCATCTTCGGCGCGGTCCATCGCAAAGCCTGAAAAGCCCTGCAACGGCTGACCGATGAAGGGCAGGCTGATCCCGGTCAGCCGCTTGCCATGAAGACCGCCTGTATCGCCGGGAACGGACATCGGCACGCTGTTGCGCGCAGCGCCGGTAAACTTGCCGCTGATCCAGGCGTCTTGCGGCGCATCGGCGGGCGGCGCCACCAGGCTCAGTGCTGGCAGATAGGCATGACCGGCCAGCGTGGCGGGAAAGGTCTCCTGCGCTGCTGCGGGCGCAGCCAAGGCAAGAATAGCAAGGGTGAGAGTGTGGTTCAGGGCTTTCATGGAAGGTCTCCTTTATGAGAACTCTTCGATGCCCCGCGCGGGTCACACCGCAATGACGGGCGCGTTATGAATTTATGAAAGCGGCACCACTGCATCGCAGGACCGCGATGGTTGAGTCGCGCTGCCGGGACACAGGCATCCCGTGCATTGCCTTGATCTGTATCAGCGCAGGACAAAGCCGGATTAGTCATAATGACCTCGGTCCGACAGCCTCGATCCTGAATCCACGGCCCTGAACGGAGAAAATCACATGACCGATGAATCCACCCTGTGGGAGATGGAAGAGCGCTTCTGGATCGAAGGCGCGGATGCCGCGCGGCGCATGTCCGCCAAAGGTGCCGTCTTCGTCTTTCCCTATCCGGCGGGCATCCTGCAAGGGGACGCGCTTTTCCGCGAAAGCGACGTGGCGCAGCGCTGGCGATCGGTCGAGATGGGCGAACGGCACATCTCCCGGCACGGCGACATCGCCGTTCTGGCCTACCGCGTCACGGCCGAGAGGGGCGACCTGCCGATCTACGAGGCGCTCTGCACCTCGACCTATCTCAAGGACGACAAGACATGGATGCGCCTGAGCCATAGCCAGACCCCAGTCACGGGCGGGCCGGAGGCCGGCTGACCGCCACCGGACGGGCGTCACAGGACAGATCAACCGAAGGGAGTTCACCATGAAATTCGATTTCAACGGCAAGACCGCCATCGTCACCGGCGCGGCATCCGGGATCGGCGCGGCCATCGCGCGCGATCTGGCGCGCTTCGGGGCCATGGTCGTCCTTGCGGACATGGACGAAGCCGGAATGGCCACCATCAGCGCCGAGATCACGGCCGCGGGCGGCAAGGCCTTCATGCGGAAAACCGATACCGGCAACGCGGCCGACGTGGAGGGGCTTGTCGCCTTCGCCGTGGCGCAGACCGGCGGGCTGCATCTGCTGGTCAACAACGCAGGCATCGGCGGCCCGGCCGAACCCGTGGGGGACTATCCTCTGGACGGCTGGCAAAAGGTCATCGACGTCAACCTGAGCGGCGTCTTTTACGGGATGCGCTACGGGATACCCGCCATGGTCAAGGCGGGCGGCGGGTCTATCGTGAACATGGCCTCGATTCTGGGCTCGGTCGGTTTCGCCACGGCCTGCGCCTATGTGGCGGCAAAGCACGGGGTCGTCGGCCTGACGAAAGTCGGCGCACTCGAATACGCCAAGGCCGGGGTGCGGGTGAACGCGATCGGACCGGGCTTCATCGCGACCCCGCTGCTGGACAAGAACCTGGACGCCGACGCGCTGGAGGGCATCGCCGGGATGCACCCGGTCGGACGTCTGGGCAAGCCCGAGGAGGTTTCGGCGCTGACCTGCTTCCTGCTGTCGGATCAGGCCAGTTTCATCACCGGCAGCTATCATCTCGTCGATGGCGGCTACACCGCCCAATAGGACCACGTCCGGCGTCGCGCGCGCCGGACAGGTCCGCCCCCTTTTGCTATGCGCGCGGCCCGGAGGTGCCGTCGCGCCCCCTCGAAGTCTTAAGAAAACCCTAACGCGACCGCCCAACCCATTGAAATCAAAAGGCCTGAAAAATGTCCCATCGTGGGACAGGCCTGACCCGCATGGATAGGGCCGCCGCACTAACTTCGGTCAAGTCGTCACCAGTGATCCTCGCCTAGCATTGCAACATCCGCCGCGCCCCTGTCGCGGCGCGTGCCGATAAAGGACGATACACATGGCAACCCCCACAGCATCCCCCCCCGCACCGGCCGACCGTTTCCGGTTTCCGTCCGCCTACACCATCCTGCTCGCGCTGATCATCATCATCGCGGGCCTGACATGGGTGATCCCGGCGGGCCAATATGAAAGGGTCGCGTCAGAGGCTCTTGGCAAGGACCTGCCCGTCGCGGGCACCTATGCCCTGACCGAGGCCAACCCGCAGGGCTTCTTCGACGTGATCCTCGCCCCCATCGCCGGTTTCTACGATCCCGGCAGCTACAGCGCCAACGCCATCGACGTGGCGCTGTTCGTCCTGATGATCGGCGGCTTCATCGGCGTGGTCACCGCCACAGGCGCCATCGACGCGGGCATAAAACGCGCCATGGCGCGGCTGAAGGGGCGGGAGAAGTGGATGATCCCCATCCTCATGGCCCTCTTCGCGGCGGGCGGCACCACCTATGGCATGGCCGAGGAAACGCTGGCCTTCTACGTCATCTTGACCCCCGTGATGATCGCCGCCGGCTATGACGCCATGACGGCGGTGGCCGTGATCCTGCTGGGCGCGGGTATCGGCGTGCTGGGCTCGACCGTAAACGCGTTTTCCACCGTCATCGCCTCGGACGCCGCAAGCGTGCCCTTCACCGAAGGGCTGATGCTGCGGCTGGTGATCCTCGGGCTGACCTTCGTGGCCACCGTGGCCTATGTCATGCGCTATGCCGCAAGGGTGAAGGCCGATCCCTCCCGCTCGCTGGTCTTTGACAAGAAGGCCGAGAACGAAGCGCATTTCCGCAGCTCCGGCGAGGCCACGGTCGATTTCACCGGATTGCACAAGATCGTCCTGCTGCTGTTCGGCGCGACTTTCGCCGTCATGATCTGGGGTGTGTCGCTGGGTGGCTGGTGGATGGCCGAGATGAGCGGGCTGTTCCTGTTCGCAGGCATCGGCATCGGCGTGGTCGGGCGTCTGGGCGAGAAGGGTCTGGTCGAGGCCTTCGTGGGCGGCGCGCGCGACCTGCTGGGCGTGGCGCTGATCATCGGGCTGGCGCGCGGCATCGTGGTCATCATGGACGCGGGCCACATGACCGACACCGTCCTGCACTGGGCCGAAGGCACCGTGGCGGGGCTGAACCGGGTCGTCTTCATCAACGTGATGTACTGGATCGAAGTGGCGATGTCGTTCTTCGTGCCCTCGACCTCGGGGCTGGCGGTGCTGTCGATGCCGATCCTTGCCCCGGTGGGCGATTTCGCCGGAGTCGAGCGCAGCCTTGTCGTCACGGCGTTCCAGTCGGCGGCAGGCATCGTCAACCTGATCACGCCCACCTCGGCTGTCGTCATGGGCGGCATCGCCATCGCCCGTGTCCCCTATGAGCGTTGGCTGCGCTTCGTCTGGCCCGTGCTTCTGGGCCTGACCGTCATCATCATGGCCGCGCTCAGCCTTGGCGTCATCCTGCAAGGAACACCGACATGAGCATCACCTATGGCGTCCATTCCGAGGCGGGCAAACTGCGCCGCGTTCTGGTTCACAAGCCCGGTGCCGCCATGGCGCGGCTGACGCCCGCCAATTGCGCCGAACTGCTGTTCGATGATGTGATCTGGGTCAAGCAGGCGCGGATCGAGCACATGACCTTTGTCGATGCGATGCGCAATCGCGGGGTCGAGGTCGTGTTCCTGCGGCAGATGCTGGCCGAGACGATGGCCGACATGACGGCGCGCCGCTGGCTGCTGGAGGCGCGGATCAATGACAATACGGTGGGCGTGGGCCTTGCCGATGATCTGCTGGCGCATCTGATGGAGATCAGCGGGGACCTGCTGTCCACGATTCTGATCGGCGGCATGAGCCGGGCCGAACTGCCGATCCCCACCAAGGGCGTGCTGGTCCCGATGCTGGAGCCTGCCGATTTCATCCTGCCGCCGCTGCCGAACCACATCTTCACACGCGATACGACAAGCTGGATCTATGGCGGTGTCACGCTGAACCCGATGCATTGGCCTGCGCGGCGGCTTGAGACCCTGAACTTGGCCGCGATCTATCGCTTTCACCCGGATTTCAGGGATGCGGGCTTTCCCATCTGGTGGGGCGATCCCTTGCAGGATCATGGCCCGGCAACCGTTGAAGGGGGCGATGTGATGCCCATCGGGGGCGGGACCGTCCTAATCGGGATGGGCGAACGCACCACACCACAAGCCGTGGGTCAGATTGCGCGGGGTCTGTTTGCAGGCGGGGGTGCCACACGGGTGATCGCCTGCCAGTTTCCCAAATCCCGCAGCGCGATGCATCTTGATACGGTATTCACCTTCTGCGACCGCGATCTGGTCACGGTCTTTACCGAGGTCACGGATGCCATCCGCTGCACCAGCCTGCGGCCCGGCAACAAGGGCGAGATCATCGCCGAAACCGAGACGAAACCGTTTCTGGAGGTTGTGGCGCAGGCGCTTGGCCTCAAGAAACTGCGCAGCGTGCCCACGGGCGGCGACGCCTATGAGAGTGCGCGCGAGCAATGGGACGATGCCAATAACCTGCTCTGCCTCGAGCCCGGTGTCGTGGTCGGCTACGAGCGCAACACCTATTCCAACACCCTGCTGCGCAAGGCCGGTGTCGAGGTCATCACCATCCCCGGATCAGAACTCGGACGCGGACGCGGCGGATCGCATTGCATGACCTGCCCGCTGATCCGCGATGCCATTTGAGGATTATGCCATGCCACAGAACCTGCACGGTCGAAGCTTTCTGAAACTTCTGGACTTCTCACCCGAGGAGATCCGGCATCTGCTGCAACTGGCCACGAGCTTGAAGACGGCCAAGAAGGGCGGCTATGAGCGGCCGCAACTGAACGGGAAGAACATTGCCCTGATCTTCGAAAAGGACAGCACCCGCACCCGCAGCGGGTTCGAGGTCGCCGCCCATGACCAGGGCGCGCATGTCACCTATCTGGGGCCGTCGGGCAGCCATATCGGTCACAAGGAATCGATGAAGGATACCGCCCGCGTGCTGGGCCGTTTCTATGACGGGATCGAATATCGCGGGTTCGGCCAGAAGGACGCGGAAACACTGGCCCAATATTCCGGCGTGCCCGTGTTCAACGGGCTGACGGACGATTTCCATCCGACGCAGATCCTGGCGGATGTGATGACGATGCGCGAGTTCACCCACAAGCACCTGTCGGATATCACTGTCTGTTTCATGGGGGATGTGGGCAACAACACCGGCGCGTCCATGATGGTGGGCGCGGCCCTGATCGGCATGGACATCAGGCTGTGCGGCCCGCAGACCTGCTGGCCCGACCCCGATCTGGTGGCGCGGTGTCGCAGCATCGCCGAGGGCACGGGCGCGCGGATCACATTGACGGACAAGCTTGCCGAGGGTCTTGAGGGGGCGGATTTCGTCTATACCGATGTCTGGGTGTCGATGGGAGAGGCGGAGTCCGTCTGGGAGGAGAGGATCGCGCTGCTGTCCCCCTACAGGGTCGATCAGGCCGCGATGGACCGGACGGGAAATCCCTATGCGAAGTTCCTGCATTGCCTGCCCGCGTTCCACAACCGCGATACCGAAGTGGGCGAGGACATCTTTGCGAAGTTCGGGATAGATTGCATGGAAGTGACCGAGGAGGTGTTCGAAAGCCCCGCCTCGGTCGTCTTCGATCAGGCCGAGAACCGGATGCACACGATCAAGGCGGTTCTTGTCGCCACAATGGGGGCCTGACATGCGCGTCGTGGTGGCCTTGGGCGGCAATGCGCTGTTGCAGCGAGGCCAGCCCATGACGGCCGGCGCGCAACATGCCAATGTGCGGATCGCGGCACAGGCGCTGGCCGATCTGGCGCGGGATCATCAGATCGTCGTGGCCCATGGCAATGGTCCGCAGGTCGGTCTTCTGGCGCTGCAGGGGGCGGCCCATGATCCGGCCAAGCCATGGCCGCTGGACGTGCTGGGCGCCGAGACCGAGGGAATGATCGGTTACCTGATCGAACAGGAGCTGATGAATGCCCTGCCGGAGGGTGCGCGCTGTGCCACCTTGCTGAGCCGGGTGGAGGTCGATCCGCAGGATCCCGCTTTTGATGCGCCGAGCAAGCCCATCGGTCCCGTCTATTCGGCAAAGGCGGGTGCACAGGCGGCCAGAGAACATGGCTGGTCTATGGTGACCGAGGCCACGGGGGGCGTGCGCCGCGTGGTGCCGTCGCCCAGACCGCAGCGCATCCTGGGGCTTGAGGCGATCAAGGTGCTGCTGGATTCAGGACATTGCGTCATTTGTGCAGGGGGTGGCGGGATTCCCGTGGCTCGCAACGCGTCGGGCCAGATGGAAGGTGTCGAGGCGGTGATCGACAAGGATCGGACCACGGCGCTTCTGGCGCTGGGTCTGGAGGCGGATGCCCTGCTGCTGCTGACGGATGTGGCCGCCGTCTTCATGGATTTCGGCGGGCCGGAACAGCGCGCGATCGGCAAGTCGACGCCAGCGGCGCTGGACAGGCTTGAACTGGCGCCGGGCTCGATGGGGCCCAAAGTCGATGCCGCCGTGGCCTTTGTCCGGGCCAGCGGAAAACCCGCCGGTATCGGACAGTTGACGGACGCCCGCGCCATTCTGGAAGGTCGTGCGGGGACCCTGGTTCAACCTGATCCAGCCTAACGGTGAAAAGGCACGGGCACGGCCCGCGCATCATGGGAATCCGGCCGTTGGGAGACAATAATCGAGTGTCAGCTAACGCAGATCAGCGCAGAGCGCGGCGTTGCGGATCATGATCAGGACAGAAGCCGCCAGAGCAAGTTCGCAGAAGCGAGAGCGCAGAGCGCGGAGCGGCATTTCCAGAATGATTACGAAAAGGAATGATCCCATGACACGAGGCAGAGTGCTTTTTTCCGTGGTCTCCGCGATAGCCCTGACCGGCTGCACCTATAACACCGGCGCGCCGAACCAGCCCGCCACCGGCGCGCTGATCGGCGGCGCGACAGGCGCCGTCATCGGCAAGGCGGTCGGGGGCGATACGAAATCCACGATCATCGGCGGTGCCATCGGTGCTGCGGTCGGTGGTGCCATCGGCACGGATATGGCGCGCCAGGAACGCGAGCTGAACCAGCAACTGGCGGGAAGCGGCGCGGTCATCACGAACACGGGCAGCCAGCTACGGGTGATCCTGCCCGAGGCGGTCACCTTCTCCACAGGGTCTGCCACCGTGGCGCCAAGTTTCATGCCCGCCCTGCGAGAGGTAGCCCGTTCGCTGAAGGCGCATCCGAATTCGACCATCCGCGTGGTCGGCCACACGGATAATGTCGGCTCGGCGGCCTATAACGATGAGCTGAGCCGGGATCGTGCCCTGGCGGTTGCGCGTATCCTGATCCGGGACGGTGTCGCGGCGAACCGCATCACCTATTCGGGACGCGGTTTCCAGGAGCCGATCACATCGAACGCCTCGGCATCGGGCCGGGCACAGAACCGCCGGGTCGAGGTGGTGATTACCCCCACCAATTGACCCGGTGCATCGCCGGAACCGGTGGCCCTTGCCCTCGGGCGGCCGGTTCCAGCGTATCCCCTCAACAGCATCTCAAGAGAATGGACAGCATCATGGACAAAGACAGAGTGATCGGTTCGGCGAAGGTGGTGAAGGAAAAGGCCAAGATCGCGATTGGCAAGGCCATCGGTGACGCAAAGCTTCAGACCGAAGGCGAGGCCGACAAGGTCGAAGGACGTGTCCAGAACGCGGTCGGCGGGATCAAGGATACGATCCGCAAGGACTAGTCCACGGGTCAGGCAGGCCGGGACAACCCGTGCTGCGCGTGGTCAAGCGACAGGAGAGTCGGACCCGGCTCTTGAAGGTATCAGCAAGGAACCACGCACATGAGCAGGAACTTTCTTTTCATTCTGATCGGAGCGCTTGCCATCTGCGCCATCGTGGCCGGCTATCTCTATTATCAGGAACGGCAAAGCGGCGTCGAGATCAGGATCGACGGGTCCGGCGTGACCATCGACGGAGACTGAACGTATCGGCCCCGCGCCGAAGATTTCACAATCGGGCCCTCCCCCGCGACGGGACATGCCTCATGAAAGGAGAGTTGCGATGTCACTCAGTACGATCGTGGTCATTATTCTCATCGTCTTTTTGCTGGGTGGTTTCAGCGGACGTTTCGGCGGCTATGGCTATGGTTTCGGACATGCCGGGGTCGGTGTGCTTGGCACCGTGCTGATCATCGTGGTCATCCTGATGCTGCTTGGCCGGATCTGATCGCAAGGCGAGGATGAAGCCGTGTCACCTGAGAATAGGCCCCACCTGATCCAGGTAGGTCGGATCGAACTGCGCGAAATCGGTCAGCCGCGCGTAGTTGTCGAAGGTGACAAAACCGTCGCGGAACGTGACCATGCCATCCTCGCGCAATTGCCGCAGGACCCGGTTCACGTGGACCGGGCTGAGGCCGAGTGCGTCTGCCAGAAGATATTGGGTCAGCGGACAAGCAAAGCCGGCCTTGCTGCCCATGCCCACCAGTGCAGCCCTGGCACCAAGTTCAAGCAGGAAATGCGCCATGCGTTCGGCTGCATTGCGGCGCCCGACATTGACCAGATGTTCGACAACCATCGCCTCGTCCCGCGATGCGGCCCAGAGGATCGCGGTTGCCAGACGGGGGGTTCGGGAAAAGGCATCCAGAAGGTCCGGCACAAGAACCTCGCTGACCTCAATGTCGGTAACCGGCTCGATGCTGTGATCCGAGATATGCAACAGCACGCTGCGCAACCCCAGAAAATCGCTGGGGATCTGGAAGTCGACGATCTGCCGCTGCCCGTCCTGCAATATCTTGTAGGAACAGGCCCAGCCTGACGCGAGAATATAGGCCGCCTGGTCCGACTGGCCCTGATGAACAAGATCGCGCCCGGCAACGAATGTCCGGCGGCGCTTGTGCAAGGTTTCGAGAACGGCCAGTTCGGAACCTGACAGAGCCACGAAGGCGCCAAGTTTTCGTATCAAAGGCGTCTCCTGCAAATGCCGCTCCCCCTGTTGGACCCAGACGCAGTCCTAGCACGGTAAAGTCACCAACACCTGATTTCGATCAGTCCGGACGGGCCATTTCTTTGAAACGCTGCCCCATGCGCCACTGGCCTCTGCTTCCAGACGCGAACGCCATGAAAGGTTACACAAGCATGTCGGAGAAAGACACAGTTTCAGGAATTGCGGCACTGACTATTTGCGAAGCCCTGCTGCTTGCGCTGAACGACGCGAAGGTGTTGCCGGAAAGCGAAATCATCGGTCTTCTGAGGGACGCGGCGGCCACGCATGACAATGCGGTCGGCTCTGCCGTCGAGCTTGAGAAACACAGTGCCGTATCCGCGCTGATCAATGGCATCATCGCGGGGGGCAATTCCGTCCGCAGGACATGACAGGCCCGAACCTGTCGTTTCTGCCTGATCCGCCCACGCCACCGCGGGGGCACAGTCGCCGGGATCTTGGGGCAATGATCTTGCCTCGGTGATCGTCGCCATGCGACCTTATGTTTGACCTTCTGGTCTTCTGAACCCCATGCTGCAAACCACAGCACTAAGGGAGACGCAGGGATTGGCTTTCACCTTTCGACAGTTGCAGTTTTTCATCGCCGCCGCCGAGCAGGGGTCTGTGACCGGTGCCGCGCGTGTGCTGTCGATTTCGCAATCCTCGGTGACCGAAGCGATCCGCGCGCTGGAGGATGATCTGGGCGTCCTGTTGTTCGAGCGTCAGGCGCGCGGGTTGGAGATCACCCATCTGGGCAGCCAGTTCCTGCGCCATGCCCAGCAGATCCTTGCCGATGTCTCGAACGCCCGGCAGGCCTTTCGCGATCAGGCCAGTCAGGAAGGCGGCCGTCTTGCACTTGGCGTGACCTCGCTGGTGGCGGGATATGTGCTGTCCGATATCCTGTCGCGCTTTCGCCGCGCGCATCCCAAGGTCGAGTTGAACGTGATCGAGGATAGCGGGGAATACCTGCAACACCTGTTGATCGGCGGGGAACTGGATGTGGCGGTACTGCTGACCTCTTCGGTGCATGACCGCATGGCGCTGAACGTGGAAACGCTGCTTGTGTCGCCCTACCGGCTGTGGCTGCCGCTTGGCCATCCGCTGGGTCAGGCCGATGCGATTGCCCTGGAGCAATTGGCCGAAGCGCCGCTGATCCAGTTGATGGTGGACGAGATCGAGGAAAGCATGCGCCAGCTTATGGCGGCGCTGGCGGTGAAGCCGACTATCGCCTTCCGCACGCGGTCGGTCGAGGCGGTGCGCAGTCTGGTTGCCACGGGCGCGGGCCTCGCGATCCTGCCGGGGCTGGTCTATCGGCCGTGGTCGCTGGAAGGTGACCGAATCGAGATCAGGGATGTGTCGGGCGATCTGCCCACGGTGCAGGTGGGTCTGGCATGGCGGCGCGGGGCACCACTGAGCCAACCTGCCCGCAATTTCATCAGAGTCGCGCAATCCACCTTGCCCGGGCGCTGAACCGTTTTCCACCAAAGTGCTGAAAACCATGCGCAAAGCCCTTTTGGGCCGAGGTATCGGAAAAACCGATGGAGCGGTTCTGCATTTTGATATTGCGAAGCGGACTGCCCCTCATAGGCTGGTGCCCAAGACAAGAATGGGCCCAGCGAAGGGCCGTGACACAGGGAGCACTGGAATGAGACATCTCAGACTGATGGGAACCACCGCATTGGCAGCAATGCTGGGCATCACACCCGCCTTGGCGCAGATCGCCGAACTGGGCACGCCGGAAGGCAAGCTCAACATCGTCGCCTGGCCCGGCTATATCGAGCGCGGCGAGACGATTGCCGAGTTCGACTGGGTCACCAAGTTCGAAGAGGCGACGGGCTGCATGGTGCAGGTCAAGACCGCCAATACCTCGGACGAGATGGTCGCACTGATGAACGAGGGCGGGTTCGACCTTGTCACCGCCTCGGGCGATGCATCGCTGCGACTGGTGGCCGGACAGCGTGTCCAGCCGATCAACCTGTCGCTGATCCCCTCGTGGGAGACGGTCGATGACCGGCTGAAGGAAGCGCCCTGGTATGTGGTGGACGGGGTGCATTACGGCGTGCCCTACCAGTGGGGGCCGAACGTGCTGATGTACAACACCGAGGTGTTCGGCGACAGCCCGCCCACGTCCTGGAACGTGGTGTTCGAGGAAATGGACCTGCCCGATGGCAAGACCAACAAGGGCCGGGTGCAGGCCTATGACGGCCCGATCCATATCGCGGACGCGGCGCAATACCTGATGTTCCACAAGCCGGAACTGGGCATCACCTCGCCCTATGAACTGAACCAGGAACAGTATGATGCCGCGCTGGACCTGCTGCGCGTGCAGCGCACGCTGACCGCGCGCTACTGGCATGACGCCTTTATCCAGATGGACGATTTCCGCAACGAGGGCATGGCGGCCTCGGGCACATGGCCGTTCCAGGTGAACCTGTTGCAGGCCGACGGCGTGCCGGTGGCCAGCGTGATCCCGCAGGAAGGTGCGACCGGCTGGGCCGATACATCCATGCTGCATGTGAACGCCGAGAACACGACCTGCGCCTATCTATGGATGGAGCACACGCTGTCGTCAAACCTGCAGGCCGACCTGTCGGTATGGTTCGGGGCCAACCCGGTGGTGCCGGCCGCCTGCACCGACGGGCGCGGGATGCAGACCGCCGAGGGTTGCACCAAGAACGGTTTCGACGATTTCGAACGGATCCGGTTCTGGACCACCCCGGTCACCAAATGCGAAAGCCAGGGCGAATGCGTGCCCTATTATCGCTGGGTCTCGGACTATATCGGTGTGATCGGCGGCCGCTGACGCAACCTTTTCCACCACTCACGAAACGGCACCCCCGCGCAAGCGGGGGGCGCCCCTGTCTGACCCGGAAGAACCCATGCCCGCAGCTGTCGAATTCCAGAACGTGTCGCGCCATTTCGGATCGGTCCGGGCAGTCGATGGCGTGGACCTGAGCATCGCGGAAGGCACGTTTTTTGCCATGCTGGGCCCATCAGGGTCGGGCAAGACCACCTGCCTGCGCCTGATATCCGGGTTCGAGCAACCCACAGGCGGCATGATCCGCATCTTCGGGCAGGATTGCAGCGATGTGCCGCCCAACCGGCGCAACGTGAATACCGTCTTTCAGGATTACGCCCTGTTTCCCCATATGAACGTGCGCGACAACGTGGCTTACGGGCTGATGGTCAAGGGCGTGGACAAGCGGACCCGGCATGACCGGTCCGAGGAGTTGCTGGCGCTGGTCAAGCTGGAGGGCTATGGCGCGCGCAAACCGGGCGAGCTGTCGGGCGGCCAGCGGCAGCGCGTGGCGCTGGCGCGCGCGCTGATCAACGAGCCGCGCGTTCTGCTGCTGGACGAGCCGCTGGGCGCGCTGGACCTCAAGCTGCGCGAGGCGATGCAGGACGAGCTGAAAGCGCTGCAACAGCGGCTGGGCATCACCTTTGTTTTCGTCACCCATGATCAGGGTGAGGCACTGTCGATGGCCGATCAGGTCGCGGTCTTCTCGGAAGGCCGGATCGCGCAGATCGGCACCCCCTCCGAGATCTATGAGAAACCCCGCACGCGCTTTGTCGCCGATTTCGTCGGATCGTCGAATGTGCTGAGCGCGGAGATGGCGGCCAATTTTGGCGCGGCCGCGCGCCCTGCCAGTCTGCGCCCCGAATCCCTGCGCATCGCGGACGAGGGCGCAAGGGTGCGGGGGCGCGTGATTGCCCTGCGTTATCTTGGGTCCGGCACCCGCGTGGTTGTGGCCGTGCCGGGGGGCGAGCTTTCGGTCTTTGTGAACAAGGGTATGCCTGTGCCCGAACAGGGCAGCGAGGTGGGGCTGAACTGGGACCCTGAGGCGATGCATCTGATGGAGCAGGGCTGATGGTGCTGACCGCCGATCCATCCCGCACCGCGCCTGACCCCAAGGGCGCGATCCTGCCCACGCGGGGGCTGGGGGATCGCCTGTCGGCGGTCTTCTGGCGGCATCCGAATGTGCTGCTGGTGACGCTGCTGGCCCTGCCGCTCTTGTGGCTGGTGGTGGTCTATCTGGGGTCGCTGACGGCGCTGCTGCTGCAAAGTTTTTATTCCATCGACGAATTCTCGGGACAGATCCGGCGGGAATTCACGCTGTCGACCTATGCCGAACTGCTGCGCCCGGCCAACATGGACATCATCATCCGCACGGTTGCCATGTCCGCCGCCGTGACACTGGGGGCCGTGGTCATCGGCTTTCCCATCGCCTATTTCGCGGCCCGCTACGCCAAGGGGCACTGGAAGGCGCTGTTCTACCTGGGCGTGATGCTGCCGCTGTGGTCGTCCTATCTGGTCAAGGTCTATGCCTGGAAGCTGATCCTGGCGCGCGAGGGGATCATCACCTGGGCGACGGACGGGATCGGCGCGTCGGCGGTGCTGAACGGTATTCTGGCGCTGCCGGTGATCGGGGGCACGTCGCTGTCCACCAGCTATATCGGGACATGGCTTGTGTTTCTTTACGTCTGGCTGCCCTACATGATCCTGCCGATGCAGGCCGCGCTGGAGCGGGTGCCGCAATCCATGCTAGAAGCCTCGTCGGATCTGGGGGCCAGCCGCTGGCAGACCATGCGGACAGTGATCTTTCCGCTGGCGATGCCGGGGATCATCGCAGGGTCGATCTTCACTTTCTCGCTGACGATGGGCGATTACATCATCCCGCAGATCGTGGGATCGTCGCGGCGTTTCATCGGGCAGGCGGTCTATCAGTTGCAGGGCACGGCGGGGAATATCCCCCTGGCTGCCGCCTTTGCCGTGGTGCCGATCGTGATCATGCTGATCTATCTGACGATCGCGCGGCGCAAGGGGGCTTTCGATGCGCTCTGACAACCGCCCGCCCCTGATCCTGACGGTGAGCGCCATTGGCGGGCTGCTGTTCCTGCATGTGCCGATCCTGCTGATCTTTCTTTACGCTTTCACCACGGATGAACGCACCTACCAGTTCCCGCCACCCGGCCTGACCACCCAATGGTTCGCAGTGGCCTGGAACCGCGCCGACATCTGGCCGCCGCTTTACCTGTCGCTGAAGGTGGCGGCGCTGTCGACGGTGATGGCGCTGATCCTTGGCACGCTCTGCGCGGCGGCGATGGCGCGGACGCGGTTCTTCGGGCGCGACCAGATCAGCCTGTTGATCATCCTGCCCATCGCCCTGCCCGGCATCATCACCGGCATGTCGCTGCGCTCGGCCTTTTCGATCATGGATATCCCGTTTTCGACATGGACGATCCTGATGGGGCACGCGACCTTCTGCATCGTGATCGTGTTCAACAATGCGGTCGCGCGGTTCCGGCGGTTGTCCGGCTCCATTGTCGAGGCGTCGATGGATCTTGGTGCCAACGGGTTCCAGACCTTCCGGCATGTGATCCTGCCCAATCTGGGCTCTGCCCTGCTGGCGGGGGGAATGCTGGCCTTCGCGCTGTCCTTTGACGAGGTGATCGTGACGACCTTTACCGCAGGGCAGCAAAGCACGCTGCCGATCTGGATGCTGAACGAGCTGGTGCGCCCGCGCCAGCGGCCCGTGACAAACGTGGTGGCGATCGTGGTCTTCGTGACCACCTTCGTGCCGATCCTCATCGCCTATTACCTGACGCGCGGCGGTTCCGAGACCGCCGGCGGCGGCAAATGACCCGCATATGACCCAAGGGAGGTTACAACATGGGCAAGATTGATACGGACCTGCTGATCGGTGACCGGTTCGAGCCGGGACAGGATGCAGCGGAACCCATCCTCGATCCGCGCACCGGCGCGCTGATCCTTGAAGTGGCCGAGGCCAGCACGGCGCAGGTGGACCGCGCGGTGGCTGCCGCGCGCAAGGCGTTCACCACATGGTCGCGCACCACGCCCGCCGAACGGTCGGCCGTGCTGCTGCGCATCGCCGACCGGGTCGAGGCAGAGGCGGAGAGTTTCGCGGCGCTTGAAGCGCTGAACTGCGGCAAGCCGATCAATGCCGCGCGCAATGACGAGATCCCGGCGATCGTGGATTGCTACCGCTTTTTCGCGGGGGCCGTGCGCTGTCAGACGGGGGCGATTGCGGGCGAATACATGGAAGGCCACACCAGCATGATCCGCCGCGATCCGATCGGGGTGGTGGCCAGCATAGCGCCATGGAACTATCCGCTGATGATGATGGCGTGGAAACTGGCCCCGGCCATCGCGGGCGGCAACACGGTGGTGTTCAAACCATCCGAACAGACGCCGCTGACCGCGCTGAAGATGGCCAGGATCCTGGCCGAGGAACTGCCCGAGGGTGTGGTCAATATCCTGCCGGGGCGTGGGCATACGGTGGGCAACTACCTGATCAACCATCCGCAGGTCGACATGATCAGCCTGACCGGGGATGTGGCCACAGGCAAGAAGATGCTGGATGCCGCCGCCAAGACGGTCAAGCGGACCCATCTGGAACTGGGTGGCAAGGCGCCGGTCGTGGTCTTCGATGATGCCGATGTGGCCGAAGTGGTCGAGGGCCTGCGCGCCTTCGGCTTCTACAACGCCGGACAGGATTGCACCGCCGCCTGCCGCATCTATGCGGGGCGCAAGGTCTATGACCGGTTGGTGGCCGATCTGACCGATGCCGTCGCCTCGATCCAGTTGGGCAATGCGGATGACACCACGAACGAGATCGGTCCCCTGATCAGCCTGCGCCAGCGCGACCGCGTGGCCAGTTTCGTCAACCGCGCGCGCGAGATGAACCATATCCAGATCACTACGGGTGGCGAGGCGATGGATCAGGGCTTCTACTACCGTCCCACGGTGGTGGCAGGTGCCACGCAGGCCGATGAAATCGTGCGGCGCGAGGTCTTTGGCCCGGTCGTGTCGATCACGCCCTTTTCGGATGTGGATGAGGCGGTGAGCTGGGCCAATGACAGCGACTACGGCCTCGCCTCTTCGGTCTGGACCAAGGACGTGGGCCGCGCGATGGCGACAGCGGCGCGGCTGCGCTATGGCTGCACCTGGATCAACACGCATTTCATGCTGGTCAATGAGATGCCGCATGGCGGGATCAAGCAATCCGGCTATGGCAAGGACATGTCCGCCTATGCGCTGGAGGACTATACCTTTGTCCGGCATGTGATGATCAAGCACGGATAAGGGATTGCCTGTTGCGCCTGCGGCTGAATGTGAGGCCGCAGGTCGCACGTGGTTTTCGCCCTGAAAGAACATGCTGTCGCGCGTTCCTGCGCCCAGCGCCTTTGCTTCCGCGCGGATCAGGCCTGCGGAGTCTGGGGCTCGTAGAAGTCGGAATTCTGCGCGCGCACAGCAAGCCACCAGCCCGACTGCTGCGGCCATGTCGCAAAGTCCGTGTCATGCCCCAGGGACTGCGCCGCATGAAGGGCCCACATCGGATCGACAAGCGCTTCGCGGGCGATGGCGACAAGATCGGCCTGCCCGTTGACCAGAATAGCCTCGGCCTGTTCGGGGTGCGTGATCAGGCCGACAGCAATCGTCGGGATTCCTACCTCGTGCCGGACCCGTTCGGCATAGGGCACCTGAAAGCCCGGCTGGCGTTTAGCGCCCCGTGCCGACGTCGCGCCCCCCGCAATGCCGCCGGAGGAACAATCGACGATATCGACACCCAGATCCTTGAGCGCGCGGGACAGGGCGACCGTATCTTCCAGCTGCCAGCCATCAGGCATCCCGTCGACCGCCGAGGTGCGGAAGGCCAGCGGAATGTCATCGGGCATGGCGGCACGCACAGCCTGCGCTATCTCCAACGGCAGGCGCATCCGGCCTTGCAGGTCGCCGCCATAGGCATCTGTTCGCTTGTTCGAGACCGGCGACAGGAAACTGTGGACAAGATAGCCATGCGCGCCGTGGATCTCGATCAGCTTGTATCCTGCGGCCAAGGCACGTCGCGTTGCGGCCACGTAATCCCCGATCAGCGTCTGGATCTCCGCCACGGTCATTTCATGGGGGACGGGCCAGCCCTCGGCCACCGGGATCGCGGAGGGTGCCACCGGGGTCCATGGCATGTCGCCGCGCGCAAAATCCGCCTCGTTCAGCGGGCCGTTTCCGAACCAGGGCCGCTGCATGCCGGCCTTGCGACCGGCGTGCCCCAGCTGGATCGCCGGAATGGCACCGTGCCGCAGCACGAACTGCGCGACGCGCGCATGTCCGGGGATCTGGCTGTCGTCCCACAGACCGGGGCAGCCATGCGTGATACGCCCCTGCTTCTGCACGGCCGTGGCTTCGGTGAAAATGATCCCGGCACCGCCAATGGCAAACCGTCCCAGATTCACGAGGTGCCAATCCTCCAGATGACCGTCATGGGCCGAATACTGGCACATGGGCGATATGACGACGCGATTGCGTGACACCACGCCCCGCATCTGGAAGCTTTGGAAAAGAAGCGGTGCTGTGGGCATGGGGCTTGTCCTGCATGAATGTGATCGGGCGCACCCAAGGCAGGCGCGACACCGCCAGATGTCGCCGACATCGGCGGGAAGATCAACCTGTCCGGACCATCCGCAAATCCTGGGTCGGCCTGCGCATGTGGCGGCAAGCCCCTCTTCCTGTCTGCAAGCCGAAGATTGATGCAGGCGATCCTGTCGGGTAGATCAGATCGGGGACACATCCCGCAGGAGGACCATCATGCTGCAACCCAAACGCAAGGTCATCATTTCCTGCGCCGTCACGGGCGCCATTCACACGCCAAGCATGTCGCCGCATCTGCCGGTGACGCCCGCGCAGATCATCCAGCAAAGCCTTGATGCGGCCGAGGCCGGCGCAACAATCCTGCACCTGCATGCAAGGGACCCTGAAAACGGGCGGCCGACACAGGACCCGGATGCGTTCCGCGCGTTCCTGCCGCAACTGAAGCAGGCCACCAATGCGGTGCTGAACCTGACGACAGGCGGAAGCCCGCACATGACCGTGGAGGAGCGGATGCGCCCTGCCGCCGAGCTCAAGCCCGAGGTGGCGTCGCTCAACATGGGGTCGATGAATTTCGGGCTCTACCCGATGCTGGGCCGGTTCACGGAATTCCAGCATGACTGGGAGCGGCAGCATCTGGAGAACAGCCGCGATCTGGTGTTCAAGAACACCTTTGCGGATATCGAACACATCCTGAAGATCGGGAATGCCAATGGCACGCGGTTCGAATTCGAGTGCTATGACACCAGCCATCTTTATAACCTGGCGCATTTTGTGGATCGCGGGTTGGTCAAGGCCCCGTTCCTTGTGCAAACCGTCTTTGGCCTGCTGGGCGGTATCGGCGCCCATCCCGAGGACGTGGCCCATATGAAACGGACCGCCGATCGTCTGTTCGGGGATGCCTACATCTGGTCGGTGCTGGGTGCGGGGCGCAACCAGATGGCGGTCATCGCGCAGGCTGCGGCGCAGGGCGGCAATGTCCGGGTGGGGCTTGAGGATTCGCTGTGGATTTCGCCGGGCAAGCTGGCGGAAAGCAATGCGGATCAGGTGCGCAAAGCGCGTGAGATTCTGTCCGGCCTCAGCCTTGACGTGGCCACGCCGGACGAGGCGCGGGAGATGCTGGGCCTCAAAGGGGCGGGCAACGTCGCCTTCTGAGGCGCAACCGCCAGCCCGCATGGGCCACGGTCACAAGCGGATGGTCGGGAGGCCCTGCCCGCGCGGTGCCGCGAGGGACCGCATCTTCACAGCGCAGGACGCATATCCCCTGCCCCCGAGGTCGCGTTCTGATAACGGGCCGCCAGCGAAAAGATCGCCGTCTCGTCATGGCTGGGGGCGACAATCTGAAGGCCGACAGGAAGCCCGTCGCGGGTCATGCCTACCGGCAAGGAGGCGGCGGGCTGTCCCGTCAGGTTGAACGGATATGTGAAGGTCGCCCAGGACACGATGCTCTTGTCCTCAAAGCCGGGCGGCACATCAAGGCCGACATCGAACGCAGGAACCGGCACGGTCGGCGTCAGGAGCAGGTCATAGCTTTCAAAGAACTGGCGCATCTTCTCGCGGAAGGCGTAGCGCGCGAACACCTTGTGGTAATAGCTGTCCATGTCCTGTGAGATGGCGATCTTGAGCACCTCCAGAACCGCCGGGTCCAGCATTTCCGGCGCATCCTGCAGGACCTGGCGCAGCTTGGTGCCGACCCCGGCATAGAACTCTGCCGCCCACAGATCGACCGGGTCATCCATCACATGATCGACCTGCTCCACGTCCGCGCCCAATCCGGCGATTGTAGCCACGGCATTCGCGGTGATCTGCTGCACCTCGGGATCGACGCGGCCATAGCCCAAGGTCGGGCTCCACGCGATGCGCAAGCGGCGTGGGTTGCGTCCTCCCGCATCCAGATCGGCAAGCGGGCCTGCGACGGTCGCCGGATCGCGCCGGTCATAGCCCGCGATGACCGACAGCACTGTTGCCGCGTCCTGGGCATTGCGCGCCAGTGGTCCGACATGCGCAAGCGTCGGCGTGGCCGATGTCGGAAAGACCGGGACGCGGCCGAACTGGGCCTTGATCCCGAATAGCCCACAAAGTGAGGCCGGAATGCGGATCGAGCCGCCGCCATCGGTGCCGATTGCGTAGGGCACAAGGCCAGCGGCCACCATGGCAGCCGCACCGCAGCTTGATCCGCCGGGCGTTTTGTCAGGGTTCCAGGGGTTGCGCGTGATCCCGGTCAGAGGGCTGTCGCCTACCCCCTTGCACCCGAATTCGCTTGTCGTGGATTTGCCGAGGATCACGGCACCGGCCTTGCGCAGCCGCTCGACCGATGGGGCATCTTGGGTGACAGGTGCGTCAGAGACAGAGCGTGATCCGAACCGCTGCGGCATGTCCCTGACAGCGATCAGATCCTTGATGGATGTGGGTATTCCGTCCAGGATGCCAATCCGCTCGCCGCGCCGGATACGCGCGTCGCTGGCCTGTGCGCTGATCCGCGCGGCATCGAAATCGACATGGCAGAACATGTTGAGCCGGGGTTCAAGCTGATCATGACGGGCGATCACCGCCTCAAGAAGCTCCGTCGCGGAAAATACCTTGCGGTCCAGTCCGTTGCTCAGGTCTTGCAGGCTTTTGAAACTGAAATCGGACATCATCCCTCTCCGGCAAGGTGCGTTTTGATGATAGACACGTTCCGGTCTGGCAAACAACGCGCGGGACTGGATTGGCGCGATACGGCCCAAAGCAGGCTGAGGAGGCCGTCACACAGGATGAGGACGCTTTTCGGGCCAATTCGCGGGAGGCGAGGTCGAAACCATCCTCCCGCAGCCCGGCCCCGTGCCCTGAGACGGCAAGGACATGCCGAAGGGCCAGACGAAGCTAAATTGAAAAGAGCCAACTCAGGGATGAAGACCCTGAAGGAAGCGGGTCAGGGTCCGTGTGACAGTCCCCCTGAACAGCTTGGCGATGCCGCATGACGCGCGTTCGGGTGTCAGTCTTTCCGGGACCGGTGGGTCGTATAGAGATCCCATGCTGCGAGCAGCACCGTCAGTGCGATCACCGCTATCAGGTCCAGCCGCGGCACGTGGATCAGCAGGATGGCGAGAAAGCCCACGAGCACAAGAAAGGCAAAGATGGCCATAAGCTTATTCATGTTTCAGATCCCATGATCCAGAGTTTCAAGATGTGTGGCCAGCCACCGCGCCGTACGCAGCAACCGTGCATCATCGCCACGGCGTCCGACAAGTTGCACGCCCATCGGCAGGCCGTTTTCTGCCGAAAACAAAGGCAAGGTCACTGCCGGCATCCCGCCCAATGTCCAAAGCCCGTTGAATATTGCACTTCCCGTGTCGTCCAGCCCTTTCGGGGCAGGGCCAAGGGCCGCAGGGCAGAGGATCGCATCACAGCGCGCGAAGACCGCGTCCAGACCTGCATTCATGACGTCGCGCCAGTCCAGTGCGGCGATGTAGTCGCGCGCCGGGATGGACTTGCCCTCATCCATCGCGGCTTTCAGCTTGTCGGACATCAGGTCGCTCCCGCGCCGCTCCAGCCCGTAGTAGCACTTCGCCATTTCGGCAAAATTGATCCGCTGGCGGATGTCAGACAGCTCTTCCAGATTGGGCAGTTCCACCTCGAAGCACTGGTCCTGAAGTATTGCCGCCAGTTCCTCGATCGCGCCGGTCATCTGGGAGTCGGCTTGCTGCCATCCCGGTATCTTGGCAAAGGCAAAAACCGGCGTCACCGGAACTGCGGACTGTGCCACTGACAACATGCGCGGCATCGGCAAGGGCTGGGTCGCGCGGTCTGCGGGATCATGGCCCGCCAGCACTTCGACGAGGAGCGCGCAATCCTCCACTGACCTGGCAAACACGCCGACGGTGTCGAGGAAGGGCGACTGCGGCAGAATCCCCGTTCTCGGGATCAGCCCGAAGGTGGGTTTCATGGCGACAATGCCGCAAAACGAAGCGGGCCGGATCACCGAGCCACCGGTTTGGGTGCCAATCGACAGCGGCACCATTCCCGCGGCGACGGCAGCGGCCGAGCCCTGCGATGAACCGCCCGGCGTGTGGTCGCCATTGTGCGGGTTCCGTGTCTTGCCCGGATGCATGAAGGCGCATTCGGTGGTGACGGTCTTGCCGATGATGATCGCGCCCGCCGCCCGCAAGCGCGCGACAATCCACGCGTCTTCGCTTGGCACCCGGCCCGCGTCGATAGGGGTGCCGTTCTCGGTCGGAATACCCTTGGTGTCGATGATGTCCTTTAGACCGATCGGCAGACCGTGCAAAGGTCCCAAGGGTTTGCCGGACTGACGCCATTGATCCAGTTGCCTTGCCTGTGCAAGTGCGTGGTCCCCGTCGAGCCACGCCCAGGCGCCGACCTGTGGTTCCAGTTCGGCGATCCGCGTCAGGCAGGCGTTGACCAGATCAACGGCGCGCAATGCGCCCGAGGCGAGGCGGTCGCGCATGTCGACCGCCCCAAGCCCCAGAACCGCCGTTGCCTTATCGCGATGGGCCATAGAAGGCATCCGGCAGGCTAAAGACGATCTGCGGGAAGTTGTACATCAGGACCATCGCGATCAGCACCATTCCGCAATAGGGCAGCACGCCCGCGAAGATCTCGGTCAGCTTGATGTTGGGTGGGGCTATGCCTTTTAAATAGTAAGCACTCATCGCCATAGGTGGCGTCAGGAAGCTGGTTTGCAGGTTCAGTGCCACCAGCACCCCGAAGAACAGCGGATCAATCTCGAACAGCGGCAGCAGCGGCAGGAAGATCGGCACGAAGATGATGATGATCTCGGACCATTCCAGCGGCCAGCCCAGCAGGAAGATGATGAGCTGCGCGATGATCAGGAACTGGATCGGTGTCAGGTCCAGGCCCTTGACGAATTCCGCGATCACATGCTCGCCGCCCAGATAGCTGAACACGGCCGAAAACGTGTAGGAGCCGACGAACAGCCAGCACACCATCGCCGTGGTGCGCACGGTCAGATAGACGCTTTCGCGCAGCCGGTCGAAGGTCATGGCGCGATAGGCGATGGCCAGAACGATGCCGCCCAGGGCACCGATCGACGCCGCCTCGGTCGGCGTGGCCAAACCGAACAGGATCGAGCCCAGCACCGACAGGATCAGGATGGCCAGCGGCAGGAAGCTGGTGGCCAGCATCCACAACATCTGGCCGAACGGCACTTCGGGCAGGTCTTCCTTGGTGGGTTTGGGGGCCAGCGACGGTTGCAGGATCGACCGCACGACGATGTATGTCAGGTAGAGACCGACCAGCACAAGGCCGGGATAGAGAGCGGCTGCGTAAAGCCGCACGATCGACACACCGGAGGAGGCCGCATAGACGATCAGCATGATGGAGGGCGGGATCAGGATGCCCAACGTGCCGCCAGCGCAGATGATGCCAGCCGCGAAGCTGTGGTCGTAGCGCATCTTGAGCATTTGCGGCAGCGCCAGCAGGCCCATCAAGGTCACAACCGCGCCGACGATGCCGGTGGCGGTGGCGAAAAGCGCGCAGGTGATCAGCGCGGCGACACCCAGAGAGCCGGGGACGCTGCGGGTGGCCACAGCCAGCGTGCTGAAGAGCTTGTCCACGATATTGGCGCGTTCAACGATGTAGCCCATGAACAGGAACAGCGGAATCGCGGTCAGAACTTCGTTTGATATGACCGTATAGGTCTGGTTCACGAATAGATCGAAGATCCGGTTGTTATAGAACCCCTCGATCCACAGTCGGGTGGATTCCCACCATCCGGCGTCCTCGCCCAGACGGTTGAAGGCGCGCCACATGCGCGAGGGGTCGAAATAGGCGTAATACCCAAATCCGATGCCGATCGCCATAAGTGTGAAAGCAATGGGAAAACCCAGAAACACACAAAAAATGAAGATGCCAAGCATGGTCAAGGCGATCTGAGGATCGGTCACGGTGTGAACTCCACATCTGGAAGGGCAGGAACGGATTTACTGAGGATCAGGCGCGGTCGTTTGACTGCACTTCGGCAGCTTTTTTCATCAAGAGAGTCTCGGTTTCCTCGACATCCGATGCCACGGGCGGCCATTGACCTTCGCGGATGCAGATGATGCAGCGAAAGACCTGTGCGATCCCCTGGATCAGCAACAGCAGACCTGCGGCGACGATAACTGTCTTGAACTGGTAGATCGGGATGCCTGCAGGGCTGTTCACCGAAACTTCGGCGTATCCCCAGGAGCGGCTGGCGTATTTCCAGCCCGTGAAGATCAGGGCCAGAATGCCGGGAAAGAAGAAAAGCACGTAGAGGGTCAGATCGACCTTGGCCTGGGTACGGTCTGACCACAGGCGGTAGAGAAAGTCGCCGCGCACATGGCCGCCGCGCGACAAGGTGTAGGCACCACCCATCATGAACAGCGTGCCATACATGATGAAGCTGATATCCAGCGCCCATGGTGTCGGCCTGTTGAACAGATAGCGGACCAAAACTTCATAGCTCATCCCGAAGGTCATCAGGATGATCAACCAGCCAAAAGCCTTGCCGAACCAAGCCGAGAGGCTATCGGCAAATCGGATGTAGTGCTGCATTACGCAAACTCCGTACAGGACGCGTCACAGGCAAGGGAAGGCGCGGGAAACCCGCGCCTTCCGGCTGATTACAGTTTCAGCTTGCCCGGGAAATAGTGCTCGAATGCCAGACCGAGATCGGGGGCATTCATCAGCTCGTAATAGGCGACCTGTTCGGCCCAAGCGCGCTGGCTGTCCATGACCTTCTTGTTGAAGGGGTCGGTTTCCAGATCCGCGATCAGGTTGTCCCATGCGGCCAGCTGACCGGCGAGGATGTCCTTGGAGGTCCGGTGCACGGTCACGCCGGCATCGGTCTGCAGCTCTGCCAGATCCTTGGAGTATTCGCGCATCGCCAGAGCGGTGTTCGAGGTGGCCGAGGCTTCGACCGCGTGCTTCAGGATCGCTTGCAGATCTTCCGGCAGGTCTTCCATGAAGTCACGGTTGAACAGGAATTCAAACGACTCCGACGCCTGGTGATAGGACGACAGGTAATAATTCTTGGCCACGTCCTGCGCGCCGAAACGACGGTCCGAGGAGGGGTTGTTGAATTCGAACGCGTCGATCACGCCGCGCTCCATCGCGGGGACGATTTCGCCGCCGGGAAGCTGTGCAACGGACATGCCCATGCTCTGCAGCAGGTCAGCCGCAAGACCCACGGTGCGGTACTTGAAACCCTGAAGGTCGGCGACGGTGTTCACTTCGGATTTGAACCAGCCGAAGGGCTGTGCGGGCATCGGCATACCCATCATGCCGATCACGTTCAGGCCAAGGATGTCCTGCGTCAGTTCGCGGTACAGTTCTGCGCCGCCACCCTGATAGAACCACGCCTGCATGGTCGTGGCCGAACCACCGAAGACCGGGCCCGTTCCGAAGAAGGATGCGGCTTTGGATTTGCCGTACCAATAGACCGGAACGGTATGCGCGGCGTCGATCACGCCATCATGCACGGCGTCCATCACCTGAAACGCGCCAACGACGGCACCTGCGGGCAGAAGGTCAATCGTGAGGCGACCACCGGCCATGGCTTCGACTCTGGCGGTGTATTCGCGCGCCATGTCCATCCAGATATCGGATGCAGGCCAGGACGTCTGCATCTTCATCACGATCGGCGCTTGGGCCAGAACGGCCGGTGCCGCCAGTGCGGTTGCCGCCGCAGCGGATCCGCCGAGTGCGCCAGTACGCAAGAAAGAGCGGCGCGAAAGCCGCGCTGTATCACGAGTCTCAGTCATTGGTGTCCTCCCAGACGATGAAGTCGCTAAGTGCGACATGCAATCTTCCGCATTCTAAATCGGAACGCTTCGAATGCAAGCCTTGGTAAAAAAAACTGACCAGATTCCCTTCATGCAGGGCGAACCGGCGGTCAGGCCACGCGGTCGGCAGGCTCTTTTCCCGCAAAATACGCATCCAGATTGTCCAGCGCCCGGAAGCCCATCGCATCGCGTGTTTCCTCGGTGGCCGACCCGATATGCGGCAGCAGAAAGACATTCGGCAAGCTTGCAAGTGCGGGATTGCCCCCCGGCTCTGTCTGAAACACATCCAGCCCGGCCGCAAAGAGTTTGCCAGATTTCAGGGCCTCGACCAACGCGACCTCGTCGATCAGCGCGCCACGGGCCGTATTCACCACAATGGCGCGGTCGGGCAGAAGCCCGAGTGTCTGCGCATTGATGATGCCTTTGTTGTCAGGCGTGCTCGGGCAATGCAGGCTGAGCACATCTGACACGGCCAGCAAGCTTTCCAGCGAGTCGTGAAAGATTGCCCCTTTTTCAAGGTGTTCAGGAAGACGGCGGCGATTGTGATAGTGGATTTCCATGCCAAAGCCGCGCGCGCGCTCTGCCGTGACCTGCCCGACGCGGCCCATGCCCAGAACGCCGAACCGTTTGGCGGTGACCTGGCGGCCGACCATGAACGCGGGTGACCAGAAATTCCACTGTCCGGACCTGACCAGAGCGTCGCCCTCGGCGCCGCGACGCGCCGCGCCGAGCATGCACAGGATCGCAATCTCTGCCGTGGCATCGGACAAGACGTCAGGGGTGTTCGTGACCACGATTCCGGCGGCTTTGGCTGCGGCCAGATCCACGTGATCTGTGCCGACGGAATGGTTGGCGATGATCTTGAGTCCCGACCCTATGGCTTTTATCACCTCGGCGCTGAAATGCTCTGAATGGCACGGCAGGACGGCATCGACAGCGCGGCAAGCGGTGATCAACTCCTCGGAGGACAGCACCTTGTCGTCATGGTTCAGCACGACATCGTAGTCACGCGCAGCTCTTTCCTCGACGAGGGGACGCAACTTGCGCGCTATCAGCAGTTTGGGTTTGGCCATCTTGGTGTCCTTGCTTGGTAAACGTCATTGATCTGCCCGAGGCAACAGTCGGGCAGTGCCAAGGTATCTCGGCCTAGTCTTGAAAGGTTACGGCAGGCGAGGTCAAGTTGACATCTGAACAGCACGGTCTGCCCAGAAGCAGAAAGCATCTGCCCCGGTGTCATGACAGGTCATTTCCGTGAGCCGGTCGCGGCGCGTGGGGGATGCGACGTTGATTTCGAGTTGCGCGGACAGGGCGCACAGTGACAAGGATAGCCGATCGCATGGACATGGAAACGCAATCTTGCGCGCCATAGCCCGAAAAGCGCGTGGCCGCTGCCATCCGTAACAGAACTCGAAAAACATGGGGAAAGCTTGGTAGCGGAGGAGGGACTCGAACCCCCGACACGCGGATTATGATTCCGCTGCTCTAACCAACTGAGCTACTCCGCCGAAGCGAGTTGGGCTTTACGAAAGCGCGCTTGGCCCGTCAAGAGCGAAACAACACCGACAGGGTGAATCATCCAAAAGCCACGCGCCGGAATGAACCTGAGCAGGCCGATGCGGACACCTGTCCGGGGCAAGGTTAAAATCGCTTATTTCTTAGGCATCTTGCGTGAAAATTCGGCAAAAGCTGATGGTCAGGCGACGGAATAGGCCGTGGCAGATGGAAACCCGGCGCGGGCGATCGGCATGGTATTTTCGTGCGCTGCCTCTGTTCAGGTGCGGCGCGGGGACTGAAACCGGTGTCGGGAGAGACGATCATTCTGGATGCAGCACAGATCGGTCCGGTTGCGGTCAAGGCTGGCCCGCCTCGTGCGGTCGGCACGCTGTGGCTGGCCTCCAAGGCGCGCGAGTCGGGCGGCGCTTCGGTGCTTGGGGATCTGCGCCATTCGGGCTGTCTCAAGGCGTTGTTTCCGCGCGGCGGGGCGGACCGGCTGGATGCCGTTTTGATCAATACTTCGGGCGGCATCACGGGTGGCGATCAGCTGTCGATCACGGCGCGCGTGGGGCGAAACAGCAGACTGAGCCTGACGACACAGGCCGCTGAAAGAATATACCGGACCGCGGGCGAGGCACCGGGCCGGGTGACCACCACGATCCAAGTCGAGGATGGCGGGCGGCTGGACTGGCTGCCGCAAGAAACGATCCTTTACGACCGATCCGCGCTGGACCGCCGGTTGCAGGTGGAACTGACCGGCACCGCGCGCTGCCTGCTGGTCGAGACACTGGTCTTCGGTCGGCTGGCCATGGGCGAGGACGTAAACGGCATAAGCCTGTCTGACCGGATCGAGATCCGGCGGGACGGTATACCCCTTTTCATCGACCGGACGCGGCTGCGTGGCGATGCGACCGCGCATCTTGCCCGTCGGGCCACAGGCGGCGGGGCGGTGGCGGTGGCCACGGTTCTTTATGCCTCGGCGCCGGACTGCACGGGGGTGCCGGATCGTCTGGCCGCGCTGCGCCAGATGCTGCCCGATACCGCAGGGGTATCGCTGGTGCGCCCCGGTCTGCTGATGCTGCGACTGGCGGCACCGGACAGTTTTCTGTTGCGCCGGATGCTTTTGCCCGCGCTCTGCCTGCTGAACGAAGCGCCGCTGCCCCGAACCTGGATGATATAGTGCTGGATGATGTGACATGAACCTGACCCCCCGAGAGAAAGACAAGCTGCTTGTCGCCATGGCCGCCGAAGTGGCGCGCAAGCGTCTGGCGCGCGGCGTCAAGCTGAACCACCCCGAGGCGATCGCCCTGATCACAGATACCGTGGTGGAAGGCGCGCGCGATGGCCGGTCCGTCGCCGACATGATGCAGGCGGGCGCGCAGGTGATCACCCGCGCCGATTGCATGGAGGGCGTGCCCGAGATGATCCACGAGGTGCAGGTCGAGGCGACATTTCCCGATGGCACCAAACTGGTGACCGTCCACAATCCGATCCGCTGATAATTACAGGAGCCCTCAGAATGATCCGTATCGTTGTCCCCCTTGCCACCCTCTGGGCCACGCCTCTTCTGGCGCATGACGGGATGCATCTGCATCCGCATGCCGATCATCCGGCCTGGTCGCTGGTCATGCTGGCCTCGGCCGTGGTCGGGGTTGCGGCCTATCTTGCCTGGCGCCGCAGATGATCCCCGGCGAGCTTTTCCCCGCATCCGGCGACCTGACCCTGAACACAGGGCGCGAGGCGATCACCCTTATGGTCGCCAATACAGGCGACCGCCCGGTGCAGGTGGGCAGTCACTATCATTTCGCCGAGACGAACCCGGCGCTGGAGTTCGACCGCGCCGCCGCGCGCGGGATGCGGCTGGATATCGCTGCCGGCACCGCCGTGCGCTTCGAGCCGGGCCAACGACGCGAGGTGCAGTTGATCCCCTATGGCGGGGACCGGATCGTGCAGGGCTTCAACCAGGCGGTGATGGGGCCGCTCTAGGCCCTGCCGCATATATCATTCGTCAAAGGATCGCGCCGATGCCCGTCAAGATTTCCCGCTCCGATTATGCCGCCATGTATGGCCCGACCACCGGCGACCGGCTGCGTCTGGCCGATACCGATCTGATCATCGAGGTCGAACGCGACCTGACAGCCCTGGCCGTGGGCAGCGCCATGAGCGGTGGCAGCGGGCCGAATGCAGCCATCTATGGCGAGGAAGTCAAGTTCGGTGGCGGCAAGGTGATCCGTGACGGTATGGGCCAGTCTCAGGTCACCCGCGCCGGTGGGGCGGTAGATACGGTCATCACCAATGCGCTGATCGTGGACTGGACGGGCATCTACAAGGCCGATGTCGGTCTGCGCGACGGGCGCATTCATGCCATCGGCAAAGCGGGCAATCCGGACACGCAACCCGGTGTCAGCATCATTGTCGGACCGGGGACCGAGGTGATCGCAGGCGAAGGTCGCATCCTGACGGCGGGCGGTTTTGACAGCCATATCCATTTCATCTGCCCCCAGCAGATGGAGGATGCGTTGCATTCCGGTGTGACCACGATGCTGGGCGGCGGCACCGGCCCCGCGCATGGCACGCTGGCCACCACGGTGACGCCGGGGCCATGGCATATGGCGCGGATGCTGCAGGCGGCGGATGCCTTTCCGATGAACCTTGCCTTTGCGGGCAAGGGCAATGCCTCGCGGCCTGCTGCGCTGGAGGAGCAGATCCTTGCGGGGGCCTGCGCGCTGAAACTGCATGAGGATTGGGGCACGACACCTGCCGCGATCGACTGCTGCCTGTCGGTGGCCGATGCGATGGACGTGCAGGTGATGATCCATACCGATACGCTGAATGAGAGCGGTTTCGTCGAACATACCGTGGGCGCGCTGAAGGGGCGCACGATCCATGCCTTCCACACCGAGGGCGCGGGCGGCGGTCATGCCCCCGACATCATCAAGATCTGCGGATTGCCCAATGTCCTGCCCTCCTCGACCAACCCCACGCGGCCTTTCACGGTCAACACGGTGGACGAGCATCTGGACATGTTGATGGTCTGTCATCACCTGGACAAGTCCATCCCCGAGGACGTGGCTTTTGCCGAAAGCCGCATCCGGCGCGAGACGATTGCCGCCGAAGACATCCTGCACGACATGGGCGCGTTTTCGATCATCGCGTCCGACAGTCAGGCCATGGGCCGCGTGGGCGAGGTGCTAATCCGCACGTGGCAGACCGCCGACAAGATGCGCAAGCAGCGTGGCCGCCTGCCCGAGGAGACAGGCGATAACGACAATTTCCGCGTGCGCCGCTATATCGCGAAATACACGATCAACCCGGCCATCGCGCATGGCATATCCGCGCATATCGGCAGTATCGAGGTGGGCAAGCGCGCCGACTTGGTGCTGTGGAACCCCGCGTTCTTCGGGGTCAAGCCCGAGATGGTTCTGATGGCAGGCACCATCGTCGTGGCGCAGATGGGCGATCCCAATGCCTCGATCCCGACGCCGCAGCCGGTCTATTCGCGGCCCATGTTCGGGGCCTATGGTCGGTCGCTGGAACATAGCGCCGTCACCTTCGTGTCCGAGGCGGCGCAGGCAGACGGGATCAGGGGAAAGCTGGGCCTTGCGAAACAGACGCTGGCGGTGAGCAACACGCGCCAGATCGGCAAGGCGGATCTGAAGCTGAACACGGCAACGCCCCATATCGACGTGAACCCCGAAACCTATGAAGTGCGCGCGGATGGCGAGTTGCTGACCTGCGAGCCTGCCACCGTGCTGCCTATGGCGCAGCGCTATTTCCTGTATTGATCCGAAAGGCCTGATCCGATGTCCCTGCCCCATAGCCATCATCTGACCCGTACCGCCGATCTGCCGCCAGCGACGGATCACTGCCTGCTGACCTATGACGCGCGTTTCCTGCGACGCAAGCGGTTGGAGACGGTGACGGGCGCACCTTTCCTGATTGATCTGGCACAGACGGTATCCGTGGATCAGGGCGACGGGTTCATCCTGTCGGACGGGCGCGTGATCGCGGTGCAGGCCGCCGCCGAGGCGCTGCTGGAGGTGCGCGGTGCCGATCTGGTGCGGCTCGCCTGGCACATCGGCAACCGCCACACGCCCTGCCAGATCGAGGCGGATCGCCTGCTGATCCAGCGCGACCGGGTCATGCGCGACATGCTGGCCCTGCTGGGGGCCGAAGTGGCCGAGGTGACGGAACCCTTCACGCCTGAGGGCGGAGCCTACGGCCATGGGCGCACCCATGGGCACAGTCATGGCGATGCCCATGGCAATCCGGTCGTGAAAGATCATACGTATTCGCATGGTCACGCGCATGAGCACGGGCACGATCATGAACATGAACATGGGCACGGTCATCATCACCATCATGCGCATGAGCACTGAGATGATCCCGACCCCCCACCTTCTGACGCTGATGCAATGGCTGTCGCCCGCCTATCCAGTGGGTGGGTTCAGCTATTCCCATGGTCTGGAATGGGCCGTGGCTGCGGGCGACGTGACCGATGCGGCGGGCTTTCAGGAATGGCTGGCCGATATCCTTGAATATGGCACAGGGCGCAATGACGCGATCCTTCTGGCGGCGGCCTATCGTGCGCCGGACACGGCGGCGCTGGCCCATGTGGATTGCGTGGCGCGGGCGCTTGCGCCGTCCTCGGAAAGGTTGCTCGAGACAACTGCGCAGGGGGCGGCCTTCGTGCGGACGACGGCGGATATCTGGGACATGGACCTGCCGGCGCTGTGCTATCCTGTTGCGGTGGGACGCGCTGCGGCCCTGATCGGCGTCGGGCTGGAGCATGTGCTGCCGCTTTACCTACATGGCTTTGCGGCGAACCTGACCGGTGCCGCCATGCGGCTTATGCCGCTGGGCCAGACGGAGGGCCAGCGCGTGCTGGCGGCGATGACACCGCTCTGCGACCTGCTGGCGCAAGAGGCGCTGGAGAGTGCCGATGATGTCGGGCTGGATGACCTTGGCGGGTCAACGTTCATGGCCGATATCGCCGCGATGAAACATGAAACCCAATATACAAGGCTGTTCAGATCATGACGTCACCCCATGGCCCCTTGCGGATCGGAATCGGCGGCCCCGTTGGCGCAGGCAAGACGACGCTGACCGCCGCGCTGTGCCGGTCGCTGCGCGATGAATTCTCGGTGGGCGCGATCACCAATGACATCTACACGCAGGAAGATGCCGAGGCGCTGATGCGGATGCAGGTGCTGCCGCTGGACCGGATCATCGGCGTGGAAACCGGGGGCTGCCCGCATACGGCGATCCGCGAGGACGCGTCGATCAACCTGGCAGCCGTCGCCGAGATGCGCCAGCGCCACCCCGAGGTCGAGGTGGTGCTGATCGAGAGCGGTGGCGACAACCTGTCCGCCACCTTCAGCCCGGAACTGGCCGATCTGACGATCTATGTGATCGACGTGGCGGCAGGCGAGGAAATCCCGCGCAAGGGCGGACCCGCGATCACGCGGTCGGATATTCTTGTGATCAACAAGACCGACCTCGCCCCGCATGTGGGCGCGTCATTGGAAGTGATGGACCGCGACGCGACCCGGATGCGGGCGGGGCGGCCGTTTGTCTTTACCGCCCTGCGCAAAGGCGAAGGGCTGGAGGATGTCGTCAGCCTGATCAAGACGATCGGCGGGCTTTGATCCTGTGGCCATGCCCCTGCCGCACGGGTAAGGCCTCCGGCGGGGATATTTGCGGCAAGAAGAAGAAGCGGCCTACGCGCCTGCGGGCGCTTCGAGCAGGATGACGGAACAGGCGGCCTCGTCAAAGCCGATGACGCCGCCGCCGTTTTCGGCCAAAGCGATGCGGGCACGGTCCGCCTGACGCGCGCCAGCCTCTTGGCGCAGTTGCAGTGTCAGTTCGTGGATCATCGAAAGACCCGTCGCGCCCACAGGGTGGCCTTTGGACACCAGCCCGCCGGACAGGTTGATGGGCAGCCGCCCGCCAAGTGCCGTGGCACCGGATTCCATCAGCGCGCCGCCCTTGCCGTCTTCACAGAAGCCCAGCATCTCGGCCTGAAAAATCTCGCAGAAGGAGGTGGCGTCATGCACTTCGGCCAGATCGACATCGGCGGGGGTGAGCCCGGACGCGGCATAGGCCTTTTGCGCGGCGACACGCGACAGGCCCGGCTCGTCGGGGGCGCGATACTTGCCGCCGGTCAGCACTGAGCCGCGGACCTTGACGGCGCGGGCCTGCACATCGGCGGGTTGGGCGCGCAGGAAGTCTTCCGAGCACAGGATCGCCGCCGCCGCCCCGTCCCCGATGGGCGCGCACATGGAACGCGTCAGCGGATAGGAGATCGGTCGATCCGCAAGCACATCGTCCACCGGAACCTCAAAACGGTATTGGGCCTTGGGGTTCAGCGATCCGTGGTGATGGTTCTTCGAGGCGGCGATGGCGATCTGGCGCTGGGTCGTCCCGTAACGCTTCATATGCCAGGCCGCCTGCATCGCGTAGGTATCCATGAAAACCGTGCCGCCACCGGCCTTGGCATCGAAGGGCTTGCCAGCCTCCTGCCCGCGTGCAGCGTAATAGGCGTGCCATTCCTCGGGATCGAGTTGGTCAATTCCGCCGTCGAAGATTTCCTGCGTGCGGGCGGCGTCACCGGGAAAGAAGGTTTTCTCGACGCCCATGGCCAGCGAGACTTCAGCCTGCCCTGACAGGATGTCCTTCCATGCGCCGTGAAAGGCCATTGAAGCCGTGGCGCAACCGCCTTCGACATTGATCATGCCCACGCGTTCGGGAAAGAGCCCCTCGCGGACCAGCGGGGTGAAACAGACCTGCCCCCGGATGTTGCGCTGGCCGAAGGTGCCCATGCCGCAATTGCCGAACCAGCCCATCTCGATATCCGCGCCGGTTTCCAGCCCGGCATCGGCCAGCACCTCAAGATAGGCCTCGCGCGTGAGATCCTTGAAGGAAGTCTCAGGCCGTTTGCCGAAAGCGGTGCAGGCTGTGCCGATGACATAGACGTCGCGCATGGGGGTTATCCTTCAGGTGGCAGTGGGGAGGCGGTGCCAAACAATCATTTGATTTATGTCATGGAAGATTTGCTGCTTCAAGACGCAGTTCACGCGATTCGGCTGACGATAGGTATTGAGCAAACAGTTGTTTGGCGATACCAGATTAGGGAAGGTCGTTGCTGTGTCACGGAGGAATGATGCAGCGATGATACTGAAAAGATCAACCAACGGTCAGGGAGGACGTTGAAATGAATACATTTTTCAGAGCAATTGCCATGACGGGTGCCATGTCGGGCCTGCTTGCGGGATTCGCGGGCGGCGCACTGGCGCAGGATTATCCGTCATTGTCGCTGCGTATGGCGCATCCGCTGCCGGAAACCTGGCCCGCTGCCGAATGGGATGGCTGGTGGGCCGAAGAGGTGACGCGCCGCTCGGGCGGGAAGATCCAGATCGAGGTGTTCTGGGCCGGACAGATCGGCGGGCTGACGGAAATCAAGTCGCTGGTCTCGACCGGCGCGGTGGACCTTGGCGTCTTTGCCCAGGCTGTCCATGCCGAGGAACTGCCGCTGACGGCCGTGTCGGCGGGCCTGCTGAACCGCGTCTCGGCCAATCCGGCCACCGCTGACCAACTGGCGCGCGAGATGTATGCCACCGACCCGATCAGCGCAGAACTGGCCGGGCAAAACCTGCATGTGCTGAAATGGACCGTGCCGTCGACCTACACGTTGCAGTGCAACAAGCCGGTGAACAGCACCGCCGATCTGGCCGGGCTGCGGGTCCGTGCCGTGGGCGGGGCCTATGTACCGATCTGGATGGAAGCCCTTGGGATGGTGCCAACCCGTGTGCAGGCCACCGAGATCCGCGAAGGTCTGACGCGCGGCACGCTCGATTGCAACTTCGGCCCGATCGAATGGGCGACCTTCTCGGGGTTCGAGACTGCCGCCCCCTATTGGTCGGACATCAACACCGGCAGTTTCACCACATTCCAGCTCTATGTAGCAAAGACGGCATGGGACGGCTTCCCGCAGGAAGTGCGTGACCTGATGACCGAGGTCGCCGCCGAAGCGATGGCCAAGGATCAGGCCGCGCTGGAGGCTACGGCCGCCGCTGCGGTCGAGGCTTACACGGCTGCGGGTGGTCAGATCGTGAACCTGTCGGACATGGACGCACTGGTGGCGAAATCGCCCGACATGATCAGTGTCTGGGAAGAGCGGATGACAGCCGCCGGTATGGCGGACAAGATCGCCCCCCTTGTCGGACCGATGCGCGCGGCGCAAAAGTCCTTCCAGAACTGATCCGGCAGATGACGCGCGGGCGGCACGCTACATGCCTGCCGCCCGCAAGCAATCCGCGCCTGAGGAGATGTCCATGCTGTTCGAACGCATCGCAAGCGGGTTCGCCGCCGTTGCCCTTGCCGTGGTGATGCTGGTGGGTGTGATCGACATCGTGGCTGGCGAGTTTCTTGGTGTGTTTCTGGCGTTCAAGGTGGATATGTCCGGCACCCTGACGGCGGCAGCCATCTTTCTGGCCTGGCCTCTGGTGCAATCGCGCAATGAACATATCAACGTAGACCTATTCAGCGGAATTTTCCCCCGCTGGAGCGTCATTCCGCGCGAGATCATTGCGAAACTGGCAGGTTTTATCGTCTTTGCCCTGATTGCGCGCGGGACCTGGATACTCGCGCTTGATAGCCTTGCCATCCGCGAGAAGTCGGCGGCCACCCTTGGCTACCCGATCTGGCCCGCCAAGCTGGCCTGCGCCGTGGGGGCGAGCCTTGTGCTGCTGGTGATCACGCTGCAACTGATCCGGCTGATCCGGGATGCCGTGGCGCGCAAGGAGCATCCGTAATGGGTGGGCTGGAGACAGGGCTGATCGCCTTTGCGGCCTTGCTGACATTGCTGGCCATGGGCGTGCCCGTGGCTTTCGCGCTGGGTCTGGTGGCGGCGGCGGGGATGTACCTGACCGTCGGCGTGACGTTCCTCTATACGACCTTCCAGACCACGCCCTATACGCTGACCAGCGATTATACCTTTGTCGTGGTTCCGATGTTCGTCCTGATGGGCGGGATCGCCGGACGTGCTGGTATCATCGCCGATCTTTATACGGCGGCGCATTACATGCTGGACCGGATCAAGGGCAGCCTGCTGATGGCAACGATCATCGCGCAGGCGGGGTTTGCCGCAGCTTCGGGTTCGACGGTGGTGGCCTCCAGCGTGTTCACCCGCATGGCCCTGCCCGAGATGCTGCGCTTCGGCTACAACGGCGGCATCGCAGGTGGCTGTATCGCGGCGGCGGGCACATTGGCCGGGTTGATCCCGCCCTCCATCGCGATGGTGCTTTATGCGATGCTGACCACGCAGCCGGTGGGTGAGTTGCTGATCGCCGGCATCATTCCGGGCGTGCTCACGGCGGGGGCCTATATGGTCGGTGTGCGGGTCATGCTGATCTTCCGCCCCGAATGGGCACCGCCATCGAAGATGACGATAACATGGGGGATGCGTGGCCGCGCCATGGCCAAGGTCTGGAGCGTGCTGTTGCTGATGACGCTGGTCATGGGTGGCATCTATGCAGGCTACTATCCGCCGTCGGCAGCGGGGGCCGTGGGGGCTGCGGGTGCGCTGGTGATCGCACTGTCGATGCGGCGGATCGGTGCACGCGAGATCTGGGAGGCGCTGCTCGAGGCGGCGCGCATCTCGGCGATGATCTTCGCCATCGTGATCGCGGGACTGATCTTCAGCCGGTTCCTGCTGATCAGCGGGTTCATCGGCGAGGTGCGGGCCTTCGTCATCGCCAGCGAGCTGGGGGTGACCGGGTTCCTGCTGGTGACCATCGCGATTTTCCTTGTGCTGGGGATGTTCATCGACTCTGTCTCGCTTCTGGTGATCGCGGTGCCGTTCCTTTATCCCATCGCGCAAGCCTTGCAGATCGACCCGATCTGGTTTGCCGTGATCATCATCAAGCTGATCGAGATCGCGGCCATCACGCCGCCCGTGGGGTTGAACCTTTATGCCGTGCTGGCGGCGGCCAATGGCGCGCTGAAACCGGGCGAGCTTTTTCGGGGGATCACGCCCTTTATCGCGATCGAGTTCGTGGTGCTGGGCCTGCTGATCGCCTTTCCGGCGCTGGTCACCTGGCTGCCGACGACAATGTAGGAAGGATGACGATATGACCGAAGTGCTGGATCAGCCTTTCGTGAACATCAGCGACATGCTGGCCCAGCATGGCCGCTTCAAGGCGCGGCGCATGGCTGTGGTCTGTGGCGACGTGCAGCGGACATGGGGCGACTTCGACGCCGGGATCAGCCGCGTCGCTCATGCGCTGATCGCGGATGGATTGCAGCGTGGCGACCGGGTGGCGGTGCTGATGGACAACTCGGTCCAGATGCTCGAAGTGGTCTTCGGCGTGATCCGCGCGGGCGGCTGCGCGGTGCCGCTGTCGGGCCTGCTGACGGGCGAGCAGATGGCGGGGCTGATCACCGACAGTCGCGCGACACGCGCCTTTGCCAGTGTGGGTTTCCGCGAACGGCTTGAGGGCGTGAGCGGCACATTGGGACAGGTCACACTTTGGGTGGGCTTCGGCTTTGAGGGCGCGGGCTGGACCCGGCTTGAGGATTTCATTGCAGGCCAGCCCGCCAACCTGCCCGGCATACGCCACCGTCCGGGCGATGATCTGAACATCATCTATTCCTCAGGGACCACGGGCCTGCCAAAAGGGATCGTGCAGACCCATGCCGCGCGGCTGCACTTTGCCTTTTCCAACGCGATCGAGCTGGGCATCACATCGGATGCACGGACGCTGACCACGACCTCACTTTATTCCAACGGCACATGGATCGTGATGCTGCCGACGCTGTTCGCGGGCGGCACTCTGCATGTGATGCCCGCCTTCGATCCGGCGGGGTTCCTTGATACGGTCAAGCGCGAAAGGATCACACACAGTTTCATGGTGCCCGCCCAGTTCATCATGATTTTGGATCACCCTGCGATGGCCGGGGCAGATACATCATCGCTTCAGAGGGTGCTCTGCGCAGGGTCACCCCTGCGGCGGGATGTGAAGAAGAAGGTGCTCGACCGTCTGACACCGGGGCTGTGCGAGCTTTACGGATTCTCGGAAGGCTTCGCCGCGATCCTGAAACCCGGAGAGACGGATGACAAGTTCGCCACCGTCGGCACGCCCGTGATGGGGTTCGACTTGCGCGTGATCGACGAGGAGGGCCGCGAATGCGCGCCCGGCCAGCCTGGCGAAATCGTGGGCTATGGCGCGGGAATGCTGCGCGAGTACAACGGCCAGCCCGCACTGACCGAAGCACTGATCTGGCGCGACGCGCACGGGCGGACGTTCATACGCTCGGGTGATGTGG